>Ga0207657_10005849_pt1 | contig 12811 bp, 10 predicted proteins | sample KBSC33metaG_FD_184316 | JGI IMG/M metagenome (GOLD analysis project Ga0207657, IMG submission 184316) | Corn rhizosphere microbial communities from Kellogg Biological Station, Michigan, USA - KBS C3-3 metaG (SPAdes) (version 2) | ecosystem: Host-associated > Plants > Roots > Rhizosphere > Soil ...
GGCGGTGCGCGCATCCAGGAAGGCGTGGTGTCGCTCGCCGGCTACGCCGAGATCTTCTGGCGGAACGTGCAGTCGTCCGGCGTGATCCCGCAGATCTCGCTCGTGATGGGGCCGTGCGCCGGGGGCGCCGTGTACTCGCCTGCGATGACCGACTTCGTCCTGATGGTCGAGGGGACGTCGTACATGTTCATCACCGGCCCCGATGTGGTGAAGACGGTCACCGGCGAGGAGGTCACGTTCGAGGAGCTCGGCGGAGCGCTCACGCACGCGACGAAGTCGGGTGTCGCGCACCTCGTCGCGCCGGACGAAGAGTCCGCGCTCGAGGACGCGCGCTATCTCCTCAGCTTCCTGCCGCAGAACAACACCGAGCCGGCGCCGTACGACGCGCCGTCGGACCCGGTCGACCGCGAGTCACCCGAGCTCGACACGCTCGTGCCGGACGAGGCGACGAAGCCGTACGACATCAAGGCGGTCATCTCGGCCGTCGTCGACGACGGCGAGTTCCTCGAGATCCAGCCGCTCTTCGCGGAGAACATCGTGTGCGGCTTCGCGCGGCTCGGCGGTTACAGCGTCGGCATCGTCGGCAATCAGCCGCGCGCGCTGGCCGGCGTCCTCGACATCAGCTCGTCGGAGAAGGCGGCGCGGTTCGTGCGGACGTGCGACGCGTTCAACATCCCGCTCGTCACGTTCGTCGACGTCCCCGGCTTCCTGCCCGGGACCGCGCAGGAGTGGGGCGGGATCATCCGCCACGGCGCGAAGCTCCTCTATGCGTACTGCGAGGCGACCGTGCCGAAGCTGACCGTGATCACGCGCAAGGCATACGGCGGCGCGTACGACGTCATGAGCTCGAAGCACGTCCGCGCGGACTTCAACTTCGCCTGGCCCACCGCGGAGGTCGCGGTCATGGGGCCTGACGGCGCGGTCAACATCGTCTTCCGTCACGAGCTCGCCGACGCCGACGACGCGGACGTTCGCCGCGCCGAGCTGATCGCCGAGTACCGCGAGGCGTTCGCGAACCCGTACGCGGCAGCCGAGCGCGGCTACGTCGACGAGGTGATCGAGCCGCGCCGCACGCGGCCTGTGCTGATCGACGCGCTGAAGACGGCGATCACGAAGCGCGAGCGCCGGCCGCCGCGCAAGCACGGCAACATCCCGCTCTAGGCAGCGGCACCGACGGCGGTGAAGAACGCCCGCACGACCTGCGGGTCGAACTGCGCGCCCGCGCACCGGTCGATCTCCTCGAGCGCCGCTTCACGCGTGCGCGGCGAGCGGTACAGCCGCCCGAACGTCATCGCGTCGTAGACCTCGGCGACGTAGACGATGCGCGACCCGAGCGGGATCTCCTCGCCTGCGAGGCCGTCGGGATAGCCGGCGCCGTCCCAACGCTCGTGGTGGTGCAGCACCCACTCGGCCACGGGCTCGACGCCGAGGCTCTCGAGCATGCGGTGTGCGATCTGGGGATGGCGCTGCACGACGAGCCATTCGGCGGTCGTCAGCTCGCCCGGCTTCTGGAGAATGTCCTCGGGGATCGCAAGCTTGCCGAGGTCGTGCAGGCTGCCGGCGAGCCGTGTCAGCTCGATCTCGGTCGCCGGCAGGTCGAGCGCCTCGGCGATCGCACCCGCGATCGCCGCGACGCGCTCCGAATGGCTGCCGGTGTAGACGTCACGCGAGTCGACGGCGCGCGCCAGCGCCGCCGCGGCGCGGAAGCGCGCGAGCCGGTCGCCGATCCCCGTCAGGACCTCGAGCTCCTCGTGCTCGACGCTGCCGGCGAGCCGCACCTGGTTCTTGCCGTGCTCCTTCGCCCAGTAGAGCGCGCCGTCGGCGAGCCGAATCAGCGCGTCGCGCTCACGCCCGTGCTGCGGGAACGTCGCGACGCCGGCGCTCACGGTGATCGCTCCGTACTGCCCCGCGCCCCAATCGCCGATGCGCTTGACCACCGAGCGCGCCACTGCGAGCCCCGCCGCCTCGTCGACGCCGGGGAGGAGGAGGGCGAACTCGTCGCCGCCGAGCCGGAACGCCTCGCCGCCCTGGCGGAGCCTGGTCGACACCTGGGCGAGCACCTTGTCGCCGGCCGGGTGGCCGTGCTGGTCGTTGATGCGCTTGAAGTCGTCGACGTCGAGGAGGCAGACGGACACGAGCCCGTTCGTCTCCTCGGCGCGTCCCAGCTCACGCTGCAGGCGCTCCTGGAAGTTCCGGTGGTTGCCGAGGCCCGTCAGTGGATCGGTGAGCGCGAGCCGCATTGCCTTCAGCGCGCGATGCGTGGATCGCTGGTACAGCGAGATCGCCGCCAGGGGCCCGACCAGCGCCGCGATCAGGTACGGCGTGCGCTGCCACAGCACGACGAGCATCAGTGCGGTCGACGCCATCAGTGTGAACGGCAGCGCGAGCGAGCGCGCGTTCGAGACGACGAGCTTCAGGTAGCGGATCTCCGAGCCGGACGCTGCGATCGCCGCGCTGACCAGCACGAGGTTGACGGTGAACAGGATCACCGCTGTGAGCGAGACGCGCCACAGCACGCCCACGGCCGTTGTGTCTTCGTGGAACTGCGTCAACACCCAACCTGCCAGGGCGCCCGTGAGCCCAAACACGCCGGCATTGAAGATCGTGCGGATGAACGGGTTTCGCCGGCCGATCGCGACGAGCGTGGGTGCGCTCGCGTAGACGAACGTCGCCGGCGCCCACCCGAAGAGCACGAGCGCGGCGAGGGCGAAGACGAAGCCGAGCGAGACGCCGTTCGCATCCGCTCCCTCGACCGGGACCGGGAAGCGCTCCGCGAGCGTCGAGGCGAGCAGAAATGCGCCGACGCCCGCGACCGTCGTCGCGGAGCCCGGGTCGCGGGCAAAGGCGACGGTCGCTACTGCATAGGCGGTGAGGCCGACGAGAGAGACCGGCGCCACGACCGCGAGCAACCTCGCGGGTGGGTGCGCCCGGCCTCTCATCCGCGGGCGCGACGTTACCAGGTGAAGTTGAGCGCGCGCCAGGTGAAGTTGGCGAGATCCGAGGCGATCGCGAGGAGCGCCGCCGTTGCCAGAATCGCCGTCACCTTTGTGTTCCACTGGAGCATTTGACAAGTCCTCCGTGATGGGTGCCGCAAACGGATCGCATTGTTCGTCGCCCTCTCGGGGGTGGGCATCACCCGAACGGGGTAAGGACGGGTCTCGGCGTGCCTGAATCACTCGATCGAGGGAGGGCGGAGTACCCTTTTCGTGTGAATCCGGAGACAAATCCCCCTCAATCGGACGACGTGGCCCGGGCGATCGCGGACGGGCTCGCAGAGGACGATCCGATCCCGAATCCCTGGTGGCGGGCGGGGATCGAGGAGGCGCTCGAGGAGTAACCGGCCGCCGCGGTGGCGCGTTTCACTCCTGTCATGTGCATCCGCTGTGGTGAGCACGAGGCGCCCCCGGGCCGGCCGTACTGCATCCAGTGCGTGTTCGCGGTGCGGGCGGAGGTCGAGGAGGGGCTGCGCCAGCTCCAGGACTACCTCGCCGCCTGGGCCGCCTTCGACAGCTGGTGCACGTCACACGGTCGCGCTGCGCCCGCGTAGCAGGCTCGGCGCGGCGCGCGCGTAGTCGAGCCCCGAGACCCACGTCAGGACGAGGGCGACGAGGAGCGCCCACCAGGCGACGCGGTCGCCCCAGGCACCCGCCGCCGCGAATCCGCCGACCGCGGCGGCGATCGCCTGCGACCACGTCTTCAGCTTCGCGAGGTCGCGCGCCGCGATCACGACGCCGCGTTCGATCGCCGCCTGGCGGAGGCCCGAGACGAGCAGCTCGCGCGCGACGATCGCCGCGACCATCCACGCGGGGAACACGTCCTGGTCGATCAGCACGATCAGCGTCGCGAGCACGAGCAGCTTGTCTGCGACCGGGTCGAGCAGCGAGCCGAGCGACGACGACCGGCCGCTGCGCCGCGCGATCCGGCCGTCGAACCAGTCGGTCGCCATCGCGACGATGAACACCGCGGTCGCCCAGTAGTTGTGATGCGTGAACGAGACCGCGAACAGCGCCACGACGATCGGCACCGAGACGGCGCGTCCGATCGTCAGCTGATCGGCCAGGCTCATATCCGGGAGAATACGGCGATGTTCGACAAGGTCCTCGTCGCGAACAGGGGCGAGATCGCCATCCGGATCTTTCGCGCCCTCCGCGATCTCGGGATCGGGTCGGTCGCGGTCTACTCGGATGTCGACCGCTCGGCGCTCCATCCGGGCTACGCCGACGAGGCGTACGCCCTGGGCGGAGCGACCTCGGCCGAGAGCTATCTCGTCGTCGAGAAGCTGCTGGCGGCGGCCGCCGCGACCGGTGCCGGGGCTGTGCATCCCGGCTACGGGTTCCTGGCCGAGAACGCCGGGTTCGCGCGGGCGGTGGAGGAGGCAGGGCTCGTCTGGATCGGGCCGCCGCCCGCGGCGATCGAGCTGATGGGCTCGAAGACGCGCGCGCGCCAGGCGATGCAGGCGGCCGGCGTCCCGATCATCCCGGGCACGACCGACCCGGTCGGCTCGGCCGAGGAGGTCGTCGCGCTCGGCGAGCAGCTCGGGTATCCGCTGCTCATCAAGGCGGCCGCCGGCGGAGGCGGCAAGGGGATGAAGACGGTGTACTCGGCCGACGAGGCGGCGCAGGCGCTCGCGTCGGCCGAGCGCGAAGGCCGTTCCTACTTCGCCGACGCGTCGGTGTACGTCGAGCGCTACCTCGAGGACCCGCGGCACGTCGAGGTGCAGGTGCTCGCGGACTCGTTCGGCAACGTGATCCACCTCGGTGAGCGCGACTGCACGATCCAGCGGCGCCACCAGAAGCTCGTCGAGGAAACGCCGTCGCCTGCGGTCGATCCGGAGCTGCGCGCGCGGATCGGGCAGATCGCCGTCGATGCGGCGCGCGCCGCGGGCTACCGCTCCGCCGGCACGATCGAAGGGCTGCTCGCGCCGGACGGCTCCTACTACTTCATGGAGATGAACACGCGCATCCAGGTCGAGCACACCGTGACCGAGCTCGTCGCGGGGATCGACCTTGTCCGTGCGCAGATCAGGATCGCGCTGGGCGAGCCGCTCGAGCTCGTGCAGGAGGACGTACGGCTGCGCGGCCACGCGATCGAGTGCCGCATCAACGCCGAGGATCCGTCGGCGGGGTTCCTGCCGTCGCCCGGGACGATCACGGTGTACCGCGAGCCGTCCGGGCCGGGCGTGCGCGTCGACTCGGGCGTCCGGGCCGGCTCGGTCGTTTCGCCTCTGTACGACCCGCTGATCGCGAAGCTGATCGTGCACGGCGCCGATCGCGAGGACGCGATCGGGAAGATGCTGCGCGCGCTCGGCGAGTACCGGATCGGCGGCGTGAAGACGCTGGTCGGGTTCCACAAGGCGTTGCTGTCGGATCCGTGCTTCCGCGCCGGCGAGACGTGCCACGGAGTCGTCGAGTCGCCCGAGCTGGCGGCGCGCGCAGAGGAGCTGGGCGGGGAGGCCCTCGTCGACGGTGCGGCCGCTCCCGCGGCTGCGACCGTCGAGCGCGTCACCTGGGCCGAGGTCGACGGGCGCCGCGTCGAGGTGAAGGTGCACGTGCCGGAGCCCGGGTATCGCGAGCTCGGCCGGCGACGCCGCGAGCGCGCAGCGCGCGGCGCGGGCGCGGGAGCGGGCGCGATCGTCAGCCCCATGCAGGGAACCGTCCTCGACGTGAGGGTCGCCGCCGGCGACGTCGTCGAGGTGGGCCAGGTGATCTGCGTGATCGAGGCGATGAAGATGGAGAACGAGGTGACGGCGATCGTCGCCGGCACGGTCGCCGAGCTCGCGGTCGCGCCGCTGCAGCCGATCTCGGTCGGCGACCCGATCGTCACGATCGAACCGACGGAGACCTGAGGCACGTCGGTACTCTGCCGCGCGGCCGATGGACCTCTTCGAGTATCAGGGCAAGCAGCTCTTCGCGCAGTTCGGGATCCCGGTCTCGGAGGGTCGCGTCGCGCGGACGCCCGAGGAGGCGCGCGCAGCGGCCGAGGAGATCGGCGGCCAGGTGGTCGTCAAGGCCCAGGTGCTGACGGGCGGACGCGGCAAGGCCGGCGGCGTCAAGCTCGCCGATGATCCCGCCGACGCGGAGCAGAAGGCGAAGGACATCATCGGCCTCGACATCAACGGCCACGTCGTCGAGACGCTCTGGATCGAGAAGGCGTCCGACATCGCGAAGGAGTACTACCTCTCGGTCACGTTCGACCGCGGTGCGAAGAAGCCGCTGTTCATGTTCACGACGCAGGGCGGTGTCGAGATCGAGGAGGTCGCGGCGAACGACCCCGACGCGCTCGTGCGGCTGCACGTCGATCCCCTCGAAGGCTTCCAGCCGTGGGTCGCGCGCCGGCTCGTCTACGGAGCCGGCGTCGAGGATCCGAGCGAGCAGAAGCAGATCGCGGCCATCGTCGAGAAGCTCTACCGCTGCTTCGTCGACACCGACGCGATGCTGACAGAGATCAACCCGCTGATCGTCACCCCCGACGGCGAGGTGAAGGCACTCGACTCCAAGTTCACCGTCGACGACAGCGCGCTCTTCCGCCACGCGGCGATCGCCGAGCTGCGCGATACCAGCTCGGCCGACCCGCTCGAGGCGTTCGCGCGCGAGAAGGGCGTGACCTACGTGAAGCTCGACGGCACCGTCGGGATCCTCGGCAACGGCGCGGGGCTCTCGATGTCGACCGTCGACGTCGTCGTTACCGCCGGCGGTCGGCCTGCGAACTTCTGCGATCTCGGCGGCGGCGGCAACGCGGAGGGTGTCGTCGACGCGCTCGAGGTGATCACGCGCGACGGGCAGGTGCGCTCGATCTTCTTCAACATCTTCGGCGGTATCACGCGCTGCGACGAAGTCGCGCGCGGCATCCTCGAGGCGCTCGACCGGATGAAGATCGAGACCCCGATCGTCGTCCGCCTCGACGGCACCAACGCCGAGGAAGGGCGCAAGATCCTGCAGGACGCGGCGCCGAAGAACCTGCACGTCGAGCCGACGATGCTCGACGCCGCGCGGCGCGCGGTGGAGCTTGCGGCATGACCGACGTCTGGAGCTCGCGCGCGGACGCCTACCGCGCCTCGCCGACGCACGCATCCGACCCCGACCTCGACCTCGTCGTCGAGATGTGCGAACCGCGCGCGGGCAAGAGGATCCTCGACGTCGCCTCCGGCGGCGGTCACGTCACCCGGCGCCTGCGCGAGCGCGGGGCAGAGGTCGTCTCGCTCGACCCGTCGCCCGGCATGCACGCCGACGTCCTCGCGCCGGCAGAGCACATCCCGTTCGCCGACGGCTCGTTCGACTGTGTCGTCACCCGCATCGCGCCGCACCACTTCGCCGAGATCGGCGAGGCGATCGGCGAGATGGTGCGCGTCGCGAACGCCGAGCTCGTGATCGAGGACACGCTCTACATGTCGGAGGAGCACGAGGAGGCCGAGAAGCTTCGCGACCCGTCGCACGTCCGCAGCTATTCAGAGGACGAGTGGCGCGACATGCTCGTGAGCGCCGGACTGGAGATCGAGCGCGTCGAGTACTTCGAGAAGACGCATCAGACCGACGAATGGCTTGCCCGCACCGACTGCACCGGCGAGAACGCCGAGCGCGTGCGCGAACTGCTCGCGCCGTTGTCCGCCGACGGCGGCCGGACCTGGCGCGACACCAAGCTCATCCTCAAGGCGCGGAAGGCGCAAGCGTAGACGTGGCGATCATCGTCGACGCCGACACGCGGCTCGTCGTGCAGGGCCTCACCGGCTCGGAGGGTCGCTTCCACGGGCTCCGCAACCGCGCCTACGGCACGAATCTCGTCGCCGGCGTCACACCGGGCAAGGGTGGACAGGATGTCGACGGCGTCCCGGTGTTCGACACCGTCGCCGACTCGGTGCGCGAGGCGGGCGCCAACACATCGCTGATCTTCGTGCCCGCGCGCTTCGCGCCAGATGCGATCTACGAAGCCGTCGACGCAGGGATCGGAACGGTGATCTGCATCACGGAGCACATCCCGGCACACGACATGCTCCGCGTCTACACGTACGCGCGTCCGAAGGGCGTCACGCTGATCGGGCCGAACTGCCCCGGCGTGCTGTCGCCCGGCAAGGCGAACGTCGGGATCATCCCGGCCGAGGTGTTCAAGGCGGGCTCGATCGGCCTCGTCTCGCGCTCGGGGACGCTCACCTACCAGATCGGCAACGAGCTCGCGCAGCGCGGCCACGGCAACTCGACGATCGTCGGCATCGGCGGCGACCCTGTCGTCGGCTCCAGCTTCATCGACATCCTCGAGAAGTTCGAAGCCGACCCCGAGACGAAGTACGTCGTGCTCGTCGGTGAGATCGGCGGCGACGAAGAAGAGAAGGCCGCGACCTGGGTGTCCGAGAACATGTCGACGCCGGTGTTCTCCTACATCGCCGGGTTCTCGGCGCCGCCGGGGAAGGCGATGGGCCACGCCGGCGCGATCATCAGCGGCTCGTCGGGCACCGCGCAGGCCAAGAAGGATGCCCTCGAAGCGGTCGGGATCAAGGTCGGCACGACGCCGACCGAGGTCGCAGAGCTCGTCGCCGCCGCGGCGTCCTAGCGCCGCCTCGCGGTCCCGCGGCCGGGTAGCGGTTCGGCGGGCGTATGCTCGCGCCATGAAGCTGCAGTTCTGGCGAAGGAGGCGGCTCGAGCCGCTGCCCGAGCGCGAGGAGCGCGAGGCCCTGAAGTTCGAGCGGCAGTACTCGGAGGAGCAGGGCTCGGTCAACGCGGTCGTCAAGAAGATGGGCCGTGAAAACCTCGACGCCCCGTTCAGGCAAGACTGACGTCGTCGCCCTGCGCTACGGGGTCGGCCCCGCCGCACGTGCGATCCAGAACGAGTCCGCCTGCGCGAGCCGGTTGCAGACGTAGTCGCAGTCCTGGGTGCGGCCGAAGACCATCGCGCCGGTCGGGGCGATGCCGCCGTCCGGCAGGACGGAGACGCGCGTCGACGCAATGTGGTGCCCGACCGCGTACCAGCGTGCGTAGGTTCGTGCGTACGCATCGTCGTGGTCCATGTACACGGTCGCCCCGCCCGCAAACGCTCGATCGAGCAGCCCGGGCACGTCGGTGTCGAAGAGCGCTAACCGACCCGGGCCGCGATCGTTGTATCGCTGCACGAAGAACGCCCACTGTCCGACGAGCAGCGCGACACCGGCCGCCGTCGCGATCGCCACCACCCGAGCGGGCGTTCGCACGGCGAGCCAGCTCAGCGCGACCCCGGCGAGGAGGAGGTAGAAGACGGGCAGCCCGGTCAAGCGCAGCGTGTCGTGCCGGTCCGGCGTCAACGACGCGGGAATCGCAGCGAGAACGAGACCGGCGACCAACCAGGCGCTCCACCGGTCGCGACGGAACGTCGCCAGAGCGACCACGATCCCAAGGAGGGCCAGCACGACGGAGACCGCCAGGAGTTGCCCTGCGGCGACGTCGGTATAGGGCTTTGGGTCGCCGTGTCCGAGCAGCCAGTAGACGGGGTCGACGTCCTGGAGCCAGTTCCACGCGGCCTGACCGACGATCGCGACCTTCGACTCACCCGGCGTGACGAACGTCGTCTGGTGGTAGCGAGCCGTAAGCCCTGCCGGATGGCGGAGCCGGTAGAGCAGGAACGGCACCAGCAACACCGAGTACGAGGCCCACACGACGACGAGGTCGAGCAGACGGCCACGGCGGGCGAAGAGGACAAGCGACAACGCCAGCAAGACGCCGAGCAGCCGCCCCGCGGCGTACCCGTAACTCAGGAACGCAAGCGCGACGGCGACACCGACTGACGACAACATCCGAAAGCGGGTAGCCCGGTCCCACCAGGCGACCGCGAGCGCGACCAGCGCGACCGCGAGCGGATACATCGACGTGTCATACGCGACTCGTGTCACCTGGAACAACCACGGCGTGAGCCCGGCCACGAGCAACACCCCCACCGTCACCGGGACCCTGCGGAAGCACAGGTGAATCGCCGCCGCAATCGCAACTACAGCGAGCAGACCGAGAGCGGCTGCGAAATACCGAACGACCATCTTGCGTGGCCCGAAGACGTCGATCACCGGAGCGAGCACGTACGCGAATGCGCTGCTCTTGTAGTCGCCGTATGACGGCAACAACACCGGCAGACGTGCACCGTCCTCGCCGCGCAGAGAATGGCCCAGCGTGTAGGCGTTCAACGCAAACGCCGCCTCGTCGTGGTGGAAGCCCGGCGGATTCGACACCGAGACCCACAACTGAAACGACACCACGACGACGGCAACGGCCGCGCCAAGGAGCATTCCCGGTCTCACCTGACCGACCCTAACCATCCATCTGCCCGGAACCGCACCCGGCCGACAGGTTGCACCGTGCTACGCGGGGTCGTCGAGCGGTGGGGGCGACCGCAGCGCGGTCGCCGCGGTCGCGTAGATCACCTCGCCCAGCGTTATCGCGAGCAGCACCGCGACGGCGACCCGGGCCGAGCTCGCGCTGAGCAGCACTCCGGCGGTGAGCGCGCCGAGTGGCGCCGCCGTTCGCGCGATCGTCAGCCGCGCCGCTTCCGCACGTCCGAGCAGCCGGTCCGGCGTGGCCGCGAGCCGGTGCGCGATCACGTACGAGTCGGTGATCGGGAGCACGAACGCCTGCGGCAGGAGCGCGCCGAGCAGGAGGTACACGTTCGGCTCGATCAGGAACAAGACTGCGAGCAGTCCCGTGTACGCCTCGAGCAGCACGACCGCGCGCAGGCTCAAGCGGCGCCGGGCCGCGCCGCCGAGCAACGAGCCGGCGAGGATGCACACGCTGAACAGCGCGAGCAGGATCCCGATCTCCCCGCCCGTCAACCCGTGGCGCCTCGCGACCACGAGCACGACGAACAGGAACGCCGGGATCGTGAAGTTCCCGACGGCGTAGAAGAAGGACGTCGCGCGCAGGAACGGCTGCGTCCACAGGAACCGGAACCCTTCTGCGAGATCGGCGCGGATGCGGAGCGGGGTTCGTTCGCGCGGCTGTTGGAACGGCGTCCGCATCGCGGAGATCGCCGCGAACGAGAAGGCGTACGAGAGCGCATCGATCCCGAACGGCAGCGCGCGTGCAACGGCGAAGAGCGCGCCGCCCGCCGGCGGGCCGACGATCCCGACCACGGCGACGCGCCCCTGCTGCACCGACACCGCCGCCGGAAGAGCAGCCGGCGGCACGACCGAGCGCAGCACGCCGCCGAGGCAGGCGCCGAAGAACGTGTCACCCGCGCCTTCGACGAACGCGAGCAGCGGGACCGGCCAGAAGGTGTTCGTCCGCCACACGACGACGGCGAGCGCCGCCAGCGCGATCGCGCGGACCGCGTCGCTCGTCAGCATGATCCGGCGTCGGTCGAGGCGGTCGGAGAGCACACCGGCCGGCAGTGCGAGGAGCGGCGAGGGGAGGAGGCGCGCGAACGAGACGAGCCCCGCCTCCGCCGGCGAGTGCGTCAGCGCGAGGACGAGGAGCGGGTAGGCGATCGTCGACAGCGAGCTGCCGGCGGCCGACAGCAGCTGGCCGGCCTGGAAGAGGACGAAGTCGCGGTTGCGGCTCAGGCGCACCCACGAGTCGTACCTGAGCTACGTCGCTGCAGGCAGGCTCAACGTGAAGCGCGCGCCGCCGGCGTTGCTCTCCGCAGTGGCGGCTCCGCCGTGCGCCTCCGCAGCCTCGCGGACGATCGCGAGGCCAAGGCCGGCGCCGGGCTTCGCACGCGCAGCCGCGGCGCGGTAGAAACGGTCGAAGATCCGCGGCAGGTCCTCCTCGGCGATGCCCGGCCCATGGTCGGCGACGACCACTTCGCCCTCGCGCACCGACACTTCGATCGGCGCGCCGGGCGGGCTGTACTTGACCGCGTTGTCGAGCAGGTTCCCGACCGCACGCTCGACGAGCACCGGGTCGACGCGCACGTGAACCGGCGCCAGCGACATCACGAACGTCGCTCCCGGCGCGCGCGCTTTCGCTCGTTCGACAGCGGACGACACGAGATCGTCGAGCGCCACGTCCTCCAGACGCAGCTTCCGCTCCTCGCCGCGCGCCAGCTCCACGAGGTCGGAGACGAGCGACGTCAGCGAGTCGAGCTCGACCGAGGCCTCGTCCAGGGCGGGCCGCACCTCCGCGTCGGGCAGCTTCCCCTCGCGGACGAGATCGACGTTCGTGCGCGCCGCAGTGAGCGGCGTGCGGAGCTCGTGCGACGCGTCGGCGACAAGGCGCCGCTGCCTCCCGACCGACTCCTCGAGCGCGGCGAGCATCCCGTTGAACCGCGTCGCGAGGCGGCCGAGCTCGTCGTCGCCTCCCACGACGACGCGTTCCGTCAGGTTTCCGGTGGCGGTGATCGTCTCCGCCGCCCTGGTCAGCCGGCGCACGGGACGCAGCACCGCAGTGGCGACGAATGCGGCAAGCCCCGCTGCAACAGCGATCCCAAACGCTCCGATGAGCAGCACCCAGAAGCGAATCCGGTGGAGCGCATGCAGGGTCGGTCGCAACGGTTGAACGGAGATCACGGTCGTGCCGTCGTCCTGGCGGAGGACGAGTTCACGGATGGGGATGTTCGTCGTCGTCCTCGTGTTCTCGTAGTAGCCGGTCGACTTGCCGGCCACGACGCTCCGAATGTGCGCCGTGATCGGAATGAACGATGCGATCGGGCCGCTGACGTCGCCATCAGGATCGATCACCATCGTCAAGACGTTCCCGTGGCCGAAAGGCCCTCCGGTGTTCGCCTGTGTCAGCAGTGTGTTATCGAGCTGGTCGTACAGCTCGTGCTTCGCGACGAACCACACCGCAGTGGACGCGGCGGCAACCGTGAACGCGATCGCGACGGCGACCAGCAGCGTGACGCGGACTCTGAAGCTCACGGCTCTTCG
>Ga0207657_10005852_pt1 | contig 12807 bp, 9 predicted proteins | sample KBSC33metaG_FD_184316 | JGI IMG/M metagenome (GOLD analysis project Ga0207657, IMG submission 184316) | Corn rhizosphere microbial communities from Kellogg Biological Station, Michigan, USA - KBS C3-3 metaG (SPAdes) (version 2) | ecosystem: Host-associated > Plants > Roots > Rhizosphere > Soil ...
CCGCAAACCAGGGGGAAACGTCGCGACACTCCAGTGCCTGAGCGATGGCCACACAATCCATAATGTGATCAAGGGCCCGCTTGCGGATCGAGGGGTCCGGGTTGCCCACTGATCCGTATTTGTATTCCTGGTCCTGAAAGACGTTGGGATTAATAGAGCCGGGCTTCACGCCGTATTTCTCGGCCAGACGCTTGACCTGGGCAACATCCTTCAAGCCATTGGGCAGGTCCCACTGCACGTGCAGCGCCACCGTCGGGCAAGCGCCGGTCAGGGCATGTACCTGCCCGGCATCGCTGAACTTGTCTTCGACCGTGACTGCGGCCGCGAGCTGAATGAATTTTCCAAAACGAGTCCCGGTGTTGGCGAAACCCCAGGAGGGCAGCTCGATATTAAAATTGTCGAGAGCACGATGAATGAGTACTTCCGGTTTTTCGGTCATGCGAGTGCCTTTCCAGTTGGCCGTTCGACCTCTACCACGGTGTGAGCGGGGATGGTATTTCCGGTAGCTTCGTTGCCGGAAACACCGATCGGTAACGCTGAAAGAATGCCAGCCCACTCCGCCACAGCGTCCGCGGCCACTCCAGTGCCGTTAGTGTAATTCCCTGCGAGCGCCGCCAGTTGGATGGCGAAGTTGCCGACGGTAGCGCTTTCAGTCGATCCCGTCAGTACCTGAAGCCCTGTTGCCTTGGCCGTGAGCCGATTCAGCACCGTGTTCTTGCTGCCGCCGCCCACGATGTAAAGCCGCCTCAAAGTTCTACCCGTGATCCGCGCTGCATCCTGTAAGACGGCAGCGTAGCGGGCGGCCAGGCTATGGAGAATCAGGCTGGTCATCCTGACTGCCATGTCCGGGCCTTCGGGAATCGATACCTGACTGGCGCGCTTCAGTTGCGCATTGATGCGCCCCGGCATGTCGCCCGGCAACAGCAGATCCGGGTCGTCCACGTCAATAAGGCTTTCAGGTGCCTCAACGCTTGCACAGGCTTCGACCAGCTGTTCTACCGTCCAAACCTGACCTTGCGATCGCCAATGCTCGAGGCACTGGCGCAGCAGCCACATGCCGTTTACATTCTTGAGGAAATAAATCTTGCCGCCTACGCCGCCTTCATTGCTGAAGTTACTGCTGCGCGCAGCATCGTTGACGCAGGCGGAATCGAGCACACACCCCACCAGCGACCAAGTGCCGGAACTGATGAAAGCCCAATCGCTTCCCTGAGCTGGAATTCCCGCGATGGCCGATGCGGTGTCATGACAGGCGGGAGCGATCAGGCGTGTATTGCGAAATGCCGGCAGGGAAGCGATCTCGCCCTGCAGCCGGCCAATCTCAGTCCCCGGTTTGACCACCGGCGGCGCCGCGCCCAGGTCCAGGCCAGCCGCAGCAAAGATTTCAGGGCACCAGGTCTGGTCTTGCACACCCAGCAACTGAGTATGCGTGGCGTTGGTGTACTCGGAGACGCGCCTCCCGCCCAGCTGGTGCAGCAGAAACTCCGGCAAATTCACCCACGGAAGACTCTGCTCCGAGGGACGATCGGCGTGCAGCTGATACAGCGTGTTCAGAGTAATGATCTGGATCCCGGTGAGTTGGTAAAGACGGTCCGCGGAAATCCGGGAAAGCACCTGGTCTTTGGCCCGGACGTTGCGCTCGTCGCGATAACAAAAAGGGTCAGCGACCGGTTGCCCGCCTGCGCCCAGGCGTACGTAATCCACAGCCCAGCCGTCCACTCCAACGGCTGCTATCCCCTGGGGCGAGAGTTGGGCGCAGGCTCTCAGGCCTTCTTCTACTCCCTTACGGATGGCGGTCATGTTCCAGCGCAGGCCATTCCCATCACTGCGGGCGGAATTGGCAAAGCGGTGCACCAGGCGAATTTCCGGCTGACCTTCGATCCAGCGCAGCAGGGAGACACGGCAACTTTCCGCGCCCAGGTCCACCGCCACCAGCACTGGGGATTGGCTTCGATCTCGGCCCGCGTTCTCGCTTTTTGCCCCCGCCCCGCCCCGATCGTGCGAAACCTCACTCATCGCAGGAAGGCCTCAGACAGACCGCCGTCCACCGGAATAATGTGGCCGGTGGTACAGGGCGATTTCGGTCCCGCCAGAAAGAGAATCGCTTCCGCACAGTCCTTCGGATCTATCGGACGATGAGTAAGCGTGCGCTTGGCGTAGAACTCGGCGAGCAGGGTCCGCAACTGCTCGTCGCCCGCCGTGTCCTGATAGGGAATTTCGTATTTCTTCAAGGACGCGATGACGCGGTCGCGGGGAAACATGGCGGATCCCTTGATCACGGTGGCCGGGCTGATGCCATTCACCCGGATCTTCGGAGACAGCGAAATAGCCAGCTCACGCACCAGATGGCTGAGCGCCGCCTTGCTCACATCGTAGGCTTCGCTGCCGCGTTTGGGGACAACGGCGTTGGCCGAACTGGTGAGTACGATCGAAGCATCCAGATTCTGGTCGCGCAGGATACGCCCAGCTTCATCGGCCAGAAGATAATTGGCCGTAACATTCACGTCCAGCGTGACCCCCCATTGTTCGTCGCTGATTTGGCCGTCTTTCGAGGAAGGGAAGAGAGCGGCGGTGTTGATCAGCACATCCAGGCCGCCGTACGCCGCAACCAGGTCGCGCAAGCTCTGGCGGATGGCATCGCGCCGGAGAATGTCCACAGCCACGGCCAGCCCGCCTTCCTTTCCCGCCAGCCCCCTGGACTCGTCCGCCACTTTCTTCGCCGCTTCATGATCGCGGTCCGCGACCACGACGTGTGCTCCGCGTTCCGCCGCCAGCAAAGCAACCTCGCGGCCAATTCCGCTGCCGCCCCCCACGATCAGGACCACCTGACGGCTCAACTCCTTCTCCGGCGGCTGGCGTCGAATCTTGGCCTCCTCCAACTGCCAGTATTCGATCCGGAACGCCTCCGACGGCGGCAGAGCTACATAGTTGGAATGAACCGTGAACGCGCTGGTGGGGGCGGCGGCGCCAGCCTGGGGGAGGGTTTCGGGTGCTTTTCCGGTGTCCAGCGAGGTTGCGCCCTCCATCACATGGATGGCATTGACGTAGAACTCTCCCGTGAGGCGGGCCTCGGCCTTGCTTTTTCCGAAACTGAACATGCCGATGCCGGGAATCAGAACCACGGTGGGGTTGGCATCGCGCATTGCCGGTGAATCAGGTTGGGCAAATGCTTTGTAATACTCGGCGTACTCCTTGCGGTAATTTTGCAGCGCGGAGTCAACTTGCTCGCGCAGTCCTTCCAGGCTCGCGCCCGGCTGCCAGGGAACAAACAGCGGTCGAACCTTGGTGCGGATGAAGTGGTCGGGACAACTTGTACCCAAATGCGCCAGCTGCGCGGCCTCCGCCGAATTCACAAAGCGCAGCACCTCCGGCAGATCGCTGAAGTTCCCGATCACGCGCCGCGCACCCGAAACCCGTCCGCGCAGAAAAGGAAAAATATCGAGCGCGAGATCGCGCCGGTTTTCCAGCGCCTGGTGTCGCGGCCCGCCGAATAATCCCGCGCCCTTCTTGTCCACGTGGTCGACAACAAACTGCCCCAGCTGGTCGATGATGCCGATGGTGTTCTCGTAGCACTCCTGCTGCGTATCTCCCCAGGTAAACAGGCCGTGGCCGCCCAGCACGACGCCGTCGCAGTTCGGACTCTCCTGCACCGCGCGCCGCAGCATCATGGCCAGTTCGAATCCCGGGCGCTGCCACGGCACCCAGATGAGATGGTGGTCAAACCGGCGATTGAACTCTTCCATCTTTTCCCGCCCGTTGGCGGAAGCAGCCAGCGCTATGCCCCAGTCTGGATGCAGATGATCGATGTGTGGGAAGGGGAGAAACCCGTGGAGGGGAGTGTCAATCGAAGCCGCAACACTGTTTTTGCCGAAGGCGCACAGCGGATACATGTCCACCATCTCATCTTCGTACTCGGCGCCTCGATATTTGTGCTCCAGTCCGTGCAGCTTTTCGGAGTAGAGCGCCGCCAGCCCGCTCAGCTTGATGCTGCCCAGGTCGCCGCCGCTGCCCTTGATCCACAATACTTCCTCTTGTTTCCCGCTGAGCGGGTCCACCTGCTGTATTTTCGAACTGGTGTTGCCTCCGCCAAAATTTGTGATGCGAAGGTCCGAGCCCAGCAAGTTCGAACGGTAGCGCAGCAATTCCGGTGGGTTAAGGGTGCGCGCGACCTGCTCGTCCCAACGGTCTTCCAGATAACGCAAACTTGTTTTGACCTGCATGGAGACGCTCTCGGGGGAAAAGTATTTCGGAACGCGGTGACTGTTTCATCATACCCAAGCTGCCCACGCGCGTCGAAAAGCCGCAGCTATCATACTCCACGAATGCAATAGGGCAACAATTTCTATAAGAGAATTCGCAGATGTGGGTCACGCACTCCCTTCGACTTCGAAGCTTCGGAAGGGAGTGTCCGAACCACACACTCCGGGTCAGGCGGTCTTGCTGTTTTCCGGCAACCAGGAACCGGTCACCAGCTTGTGCTCCACGTAATTGTAGGGTGCAACGCGGTGGCCGCTGAGCAACGAAAGGCCCAGATGGATCAGGCGGGGACCATAGCTTTGGGCCTCGTGGGACACGGAGCCGATCAGCGGGCTGTCGGCGCGAGAGATTTCCTTGAGCGCTTCGGGAATGCAATCCTGTCCGACAATCGCGACATATTTCTCCCGCTTCAACTCGCGCACCGCTTGCACCGCGCCCAGCGCGCTGGTGTCGGTCGCGGCGGCGATCAGAATGCCCCGATCTTTCGGGTGACGCCGCAGGAAATCCAGCACCAGTTGGCAGCTTTTGTCGCGCAAGCCGCGGGCGTCCATGCGGACCAGAAATTCGGCGGGTATTCCGGGCAGCCGGGAGCGGATCGCTTCGAAAGCTCCGGTCACGCGGCTCTGCACCAGCGGGCCCGCCTCGTCGATGTCCAATCCCAGGGCCCAGCGCACTTTGCCGTCCCAAAGTTTCTTCGCATACTGGGCCAGGCATTCCCCTGCCTCGAAACCCACGCGGTAGTTGTTTACCCCAAAGAAAGTGGCGTGGGGATGTGGTATGTCCACCGCAATCAACGGGATACCTGCGGCATCGATCTTATCGGCGAGCACCGGCGCAACGTGCTGATCGATCTGAAATTCAATCACCAGGTCCACCCGGTTGCGCACGAATTCATCGGCGTTATGTAAAGCGGTGGAGCCGTCGTAGCGATTGTCGAGCACGATCAGGTCAACCCCGGCGGCCGAAGATGCGGCCTTCAGACTGTCGGTCACCGCTTCCGAAAAAGGCATTTCCGCGGATTGGCTGCCAAAGCCAAAGCGCGCTTTCTTAGGACGCGCCACCAGGCGATACAACCCGTCCTGCGACTGCGCCAGATAGCCGCGATGCACAAACGTTTTCAGAATGCGATAGACCGTGGTCTTCGAAATATTGGTTCGCTGGTAGATGGCTTCGAGCGCGAGCGGGCCTTGTTCGTTCTGCAGCAGCTCAAGAATATCGAGCGCCTTCGAAAGTACCGGAATCAGATAGAGCCGCTTGGGAGTCGAGCGTGTCAATCGCGTGTGCCTCACTGCCGGCAATAAATGCCTAAAGAATATATCTTGGACTGCCGCTTTTCGCCTAAAGAGTCCCAGCCTCGCGGAATCTACCGGGGACCGATGAGGTTTCCCTGCAACAACCCCAAACACCTCAAATATTAAAGTCAGCCGATCAATGGTAATTCAATAGAGAAACAAATTCACGTTGTTCTTTTGACAACGATAATTGGCGATCGCTACAGTGCGCCCAGTCGAGGCACGGTTCCTCCGTGAAATATTTCCCTGCCCGGGTCCACGTTGACCGCTCAGTGCCCGAGAGGCACAGGAGGAATGCGACCATGAGAGTCCACATTCTGCTGGTATGTCTATTGAAGATGTCGAGGCGGCCGTCGAGGTCGTCGTCACCGGCCGCGGCGCCCATCCCGGCCTGCTCCTGGCCATCTTCACCGTAGGCGACGCCGCGAATTGCGCCTTCTTCACGGAAGGTGCCGTCGTGATTGTTCATGAACAGCAGACTCGGAGTGGAATCGCAGGCCACGTAAATATCCGGCCAGCCGTCATCGTCGAAGTCGCCGGCGATGGCGGTGAGCCCATAGCTATTCCGGGCGGCGGAAATTCCGGACTCCACGCTCACGTCGGTAAATGTTCCATCTCCTTTATTACGGTAGAGACTATGCCGGCCATAGGGAAAGCCGCGCGGGCCACAGGTTACGGGGGTATCGAGCCAGCGGCAGTTCGCATTCTGGCCGGGCCTGGGAGCTTTCTGCAAATCAAACTCAAGATAGTTGGAGACGAACAGATCAAGGTGCCCGTCGCGGTTGTAGTCGAGGAAGGTGCATCCCGTGCCCCAGCGCCGGGCCGAGTCGGCCAGTCCGGCGGCGCGGGTCACATCCGTGAAGGTGCCGTCGCCGTTGTTGCGGTAGAGGACGGTCTCTCCCCAGCAAGTGACGAAGAGGTCCTCGAAGCCATCATTGTTATAGTCCCCGACGCAAACACCGCAGGCCCAGCCTGTTTTCCGCAGCCCCGCACGCTCGGTTACGTCGGTGAAAGTGCCGTCGCGGTTGTTCTTGAAGAGCCGGTTGCTGGCGCCCGCGGGGGCGTTCTCCAGGCGAGTGCCGGAGAGCAGAAAAATATCCAGCCAGCCGTCATTATCGAAGTCGAAGAATGCGCAGCCGCAGCCGAGAGTTTCGACAATGTATTCCTTGCGATCACTTTCGCCATAAACCGTGATAGCTCGCAGGCCAGCCTTGGCGGCCACATCTGTGAAGGTCGAAGTGAAGGGAAGGCCGGAAGGTTTGCCCCGGGGCTGCGCCGTGGCCTTGTGGGGCGCAACGCCTTGGCCCAGGCACGCGGTCGCGGTCGCGCTGAACAGTCCGGTGAGAAAGATCCGTCGAGAGGTCGCCATTGAAAGAGGAGGCCGCTACTCCATATAGAAGACTTCTTTCATCATAGCGAAGCGCTCGCCGGGCTGAAGGCCGGGCACGGGTTCAAAATACTTGGCCATTTCCGCCTGCCAGCGCAGGTTTACCGGGTCGGTGGCCAGCGCGTCCCAGGCCGCATCGAAGTCCTTCACGCGCATGACCAGAATGAGGTCCTGGTCGCGGCGAAAGATCGAATAATCCGAAATGCCGACTTCCTTCAGCTTGGCCAGCAATTCCGGCCACACATTGGCATGATCTCTTTCGTATCCTGCGATGGCATCGGCCTTGATTCGCAGGCGGAAGGCTACTCGCGGCATATGGGATCTCCTCAAGTCAGGTTCTCGTAGCGCCGCCGTCCCGGCGGCTGTCCCCTCGACAAGCTCGGGGCAGGCTCCGGGGGCGTCCCGCCCCCACTCCCGAGGGCAAGATGCCCTCGAGACAGCCGGCGAGACGCCGGCGCTACAAGTTCAGGGAAGTGTCACTACGGCCACCGCGAGGCCGTTCAGTGTGAGCTTCTCGCCGGTCAGCTTGGCCGAGCCCGGAGGATCGAAGGCCGTGGTCTGGTCCACGTAGTCTTCCTGGCCGCCGGTGGCGCCGGGCACCGTGATGTCAAATGGGCGGTCCCGCTTGTTGATCAGGAGAATACGCCGCTTGCCGTCCGGTTTCACCACCGCCAAAGAATAAAGATACGAATTTACCGACCGGTCGAAGGGCTCGGTTTCCACAATCTTGTCGCCGGGTCCGAAGTTTTCGCGGAGCAGGCTCAACACCCGAATGCGCGAGTTGGGCTTGCCGGTGTTCCAGTCCACCATGGAAACCGAAGGAAATTGCGTGGGATAGCCTACCAGTTGCGACTCGCCCGCGACATCCACACCCATGCGGGTTAGTTCGCCGAAGATGTAGGCATACAAGGCGCAGGTCAGGTTCCAGTAGGAATTCGGAATCGGTTTGGTGACGTGGCCGGGCTGGTCCTGCATCACGTCATCGGCGGAAATGGCGCCGATTTCGTCGATGGTTGTTTTCGTTTCCGGAGAGAGCCTTTTCCGGATCGTCTCCACGTAGCGCACTGTACTAAGGAATCCGTCGGCATAGGCGAAGAAGGTGTAGGGCTGCACAGCGGGGTCCTGATCGCCGGTTGGAACCGCATAGAAATGATAAGAGATGAAATCGAGGGGAATGCCGGGCTTGTGGTTCTTGGGATTGAGGAAATATTCGAACTGCTCTGGATGCGTCGAGGGCTGGGCCAGAGCCAGGCCCACGAATTTGGTTTGAGGCGCGACGCGCCGGATGGATTCGACCACCGAGTCATAGACTTTGGTATAGGTCTCCGGGGTCATCTGATGCTCGAACTCAATTTCGTTCAGCACCTCCCAGTAGGGAATGGAGTAGTGATATCCGGACTCATGCCGCTTGCCGAACTCATCGGTAAATCCGCCTTGTGTGTACCAGGAGAAAAGGCGACCATAGTAGTCGCCGACTTCCTTCATTGTAGGATCGCGGAACTCGGTGCCCTGGGTGTAATCCCATACTGGCTGGTCGGGGTCAGCCGGGTAAGTCACCGGCTTGTCGGTCTTGAACATCCAGGCCGGAATGGTGCTGAAATTCAGAATGACGGAATGATCCTTGGTAGCCTCGAGAAAGTCGATGGTCATGGGATCGATGAGGGAGAAATCCCATGAAGTCTTTCCATTCGTCGGGGGCTCGAGTTCGGCCACGGCCAGCTTCGGATAAGGCAGCCAGGGGACGTAGCGCACGTAATCGGCCTGGATGTCGTGCAGAGATTTGAAGGCGTTATCATGAATGGCCGACCCGCGGCGCAGGGGCGGATTTACCACCACCTGCAGAGTCGCGGTGGTCTTGGAGACTCCGGTAACTTTGTCCCAATGAGCGGTCAGTGTTGCCGGCGCCTGGGCCAGAGAAGGAGATACTGCGATCACACAAAAAAACACAGCCAGCAACAGGGGTGGCCGATATCGATTCATCCGAGTCCTCCGGGGGAGCACGCAGCATTGTGCGGGGACCTAAAGCAAAATTCAATAGGAAAATAAACTTGCTATTGACAACGACGGACGCAGAATACTACAGTTCAGCGGTTTGCAGCGAGTAGGATTGTGCCGGCACAGATTCGCCAATGGACAAGGCCAGAGCATACGCCGAGCCGAAGATCGGGCTCTTCGGGATTGGCTTGGACGCCTATTGGCCGCAGTTTCCGGGCCTGGAAGAGCGCTTAAAGGGATACGCCGGTCAAGTTGCTCAGAAGCTCGAACGGGCGGGGGCCCAGGTGGTGAATCTGGGATTGATTGACACGCCCGAGAAAGCGCTCGCGGCGGGCCATGAGTTCAGGCGCGCCGATGTTGATCTCATCTTTCTCCACGTCACAACCTACGCGCTCTCTTCGACTGTGCTCCCGGTGGTTCGGCGAGCCAGGGTCCCTGTCATCATTTTGAATCTGAGCCCGTCCGCCGCCATTGACTATGACTGGTTCAATGGCCCGGGTGACCGCACCAAAATGACCGGAGAATGGCTGGCCTACTGTCAGGCTTGTCCGGTGCCGGAAATCGCCAATGTCTTCAACCGCTGCAAAATTCCTTTTTTCCAGGTTACCGGCACCCTGGAAAACGATCCGGTGGCCGCAACCGAAATTCAGCAGTGGGTTGAAGCCGCCCGCGTCGCCCACACCATGGAACACAACCGCCTGGGCGTCATGGGACATTACTACGGCGGAATGCTCGACATCTACTCTGACTTCACCCAGCAGTGCGCGCATTTCGGCGGGCATATTGAAGTGATCGAGGTGGATGAACTGTCGGCGTTGCGGCGCCAGGTTTCGCAGGCTGAGATAGAGGCGCGGGTGGCGGACTTTCGCGACAGGTTCGACGTCCAACCCGATTGCCCGCAGGAAGAGTTGGAGCGCGCGGCGCGCACCTCGGTGGCCCTCGATCGGCTGGTCGAGATCCACAAGCTGGGCTCTCTCGCCTACTACTACCAGGGGACTGGCAATCCGGAGAACGAAGATGCGATCAGTTCGATCATTCTTGGCACCAGCCTGCTGACGGCGCGGGGAATTCCGGTGGCCGGGGAATACGAAGTCAAGAACGCGCAAGCCATGAAGATCATGGACAGCTTCGGCGCGGGCGGGTCTTTCACTGAATACTACGCAGCGGATTTTGCGGACGACGTTCTGCTCATGGGACACGATGGCCCGGGACACATCGCCATCGCCCAGGGCAAGACCAAGGTTCGCCCGCTGCAGGTCTATCACGGCAAAGTGGGCCGCGGACTGTCGGTCGAAATGTCGGTGAAGCACGGCCCGGTAACCCTGCTGTCGGTGATTCAGACCGTCGATGGCAAGTTGAAGTTGCTGATGGCCGAGGGCGAATCCGTCTCCGGCCCGATTCTGGAGATCGGAAACACCAACAGCCGCTACCGCTTCTCCATCGGTGCCAGAAATTTCATGAATGAGTGGAACGTGCACGGCCCGGCGCATCACTGCGCGGTAGGAGTGGGGCACATTGCAAGCAAGCTCAAGAAGTTCGGAGCTCTGACTGGAATCGAATGCGTTCAAGTGTGCTGAGCGAAGATGGAGACAGGTGAGGTCCAGGTCCCGAGGATGATATGAATCCAAATCCTGTAATTGGCGTGTTGTACCACTGGCTGGGCGGTCTGGCCTCCGGCAGCTTTTATGTGCCATATCGCGGAGTAAAACGATGGGCGTGGGAAACATTCTGGCTGGCCGGCGGCTTTTTTAGTTGGATCATCGCGCCGTGGTTCTTTGCCCTGCTCATGACTCGAGACCTGTTGCCGGTGCTCCACGAAACTCCAGGCACGGTCATTTTCTGGACATTCTTCTTCGGCCTGTTGTGGGGAATCGGCGGCCTCACCTTCGGGCTGACCATGCGCTACCTGGGTCTATCGCTCGGGATGGCCGTCGTGTTAGGCCTCTGCGCGGCCTTCGGGACGCTGATCCCACCCATTTTCCGCGGTGAGTTCATGACTCAGGTAGTCGGGACGTCTTCCGGGAGAATCATTCTGCTGGGTATTTTTGTTTGCCTGCTCGGTATTGCGGCGGCGGGGCTGGCGGGCATCTACAAAGAGCGGGCCATGTCGCCGGAGCAGCAAAAGGAGACGATCAAGGAATTCGATTTGAAGAAGGGTGTCGGCGTAGCGATCCTCTCGGGCGTGATGAGCGCCTGCTTCGCCTATGGCCTAGCGGCGGGAGATCCCATCAAGGCGCTCACCATCAAGCACGGGACCCCCGATTTGTGGCAAGGGTTGCCGGTGCTGGTCGTAGTCTTGTTGGGAGGCTTCACCACGAATTTTATCTGGTGCGTCATTCTGAATGTACGCAACAAGACCGGCTATCAGTACTTCACTTCGACCTCGCGCGAGCCCAATGATCAAGGCCACGACGAGACCATCATCGAGACTGCGCTCGATGCTCCCAGCCGGGAAGTGGTTGAGCATATGCCGTCCGGCAAGCTGCGGGCGCAGTCGTCCGTGGCCGTGCAAGAGGCTCCCCCGGCGCGAAAGACAGGGGGGGCGCGAGTTCCAATGCTGGCGAACTACTTGTTCTGCGCTCTGGCCGGCACCACCTGGTATTTCCAGTTCTTCTTTTACTCCATGGGCGAGACCCAGATGGGGAAGTACAAGTTTTCCAGCTGGACGCTGCACATGGCCAGTATCATCATCTTCAGCAGCCTGTGGGGCATCGGCTTGAAGGAATGGAAAGGCGCGGGCGTACAGGCAGGACGGTTGCTGGCGTTGGCCCTGTTGCTGCTGGTGGGATCCACAGTGATCGTCGGCTATGGAAATTATGTAGGCCTGTCACACTAGAATTCCGATGATAAGACGAACCAGCGCCATCGTTATCCTTTGCATTGCTTCCGCGACCTTTGCTCTGGGCCAGGTGGCCCACGATCTTACCGCTGAGCCGCAGACCATTCTGTTGTGGCAGAACGGTGCTCCCGGAGCGTTAGGACAAGGCGAAGACGACCAGCCCACGATCACTGTCTATCGGCCCTGGGGGCATAACCTCTCCGGCACCGCAGTCGTTGTTGCTCCCGGCGGCAGCTATGGATTTCTTGCTTCCAACCATGAAGGCCGGCAAGTGGCGAACTGGTTCAATGCGATGGGAATTACCGCGTTCGTTCTCAAGTACCGGCTGGGACCGCGGTATCACCACCCGATCGAGTTGGGAGATGCGCAGCGGGCGATCCGGCTGGTGCGCAGCCGGGCCACGGAATTCGAGATCGTGCCTGACCGCATAGGAATGATGGGCTTCTCGGCGGGCGGACATCTGGCTTCGACCACCGCAACCCACTTCGACGGCGGCAATCCTGCTGCGGCCGACCCCATCGATCGCGCCGGCAGCCGTCCTGATTTCGTCATCCTGGGTTATCCGGTGATCACTCTCGAAGCGCCGTACGCGCATCAGGGGTCGGTCAAAAACCTCCTGGGCGACCATCCCGACCCAAAATTGGTCGAGGAACTCTCCAACGAACTTCACGTCACCGCTCTAACTCCGCCCACCTTCCTTTTCGCCACCAGCGATGATGACGTTGTGCCAGTGGAGAATAGCGTCAACTTCTACGTGGCGCTGCACAAGGCCGGTGTTCCCGCGGAATTGCATGTCTTCGAGAAGGGGCCGCATGGGGTTGGCCTTGCCCTGGGTAATCCAGCCTTGGGCGAGTGGCCGGCCTTGCTGGCGAACTGGCTGCGCCAGCGAGGCTTGTTGACCAAGCCAAACGATGGAATGGCGAAGTAGCGGGCGTCTTTCCTTATTATTCGACACTGTGTGTCAACTCACACGCGCGAACTCAGCGCACCTTGCATCATAAAGGGCTGTGGTAATGTGATCGCGGTCAAGTCCCGTA
>Ga0207657_10005853_pt1 | contig 12806 bp, 12 predicted proteins | sample KBSC33metaG_FD_184316 | JGI IMG/M metagenome (GOLD analysis project Ga0207657, IMG submission 184316) | Corn rhizosphere microbial communities from Kellogg Biological Station, Michigan, USA - KBS C3-3 metaG (SPAdes) (version 2) | ecosystem: Host-associated > Plants > Roots > Rhizosphere > Soil ...
AGCAGGTAGCGGTCGAACCGGAGCCCGAGCCCGAGCCCGAGCCCGAGCCCGAGCCCGAGCCGGAACCGGTGCTCGAGGGCGAGCCCGAGGAGGCGCGTGTCTGGAACGTGTGGGAGCTCGACCGTGCAGTGCGCGAGAGCGGTGGGGTGACCGAGGAGCGGGAGTTCCTCCTCATGTACCTCCGTGACTACGCAGGCCCAGACGGGTCGTTGCCGATCGACTTCGACGAGCTCGTTCGAGAGTCGTTCGGCGACGTGCTCGGCACCCCAGCCGGATGACACCGCGGCTCGCGCAGCGAGAGGTTGCGCTGGCAGGGCTCGCACTGCTCGCCGTCGCCGTCTCCCTCGCCGTCACTGCGCAGACGCGCACCTCGTCATCGAACCTGCCGCAGCCCGAAGGCTCGTACCTAGCGCTTGCCGGATCGAGCGGGCCTGCCGCGTTCGGCAGGCGCACCGCGTGCGGCGGTGTGATTCATCCTGAGACGATCGGTGTTTCGCATCCGACGTTGCCGTGCGGCGCGCGGCTCTTCATCACCTACAAGGGCCAGACGGTCCTCACGCAGGTCGTCGACCGTGGGCCCTACGTGCCGGGCCGCCAGTTCGATCTGACCGACGCGCTCGCGCGCCGGCTCGGCCTTCGTGGGGTGCAGGAGATCCACTGGGCTTACGCGCGCTCGGCCTGACCGCGGCTACAGTCAGCGGTAATGCCCGAGCCCGTGCGTCGCCACGTATCCATGTAGAACCAGACCATGTGAAAGGGAGCCCGCGTTGGGGATAGGCGATCTGTCCGACGCCCCACACGGCACCCACCTGGCTTAGTCCAGGTTCACACGGACGTGGCATCAACGGCGGGCTTAGAGCATCGGTGAGGGGAGCTTCGGCTCCCCTCACGCTTTCCGCGAGTACCCTGGCCGCATGGTCGAGTTGATCGGTGACTCTGCACGAGGCGACGACTTCGCACTGGTGCGCCTGCGCGTCGAAGGGGACCGCATCGTCGATGCGGACGCCCCTGGTGTCGCCCAGGACCTTCGCGGTCTGACGCTGCTCGAGGCAGCGGCTGTGGGCGGTGAGGTGCTGCCCGTCGACGCGCTCGCGAACGCGCTTGGCCCTGCGGTGCGCGCCGCTGCCGATTCACGCCGCGTCGCGGTCGCGATGAGCGGCGGCGTCGACAGCGCCGTCACATTGCTCAAGGCCGGCGAGCACGCCGTCGGCGTCACCCTTCGCCTCTGGCTCGATCCGAACGGCCCGGACGCCGAGCGGGCGTGCTGCTCGCCGAGCGCGGTGATTGCCGCTCGGGAGACCTGCCACCGGCTCGGCTTCCCGCACGTGACGCTCGACCTGCGCGAGCAGTTCCGACGCGCCGTCGTGACGCCGTTCGTCCGCGGGTATGCGCGCGGGGAGACGCCGAATCCGTGCATTCAGTGCAACGGTGGCTTCCGTTTCGCCGAGTTGCTGTCGTTTGCGAAGCGCGTCGGCGCGGCGCGTCTCGCGACGGGCCACTACGCGCGCATCGTCGAGCACCAGGGACAGCTCCTCCTCGCCCGAGCGACGGACACGACGAAGGACCAGAGCTACATGCTGGCGCGACTCGACCCGCGTCAGCTCGGACGGATCTGGTTCCCGCTCGGCGAGCAGACGAAGATCGAGACGCGCGCCGAGGCCGCCGAGGCAGGCCTCGAGGCTGCGCACCGTGCCGAGAGCCAGGAGGCATGCTTCCTCGCGGGCGACGACTACCGCGCGTTCCTCGGGCGACATGGGCTTCCTCCGAAGCCCGGCTCGATCGTCGACGAGTCGGGCGAGAGGGTCGGGGCCCACGAGGGCTTCTGGCAGTTCACACCCGGCCAGCGCCGCGGTCTGGGCGTCTCCGCGTCCGAGCCGCTGTATGCCATCGGTACCGATGCGCGCACGAACACCGTCGTCGTCGGCCCGCGCGGCTCACTCGGACGCACGCGCGTGTCCGCGCGAGGGCGTCTCTTCGCGCCGGCCGGACGTGTGACCGCGAAGCTCCGCTACCGCTCGCCGGCGGTTCCCGCAAGCGTGGAAGCAACCGCATCGGGTTTCCGCCTCCGACTCGACGAGCCGTCGTTCGGCGTAGCGCGCGGGCAGGCCGCCGTCCTCTACGACGGAGACGTCGTCGTCGGGTCCGGGTTGGTGACGTCCGCCGCAACCATCTAGGCTTGCGCTCCGTGATCGTCGCCTTCTCCTTCGGGGATCTCGCCTCTCTCGCCCTTGCGATCTTCCTGATCGCCTCCGGTATCGGGCTTGGTTGGGCTTTTCTCCGGTTGGCCGTAACTTTCGATCGACTTTCTTCGTTGATCCGAGGGGCAGAGCGTGAAGTTCTTCCTGTGATCAACAAGGTCGGGGGTTCGGTGGATCGGGTCAATGCACAACTCGACAAGCTCGACACGGCGACGGACAGCGCCGTGGACGCCGTGGCCGCCGTCGACGAAGCCGTGCGCAGCGTCAGCTACGCGGTGAAGACGCCGGTGCAGAAGCTCGCCGGTCTTTCCGCCGGTGTGTCGCACGGGTGGGCGTCACTGCGCACGCGCCGAAACTGGCGCGAGGCGGTCGATGAGGCAAAGGCCGCGGCTGCACGCCGCGAGCAGGATCTCGACGAAGAGTTGAAGGCTCACGGTGATTGACGAGATCACGCTGACCATTCCGCGCGACGCCGACTTCCACCGCGTCGCTCATCTCGTTCTCGGCGGCCTTGCAGTCCGGATGGACCTGACGGTCGAAAATCTCGAGGATCTCCAGATCGCACTCGACTCGATCCTCGGTCGCAGTGAGCTCGAGGACGGTGACATCACCGTCCGTATGGCACTCCGCGACGGCGCACTCGAGACACGCGTCGGACCGCTGCCGCGCGAAGTGCTCGACGAGATCGAGCGTGAGCAGGACCACGAGCTCAGCTTGCGGCGTGTGCTCGAATCGACCGTCGACGACGTGCACGTGGACGGCGACTCGGTCCGGCTCACGAAGCAGGTCGCCGTGGGAGGGGTGAGCGCCCGTGGCTGAGAGTGACAAGCTCCTGCTCCGCCGGTACCACGAGGAAGGCGACCTCGCCGCTCGCGAGCAGCTGATCGAGCAGTACATGTCGCTCGTTCGCTCGCTGGCGCGCCGTTACAGCTATCGCGGCGAGCAACTCGACGACCTCGTTCAGATCGGCTCGATCGGACTGATCAAGGCGATCGACCGCTTCGATCTCACGCGTGGGGTCGAGCTGACGACGTATGCGACGCCGAACATCATCGGCGAGATCAAGCGCCACTTCCGCGATCGTGGCTGGGCGGTCCGGGTCCCGCGCGGGTTGCAGGAGTTGAACGTGCAGCTTTCGAAGCTCGTCGAGGGGCTTACCGTGCAATACGGCCGCTCGCCGACGATCCCCGAGCTTGCGAAAGCGGCAGGCGTCGACGAGGAAGACGTACTCGAGGCGCTCGAGTCGGGGCGCGCCTATTCCTCGCTCTCGCTCTCGCAGGGCGGCGCGTCCGAGGACGGCGAGGATCTCGACCCGCTGGAATCGCTCGGGGAGGTCGAGCACCAGTATGAGGTGTCCGAGGACCGGGCCGTGCTGGCCCCGGGCTTCAAGGTGCTCGACGAGCGCGAGCGCCGCATCCTGCACCTGCGGTTCTTCGAGGGCCTGACGCAGTCGCAGATCGCACAGCAGGTCGGCATCTCGCAGATGCACGTCTCGCGTCTGATCCGGCGCGCGCTCGAGAAGATTCGCGACGAGATCGCGGCCGACGAGCTCGATCCCAATCGCGCAGCCTGATCGGGGTGTTCGATCAGTCGCGCTGCCGCGCGACATGCGACGCATAGGCTCGCTCGATGAAGCTGGTCGTCACGAGTGAGGCGCAGATCGCCGTGCATCAATGGGGTGCGCACGCCGACGTCCCGCTCGTGTTCTGGCACGCGCTCGGCCCTGACGCGTCGGGGGCGGAGCTCGCAGACGTCGCGCCGGTCCTGGTGGATGCAGGCTTCTACGTCGTTGCGATCGACGGGCCCGGATTCGGCAACTCGCCGCTCCTGCCGCCCGAGCGCTATCGGCTCGAGTCGCTCGTCTCGATCCTGTACGAGCTCGTCGATCAGCTCGAGCTCGACCGGCCGGTCGTGATGGGGCATTCGTGGGGCGGTGCGGTCGCCGTGAGGTATGCGGCCGCATACCCAGAGGACGTGCGTGCGGTCGTTCTCCTCGACAGTGGCCATCTCGACTACTGCGACCTGCCCGACGTCGACGCGGGTCGGCCGGTCGAGGCGTGGATCGCGGACGTCGAGGCACGGGACGATCCGCGCCGCGCCGAGGCCCGCGGACGGGCGATGAGCGGCCTGCTCGATCGCGTGAGCGACGGGTGGCCTGCGCTGGCCGAGCACGGGATCCCGACGCTGTTGTTCCTGGCGACCGAGCCGCCGCACGTCCTCGAGAACCGCCGGCACATCGGCCGGTTCGAGGCGGCAGTCCCGCAGGCCGAGGTGCGCTGGCCCGAGGGCGCCAGGCACGGCCTGCTCGCCGACGTCGGCCCGCCGCTCGGCGACGCAATCGCCACCTGGCTCGTCGAACAAGGGCTCTAGCGGACACGGTTGTCGGCGGCGGGTGCTGTGGTCAGACCACGGTCAAGGAACTGCAACAAACAATCCACAGACACCCCGCGGCACATCGGATTGCGAGGAACCATGCGACCGGTGGGCCCGTTTCCGACATGACGTTCGGCGACCCGTCTCGTGGTCAGACGAGGGTCACAGAAGTGCCACAGACTGTCCACAGGCCGTCCGTACACTGTTCGTCCGATGGCGATGACGACGAACGAGCTGCGGGCGGCGTTCCAGCGCTTCTACGAGGAGCGCGGGCACCTGCGTGTGCCCTCGCACTCGTTGATCCCGCCGCCTGACGATCAGACGACGCTCTTCATCGTCGCAGGGATGCAGCAGTTCAAGCCGTTCTTCCTGCGCACGAAGGAGCCGCCCTCGGACCGTGTCGTCAGCGTCCAGAAGTGCTTGCGGGCCGGCGGGAAGGACACCGATCTCGAGGACGTCGGGCGTACCGATCGTCACAACTCGTTCTTCGAGATGATGGGCAACTTCTCGTTCGGCGACTACTTCAAGGACGAGGCGGTCGACTACGCGTGGGAGTTCGTCACGACCGTCCTGAAGCTCGATACGGATCGCCTCTGGGTAACGGTGCACGAAGGCAATCCGCTCTACGAGCTCGACGAGGACACCGTCGCGATCGAGGCCTGGGAGCGGGTGGGCGTACCGCCCGAGCGCATCGTGCGGCTCGGCGACGACAACTTCTGGAAGGCGGCGGAAACGGGGCCGTGTGGGCCGTGCACGGAGATCTTCTACGACCGCGGGGAGGAGCACGCCTGCGGCGATCCTGCCTGCCAGCCGGGCCATTGCGACCGCTACTACGAGTTCTACAACCTCGTCTTCATCCAGTACGACCTGCAGCCCGGCAACAAGCTCGTGCCGCTGCCGAATGCGAACGTCGACACGGGCATGGGCGTCGAGCGCACCGCGTGTGTGCTGCAGGACGTCGGTTCGAATTACGAAACCGACGGCTTCCGCGTGATCATGAGCTGGATCGAGCGCGAGTCCGGTGTTGCCTACCACGACAGCCCGATCGCGACGAAGGCTCATCGCGTGATCGCCGACCACGCTCGCGCCGTGAGCTTCCTGATCGCAGAGGGGATCGTTCCCTCGAACGAAGGGCGCGGCTACATCTGCCGCCGTCTGCTGCGGCGTGCGATCCAGCACGCGAACCGCATCGGGCTGAAGGATCTCTACCGTCTGCCCGCAGTGGTGGTCGAGCAGATGGGCGATGCCTATCCGGAGCTCACCGAGCACGCGGACGAGATCGAGCGTGTCGTGCGCGCGGAGGAGGAGCGCTTCTCCGAGACGCTCGCGCGCGGGTTGAAGATCTTCGACGAGCTTGCCGGCAAGCCGGGGATCACGGCGGACGAAGCGTTCCTGCTCGTCGCCACCTACGGCTTCCCGATCGAGCTGACGCAGGAGCTGGCCGAGGAGCGCGGGCAGTCGGTCGACGTGGACGGGTTCTGGCAGCTGATGGAGCAGCATCGTGAGGTCTCGCGCGCGAGCGGTGAGAGCACCGTCCAGCAGATCGCGGCCGAGCTTGTCGGCCCGGCCGTCCTGCAGAGCGAGTTCGTCGGCTACTCGAAGACGAAGGTGCTCACGGCCGTGATCGAGTCGGCGCCGCTCGACGACGAACGGCAGCTCGTGAAGCTCGAGCAGTCGCCGTTCTACGCCGCAAGCGGCGGCCAGGTGAGCGACCGCGGAACGATCGCAGTCGATGGCGAGGAGCAGCGACTGAGCGTCGGCGATGTCCTCAAGTTCGGCGACGACCAGGTGATCGTCGTCGAGCTCGCCGGGCACGAGCCACTCGCCGCCGGCACGCGCGTCGAGGCGATCGTGAGCTGGCGGGACCGCTTCCCGACGCAGGCCAACCACACCGCGACCCATTTGCTTCACCAGGCGCTGCGTGACGTGCTCGGCGATCACGTCAAACAGGCGGGCTCGGCCGTGCGCGCGGACAAGCTGCGTTTCGATTTCACGCACGACAAGCCGCTCACGCCCGACGAACGGGACCGCGTGGAGCGCATCGTCAACGACAAGGTGTTCGAAGGGATCCCGGTGCGAACGTTCGTCACTCCGATCGACGAGGCCCGGAAGCTCGGCGCGATGATGCTCTTCGGGGAGAAGTACGGCGCCGAGGTACGGGTCGTCGAGATCGGCGACTACTCGACGGAGCTCTGCGGCGGCACGCACGTCCGCTCGACCGCCGAGATCGGGCCGTTCGTGATCACCAGCGAAGGATCGGTCGGCTCCGGTGCGCGCCGAATCGAAGCCGTCACCTCGGGCGAAGCGTGGACGCTGCTCGAGGGCTACAAGAAGGAAGTGGAAGCGGTGCGCGCCGAGCTCGAGCAGGTGCGGCGCGAGTCGAAGAAGGCAAAGACGCAGGCCACGGGCCCGGAAATCGTGTGGCAGGACAAGCAAGGAAAGGTCTTCGTCGCCGAGGTGACCGGCGCCAACGGCAGCGGGCTGCGCGACTTCTCCGATCAGGTGCGCCAGCGTGAGGATGCACTGGCCGTGGTGCTCGCGTCCGCGGACGATGGCAAGGTCGCGCTCGTCGTGAACCTCGACAAGTCCCTCGCCGACCTCGACGCGGTTGCAATTGTCCGCGAGCTGGGTCCGATCATCGGTGGTGGCGGCGGCGGGCGCCCGACGCTCGCCGAGGCGGGTGGCAAGAACGTCGGCGCCGTGCGCGACGCGCTCGCCGCGGGCCGCGACAAGCTCGTCGCAGCCGTCAGTTGAAAGTGCTCGCACTCGACTTCGGCTCCGCGCGCACGGGCGTCGCGGTCTCCGATCCCACGGGGACGCTAGCGCGGCCCGTGACGACGGTCGAACGGGCCGCCACCGATGCCGGTTTTGCGAAGCTGCTCGCGGTGATCGTTGCGGAAGGCCCCGAGCTCGTCGTCGTCGGCATGCCACTGACGCTGCGGGGCGAGCACGGGGAGCAGGCGCAGGAGACCGAGGAGTTCGTCGAGCGTCTGCGCGCCGCGGTCAAATTGCCCGTCGAGACCTACGACGAGCGCTTCACCTCAGTCCTCGCCGGGGGCGACGACGCGCGCGCCGCGGCGCATCTGCTCGAGAGCTATCTCACCTGGCGGAGCGGCAGCCGATGATGCCGGTGCAGAAACCGCGCGGTCCCTCGCGGGAACAGATCCGCCGGCGGCGCATCGCTGCGCTGACCGGAGCCGTCGTGGCGCTGATCGCGGTCGTGATTGCAGTCGTGGTCGCGATTCCGCACGTACGCGACAGTCAGTCGCCGACGACGATCGTCGCGCCGCCGGCGCCCAAGCCGTTCCGGGTGGTGTTTCCCGAAGGCTTCAACCGCGCGCAGATGGCAGAACGCGTCCAGGCGGTGGCAAAGATCGCGCAGCGAAAGCGGGGCCGGCCGGTCGTCCTCAACAGCAAGCAGTACCTCCTCGCAACGAAGCGTGCCGTGCTGCCGTGTTTCACGCCACACCGTCAGACGAAGCTGGAAGGGTTCCTCTTCCCGGCCACCTACGACTTCGTCGCAACGACGACGTCTCGGCAGCTCGCGAACGAACAACTGAAGACGTTCTGTGACAACTGGTCGGCGATCGACCTCTCCTATGCGCGCAAGAAGAACCTCACGCCGTACGACGTGCTGATCATCGCGTCGATGGTCGAGAAGGAAACGCTGGCGCCCGACGAGCGGAAGCTCGTCGCCGCAGTGATCTACAACCGCCTGCACGCGCACATGCCGCTCGGCATCGACGCGACGCTGCGCTACGGGTTCAACATCCCGCCGACGAAGTCGATCCTGCAGTCGCAGCTCGAGAGCAACAACCCGTACAACTCGCGGAAGCTCCTCGGCCTTCCACCGACGCCGATCGCGAACCCGGGACTCGCGTCGATCCAGGCCGCGGCGCATCCTGCGAAGGTCGACTACCTCTACTTCGTCCGCAAGCCGGACCGGGTCCATCATTTCTTCACCGCGAGTGACACCGCGTTCGCGCAGTACGAGTGCGCGCACGGGTACGGCTGCTAATGGCCACCGTCCACATCGGTCTGCTCGGGCATCCTGTCGCGCACTCGCTCTCGCCGCGCATGCAGAACGCGGCCTTCGCCGCCCGTGGTCTGGACTGGGACTACACCGCGCACGACGTGGAGGATGTGCTCGCTGGAGTCGCAGCGCTACGCGAGCTGGGGTTCGCCGGCGCAAACGTCACGATCCCGCACAAGCAGGCTGTGGTTGCCGCGTGCGACGAAGCCGACGGCGACGCGGTCAACACGCTCGTCTTCCGCGACGGCCGCGTGCTCGGGTTCAACACCGACCAGGAGATCCTCGCGGGGATCAGCGCGGAACGCGCCTGCGTGATCGGCGCGGGCGGCGCTGCGCGCACCCTCGCGCCCGCGCTCCCGGCGGACACAAGGTTCTACTCCCGCTCTGGTGAGTGGCCGCCGGACTCTACGGGCTGCGACCTGATCGTCAACGCAACGCCCGTCCGCGACGAGGTGCTCGTCGAGTTGTACGCGGGACAGACGGTCGTCGACCTCGCTTACGGCCCGGATGAGACGGCCCTGATCGCGGCTGCGCGTGCCGCGGGGTGCGTCGTCGTCGACGGCCTCGAGGCGCTCGTGCGCCAGGGCGCGGGGAGCTTCCGTCTCTGGACCGGGCTCGACCCGCCGCTCGAAGCGATGCGCAACGCGGTCAGGATCTAGCCCAAAGCGCAGCGGCGCCCGCGGCCGCAGCAAGGAGCCCGATGACGACTGCGATCGTCGTCGTCCAGTCGCGCTGCGGGGAGTACGGGATGGTGGCCGCCGGTGGTGCCGGACGCGACGCACTGCGGTACGCGTACGTCGTCTCGTTCGCGCCCGTGGGGTCGGGGTTGCCGAGAAACGTCTGGTATTGGCGCATGCGGGCGAGCGTCAGGGTCGCGCGCGATGCACGCTCGAGGAGGCGCCGTCCCGACTGCCCGGCGGCCGGATCGCTGAGCAGTTGCTGCGGCACGGCGGCCGTCACGGTCAGCCGGATCGGCCCGCCTCCCCGGAGGATCAGCGCGTTGCCGTCGACGACGGTGTTCACCGTGCGCGTGCCGACGGTTCCCGTCACACGCAGCGGAACGACGATTCGAAGCGTGGTTGAGGTCGGCTTCGACGTCACGTATGCACCGCCACTCGTCGGTGTCTCGCCGCGCGCGACCTGACGCTGGAGTTCCGCCAGGTAGCGCAGGAGCGGTGGCACGAGCGCGTCGGCGGTGTAGGAGCCGGTCGTGACGCCCGTCGTGTTGACGAGCTTGACGCGGCCGCGGGTGACTTCGATCCGCAGGGGCAGCGACGGGGCGGAGGCCGCGGGAGCGAGCGTCGCGCGGGCGATCAACGTCCTGCGGCCGGGGTTGAAGCCCGCCCAGAGGATCGAGGCAGAGCGCAAGCCGGGCGACGATGCCGAGCCCGGAGCAGCCTGGACGTCGAGCACCGGAGCGCCGATCGTGAAGAAGTAATCGCCCAGCACCCGCACATCGAGCCTTTGCGTCGCGGTCACCGCGAACGGCGCACCGGTCCGGTCCAGCGCGACGTCCACCCTTGTCTTCGCGGCGATGCGGTGCCTGAACCCCTCGGCGGCCGCCGTTGCGCCCCCGCTCAGCGGAGGGGACGCCGACAGAGGTGCGAGTGGCGAGGGAAGCGACACGTAGTTCGCGCGCGGCGCTGCGTGAGCGCTCGCAGCGACCGTGAGGCCGGCCAGCATCGCAAGCGCGATGCGCCTCATTGCGTCTGCGGCAGTGTGGGCAGCGTCGCGGACAACGGATCGTCCTTCACTGGGGCATAGATCATGTCCTGAAAGCGCGCGAAGTAGATGTCATCGTCGACGACGCCTTCGTGGTTGTGCCTGTTGAACGCGCGCTGGTCGCCGTTCGCACCCTCGGTCGTCACCTCGTTGAGCGTCGCCGTGACCTTCGCAGGCTCCGTCGAGCCGGCCTTGAGCAGCGCAGCGGCGAGCAGGTTGACGAAGTCGTACGCGTACATCGCCGACTCCGGGGGTGCGATCACCGGGCGTCCTCCGCTCTCGACGCCGACGCGGTCGACGCCGAATGACGACTCGTACTTGTGCTCGAAGCCCAGGTACGGGCCGGTGCCGACCTCGGCCGTCAGTCGACCGCCGGCGAAGGTGACCCCGTCGACCCATTGCGGATGGTCGGCGAGTTGCTGGCGGATGAACGGATCCGAGCCTGCGGGCGGCGTGAACACCGGCACGTTCCAGCCGGATGAACGCGCTGCCGTGAGCACTGCTGCGATCGTCGCGGGCCGCCCCCAGACGAGGAGGCCAGTTGCGTGCGCGCGGCGTGCGCGCAGGACCTGCGGTCCGAGATCGAGCGCGTCCGACGGCAGCGTCTCGTCGATCGCCACCGAGGAGCGGTTCTGCGAGAACGCCGAGGTCAGCGCCTGCTCGCCGGCGGCGCCGTAGTCGGAGTCGTCGTGCAGGAGCGCGAGCCTCAGTCTCTTCGGCACGAGGTACTCGGCGAGCCTGAACGCGACGCCGTGATCAGTGGGAGCGATCCGAAACACATTCGGGCGCGTCTCCGGGTCGATGATCTCGCGCCCGCCTTCGAAGACGACACCGACCGGCACCCCGGCGCTACGGGCGACGCGCCAGGACGCGTCGATCCCTGTACCTTCGTCGACCACGGCAACCGCGTGCTTGGCCACGGCGCGTCGCATGTTGACGACGGCGCGGGCCGGGGAGAGAGCGGTGTCCATCGTCACGACGCGAAGGTCATACGTCGTGCCGGCGATCGGGATGCCGCCGGCGTTCACCTCGCTCGCCGCGAGTCGGGCCCCGTTCTCGATCGTGCGACCGAGGTACGGCGAACGGGAGAACGGCGCGTTGACGACGATCGTCAACGCTGGGCGCTCCGTTGCCTTGGAGGTACCGCCGCAGCCCGCAAGCGTCAGGACGGCGACGCAGAGGATCAAGATGCGGGCCAAGGCCCGGGCCAGTCTAGAGGCTTGATACGGAATTAACGCACTCGCGGATGGTGGCTCATACGCGGCGCATCTCGCCCTGGTCGGGCTTGAACGTAGGCACCGCTATGCCCTGCGCCCGACCAGAACGACCTGCTTGGTCTGAACCATCCCCGCAAGCACGCCATCCCGCATCAAGCCTCTAGAGGGCAGCGCGGCCCAGGTAGGCGGCACGGACGGCTGGGTCGACGGCGACGGCGTCGGGCGGTCCGTCAGCAATCACGCGCCCTGCGTCGAGCACGATGATGCGATCGGCAAGCCGGCGCACGGCGCCGAGATTGTGCTCGACGACGAGGAGCGCGAGTCCCTCGGTTCGCAAGGACCGAAGCAGGTCGATGATGCGATCGGCTTCTCGAGCGGAGGCGCCGGCAGTCGGTTCGTCGACGAGGAGGACGGAGGCGCCGGTCGCATACGCGGCGGCGACCATCAGCGCGCGCTGGTCGCTGACCGGCAATTCGCCGGCCGGCACGTCCTCGGGGATCGCGAAGCGGACGAGCAAGCGCCGGGCATGCTCGACATACGCAGCGTCCTCCGCACGCGCCTTCGGCGTTGCGAAGAGCGATCGGATCAGACCGCCGAGGGTGCGTCGGCCGGCAGACGCCACGAGGATGTGCTCGAGCGGTGTCAGCGTGGGGAAGACCGCGGTGGACTGCAACGTGCGCGCGACCGCTCCCGCGGGTGCGTCGATCCGACCCGCGTCGGGCGCGACCGTGCCCGCAAGCATCCGGAGCACCGTCGTCTTCCCGGATCCGTTGGGGCCGACGAGCGCGGTGATACGTCCCGGCTCGACACTGAGCGCGATGTCGTCTGCGGCGGTGACGCTGTCGAACGCCTTGCCGAGGGCGGTCGCCTCGAGCGTCGTCGGCTCGGTGCGACCAGGGCCTGAGCCGGGAGCGCTGCGGCGCACGCGCCGCGCCGGCCGCACGATCCCCTCCCATCCGAGCGAGACGATGCCGAGGAGCATCACCGCGGTCAGGAGCGTGTGGGCGCGCGCGGCCGCGATGTTCTCGAGCCGTCCGACCGCGTCGGCGGCGAGTGAGAGCAGGCCGAGCACGAGCACCCCGGCCGGCGGCCCGAGCGGCGAGAGCGCACCGCCGATGAGCACCACGACGAAGAGCCGGAACGAGAGGAACGGTCCGTACTGGGACGGGTCGCCGACTCCCGCCAGTTGCACAGCCAGCGCACCAACGACCCCGGCGACGGCTCCCGACGCGGCCACCGCGACTGCTCTCAGCCGCAGCACCG
>Ga0207657_10005854_pt1 | contig 12806 bp, 10 predicted proteins | sample KBSC33metaG_FD_184316 | JGI IMG/M metagenome (GOLD analysis project Ga0207657, IMG submission 184316) | Corn rhizosphere microbial communities from Kellogg Biological Station, Michigan, USA - KBS C3-3 metaG (SPAdes) (version 2) | ecosystem: Host-associated > Plants > Roots > Rhizosphere > Soil ...
GCCTTGGACCCCTTGCGGACCAGGATCTTCTGGCCGGAGCGGTAGTACTCGGTGGAGAAGGCGATCTGCTTCCAGCGGTCGCAGTTGATGGTCATGTTGCGGGCCACGATGTCCACGTCGCGCCCGGTCAGCGCTGGGATCCGTTGCGCTGCGGTGATCACCCTGAGCTGGTACTTGTTCTCGTCGCCGAAGATCGCCTTGGCCACGGCCTTGACCATGTCGATGTCGAAGCCTTCGATCTTGCCGCTCTGCGGATTGCGGGAGGCCAGCAGGTAGGTGTCGGCCGAGACCCCGGCGACGAGCCGGCCGCGTTCCTTGATCTTGGCCATGGTCGAGCCCTTGGGCAGATCGTTCGGACTGGGCAGCGGTCCTCGCGGCTCGTAGGAAGCGAGGGCGTTGTCACAGGTGACCGGTGCGGCTGTGCTCGCCGGTGTCGGTTGACTGCTGGGCGGGGCCGACGGCAGCGGGGTCGGTGAATAGGCGAACAGCGAGCAGGCCGAGAGCACGCCGGCCGAGCCCTGGCGGGTCCGCTTCAGCCCGCAGGACGAGACCCGTTACGACTACTGGCAGCGCATGGAGTTTACCGAGGAGCAGTGGGCGGGCCTGAAGCGCCACGCCGACGAGCGCGGGCTCCTGTTCCTCAGCTCGCCGTTCTCCGAGGAGGCGGTCGAGCTGCCCAGCGGGCCGATCGTGGTGCCGCTGGAGGAACCGGGCGAGCTGGCCGAGGAGGTGATGGCGACCGCCTGCCGGCTGGCGACCGAGACGGGCGCGCCGGTGGTCGCGGTCAGCGCCATCTACGTGCCGGTGCAGGATCCGCTCGACACCGAGCTGCCCGAGCGCGACCGGGCGGTGGCAGAGGTGCAGGAGATGGCGCGCTCGCTGGCATCGGACTACGGCATCGAGTTCCGGGGGGTGGTGGTGCGCACGCGCAACCCGGGCCGGGCGATCGTCGACGCGGTCATCGACCAGGGCGCCACGCTGATCGTGATCGGGTCGCCGGAGAAGCGGCGGCTGGCGGTCAATCGCCAGGAGGCCTTCTTCGGCCGCACCGTCGACTTCGTCCTGCGCAAGGCACCCTGCCGCGTGATCGTCACGCACTTCCCGTCGGAGGAGGCGGTCGAGGCGGCACACGCGGTGCCCGTGCCATAGGGAGACGGCGGGTCGTCAGGTCGCGTCGGCGTGGCGCTCAAGCACTGGCAGCAGCACCGGCGCGGTGCGGCTGAAGTCCTTCGCCGCGACGCCGTCGGCGGCAGCGCGCACGTCGCCCTCGGCGGCGCGGTGGGTGAGGATCACGATGTGCACGCCGGCCTCGCCGGGGTGCTGGACGACCTGCGCCACCGACACGTCGTGGTCGGCCAGCTGCTGGGCCACCTGCGCCAGCACGCCCGGCGTGTCATCGACGGTGAAGCGCAGGTAGCAGGGGCTCTGCAGCTGCCCGGGCGGGAACCGGCCGACATCCCGGTAGTGCACGTCGTGCTGCAGGAAGCCCGTGCCCTGCGTGCCGATCACCGCGACCACGTCGCCGATCACGGCCGTGGCCGTCTCCTCGCCGCCGGCGCCGGGCCCCTCCAGGATCACCTCGCGGATCGAGCTTCCCTGCAGCATCACCGCGTTGAATGCGCCGTCCACGGCCGCCAGCGGGTGGTTCGCCGCCAGCAGGCAGGGGTGCACCCGCGCCGCCACCTCGCCACCTGACCGCCAGGCCGATGCGATCAGCTTGACCGCGTACCCGAGCTCGGCGGCGTGCTCCACGTCGGCCAGGTCGAGCAGGTTGATGCCGACGTGATCGACCTCCTCCAGCCGCATCCGCGTGTGGAACGCAATTGACGCCAGGATGGCGATCTTGGCGGCGGCATCGGCGCCGGTCACGTCCTCGGTGGGGTCGGCCTCCGCGTAGCCCAACGCCTGCGCCTCGGCCAGCGCCTCGGCGTAGGGAGCGCCGCTCTGGATCATGCGGGTCAGGATGAAGTTTGTGGTGCCGTTGACGATGCCGTCGATCCGGTGCACGTTCGTCACGATCATCGACTCACGCAGCACCTTCACGACCGGGATCGCGGCGCAGACGCTGGCCTCGAACCGCAGCTGCACGCCGTTTCGCTCGGCCGCGCCGAACAGCTCGTCGCCGTGCTGGGACAGCAGCTGCTTGTTCGCCGACACCACCGACTTACCGGCCCCGAGCAGCGCCAGCACGTACTCGCGGGTGGGCTCGATGCCGCCCATCACCTCCGCCACGACGCTGATGGTGGGATCGTCGCGCAGCCGGGCGAAGTCGGTCGTGAGCACGCCCTCCGGCGCGTCGGCGTGGCGGGCGGGATCGCGCACCAGCGCCGCGGCCACCTCGACCGGCTGGCCGGTGACACGCTCGATCGACTCGGCGCCATCCCGCAGCAGCCGGTGCACGGCCGAGCCGACGGTGCCGTATCCGAGCAGTCCGATCCTGATTGGTGAGGTGCCGGTCACGACCGCGGCACGATACCGAAAACCGCCGCAGCCAAGCGGTCGCACCCGTGTTCCAGACCTAGTACGCTAATCCCATGAAGCTTCTGATCGTTGGCTGCGGGCGGGTCGGCTCGTCGATTGCCCGGAACATGTCCGATGACGGGCATGACGTGTCCGTGATCGACGAGGACCCCGAGGCGCTTCAGCGGCTGCCCGAGTCGTGGCCGGGACGCTTCGTGCACGGCCACGGCCTCGACACCGAGGTGCTGGTCGAGGGCGGCATCGGCACCGCCGACGCCTGCGTGGTCTGCACCGACGGCGACAACACCAACATCGTGATCGCGCAGATCGCGCGCAAGCGGTTCGACTGTCCGTGCGTGGTCACGCGCGTGCTCGACCCCGCCCGGGCCGCGTTCTACGACACGCTGGGGCTGCAGACGGTGTGCCCGACGTCGCGCTCGATCGACATCATGACCGAGGCCATCTGCGCGACCCCCGGTCGCATGATGGATGACAGCTAACCGATGTACATCCTGATCGTGGGCGGCGGCAAGGTGGGCAGCAACCTCACCTCCACGCTGATGAAGATGGGGCATGAGGTGACGCTGGTCGAGGGCGACCGCGACCGCTACGCGCTGCTCGAGGAGAAGTTCGAGCACGTGGTGCGGCCGGGAGATGCCACCGAGCTGTTCGTGCTGGAGCGAGCGGGGGTGGAGCGCGCCGATCTGGTGGTGGCGGTGACCGGCGACGACGAGGACAACATCATCGTCTGCCAGGTGGCCAAGGAGAAGTACGGCGTGCCCAAGGTGATCGCGCGTGTCAACGATCCGCGCAATCAGCCGCACTTCGACATGGTCGGGATCACGCTGACCGTCTCGGCCACGGCCACGATCCTGGCTCTGATCGAGCACCAGCTGCCGCAGCACGAGCTGGTCACCCTGATCGACCTGAAGCGCGAGAATCTCGAGATCGTCGAGTTCGCGATCGGCTCGGGATCGCCGGCGGCAGGCAAGTACGTGCGCGAGCTGAACCTGCCGAACCGCTCGCGCCTGATCTCGGTCACCCGCGACGGCCGCGCCGAGATCGCCATCGGCGAAACGCAGCTGGCGCCGGGCGATCTGGTGATGGCGATCCTCGAGCCCGACGTCGAGGACGAGCTCAAGCAACAGCTGATGCCCGCCTAGCCTGGACCTGCTGTGACCGCCGGTCTGATCGAGCGCTACCGCGACCGGCTTCCGGTCACCGATGCCACGCCGGTGGTGTCGCTGGGGGAGGGCTCGACGCCGCTGGTGCCGGCGCCGCGGCTGTCGGCGCTGACCGGCCTGGACGTGCACCTCAAGTACGAGGGGCTGAATCCGACCGGCTCGTTCAAGGACCGGGGGATGACGATGGCCGTCTCCAAGGCGCTCGAGGAGGGAGCGACCCACGCGGTCTGTGCCTCGACCGGCAACACGTCGGCCTCGGCCGCCGCCTACTGCGGCCGCGCCGGGATCAGGCTGGCGGTGGTGCTTCCGGAGGGTGCCATCGCTCGCGGAAAGCTGGCTCAGGCCCAGATCTGCGGCGCCCGCGTGATCGCCGTGCAGGGCAGCTTCGATGACGCGCTGCGGCTGGTGCGTGAGCTGGTCGAGCGCCGCCCGATGGCGCTGTTGAACTCGATCAATCCCTACCGGCTGGAGGGTCAGAAGACCGCCGCCTTCGAGGTGATCGAGCAGCTGGGCGGTGCGCCTGACTGGCTGGCCCTGCCGGTCGGAAACGGCGGAAACATCACCGCCTACTGGAAGGGATTCGGTGAGTCGGGAGTGGCTCCCCGGATGCTGGCGGGCCAGGCGGCGGGAGCGGCACCGCTGGTGACGCGGGCACCGGTGCCCAATCCGACCACGGTCGCGACCGCGATCCGGATCGGGAACCCGGCTCGTCTTGATCAGGCGCTGGAGGCGGTCGAGCAGTCGCACGGCGGCATCCGCGCGATCCCCGACGAGAGCATCCTGGCCGCCTACCGGCTGCTGGCGCAGGAGGAGGGCGTGTTCTGCGAGCCGGCCTCGGCGGCCTCCGTGGCGGCGCTGCTGGAGGCGGCTCGCGATGGGCTGGTGGAACCGGGCGCGCGCGTGGTCTGCGTGCTCACCGGCCACGGGCTGAAGGATCCCGACACGGCCGGCCAGGAGGGCGCCGAGATCATGCGCTGCCCGCCGGCGGTGGAGCGGCTCGAGGAGCTGGCGTTCGCCGAGGAGCCGGCGCTTGTCTGACGCACTGGTCGTCAGCGCGCCCGCCTCCTCGGCCAATCTTGGCCCCGGGTTCGACTGCCTGGCGCTGGCGCTGGACATCCGAAACCGAGTCGAGATCAGGGCGGCCGCGGGAGCGGCGATGCAGGTGACGGTGGTAGGGGAGGGGGCCGGGGAGGCTCCGGCCGGCCTGGACAACCTGTTCCTGCGCGCGTTCGTGGCCGCCGGAGGCGATCCGGCCGGGCTGTGCTTCGACATGCACAACGAGGTGCCGTTCGCGCGTGGGCTGGGCTCGAGCGCGGCCACGATCGTGGCCGGCCTGGTGGCGGCCGATGCCTGGCACGACCGGCCGCCGCGCGACCTGCTGGGGCTGGCGACCGAGCTGGAGGGGCACCCCGACAACGTCGCCGCGGCGCTCAACGGCGGTCTCACGCTGGCCTGGACCGGCGCCGGCGGGGTGTCCGCGATCGGCTTCGGCGCCCCGGAGGCAGGATTCGTGACCGTAGTGCCCGAGCAGCGCCTGTCGACCGCCCAGGCGCGGGCGGCGCTGCCAGATCAGGTACCGCACGCCGACGCCGTGCACAACGCCGCGCGGGCGGCCCTGCTGGTGGCTGCGCTGGGGTCGGGAGATGCCGACCTGTTCCGCGACGCGCTTGACGACCGGCTGCATGAGCCCTACCGGGTGCCGCTGGCGCCGCTGCTGTCGGCGGTGCGTGAGCGCGTGGCCGGCGACCACGCCGTGCTGGGGGCGACCCTGTCCGGCGCCGGCCCCAGCGTGCTCGTGTGGTGCCTGCCCGGCTCGGAGCAGGACGTGGCCGATCGCCTTGCCGGGCTCAGTGGTGTGTCCGCGCGCGCCGTCGCGGTGGCCGAGCAGGGCGTACGGATCGACTGATCAGCCGGCCACGAGCGTGGGCAGCTCGTGAGGCGTCTCGGCCAGGTAGCTGGGCAGCACGGCCAACAGGTCGTCGCGTGATCCACCCGTCCAGAGGGCGGCAGCGGTGGCTGCGCCGGCGTGCTTGGCCTCCGCGATCACGTGCGGCGAGGCCGACACCACAAGCGCCGCCTGGTGCTCGAGTCCCAGCTCGGCGATCAGGTTGACGGGGCCGGCGTGGCTGGCCTCGACCCGCTCCAGCTCGAACCTCCGCGACAGTCCCAGGAAGTGGCTCACGATCGCGCCCACCTCGGCCGGGCCGGGTGACCAGGCGGCGATCCGCACGCCGGTCGCCGCCATCTGGCGCACGGCGCCGTTCAGCGCCGGGTCGGGGCGCACGTAGACCGGGATGTGCTCCTCGTAGAAGCGGGCCAGCTCCAGCCGCCAGCTGGACGCGTCGTCGCCGGCCCATGCCTCCAGCTGCGGCAGCGCCACGCAGCGGTCGTCGGACACCGTGGCGGGATCAAGCGGTGTGACCCGGCCCAGCTTGCGGGCCAGGTGCTCCACCGCGTCGCGCCACAGCCGATCTCCGGGCGCGAGCGCGTCCTCCGCAAAGATGACCGCATCCACGGGCCGCAGGGTAGTCCCCGGCGGCCATCTGTCACGGCAGTCGTGACAGGTTCGTCACCGCTTCGGCGGCGATCAGGTCTGGATCCGTGACGGCGCCCGGGATCACCATGAGGCGGTCAACCCGCTCCGCCCGAAAGGACCCCGGCTCCGTGAAACGTCTGCTCCTGATGCTCTGCTCTGCCGCCGCCCTGGCCGCACCGCTTGCTGTCGCGCCGCCCGCGCTGGCCGGCACCTACCACATGGCCATGGACACGTCCAAGAGCACCGATGGCTGGACGCTGAGCCACGACGGCGGCTTCTGGGGCTGCTCACTCAGCAGCCGGCCGGGACCCTGCGCCGACGCCGACGTGCCGGTGCCGACCTCGCTGCGCCTGTTCGCCCGTGGCGATGTCAAGGCCGGAGGCCTGGCCTTCTGGTCATGGGAGACGCCTCCCACTGTCTCGATCGCCTCCGGTTCGGTCACGGTCAGTTACGCGACCACGGCCGATACCCGCGTCTTCATGAAGGCGCGCCTGCGCAACTTCGCCTACGCGTCGCAGCCGCAGCTGCACACGGCCGCCGACGACGGCACCGCCAGCTGGAAGATCCCGGCCGGAAACAGCAACGTCGGCCTGTTCCTGACCAGCCTCGCCGACCACTCGTTCAGCAACAAGTGGTCGAACACGCTGCGGGTGGTGTCGATGGACGCCATGCTCCGCGACGACATCGCACCGGTCGCGACCGTGACCGGCCCGCTCGCCTCCGGGCAGTGGCTGAACCAGGCGCAGGCCGTCTGCGCCACCGTGTCGGCGTCCGACGCCGGCTCCGGCGTGGCCTCGTCCCAGCTGCGCGACAACCTGGCCTCGCTGCTGGACTCGCACACGCTGGCCATCGCCGCCGTGGCGCAGCCCGGCGACCCCAGCTACGTGCACGACCTCTGCTTGACTCCGTCGCACCTGACTGACGGCAGCCATGACCTCGTTGTGCGGGTGGCCGATGCCGCCGGCGAGGCCGTTGAGGTGCCCTTCACAACCCGCGTCGACAGCCACGCACCGACCGCGATCGCGACGGCACCGGCCGACACCACGCAGCGGCAGCCGGTGGTCAGCTTCTCGGTCGACCCCGGCCCCAGCGGCCTGTCCGACTTCCAGGCGTGGGTGGACGGCCAGCCGATGGCGGTCAGCGGCACTGATGCGTTCTACCAGTCACCGGCCGACCTTGCCTTCGGCGCCCACACGGTCACCTGGAGCGCCACCGACCAAGCCGGCAACCACCGAGACGGGTTCTGGACGTTCCGGGTGGTGGATGCCCTGCCACCGGTGCTGAGCGGCGCGGCACCGCTGGCCGGCAGCGGGAGCGAGCTGCGCCGCCCGCCGCTAGCCTTCACGCTCGCCGACGACGGCAGCGGCATCGATCCGGCGACGCTGCACGTGCTGCTCGACGGGTCGGACGTGGCGCCGTTCGGCACGCTGATCGACGGCCACTTCGGCTACGTCCCGGCGGGCGACCTCGGGTACGGCCACCATACGGTCAGCGTGTCCGTGTCTGACCGCTACGGCAACGCGATGGCGCCGCAGCAGTGGGGCTTCGACGTGATCGACGCGACGCCGCCGGCGCTTGGTGACGTGCGCCCCGATGACGGATCCGCAGGCGCCGACCGCACCCCGGCGATCTCGTTCGCCGTCGCCGACCTGGGCATCGGGCTGGATCCCGCCTCGATCTTGCTGACCGTGGACGGCCGCGACGTGACCGCCCGCGGGGTGCTGGCGGGCGGCCGCTTCGCCTACGTGCCCGCGGAACCGCTCGGCTATGGCAGCCACAGCGTCTCCGCGCGTGCCACCGACCGGTCCGGGAACGTGTCCCCGCCGCTCACCTGGTCGTTCCAGGTGCGCGACGAGACGCCGCCCGTGATCGCCCAGCGCAGCCCGCTGCCGGGATCGACGGTGGTGGGGGCGACCCCGATCGGGTTTGCGGTCAGCGACGACGGCACCGGCGTCGACGAAGACACGCTGCGGGTGACCGTCGACGGCTCCGACGTCACGTCCTGGGGCAGCTTCGGCTCCGGCCGCTTCCTCTACGCGCCCGGGAACCTCGGCGCGGGCGTGCACACGGTCGCCGTGACCGTCGCCGACACGTCCGGCAACGTGGCCGGCCCGGTGATGTGGCAGTTCGCCGTGGCCGACCCGGCGCGGGTGGCGGTGTCGGCGCTGTCGGTCCCGTCGCGGATCACGGCCGGCGGCTCGGCGCGGCTGCGCTATCGGGCCACCGCCAACGGCAATCCGCTGGTCGGTACCGGCCTGCGGCTGGAGAGCCGCCCGGCCGGGCAGGCCCGGTTCTCGGACGCCGGCGTGCGGGTGACCGACGCAGGTGGCGAGGCGTCCTGGACCGTGCGTCCCCGCACCACCACCGAGTACAGCGTGGTGGTCGTGGAGAGCGAGGCCGAGAGCGACGTCCGCACCGTCGTCGTGGGACAGCGCGTGAGCCTGTCGGCGGCGCGGTCGCGGGTGCACCGTGGCGGCACGATCCACCTGTCCGGCAGCGTGCAGCCGGCCCACGCGGGCGCAGCCGTGCGGGTGCAGCTGCTGACCCGGCGGGGGTGGGTGACGGTCTCCAGGCCGCACCTCAGCGCCCGTTCGCGGTTCGCGGCGACCCTGCTGCCGCGCGTGAGCGGCCGCTACGTGTTTCGGGTGGTGGCGGCCGCCACCGCCGCCAACGCCACCGGCACCAGCCGCAGCGTGACGGTGCGGGTGGGATAGCGGTGCGTTTGCACCGGGCGGGCGTGGGGGACGCGCCCGCCCGGTGCCCCCGGGGCGCCAACTAGAATCCCTTTGTGACCCTCGCTTCAGCCGCCGCAGCACCCGAAACGAGCGCCGGCTGATGGCGGCACCCGCGGCCACGCTGGAGGCCCTCAACCCGCAGCAGCGCGAGGCGGTGCTTTGCACGGAAGGCCCGCTGCTGGTGGTGGCGGGGGCCGGTTCCGGCAAGACGCGCGTGCTGACGCACCGCATCGCGCACCTGATCGACCAGGAGTTGGCCTCGCCCACCGAGGTGCTTGCGATCACCTTCACCAACCGCGCCGCGACCGAGATGAAGGAGCGCGTGCAGCAGCTGGTGGGCGGCCGCATCGCCGCCCGCATGTGGGTGATGACGTTTCACTCCGCCTGCGGCCGCATGCTGCGCCGCGACGCCGAGCTGATCGGGTACCGGTCGAACTTCACGATCTACGACCAGGCCGACCAGGTGCGGCTGGTGAAGAGCTGCATCGAGGACCTCGGGAAGGATCCCAAGCGGTTCGTGCCGCGGGCCGTGCACGGCGCCATCTCCCACGCCAAGGACCGGCTGCTGACCGCCGAGCTGTACCGGGAGCAGGTGGGCGGGTTCTTCGAGGAGGCGGTGGCCTCGGTCTACGACCTCTACGAGCGGCGGCTGTCGGAGGCCAACGCGATGGACTTCGACGACCTGATCATGAAGACCGTGCTGCTGCTGGAGCGGGTGCCCGAGGCGCGGCGCCACTGGCAGCAGGCCTTCCGCTACGTGATGGTCGACGAGTACCAGGACACCAACCACGCCCAGTTCAAGCTGGTCTCGATCCTGGCCGAGAAGCACCGCAACCTGGCAGTGGTGGGCGACCAGGATCAGTCGATCTACGCCTTCCGGGGCGCCGACATCCGCAACATCAGCGAGTTCGAGCAGGACTTCCCGAACGCCGTCGTGATCGCGCTCGAGCAGAACTACCGCTCGACCCAGACGATCCTGGACGCCGCGAACAGCGTGATCGAGCACAATCGTGACCGCAAGCCGAAGCGGCTGTGGTCGGACCTCGGCGCGGGCGACGTGGTGCGGGTGGTCGAGGCCGAGGACGAGCACGCCGAGGCCCGGTACGTGGCCGGCCGCATCCAGTCGGCGCTCGACGACGGCGCCAACCCCAGCGAGATCGCGGTCTTCTACCGCATGAACGCCCAGTCGCGGGTGCTGGAGGATCTGCTCACCCGCCAGGGCATCGACTACCGGGTGGTGGGCGGCCCCAAGTTCTACGAGCGGGCCGAGGTGAAGGATCTGATCGCCTACCTGCAGGTGCTGGACAACCCGTCCGACGAGGTGTCGCTGCGGCGGATCGTGAACCAGCCCCGGCGCGGCATCGGCAACACCTCGCTGGACCGGCTGAGCGCGCATTCGCGGGCGCTGGGCGTGACGTTGTGGGACGCCATGCTGGACGTGGAGGCGGCGCCGCTGGGCGCGGCCGCCGCCTCCAGCGTGACCCGCTTCCGGGAGCTGATCGAGGAGCTCCGCGACGGCGCCGACGCCGCCCCGGTGGGCGACCTGATGGAGCGGGTGCTGCTGGAGAGCGGCTACGCCGAGATGCTCGAGGCGGAGCGCACGATCGAATCGCAGGGGCGGCTCGAGAACCTGCGCGAGCTGGTGGGCGTGGCCCGCGAGTTTGACCAGCGCGGCGAGCAGGTTGAGGAGTCGTCGCGGATGTCCGCGTTCCTGCAGGAGATCTCGCTGTACACCGACCAGGACGCGATCGACGAGGACCGCGGCCGGGTGACGCTGATGACGCTGCACAACGCCAAGGGGCTGGAGTTCCCGGTCGTGTTCATGATCGGCCTCGAGGAGGGGCTGTTCCCGCACCAGCGCTCCCTGGACGAGGGCAACGAGGGCGAGGAGCGCCGGCTCTGCTACGTGGGCATGACCCGCGCGCGGCGCACGCTCACGCTCACCTACGCCCGCGCCCGCACCATCTTCGGCGCGCGCGGATTCAACCGCTCGTCACGGTTCCTGGAGGAGCTTCCGTCGGAGGGCATCGAGTGGGAGCGGCAGGCGCCAGCCTGGTCGGCGGCCGGCGCAGGCGGCACCACCGTCACCGGCACGCCACGGCGGGCGTTCGAGGCGCCGGAGATGCCACGGATCGACCTCTCGCTGGGCGACGAGGTGGCACATGCCACCCTGGGCGAGGGCGTGGTCACCGCGCTGTCGGGTGACGGCACCGTCACGGTGCGTTTCCGCGAGGACCGCTCCGAGCGCCGCCTGGTGCTTGGCTACGCGCCGCTGACCAAGATCTGAACCGGCTCAGCCGATGCGGACGGCGCCGTCATAGTGGCGGTCGTACCAGCCGTGCCCCATCGCCGAGGCGTGGATGCGCTCGCCGGTGCGCGGCGCGTGCAGGAACCAGCCGTGGCCCAGGAAGATGCCGACGTGGCTGAGGTGGTGGAAGAACACCAGGTCGCCGCGGCGCAGGTGGCTGCGGCTGATGTGCCTGCCGGCGTGCCACTGGTCGTAGGTAACGCGAGGCACCGACACGCCCAGCTGCGCGAACGAGTACTGGACGAGGCCGGAGCAGTCGAACCCGCGGCTGGGCGACTCGCCGCCCCAGCGGTAGCGGACGCCGACGTAGCGCTTGGCCACGCGCACCAGGCGCGTCCCCAGCGTTGCATGGTGGGAGGGGTGCCGCTTCCCGCTCCCGCCACGCGCCGCCCGGTGCAGCGCCAGCATCGTCTGCGGTCCGACCTCGCCGTCGACCACCAGGTGGTGGCGGCGCTGGAACCGCCGCACCGCCAGCCATGTCCGGCGGTCGTACAGGCTGTTGACCCGGATGTGCAGCATCCGCTGAACACGGGCAACGGCAGGCCTGCGGTCCCCCAGCCGCAGGATGCCGTCGCCGTGCGCGCGCCGTGACCGTGCCGCCTTGTGACGGTGCCGAAGCAAAGCCTTCCAGGTTTGCGGGCCGACCTGGCCGTCTACGAGCAGATGGTGCCCGCGCTGGAACTGCTTCACGGCGCGCCGCGTGTGCCGCCCGAAGATGCCGTCAACCGGCAGCTTCAGGAGGTGTTGCAGCGTCCCCACCAAAGGGCCGTGGTCGCCCATGCGCAACAGCCGCACGTGCTGGCCGTGGATCCGAGTCGCGTTCGCCGGTGTGGCGGCGACCATCGGGATCGCCACGGGAGCAACGCACGCGAGTGCGAACAGCGCCCATCGAGTCTGGTGTTTCATGCTGAGTGACCCATCGTGCCCTGCGCCTCGTTCTAGGGCGGGATTGCAAATGGGCGATGATCTGATCGTAAGGATTTGGCAAGCGACGAATTATGGGCGCCGTTTGCGTTTCGCCTGCCATGGCGAGGGCTGCAGGTTCCATTCTGCGCGCGGTCCCACCATCAGCGCCGCCGGTGCAGCCACGAGCAGGGTCAGCAGGCCAAACGCGACGAACGCCCAGCGCTCGGAGACCACCGTTGCCAGCGCGCCGCCGCAGATGGTGCCGGCGGCCTGCCCGGTGGCGCTGAGCGCGATCAGGAACGAGATCACGCCGGCCCGCTCGCCCGGCTCGGTGTCGCGGACGACGCGCGTGCGGTTGAGCACCAGCGCGAACCCGTTGAACACGCCCATGAGCGTGAATCCCAGCGCCGCCAGCACGAGGTCGGGCGCAGCGCCGACGATCATGGCGCAGCCTCCGATCCCGGCCAGCGCCAGCGGGTAGGCGGCCCGCCCGAAGCGGCGCGATCCGGCCACCAGACTGCCCGCAACCAGGCCCAGCGCATCGAGGCCCAGCAGCAGCCCGACCACGGTCGGCGAGGCGTGGAACGTGCCGCGCAGCAGCGGCACCTGCACCGCCAGCACCACGCCGATCACGAAGGTGGCGATCGTCCAGCCGATCGCGATCTGAAGCAGCACGG
>Ga0207657_10005856_pt1 | contig 12803 bp, 15 predicted proteins | sample KBSC33metaG_FD_184316 | JGI IMG/M metagenome (GOLD analysis project Ga0207657, IMG submission 184316) | Corn rhizosphere microbial communities from Kellogg Biological Station, Michigan, USA - KBS C3-3 metaG (SPAdes) (version 2) | ecosystem: Host-associated > Plants > Roots > Rhizosphere > Soil ...
GAGACGGGAAAGCGTTACGCCTGTTCGCGCTTCCACTCGGCGAACTGCGCGAGCAGTGCTTCTGCGGCCTCGGGCGAGACGTCGCTTTCGTCGAGCGTGCCAGTGAGGCGCACGGTCTCGCGGAATTGCGCGACGTAGTGCGTGCAGTTCGTGCACGCACCGAGATGCGCTTCGAAGCGCGCGCGGTCACGCCGAGACAGCGTGCCTTCGAAATACTCGGTCACGAGCTCCACGAGCTCCCGGCACGTCAGCTTCTTCTGTTTGCGCAGCCCGATCATCGGTTCGCTCCGAGGTACTCGTCGAGGGCCGCCCGGACCTTCGAGCGGGCGCGGTGCAAGAGCACCCTCTGGTTGGTCTCCGAGAGCTCGAGAACGTTACAGACCTCGTCCGAGGGCCAGCCTTGAACGTCGCGAAGCTCGATCACCTGGCGCTGCTGCTCGGGCAGCGCAGCGATCGCGCGGTCGATGACGTCCCTCGCTTCGGCGTCGAGCACGGCCTGCCACGGCTCGACGGGCGACGCCCAGTGCCCGTCGGCGATGAAGCGCTCCGGGTCGACCGAGGCCTCGTCGTCGCCCGCAAACGAGGAGAAGGGCGCGCTGCGCGCCTCGCGAACGGCACGCGTCCGGGCGACGTTCGCGACGATCCGGTAGATCCAGGTCTTGAGCGAGGAGCGCCCCTCGAAGCGGTCGAGCCCGCGCAGCACGCCGAGCCACGACTCCTGGACGACGTCGTCCGCCACCGCGGGTGTGCGCACGAACGTGAGCGCGAGCCGCCGCATCCCGGGCGAGTAAGCCTGGACGAGCTCCATGAACGCCCGCTCGTCACCCGCGCGGAGGGCGGCGACGAGCGCCGACTCGTCCGTGCGCGAGGCGGTCTGCATCGCTCCATCTTCGCGCGGCTCCCCCGATCGGTTCAACCGGGGGAGCCGCGGTGTCGTGCGCTTAGACGGCGGCGAGGCCCGCAACCGTGCCGGGCAGGCCGTTCGCCGAGCCGATCGCCTCGAGACGGCCCTCGTCGCCCACGCGGTAGGCGAAGACGCGGTGTGCATCGGCGTCGAGGGCGTAGAAGTAGCGCCCGTCGGTGCTCCGTGCCGCGTCCCGGATCCCCTTCATGCCCTCCACCGTCGTCGCTGCGACGGCGTCGGCCAGCTCGAGCGAGCCGTCGGTACCGATGGCGTAGCGGGAGATCGTGCCGTCGCCGAAGTTGGTGACCCAGGCGTGGCGTCCATCCGCCGAGACGATCGCCCAGCAGACCTCGCTGCGCGTATTGCCCACGGACGCGCTGACCGGTGTGAGCTCGCCGCCGTCGAGTGCATACGAGGAAGCTGCGGCGGCTCCGACGTCCCCGCCGAACGCTTCGGTGACAACGAGGACGTCGCCGGCGAAGTCGAACCCGTACGGAGTCAGGCCGGCGGCTGCGTAGGTCTTGCTCTCCGCGGGGATACCCTCCTCGTCGAGGAGCTGGACGATGATCGAGTTCGTCGCCCGGTCGGTGATCACGAGCGCGTCGCCGCCCGGAGTGAACGCGATCTGGGCCGGATCGGATCCTTCCGCGAGAGCGCGAAGCGTGCCCGGCCGTGGCTCGATGACGTCGCCCGTGAGCGTGAAGCCGACGATCGTCGCATTGCCGGCGTTCAGCACGTAGGCGCTCGAGCCGTGGATCGCGACGCTGACCGGCCTCTCGCCGCCCGACGCGATGCGCGCGAGCAGCGTCGGCGGGCCGCCGATGGAGAAGAGCGACAGCTCGTCGCTGCCGGCGTTGGCGACCAGCAGGCGCCGCGCCTCGGCGTCGATCGCGATCGAGCCTTGCGAGGGCAGATGCGGCGTCCCGTTGCCACGGCCGCCGGTCGCGTAGGCGCCGGCGTGGTCGAGCCGGCCGTCTCCGTCGCGCGTGAACGCGACGAGCTCGTTGCGGCGCGCATCGTTCGTCTGCGCGAAGACCGCGGCGGATCCCACGTTGTTCATGTTGGTGTCCTTTCGTCCGTCGCCGCGATCTGCGGCGTCCGCAGCTCTAGTCGCGCCAAGCGCTCTGGCGTTACGGCAGCGTGACGGGCGCGCGCAGGTGCTCGGGCGCCCTCGGCGGCACGGCGTTCCGCGGGCGGCCGGCCTCATGGATGTCGCGGGCCCAGCTCCAGAGGCGCTTGATCTCCGCCTCGATCTCCTTCGACGCGGCGCGGTAGCCCTTGGCGCCGCGCGGGAAGTCGTCGAAGCGGATCGGCTCGCCCCACGCGATCGTCGACGGCGCGAAGTTCCCGACCTTGTAGTTCTGCGTGCCGTGGATCGCACCGCAGACGACGGGCACGCCTTCCTGGATCGCGACCATCGCCGCGCCCGGCTGCGCCTCGCCCGGGACGCCGGAGCGCTGCCGCGTCCCCTCGACGAAGAGGCCGAGCACGTTGCCCTCGCGCACGACCTCGCGCATGCGGCGCACTGCGTCGCGATCCGACTCGCCGCGCCGCACGGAGAGGGCGCCGAAGGTGCGGATGAACTGGCCGAGGCCGGGGATCCGGTGCGCCTCGACCTTCGCGACGAAGTACGTGTTGCGCGGGCACGCGACGCCGAAGCACGGGATGTCGATCCAGGAGAAGTGGTTGAGCGCGAGCACGACACCGCCCTTGCGCGGGATGCGCTCGGCGCCGTACCAACGCACGCGCGCCGAGCCCGCGCCGAGCCAGCCGAACGTGTAGCGGCCGAACGGCCAGAGAAACTCGACGCGGTTCACGCCGGTGTGCGCGCGCGGACCATCGCCTCGATCTTCTCGACGACGTCCTCGACACGGAGATGCGTCGTGTCGATCTCCTGCGCGTCCTCGGCAGGCTGCATGCGGGCGGCGTCGCTCTTGTCGCGCACCTTGAGATCGGTGGCGAGTGCGTCGCGGCCGATACCGGGGCGGTCGGTCATGCGTCGCTTCGCGCGCTCCTCCGTGTCGGCGACGAGATACACCTTGACCTCGGCCTGCGGCGCGACAACGGTGCCGATGTCGCGGCCCTCGATGACGACGTTGCCCTCCTGGCCGAGCTGGCGCTGCCGCTCGCGCATGACCTCGCGCACCGGCGTGTGCCGCGCGACGACCGGGACCATGCGGTCGATGCGGGTGTCGCGGATCGATGCGGTGACGTCGGTGCCTGCGATCCGTACGCGGCCGTTCTCGTCGAACGTGACCGGCTCCTGCCGCGCGAGCTCGGCCAGCAGCTCGGGCTCGCCGAGCGGGAGGCCCCGCTGGATCGCGAGCCACGTGAGCGCGCGGTACATCGCGCCGGTGTCGAGGTAGCGGAAGCCGAGCCGCTCCGCGAGCGCGCGTGCCACGGTGCTCTTGCCGGCGCCGGCCGGCCCGTCGATCGCAACGATCATCGCCTCACCAGAGATTCGATCAGCTCGAAAAACCCGGGGAAGCTTACTGCGACGCTGTCGGCGCCCTGAATGTCCACGCCTTCCCTGGACGCGAGGCCCGCAACGGCGCCGAGCATCGCGATCCGGTGGTCGCCGCGGGCGTCGATCCGGCCGCCCTTGAGGCGGGTCGGGACGCCGTTGATCGTCCAGCCGTCGTCCCGCGAGCGGATGTGGGCGTCGAAGGCGCGGAGCGGGTCCGTCACCGCCTCGATGCGGTCGCTCTCCTTCACGCGGAGCTCGGCCGCGCCGCGGACGATGCTCTTGCCGCGCGCGTGCGAGGCGAGCAGCGCGACGAGCGGGAGCTCGTCGACGAGGCTTGGGACCTCGTCCGCCTTCACCTCGACGGCGTTCAGCTCCGAGTACTGGATCTGGACGTCGCCGACCTGCTCGCGGCCCGCGCGGTGCCGGTTGAAGACGGCGAGGTGCGCACCCATCCGCTCCAGCACGTCGAGGAAGCCCGTGCGGCGGGGGTTGAGGCCGACGCCGTGGACGGTGAGGTCGCTGCCCGGCACGAGCGCCGCCGCCGCGAGGAGCGGCGCCGCCGACGAGAAGTCGCCCGGCACGGCAACCTCGCCGAGGCGAAGCGCCGACGCCTGCTGCACGGTGATCGAGGTCGGCCCGCGCCGCACCGCGATGCCCGCGCTCTCGAGCATCAGCTCGGTGTGGTCGCGGGTCGGCGTCGGCTCGACGACCGTCGTCTGGCCCGTTGCGTACAGGCCCGCAAGGAGCACGGCGGACTTCACCTGCGCGCTCGCGACGGGCAGCTCGTACGTGATCCCTTTCATCTGGACTGTCCCCGTGGTGACGATCGGGGCATGTCCGTCCGTCGTCTCGACGACGGCGCCCATCTCGCGCAAAGGCCCTGCTATCCGCTCCATCGGCCGCTGCGAGAGGGACTCGTCGCCCGTCAGCTCGATCGAGCTGGACTGTCCAGCAGCGATGCCCGCGAGCAGACGCATGAGTGTCCCCGCGTTCGCGCAGTCCACGGTGCCGCCGCGGAGCCCGCGGAGGCCGACGCCGGCGACGACGAGCTCGTCGTGTGCGACCTCCTCGACGTCCACGCCGAGCGCGCGCATCGCATTGACGGTCGCCTCGGTATCGGCGGAGCGGCCGAAGCCGGTGATGCGCGTCTCCCCCTCGCCGATCGCGCCGAGCATGACGGCGCGGTGCGAGATCGACTTGTCCCCGGGCACCGCGACGTGCCCGGTCAGCTGGACCGCGGGCTCGACTCTCACCCGATGGTGCGGCCCATGAGGGACGCGAGCGCGCGGATCTCGGCCGCGAAGTCCGGGAAGTCGGACGTCGGGATCTGCTGCGCGGCGTCGCACAGCGCCTCTTCGGGCCGGGGATGCACCTCGACGATGATCCCGTCGGCGCCCGCGGCGACCGCGGCACGCGCGAGCGGCAGCACGAGGTCGCGACGGCCGGCCGGGTGCGACGGATCGACGATCACCGGCAGGTGCGTCTCCATCTTCAGCACCGGGATCGCGCTGATGTCGAGCGTGAACCGGGTCGACGTCTCGAAGGTCTTGATCCCGCGTTCGCAGAGGATCACCTCCGAGTTGCCCTCCTTGACGATGTACTCGGCAGCCATCAGCAGGTCCTCGACGGTGGACGAGAGCCCACGCTTGAGGAGGACGGGCTTCGGCGCCCGGCCGACCTCGGAGAGCAACGAGAAGTTCGACATGTTCCGCGCGCCGATCTGGATCACGTCGGCGACCTCGACGACGGCCTCGACGTGGCGCGGATCCATCAGCTCGGTGACGAGCGGCAGGCCGGTCTCCTCGCGCGCCTCGACCAGGATCTCGAGTGCGAGGTCGCCGAGGCCCTGGAACGCGTACGGCGACGTCCGTGGCTTGAACGCGCCGCCCCGCAGCATCGTCACGCCTTCGGCGGCGACGCAGCGTGCGGTTGCGAGCGTCTGTTCACGCGTCTCGACCGTGCACGGGCCGGCAATGAAGCCGAAGTAGCCGTCGCCGATGCGGCGGCCGCGCACCTCGATCACCGTCGGGTCGGGCGAGAGCTCGCGCGAGACGAGCTTGTACGGCTTCAGGATCGGCAGCACCTGCTCGACCCCGGCGTAGCCCTCGAGCGGCAGCGCCGCGAGGAGCTCGCGCTCGCCGATCGCGCCGATCACGGTCGCCTCGCGGCCCGGCGTGACGAGCGCAGCGCAGCCGGCCTCCTCGAGGCGCGCGACGACGTGGTCGACCTCCTCGGGTGTGGCGTTCGCTCCCATGACGATGAGCAGCTCGGGTGCGCCGGTGACGGACATTGTCCAAGCTTAGGCAGAATCAGGTGCCCATGGCCGCGACCTCCACCGAACGCACGACGAAGCTCCGGGTGTTCTCCGGTATTCAGCCGACCGGCCGGAAGACGCTCGGGAACTACAGCGGCGGCTTCCGCCAGTACGTCCAGACCCAGGAGGTCGGCGACGCGTTCTTCTGCATCGTCGATCTGCACTCGATCTCGGTCGACTACGACCCCGCCGACCTCCGGACGTCGACCCTCGACCTCGCGGCGCTCCTCTTCGCGACGGGTCTCGACGCCGAGCGGTCCACGATCTTCTGCCAGTCCCACGTCACGGCCCACGCCGAGGCGGCGTGGCTTCTCTCCGCCGTGACGAGCTACGGCCAGTTGGGCCGCATGACGCAGTTCAAGGACAAGTCGGAGAGCCGCGAGTTCGTCTCGGCGGCCCTCTTCACCTACCCGGTGCTGATGGCGGGCGACATCCTGCTCTACCAGACCGATCTCGTGCCGATCGGCGACGACCAGCGGCAGCACCTCGAGCTCGCCCGCGACGTCGCCGAGCGCTTCAACTACCGCTTCGGCGAGACGTTCCGCGTCCCCGAGGGGCAGTTCCCCGAGATCGGCGGCCGGATCATGGATCTCCAGGAGCCGACGAACAAGATGTCGACGTCGACGTCGTCGGAGCAGGGCGCGGTGTACATCGCCGACTCGCCCGACGCGATCCGTAAGAAGTTCAAGACCGCCGTGACCGACTCCGAACGCGAGATCCGCTACGACCCGAAGGCGAAGCCGGGCGTCTCGAACCTGCTCGAGATCATGAGCGTCGCCACCGGCGAGTCGATCGACGCGCTCCAGACGCGGTTCAACGGCTCGGGGTACGGCGACCTGAAGGAGGCTGTCGGCGAGTCCGTCGTCGAGCTGCTCGCGCCCACGCAGGAGCGCTTCGCGGCGCTGCGCGCGGACGAGCGCGAGCTGCAGCGCCTGCTCGCGGTCGGCGCGGAGAAGGCGCGGAACGCCTCGCAGCCGACGCTCGAGCAGATGTACGAGCGCATGGGCTTCGCGAAGCCCGAGGCGGGCCGGTTCTTCGGCGCCGTCCGGCCGCGCGGCCTCTAGACCCTCCTAGTTACTCATAGGGGTCCTCGGGCGCGGGAAGCGCGACCACGCTCGTCGCCACGAGGTCCGGGATCTCGCCGTGGCCGCCCTTGCGGAACTTGCCGGTGACGGCGACCCACCCGTCCCGTCCGGGAACGGCGCCGGCGGTTCCGACGACGTGCACGACGACGGGGATCGCATCCGCCGCGCAGCAGGCAATCTGGTACCGGGCGATCTCGAACCCACGTCCTTTCGAGCCCGCGACGAAGCCGGTGAGGCGGACGGTGTTGCCGTTGAAGCTGAGACCGCTGTGGTCGAACGCGCGCTGCGAGAACTCGAGCAGGGTCATCGGCAACGGTGCCGCGCGGTGCGGCAGCTGCGAGAAGACGGGAGCGCCCGCGCGGACGTCGACGCGCGCGCCGCGCGCGACGCCGTAGCTGCCGAGCGTCGGCGGCGCCACGAGCAGGAGGGCGGCAATCGGCGCGAGGAGGAGCCAGCCGACGCCCACGCCGTGCTCGTGGTCATGGTCATGGCCGGTGCGGAGCGCGCGCACGAGCGTCACCGCCCCGAGCAGCAGCACGACGATGCCGGCCGCGATCAACCACGGTCGCATCCCGACGCGCACATAGCGCTCGTACGTCCCGCTCAACGTGAGCCGAAGCAGCACGACGCCGACGAGCATGCTGATCGTCCCGCCCCCTGCTGTCACAGGATCCACCAGCCGACGACTGCCGCGGATGCGACTGCGACCGCAAGCGTCAGTGGAGCGAATCGCATCGTGAACCGGCCGCCGAAGGTGCCGGCCTGGAGCGCGATCAGCTTCACGTCGACCATCGGGCCCACGACCATGAACGCGAGCCGTGCAGTGAGCGAGAACTGCGTCAGGCTCGCGGCGATGAACGCGTCCGCCTCCGAGCAGACCGCCATCACCACGGCGAGAGCGGCGAGCGCGAGGAGGGCGAGCATGCCGGAGCCGGAGACGGCGTCGAGGACGCTCCTCGGAACGACCGTCTGCAGCGTCGCCGCCGTCGCCGCGCCGACGATCAGGAACCCGCCCGCGTTCAAGAAGTCGTGCTGCGCCGTCTCGGCGAACACGCTCAACGGCGGCCCCTCGTGGTGATGTCCGCGTCGTGCGCGCGCGAGCAAGTCGTCGCGTCCGAGACGCGCCCAGACCAGGCCGACCGCGGTCGCGGCCACGAGGCTCGCGACGGCACGGGCCACGACGACCTGGGGCTTGCCCGGAAATGCGACCGCTGTCGCGACCAGTACGACCGGGTTGATCGCGGGCGCCGACAAGAGAAAGGTCAACGCTGCGGCCGGCGGCACGCCCTGGTTGACGAGGCGTCGCGCGATCGGGACGGAGCCGCACTCGCAACCGGGGAGCGCAGCGCCGGCGACTGCCGCCACGGGGACCGCGAGCGCCGGCCGGCGCGGCAGCAACCGCGGCAGCGCTCCTGCGGGCACGAACGCCGCGACGGCCGCGCTGACAGCGACGCCGAGCGCGAGGAACGGCATCGCCTGAATGGCGATCGCGACGAAGATCGTCGCCCAGTGCGCGACGGCCGCGTTGCCGAGGAGTCGCTCGAGCAGCGGGCGGAGCGCCGCCGCGGCAATGACGACGAGCAGGACGACGCCGACCCCGGCATGGCCCCAGCCCACGCGCCGCGTGCCCCGAGCCTGACCCCGGCCGGGCCCGCTGGAGGCGACTGCATCCCCGACCCCGCCGCCCTCCATCTCCGGGCGAGCGTAGCGGAGTTACCGGTTGTCCGCATCGGCCCGTCATGCCAAGATGCCCGGACTCGTACCGCTTTGACCCAAGGGGAGGGGCAACACATATGCGGAACATCTTCAGGCGGACTGCGCTCAAGAGGTGGGCTCCGCCGGTCTCATTGGCCGGACTCGCGGTCGCCGTCGTGCTGGCGGCGCCGCTCGCGACGGCGCACCGAGCCGCGGCGTCGATGACGATCGCCGGCGCGCGTTCGCTCTCGGACCAGGTGTCCGTCGCGTTCGACACGGCGCCGGCCGGCCACACGACGCGGGACGTGCACGTGCTGGCGTTCAACGACCTGCACGGGACGCTCGATCCTGGCGGCCAGACCCTGTACGGCCAGTTCGCCGGCGGCGCAGCGTTCCTCGCGAAGAAGGTCAATGACCTCCAGGCGCAGTACGGCGCCTACCAGGCGACGGTCTTCGGCGGCGACAACATCGGCGCGAGCCCGCTCGCAAGCGCGCTCTTCCATGACGAGCCGATCCAGGTCGCCACGAACCTGATGCACGCCGACTTCGGCTCGGTCGGAAACCATGAGTTCGACGAGGGCTCCGCTGAGCTGCTGCGCATGCAGAACGGCGGCTGCCATCCGACCGACGGCTGCGCGGCTGCGCCGTATGCACTGGCGGGCGGCGGCAGCACGAACACGTATCCCGGCGCTGACTTCCAGTACCTGGCGGCGAACGTGGTGGTGGATTCGACCGGCAAGACGCTGTTCCCGGCCTACGGGATCAAGCAGTTCAGCTCGACCGACGGCAAGCGGAAGTACAAGGTCGGCTTCATCGGCGAGGTGCTGCAGTCGACGCCGACGATCGTGACGCCGACCGGCGTCGCTGGGCTCACGTTCCAGGACGAGGCGGACGCGGCGAACAAGGCCGTCGCCGAGCTCGCCGACAAGGGCGTGAAGATCCCGATCCTCGTCATCCACCAAGGCGGCTTCCAGGCGGGAGCTGCGACGCTCAACGGGTGCGCAGGCAACCTCGCCGGTAGCGACATCGCCGCGATCGCGGCGCGCCTCGATCCGTCGATCAAGGTGATCGTGTCCGCGCACACACACGCCGAGTACCGCTGCACCATCACGACCAACGGCGTGACGCGTCTCATCACGAGTGCCTCGTCGTTCGGGCGCGCCCTCAGCGACATCACGCTCACGATCGACGAGAACAACGACAAGCTCCTCGGAGCGAGCGCGAGCAACATCCTCATCCGCAACGCCCTGAACACGCCGGGCACGGGCGTCGTACGGCAGCCCGATCTCTCGCTGGCCGACCCGGCGGTTCAGGCGGTCGTCAACCAGTACGTCTCGGCCTCCGCACCGCTCGCGAACCGCGTGATCGGCAAGATCCAGGGCGACCTCACCCGGGCCGACACGAACGGCCGCGGCGAGACGACCCTCGGAGACGTGATCGGCGACGCGCAGTATGTTGCGACGCACCCCGCCGCTCTCGGCGGTGCGGCCCTCGCCTTCATGAACCCGGGCGGCATCCGGGGAGACATGAAGACGACGGACACTTCGCCCGGCGGCGAGGCCCCCGGCGAGGTCACGTACGGCGAGGCGTTCACCGTGCAGCCGTTCGGGAACACGCTCGTCACGAAGACGATGACCGGCGACATGATCCGCCGCCTGCTGCAGCAGCAGTTCCAGGTCGGCGGTGTCCCGTGCAACGGCGGCACCGTCACTTCGGGCACGCGCGTGCTGCAGATCTCGTCCACGTTCAGCTACCAGAGCAACCCGGCGGCGCCCGTCTGCGCCGACAAGATCGGGAAGATGTGGGTGAACGGCGTCGAGGTACAGCCGACGGACTCGTTCCGCGTGACGATGAACAACTTCCTCGCGACCGGCGGGGACGGGTTCACCGTGTTCAAGGAAGGCACCGATGCGCTCGGCGGCGCTGTCGATCTCGACGCGTTCGTCGACTACTTCCGCGCGGCGGGGGCGGCAGGAGTTGCCGTCCCGGCGCTCAACCGGATCGTTCCAAAGCCCTAAGACGCTTGACTTCGAAGGGCTCGAGCTCGCGCCACGCGCCGGGCTCGAGCCCTTCGAGCGTCAGACCCGCATAGACGCTCCGGTGCAGTCGGATCACGGGATGGCCGACCGCCTCGAACATGCGGCGTACCTGCCGGTTGCGGCCCTCGTGGATCGTCAGCTCGATCCGGCCTGGGGCGAGGCGGCGCACGGCCGCTGGGGCGGTCGGGCCGTCGTCGAGCTCGACGCCGTCCGCGAGACGGGCGAGGTCGCGCGCGTCGAGATCGCCGTCGACCGTCGCGACGTACGTCTTCTCGACGCCGTAGCGCGGGTGTGCGAGCGTGTGCGCGAGCGGGCCGTCGTTTGTGAGGAGTAGGGCACCGGTCGTATCGACGTCGAGGCGCCCGACCGGGACGACGCGCGGGTCGCTCGGGACGATGTCGACGACGGTGCGCCGTCCCTGGGGGTCGCTCGCGGTGGTGACGTGGCCGACCGGCTTGTGGAGCAGCAGGTGCGCGAGCCGCTGGGGCGCGACCTCGACGCCGTCGACCTCGACTCGGTCGGTCTTCTCGACGAAGGTGTTCAGCTGTCCCGGCTCCCCGTTGACGCGGACGCGGCCGGCCTTGATCAGGTCGTCGGCCTTGCGGCGCGAGGCGATGCCGGCGCGGGCGAGGTAGGCGTTCAGGCGCATGAATAAGGGAAGATAGGGCCAGTGCCGCATTACGTCTCGCTCATGCGCTGGACGTCGACGGGTCGCATGGGCCTGCCGGCGTGGCGCGACCGGGTCGAGGAGGGCGAGCGGACGATCGAGGAGGCGGGCGGCAAGCTCGTCGGTGTCTGGGTGACGCTCGGCCAGTACGACGTCGTCGAGGTCTTCGAGGCGCCCGACGACGAGACGGCGCTCGAGATCATCACGAAGCTCGGCCGGCACGGCGCCGAGGAGACCGAGACCTTGCGCGCGTTCACGCGCGACGAGGCCGAACAGATCATCCGGCGGCTCTGAGAGCGGCGATCGTCGATGCCGTCGCGCTGCTCGTGTTCGTCGCGATCGGCGTCCTGACGCACGACGCGTCCGCCACGGCATTCGTCCGTGACGCGCTCTGCATCGTCGGCGCCTGGTTCGCGGTCGCCGCCGCAGTGCGGCTCTACACCCGCTTCGCGTGGTGGCGCCTCGCAGCGACGTGGCTCGTCGGCATCTCGGCGGGCGTGCTCGTCCGCGCCGCCATCGTCGGGCATCTCGCAATCGACTTCTGGGCCGTCGCCCTGGCGTTCACGGCCCTCTTCGTCTTCGCCGGGCGTCTCGCCCGGACACTCGCGCGTTAGCTCAGGCCCGGCGGAGCCACGTCCGGGGCCAGGCCCTGTGACGGAAGTGTCACGAACTCCACACGGAAGGTGCACGAACCAGCGGCTGCACTGTCCGAAAGGGCGTCGCATCCGTCGTTCCGTGACGGTTTCGTGACGAAGTCGTCACACTTTCGTGATCGGGCCTGGCCCCGGACGTGTTGGCTCCGCACGCGTCGCGGAGGGCCAGGTCGGAAACGGCTACGCGGTGCGCTTCTCGGCGACTTCGTGCAGGCGCTCGCGGATCTGCTCGGTGCTGGCACCGACGTCGTCGAGGCGCGGGAGCTGCGACAGGCTTTCGAGGCCGAAGACCCGCTCGAAGAGCGGCGTGGTGCGATAGCGGATCGCACCGCCCGCCTCGTCGTCGCGCCCGGCTTCGGTGATGAGGCCGCGCTCGACGAGGTTCGCGACCGCGGAGTCGGCCGAGACGCCGCGGATGCGCGCGATGTCGGGCCGCGAGCAGGGGCCGAGATACGCGACGATCGCGAGCGTCTCGAGCGCGGCCTGCGAGAGGTTCCGCTGCGCCGGCTTCTCGAAGAGCCGCGCGCACGCGGCGGCAGCCTCGCGGGCCGAGCGGAACGCCCAGCCGCCCGCGACATGCTCCAGCACGATGCCGCTGCGCCCTTCGGCGTAGCGCTCGCGCACGAGCCCGAGTGCCGCCTCGACGCGCTCGGCGTCGTCGTCGGCGGCCTCGGCGAGATCCGCCACCGAAAGCGGTGCGGAGGCGACGACGAGCAGCGCCTCGATCGTGCGGGCGAGCTGGTCGAGCGGATTCGATGCGATCAGGCGGAGCGGAGCGTCCACGCAGAAGTCCTTTCATCTGGATTCTCGTTCTCCTCCCCGGCCCGCGCAATTCTGATCGGCGCGAACGGAGCGGACTGTTCGATCGTGATCTCGCCGGAGCGGCGAAGATCGAGAAGCGCGAGGAAGGCGACAGCCTGCTCGACACGCGAGAGCTCCCCCACCTCCTGGTCGAAGTCGAAGCGGGCGCGGCGCCGCA
>Ga0207657_10005858_pt1 | contig 12799 bp, 12 predicted proteins | sample KBSC33metaG_FD_184316 | JGI IMG/M metagenome (GOLD analysis project Ga0207657, IMG submission 184316) | Corn rhizosphere microbial communities from Kellogg Biological Station, Michigan, USA - KBS C3-3 metaG (SPAdes) (version 2) | ecosystem: Host-associated > Plants > Roots > Rhizosphere > Soil ...
CCCGGTGGTCGGCTCGTCGTACACGCCGATCACGGCGAGCGCCTCGGCCCGGTTGACCGCAACCCCGCGCTCGACGTGCCCGCCCCGGAGGCGAGCACTGCCACGGGCGACGATGGTGGGGTGACCTCCCTGCTCGACCGGGCCGCAACGCTGGCCGACGACGTCCTGCAACCGGCCGCCGCGGAGGTCGACGCGAGCGGGGTGATCCCGCCGTCGCACTTCGCGGCGCTCGCAGGCGCGGGGCTCTACGGCCTCGCGCTGGCGGAGCCCGCGGCGCTGCCCGCCGTCACCGAGGTGCTCGCCGGGGGCTGCCTGGCCACGACGTTCACCTGGATGCAGCACCACGGGCCGGTGCGCACGCTGGCCGCGCTCGGGGACCCGCGACTGGGCGCGGCCACGGCGGGCGGGCTGCGGTGCGGGGTGGCGCTCGCGGGCGCGGTGCCCGACCCGCCGCTCCTGTGGGCCACCCGCGAGGACGGCGGGTGGCGGCTCGACGGCCACGCCCCGCTCGTCACCGGGTGGGGGCTGATCGACCTCGTGCAGGTCGCCGTGCGCGACGTCGCCACCGCGGACGCGCCCGACGAGGAGGCCGGGATCGTCACGGCGCTGCTCGACGCCCGCGCCGCGCCGGGCCTCACCGCCCGGCCGCTGGCGCTGCTCGCCGCCGACGCCAGCCGCACGGTCGCGCTGCGGTTCGACGGCGTGCACCTGCCCGACGAGCTGGTGAGCGGGCTGACCACGCGCTCGGCGTTCCTCGCGGGCATGACGGCCTCGGCGCGGGTGAACGGCGCGTTGGCGTTGGGCGTGGCCGGGCGGTGCGTGCGCCTGATCGCCGAGACCGGCGCCGCCGCCGTGGCCGCGCGGCTGACCGCCGAGCTGGACGCGGCCCGCGCCGCCCTCGACACTGCGCTGGCCGCGCCGGAGCGGATGGCCACCGCCCGGGCCGCGGCGAGCGCGCTCGCCCACCGGGCCGCGGGCGCGCTGGTGGTCGCGGCGGGCAGCCGGGCGGTCCTCGACGGCCACCCCGCCGGGCGGCTGGTCCGGGAGGCCGCGTTCACCCTCGTGGCCGCGGGCCGCGCCGAGATCCGCGCCGATCTGCTCACCCGCTTCGCCGGGTGCCCGTCAGCAGCTGCCCAGTAGCGGGCGACTTTCGTCCGGCAGAAGCGGTTGGCGGTCGCTGATCCGTGCGTCGCGATCCTAGAGTTCAAGGCATGGCGACGACTGCACCCGCGACGGAATCCCGCCAGCTCCACGAGGCAGGCCACGTCGACGTCCTCATCGTCGGCGCGGGGGTCTCCGGGATCGGGGCGGCGCACCACCTGCGCGAGCGGTTCCCCGAGCGGAGTTTCGCCATCCTGGAGGCCCTCGACAACCGCGGCGGCACCTGGTGGACCCACCGCTACCCGGGCGTCCGCTCCGACAGCGACCTGTTCACCTACGGGTACCGCTTCAAGCCCTGGCGGGGCCCGTCGATCGCGGCGGGCCAGGAGATCCTCGACTACCTGGACGAGGTCATCGACGAGGACGGCCTCGAGCAGTACATCCGCTACCACCACCGGGTCGTCGCGGCGAGCTGGTCGGGCGCGGAGCGGCGGTGGTCGGTCGAGGTCACCCGCGCCGACACCGGGGAGCGGCTGCGGTTCACCACCGACTTCCTGTGGATGTGCCAGGGCTACTACAACCTCGCCAAGCCCTACCGGCCGGACTGGCCCGGCCTCGACCGCTTCCAGGGCCTGCTCGTGCACCCGCAGAACTGGCCTGCGGACATCGACCTCGCGGACAAGCACGTCCTGGTGATCGGCTCCGGGGCGACGGCCGCCACGCTGATCCCCGCGATCGTTGAGGAGGCCGCACACGTCACGATGCTGCAGCGCTCCCCCAGCTACTACCTGCCCCGGCCAAGGACCCACGACCTGGTCAAGACGTTGCGCGCGCTGGACGTCCCCGAGGAGTGGACGCACGAGATCATGCGCCGCCAGTCGATGCTGCAGACCAACTGGCTGGCCCGGACGTCGCTGGAGGCGCCCGAGGTGGTGCACGCCTTCCTCATGGACGGCATCAAGCCCCTGCTGCCGGAGGGCATCGACGTCGAGAAGCACTTCACGCCCGGCTACCGCCCGTGGCAGCAGCGCATCGCCGTGGTCCCGGACGGCGACTTCTTCGCCGCCCTGCGCGCGGGCTCGGCGTCGATCGTCACCGACACCATCGACACGTTCACCGAGAAGGGCGTCAAGGTCGGGTCGGGCGAGGAGATCGCGGCGGACGTGATCGTGACCGCGACGGGGTTCAACCTCACGGTCTTCGGCGACGTCGCGTTCACCGTCGACGGCGAGCCGGTCGACTTCACCGAGCACGTCACCTGGCGCGGCATGATGATCGACGGCGTGCCGAACATGGCCTACATGTTCGGCTACTTCCGGCACAGCTGGACCCTGCGCATCGACCTCGTGGCCGACGTGGTGGCGCGGCTGTTCGAAGCGATGCGGGAGAAGGGCGCGTCGGTGGTCACGCCCACGCTGCCGCCCACCGAGGCGGACATGCCCCGGCGGCCGTGGTCGGACCCGGAGAACTTCAACGCCGGGTACGTCATGCGTTCGCAGCACCTCCTGTACAAGCAGGGCGACCACGAGCCGTGGACGCACATGCAGGAGCACGAGGAGGAACGCGAGCTCCTGGCCAAGGCCGATCTCGACGACGGCACGCTCGTCTACCGCTGATCCGGGTGGGCAGCACCGTCGCGCAGGGCCGGGCGGCGTTCGAACGGGGCGCCTGGGCCGAGGCGTGCGCGCTGCTCGCCGAGGCCCCGGACGTCGAGGACGTCGAACGGCTCGCGATCGCGGCCCACCTCGCCGGTCGCGACCACGACAGCGAGCGCGCCTGGGTCCGCGCCCACCGCGAGCGGCTGCGGCTCGACCACACCGACGACGCCGTGCGCTGCGCGTTCTGGCTGGCCCTCCTCCTGATGCTGCGCGGTGAGACGGCACGGGCGGGCGGCTGGCTGGCGGGCGCCGAGCGGCTCGTGGACGACGCCGGGTGCGGCCGCGGCTACCTGCGCGTGCCCGCCCTCCTCGCCGCTCTTGAGGACGGCGACGGCCCGGCCGCGGAGGCGCTCGCCCGCGAGGTCGTCGAGGTGGCGCAGCGCTGCGGCGACGAGGACCTGCGGGCGCTGGGCGTGCTGGGGCAGGGCCAGGCCGCGCTCGTGCTCGGTGAGCTGGGACGCGCGATGGACCTGCTGGACGAGGTCATGGTGCTGGTCACGGCGACCCCGCGGTCGCCGATCGTCACCGGCATCGTCTACTGCGCCGTGATCGAGGCCTGCATGGACGCCGCCGACGTGCGGCGCGCCGCCGAATGGACGCAGGCCCTGGAACGCTGGTGCGCGGCCCAGCCGGACCTGGTGCCCTACCGCGGCCAGTGCCTCGTGCACCGCGCGCAGGTCCTCCAGGCCCGGGGCAGCTGGCCGGACGCGCTGGCCGAAGCGGAGCAGGCCTGCCGCAGGCTGGCCGATCCCCCGCACCCGGCGCTCGGGCTCGCGCTCTACCAACAGGCCGAGCTGCACCGGCTGCGCGGCGAGCTGGACGCCGCCGAACGGTCGTACCGCGCGGCGGGCCGCGCGGGCCGGGAGCCCGCACCGGGGTTCGCGCTGCTGCGGCTGGCGCAGGGGGACGTCGCGGCCGCGAGCGCCGCGGTGCGACGGCTCGTCGAGGAGAGCCGGGGCCGGATCGACCGGCCGGTGCTCCTGGCGGCGGCGGTGGAAGTCCACCTGGCCACGGGCGACACGGCCGCCGCCGCGGACGCGAGCCGTGAGCTGACCGCCATCGCCGACCGCCCCGACGCGCCACCGCTGCGCCGGGCCGTCGCCGACCACGCCCGCGGCGCCGTGCTGCTGGCCGAGGGCGCGGCGGGCGAGGCGTTGCCGCTGCTGCGGGCGGCGGCGGAGCGGTGGCGCGCGCTGTCCATGCCCTACGACGTCGCGCGGGCCGGGGTGCGGGTGGCGCTCGCCTGCCGGGCGCTCGGCGACGAGGACGCCGCCCGGCTCGAGCTCGACGTGGCGTGCGCCGCCTTCGAACAGCTCGGCGCCCGCACGGACCTGGCCGAGTCGCGCGCACTGGCCACGGCGCCGACCGTCGGCCGGGCCGGCCTCACCGCCCGGGAGTGCGAGGTGCTCCGCCTGGTGGCGAGCGGGCGCACCAACCGGGAGATCGCGGCCGAGCTGGTGATCAGCGAGCACACCGTGGCCCGGCACCTGCAGAACATGTTCGCCAAGCTCGACCTGCCCTCGCGCGCGGCCGCCACCGCCTACGCCTACCGGCACGGCCTGGTCTGAATTGACTGGTCTGAATTGACCACCCGCCCCCGTCGCGGATGGTGAACGCGGGCGATCCGCCCGGTACCCGGCCCGACCTAGCGTCGCACCATGACTGATCAGGTAGCGCTGGCAAGGGCGTTCAACGGGTGCTTCGAGACCCTGGAAGCGGGCGAGGACGTCTTCGCGCCCGACGTGTTCTTCGACCTCCTGCCGCCGTTCTGGCGATTCCAGCTCAAGGGCCCGGCCGCCTTCGCCGAGCAGCTGCGCGAGCTCGCCGGGGACGGCGCGGTGCGCGCCGAGCTGTTGCGCGTCGTGCCGACCGCGACCGGCTTCGTCATGGAGCACGAGGAGACCGCGCACGGCGAGGTGGCCCGGCGGCTGTGGCTCTGCGAGGTGCGCGACGGCCGCATCAGCGAGGTGGTCGGCTACTGCAACGGCGGCTGGGACGCGGAGCTGCGGGCCCGGCACGCCGTCGAGGCCCCGATGCTCCGGACCGCGCCATGACACCCGATGACGTGCTCGCCGCCGTCCGCGCGATGGCCCCGACGGTCGCCGATCGCGCCGCCGAAGCCGAGGCGGCCCGGCGGCTCCCCGCCGACCTGCTCGACGGGCTGCGCGACGCCGGGTGCTTCCGGATGTCGATGCCGGAGAGCCACGGCGGGCTCGGCGCCGACCTCATGGCGATCTCGGCGGTCCTCGAGGCCCTCGCCCGCGCCGACGCCGCCACGGCCTGGACGGTGATGATCGGCGGCAACGCGTGGATCGACCTGGCGGGCCTGCCCCGCACGACGTTCGACAAGGCCTTCGACCGGCCCGACGTGATCGTCGCGGGGGTGTTCGCCCCGTCCGGCTCGATCGTCCCGGTCGACGACGGGTACCGGGTGTCGGGTCGGTGGAGCTTCGCGAGCGGCTGCGAGCACGCGGACGTGCTCTACGCCAACTGCGTAGACGCGGACGGCGAGCTGCGGATGGCCCTCCTCGCACCGGACGACGTGCAGGTCGAGGACACCTGGACCGCGGCCGGGCTGTGCGGCACCGGCAGCCACCACTTCCGCGTGGCCGATCGGGTGGTGCCCGCCGACCACACGTACCGGCTCTTCGTCGACCCGCCGTGCGTGGACGCGCCGATCGTGCGGATCCCGGTGCCCACGCTGATCTGCCTGCTGATCGCCGCCGTCGCGGTCGGGATCGCGCAGGGCGCGCTCGACGACCTCGGCGAGCTCGCCGCCCACAAGGTGCCGTTGCTCGACCACGAGCCCCTGGCGGCCGACCCCGCCTTCCAGATCGAGCTCGCCACCGCCGACACCGACGTGCGGGCGTGCCGGGCGCTGCTCGCCGCGACCGCCGACGACGTCTGGGCGAGCGAGGCGCTCACGATGCCGCAGCGCGCCCGGGCCCGCGCCACGGCCGTCTGGGTCACGTCCCGGGCCGCGGCGGTCGTCACCGCGGCGCACCACGCGGCGGGCAGCACGGCCGTCTACGCCGCGTCGCCGCTGCACCGGCGGCTGCGCGACGTCCACACCCTCACCCAGCACTTCCTCGTCAAGCGGTCGACGCTCACGACGGCGGGCGCGGTCCTCGCGGGCCGAGAGGTCGCCGTGCCGGTGTTCTGACGCAGCGTTGACGGTCGATCGACGGCAGGCCGTCACCGTTCGGTGCTCCATCGATGAACGGAGCAAGGACATGGCAGTGGACACCGACCGGCTCAACGCGTTCCTCGGCCGGTTCGTCAGCGATCTCGGCGCCACGGTGGCGGCGGGCGGCGTGGTCGTCGGCCACCGCCTGGGCCTCTACCGGGCGCTGGCCGACGGCCCGGCCGACCCCGATGAGCTGGCGGGCCGCACCGGCACCCACCCCCGTTACGTCGCGGAGTGGCTGCGGGGTCAGGCCGCGGGCGGCTACGTCGAGTACGACGCCGCGACCGGCGCGTTCTCCCTCACCGATGAGCAGGCGTTCGCGCTCACCGACCCCGAGGGCCCGCTCTACGTGCCGGGGGCGTTCGTGCTGGCGCTGGGCACGCTGCGGGCCGAGTCGCAGATCACCGACGCGTTCCGCACGGGCGCCGGGATGGGCTGGCACGAGCAGCACGACGACGTGCCCGTCGGCTGCGAGATGTTCTTCCGCCCCGGCTACCTCGCCAACCTCGTCCCGAGCTGGATCCCGGCGCTGGACGGCGTCGCGGCGAAGCTGAACACGGGCGCCGCGGTGGCCGACGTGGGCTGCGGGCTCGGCGCCTCAACCGTGCTGCTTGCGCAGGCCTACCCGCGTTCGCGGTTCGCGGGCTCGGACTACCACGGCACGTCGGTCGAGCTGGCCCGCAAGCGCGCCGCCGAGGCGGGCGTGGAAGACCGGGCGACCTTCGAAGTCGCGTCGGCGCAGGACTTCCCCGGGTCGGGCTACGACCTGGTCACGACGTTCGACTGCCTGCACGACATGGGCGACCCGGCGGCCGCCGCTCGGCACGTCCGCGAGGCGCTCGCCCCGGACGGGACCTGGATGATCGTGGAGCCGTACGCGGGCGACGCCGTGGCCGACAACCTCAACCCGGTGGGCCGCGTCTTCTACAACTTCTCCACCTACCTCTGCGTGCCCAACGCGCTCTCCCAGCCGGGCGGGTCCGCGCTCGGCGCCCAGGCCGGGGAGGCGGCGATCCGCGAGGTCGTGACCGCGGCCGGGTTCACCCGCTTCCGGCGGGCCGCGGAAACGCCGTTCAACCTCGTCTTCGAGGCGCGACCCTGAAACCATCCCAGCATGTGTGACGCATCCAGCGGGGTGCCGGGCGTGGCCGTGCCGCGCCCGGCACCCGGCGCGGCCGTCGACCCCATCGCGTTGGAGCCGGTCGACGAGCTGCTCGTGACCACCCTCGTGGACAACGTCTACGACGCGCTGCTGGCGGGCGACGAGCGCACCCGCCGGGTTCCCATCAACGTCGCGACGACGGCCGCGCCGGAGTTCGACGGCGGGCGGACGGCGGTCGGCCTCGTGGCCGAGCACGGGTTCGCCGCGCTGGTCACCGTCCGGCGCGGCGGCACCACCACCACGCTGCTGTTCGACACCGGCCTCTCACCGGACGGCATGCTCACCAACGCCGACCGGCTCGGCGTGGACCTGTCCACCGTGCAGGGCGTGGTGCTCAGCCACGGGCACTTCGACCACGCGGGCGGCCTCGCCGGGTTGGGCCGCAGGTTCGGCGGCCGACGGCTGCCGATGGTCGTCCATCCGCACTCCTGGACCCGCCGTCGGCAGGCGGTGCCCGGCAAGGACCCGTGGGAGATGCCCACGTTGAGCCCCCGCGCCTTGAACGGCGAGGGGTTCACGGTGGTCGAGCGCCGCGAGCCGTCGCTGCTCGTCGACGGCTGCGTGCTCCTCACCGGCGAGGTCGACCGCACCACGGAGTTCGAGCGCGGGATGCCGCCCGCCCACCAGGCGTGGGACGGCCGAGCCTGGGCGCACGACCCCCTGGTGATCGACGACCAGGCGCTGGTCGTGCACGTGCGCGGCCGCGGGCTGGTCGTCGTCACCGGCTGCGGGCACGCGGGCGCGGTGAACATCGTCCGGCACGCGATGCGGCTCACCGCGGTCGAGCGCCTGCACGGCCTGATCGGTGGGCTGCACCTGAGCGGGCCCGCGTTCGAGCCGGTGATCGGCCCGACGGTCGCGGCGCTCACCGAGCTCGACCCGGCGCTCGTCGTGCCCGGCCATTGCACCGGGTGGCGCGCCCAGCACGCGCTCGCCGCCGCCCTGCCCGCCGCGTGGGTGCAGGGCAGCAGCGGCACCACGCACCGGCTGGTCGCCGCGTAGCCCACGCACACCGTCGGGGGTTCGCGCACATTGCGCGCAATGTGCGCGGGCCCGGCGCGGTGTGCGTGAGCCGAGGTAGGCCCCCACAGCGAGCGCGGCCAGGAGGGGGACGACCCCGCACACGGCCATGCCCACCCGCGGGCCCGCCGCGTCGGTGATCCAGCCGATCAGGGGCGCGCCCAGCGGGGTGCCGCCGGTGAACGCGAGCATGTAGAGCCCCATGACGCGCCCCCGCATGGCCGGGTCGACGCCCAGCTGCACCGCCGCGTTGGCCAGGGCCTGGAACGCCAGGTTGACCGCCCCCATCGCGGCGAGGACCACCAGGAACGCCGTCCGACCCGGCATCAGCGACGCGGCGACCTGGGCGATGCCGAACCCGGCCGCGGTGGCCACGATCGGCAGGCCCCGACGGGTGGTCGCGCCGCCCGCCACGAGCGCGCCCGCCGCGGACCCGACCGCGAGCACCACGTTGAACAGCCCGTAGAGCGGCGCCCCGCCCGCGAACACGGTGTCGGCCATGCCGGTCAGCACGACGGGGAAGTTCAGCCCGAACATCCCCAGCAAACCCACCAGCACGATCGTGGCGGCCACCGGCGGGCGCTCGGCCACGTGCCGCAAGGCGGCGCGCAGCTGGCCGGGCGCGGGCACGACCACGGGGCGCGCCGGGGCGCCACCCCTGAGGCCCAGCATCGAGGCGAGCGAGCAGGCCGCGGTGGCGGCGAAGACCCAGCCGGTGCCCGCCGTGCCGATGAGGGTCGCGGCCACGGCCGGGCCGACCACTCGGGTCATCTGGAAGACCGCCGCGGCGAGCGCGACGGCGGGCTGCAGGCATGCCGGCGGCACGATCTGGGTGACGAACGCCTGCCGCGTCGGGTTCTCGACGACCAGGACGAGCCCGCCGACCAGCGCGAGGACGTCGACGTGGACGGCCTGGACGGTGCCGGTCAGCGTGAGCCCGGCCGCGACCGCGGCGACCGCGGCGTTGGTGGCCGCGGCGGCGAGCAGCAGCGCGCGGCGCGACCGCCGGTCGGCCAAGAGCCCGCCGTGCAGCCCCAGCAGGAGCACGGGCAGGAACTGGCAGGCCATGGTGACGCCGACCGCGGCGGGGCTGCCCGTCAGCTCCAGGACGAGCCAGTCCTGGGCGACCGAGCGCATCCACGTGCCGGTGGAGGCGGCGGCGTAGCCGGTGAGGTAGGTGCGGAAGGAGGAGGAACGGAGGGCGGCGAACGCGGCCGCGGGCACGGGGAGGACCTTTCGTCGTGATCACGTACCGCCCCAGCCTCTGCCCGTCCCAGGCTATTCTGAAGGCCGATCAGCCGACTTACTGTCATTGTGGAACGTGATGAGCTACGACCCCGCCCAGCTGCGCACCTTCCTCGCGGTGGCCCAGACCCGCAGCTTCACCCAGGCCGCCGCCCGCCTCGGCATCCGGCAGCCGACGGTCAGCCAGCACGTCCGCAAGCTGGAGACGGCGGTCGGGCGGGTGCTCGTGCTCCGCGACACCCACACCGTCGCGCTCACGTCCGACGGCGAGGCGATGATCGGGTTCGCCCGCTCGATCCTGGCCGCGCACGACGACGCCGCGGCCTACTTCCGCGGCGAACGCCCGCACGGGCGGCTGCGCATCGGCATGTCCGACGACCTCGCGCTCACCCGGCTGCCCCAGATCCTGCGCGACTTCCGCCGCGACCACCCGGGCGTCGACCTCGACCTGACCGTCGACCAGAGCGGCACCCTGCACCGGCGGTTGGAGAACGACCGCCTCGACCTGTTCATCGGCAAGCGGCCGCGGGGCGAGGACCGCGGCACGCTCGTGCAGCGGGAGCGCCTGGTCTGGGTCGGCACCGCGACCACCAAGCCGGATCTCACCCGGCCGCTCCCGCTGGTGATCTACCCCGCGCCCGCGTTCACCCGCGCCGCCATGCTCGAGGCGCTCGACCGCGCGGGGCTCGCGTACCGCAGCGCCTGCGTCTGCCGGGGCGTCAACGGCCTCATCGCCGCCGTCGCCGCGGGGATCGGGGTTTCCGCGTTGCTGCGCAGCCTGGTGCCGGTGCAGCTCTCCGCCCTCGGCCCGCAGCACCGGCTGCCCCAGCCGGGCCGCCTGGACCTCGTCCTGCTCACCAACCCGCGCACGGCCGAGCGCCCCGCCAGCCGGGCGCTGGCCGCCGCCGTGCTGGCGGGCGGCTCGGCGGGGCTCGCGGCGCCCTGACCCTATACCCGCGGCTCGCCGACGGGGTGGCGATCGTGCCGGGCCTCACGGCCTGAAGGCGGCCAGGTCGTCGACCATGCGGTGCAACGGCCTGCGCACCACCGAGGCCATGGCGCTGTGGTCCACGCCGCGGAACTGCTCGACGGCCGCTTGGGCCCGTTCGAGGTCCTCGGCGTACGGCTGTCCGGTGAGCGCGGCGGTGACGGCCCGCTGCAACGGCCCGACCAGTGGCTCGAGGAGGTCCGGCCGCAGCATCGGGTCGTCCCCGAACGCCGGGCGGGCGCTGAACGTCGACACCTCGGCGGCGAAGATCTCCAGGTCCCGCGCCAGCCGGACGGCGAGCGCCCGGGTGGGCTCCAGCTCGGCCGTCGCGCGCATGGCCGAGCGCCGCACGATCGCCCACCGGGTCGCCTTGCCCGCCGACGCGATCTGCGGGCCGAGGCGCTGCAGGTCGGCGGAAAGGCCCGCGATGTCGTCGGTCACCCGCTGCAGGACGGCGCGCCGGTCGCCGTCGTCGGCGTTCTCCGCGAGGGCCGTGGACGTCCGCAGCGCGTCGGCCAGGCCCGCCGCCACCCGCGCGAGCGCGCCGCGGGCCGCGGTGAGCGGGTCGGCCGGGAACAGGAAGGGCGCGAGCACCAGCGTGACCGCCGTGCCGAGGCCGGTCTCCCACAGCCGGGTCACCGCGTAGCCCGCGGTGTCGGTCGAGCTGAACACCAGCAGCGCCGACACGGCCACCTGCGTGTTCAGGACGTTCCCGATCCGGAGCACGACGCCCACCAGCAGCGCGAGGGCGAGCACGGCCGCGACCGCGACGGTCGTCGGCTGCAGCACGGCGAGCACGCCGATCGCGATGAGCAGCCCGGCGACCACGCCCACCAGGCGCGCCACCGACAGGTTGAACGCGCTGAACGGGTCGTCCCGCAGGCTCACCAGCGGCACGAGCGCGGCGAAGATCGGCGGCTGGGTGGCGCCCAGCAGCAACGCGGCCTCCCACGCCACGGCCGCCGCGACCACGATGCGGGCGACCTGTGGCAGCTCCGCCCGCAGGATCGCCCGCCACGACCCCGTTGCGCTGGTCACGTGGCGATCATGCAGTGTGTCGGGCATGCCTCGCACCGGCCACGCCCCCGTCAACGGCCTGCAGATGTACTACGAGATCCACGGTGAGGAGCACGACGGCGTCCCCGTCCTGCTGCTGAACGGCGCGTACATGACCACCGCGGACTTCGGCCCGCTGCTGCCCGGGCTCGCCGCGCGTCGCCGGGTCGTCGTCGCCGACCCGCAGGGCCACGGCCGCACCGCCGACGTCGACCGTCCGATCACCTACGAGGGCATGGCCGACGACGCCGCCGCGCTGCTCGGCCACCTCGGCGTCGCGCAAGCCGACGTCGTGGGCTACAGCATGGGCGGCTGCGCGGCGATCCAGATCGCGATCCGGCATCCCCAGTTGGTCCGCGCGCTGGTGACGATGTCGGCGGGCTTCCGCAGCGACGCGATGCAGCCGGAGCTGCTCGCGATGATCCCCACGATCACCCCGGAGATGTTCGTCGGATCGCCGTTCGAGGCCACCTACAAGGCCGTCGCCCCGCACCCCGACCGCTTCCCCGAACTGGTCACCAAGCTCAAGCAGCTCGACGAGACGCCGTTCGCCTGGCCGGAGGCCGACATCAGCGGCATCGCGGCGCCGACCCTGATCGTCACCGGCGACGCGGACGCGTCGGTGGTCGAGCACGCCGTCGCGATGTTCCGGCTGCTGGACGGCGGCCGCATGGGCGACGTGCACGGCATCGGGCGGGCCCGGCTGGCCGTCCTGCCCGGCACGGCGCACTTCATGCCGCCGGGCATCGGGATGCTCGACCGCGCGGAGTGGCTGCTCGCGCTCATCCCGGCGTTCCTCGACGCCCCGGACGGCGTGCCCGCGCCGACGTTCTGATCACCGCGGGGTCGCGCGGCGCTCCAGCTCGTCGGCGAGGAGGCGGAGGAACTCGCGCAGGTCGTCCTCGGCCGCCCGCATCGGCCCGACGATCTCCCCGACGGGCTGGGTGGGGTGGGCCCGCGGGCACTGGTGGAACCGCAGCGGGCCGACCTGCCCCGTCGACGAAAGCGGCACGTCGCAACGGAGGCAGTCGACCATGCGGTCAGCGTGTCACGATCGTGGGCCGGGGTCGGTGAGCAGCCCGTCGAACAAGCGGCGGAGGACCTCGCCGACCTCCGCGCGCGCCTGGTCGCGGTCCTCGGCCGTGGCGATCACCATGGCCGCCTCGTCCAGTGCGCCGATGAGGATGTGCGCCAGCGCCCTGGCGGGCTGGCGCGCGAGCTGCCCGGCGTCCATCGCCTCCACCAGCAGGTGTTCGGTCACGCCGAGGCTGTAGCGCTGGGCGATGTCGCGGTACTTCTTCCAGCCCAGCACGCTGGGGGCGTCGAGCAGCAGCAGCTGCCGCACCTCGGGGTCGACGCAGATCGACAGCCACGGCTCGACC
>Ga0207657_10005860_pt1 | contig 12797 bp, 9 predicted proteins | sample KBSC33metaG_FD_184316 | JGI IMG/M metagenome (GOLD analysis project Ga0207657, IMG submission 184316) | Corn rhizosphere microbial communities from Kellogg Biological Station, Michigan, USA - KBS C3-3 metaG (SPAdes) (version 2) | ecosystem: Host-associated > Plants > Roots > Rhizosphere > Soil ...
TCGAACGGCTACTACCTCGACCTGCTTTACCCGACTTCGGACAACTACCTCAACGACCCGATTCCGCCCGGCACGCATCTCGAGCGTTCGGCCCGCCGGAACATCCTCGGCGGTGAAGCCGAAATGTGGGGGGAACTGGTTCGACCTGCCACGGTCGATTCGCGGATCTGGCCGACTGCCGCCGCCATCGCCGAGCGTCTGTGGTCGCCCCAAAACGTGCGTGATGTCGCGTGGATGTACAAGCGCCTGTACGTCGTGAACCTGGAGTTGGAAGACCTGGGGCTCATGCAGATCCGCAACCTGGGGGTGCTGTTGCGCCGGTTGGCAGGGCAACACGAAATCGAGCCCTTGCAGGTTCTGGTCGACGTGATTTCACCGGTGCGGGGTTATCAAAGGATGGCGAGTGGCAACTACACCACCCATTCGCCGTTGACATCGATCACCGATGCCGCGACCGCAAACCCGTGGGCGGCGATCCGCTTCGACGAATGGGTCGATCGGTTCATGAAACATCCAAACCCCGACACGGAGCAGAAGATTCGCCTGCAACTCGAAGGATGGGTTGCAAATGATCAGGCGCTGGAGGCATTGATCGACCATTCGCCAGCACTGCATTCGGTCAAGCCGCTTGCGCAGTCACTGGTGACACTGTCGAAGATCGGTCTGCAGGCGCTCGACTACATCGATCAAGAGCGGGCCGCTCCGCAGGCGTGGGCCAGGCAGACGACGACGGATTTCCTGCAAGCGCGCGAGCCAGTCGCAGCAACGAAGCTGCGGATGGTCGATGCCGTCGAACGACTTGTGGTGATGGCGCTCAAGACCAGCCAACCCGAACATCGCGAGTCGCGTTGATGTCGGGTGACGTGTAAAAGGCTTACGCTTTTGTCATCATCCAGGAATCGCGCGGCGATACCCTGGATTCGTTGCATCGAAGATCAACGCGTTACTCAAAAGGCACTGGATTACTCGCGCCATCCATGGCGCTCGCTGGGCGCCGCGCGTTTGCAATTCCCGGATCAAGCCCGGGACAGGCTCTGCAAACGCAGTCCCGCTTTCACGGGAATGACGGCAAGGATTTTGTTGGCGGCAGTCCGCCTTATCCCTGCGCCAACGCTTCGCGCACGCGGCCATCGGCTGCCTCGAGTCTGCGTACGGCTTCCTTTGCATCGCAGTCGCCAAGCAGCATCACGACCGCCGGTTTCACCCGCCCCTGGGTCGCCTCGAGGGCCTTGGCGCAGGCGGCTTCGTTCGCGCCGGTGATCTGCTGGACCATCCGCAACGCCCGCCTGCGAAGTTTTGCGTTGGTCGCGCGCACGTCGACCATGTAGGGTCCATAGGTTTTTCCGAGTCGCACCATGACCGTGGTCGACAGTGTGCTCAGCGCGATTTTTTGCGCGGTGCCCGCGCAAAGCCGGGTGGAACCGGCGATGACTTCCGGCCCCGTCAACAATTCGATGGCGATGTCGGCGACATCGGCCAGCGCACTGCGGGGATTGTTGGCAATGGCAACGGTACAACTCCCCACCTCTCGCGCGTGGCGCAGCGCGCCGACCACGTACGGCGTGCGTCCCGATGCGGTGATGCCGACCACGGCGTCGTTCGGCCTGAGCGCCCTCGCCCGCAAATCGGCGGCGCCCGCTTCGGCGTCGTCTTCCGCGCCTTCGACCGCTTCCTGCACCGCCGCAGGACCGCCGGCAATCAACGCGATCACCAACTCCGGCGGCGTGTTGAACGTCGGCGGACATTCCGAAGCGTCGAGGATCGCCAGCCGGCCCGAGGTGCCCGCACCGACATAAAACAGGCGTCCGCCTTGCATCAAGCGCGCGGCGATCGCATCCGCAGCCGCGGCGATCGTCGGAACGGCCGCCATCGCGGCGGTTTGCGCGGCACGCTGCCCTTCCACCAGCGTGCGTACCAGTTCATCGGTCGGGCGACGGTCGAGGTCATCGAGGTCGGGACGCACCGACTCGGTCGCCAGGATGTCGAGCGCGGCATCCTGCTGCTTGTGCATGGATGGATTCATGGGTTATGTCCTCTCGCGCGCACCATCCACGGTTCATGGATGCCGTCGTCGACAAGTGCAAGGCGGCGCGCGCCATCGATCGATGTACCTTCCGCCGGCTGCAGCTGCAAGTTGGCGCCGCTGCGTTCGAGGGCTGCGCGCAGCGGATCCAGCAGAACCGGCCCCAGGTTCACCAGGCCGCCGATGACGACGCCCGTCACCGGACCTTGGGCATCCAATGCATCGGCGGCCGCGATCATCGAACGGGCCAACGCTGCCGCGCCTGCTTCGATCAACTGCGCGGCGACCGCATCGCCGTTGCGCGCCGCCTCCGCCACGGCCGGCGCAAACGCCGCCAGGCTGCGCGCGGGATTGGGATCGGAACCGAGCTTCGTCGCGAGTTCGCCGATCGAGCCGAACTGCCGGGCCGCGGCTTCCGAAAGCACGGTCGCAGGACCTCGGCCATCGCCGGCGCGCGCCGCCGCCTGCAAGCCGCGACGACCAAGCCATGCGCCGCTGCCTTCGTCACCGATCCACGGACCCCAGCCATCGACCCGTCGAAACTGCCCGTCAGCACCGATCGCCACGGTCACCGCTCCGGTTCCGGCGGCCAGCACCACGCCTGGTTTGCCGCCGAGTGCACCGGCGTGCGAAGTGATCGCATCGCTCGTCACCGCCACGCTTCGCGCCGACAGTGACTTGGCAAGTTGCTCTGCCAGGCGACACGTCTGTGCGGAAGGTTCCAGCGCGCCGGGCGCACCCACGCCCACGGCATCGACACCACCGAGGTCATGGGTTTGCAGCAATGGCTTCGCAACCGCGAGGATGGCCGCTTCGGCAACATCGGGGCCGTTTGCGGCCGTCAGACCGAGGCTGCCATCGCCCATCGCGGTGGCCGCGGGTTCCAGTGCATCGCCCCACCACAGCGCGACGCGGCAACCGGTCCTGCCGATATCGACGGCCAACACGACCGGCGTTTTCACTCCATCGTCGGCACTGTGATTGAGCATGCCCACTCGAAGTGATGACCGCGACGTTCAGCTTGCGGACGACACGGGTGCGGTGGCGCGGCCTTCCGTGACACGCTCCGGCTCGCCGCCGGCAGCCGTGTGCCGGTCGCTGTCGGAAACGCTGCGGATCGACGCGCCCAGTTGCGTCAGCTTGCTCTCGATGTCTTCGTAGCCGCGGTAGATGTGGTAGATGCGGCGGATCTCCGTCGTGCCCTCGGCCACCAGTGCGGCCAGCACCAGCCCCGCGGACGCGCGCAAGTCGGTCGCCATCACCGGCGCGGCCGTCAGGTGTTCGCTGCCAGTGATGATGACGGTGTTGCCTTCGATCTTCGCCTTCGCGCCCATCCGCTGCAATTCGAGGATGTGCATGAAGCGGTTCTCGAACAGGTTCTCGATGATCACGCCCGAGCCTTCCGCCACCGCATCCAGCGCGCAGAACTGGGCCTGCATGTCGGTGGGAAACCCGGGATAGGGCGAGGTGTTGATGTCCACGGCGCGCGGACGCTCGCCGCGCATGTCGAGTTCGATCCAGTCGTCGCCGAGTTCGATGTGTGCGCCCGCGTGCTGCAACTTCGACAACACCGCGAGCAGCAGCTCGGGCTGCGTGTCGCGGATGCGCACCTTGCCGCGCGTGATGGCGCCGGCGACCAGATACGTACCCGTCTCGATGCGATCCGGCAGGATGTCGTGCGCCGCGCCGTGCAGCTTGTCGACGCCGTCGATCGTGATGACGCTGGACCCGGCGCCCTGGATCTTCGCGCCCATGCGCTGCAGGCAGTTCGCGAGGTCGACGATCTCCGGTTCGCGCGCCGCGTTGGCGATCACCGTGCGCCCTTGCGCCAGCGTCGCCGCCATCATCAGGTTTTCGGTGCCGGTGACCGTTACCTTCTCGAGCAGGATGTTGGCGCCACGGAGGCGGCTCGCGCGAGCCTTGATGTAGCCTTCGTCCACCGAGATCTCGGCGCCCATCGCCATCAGACCTTGCAGGTGCAGGTCAACGGGCCGCGCACCGATGGCGCAGCCTCCCGGCAACGACACTTCGGCCTCGCCGAAGCGGGCCAGCAAAGGCCCCAACACCAGGATCGACGCGCGCATGGTCTTGACCAGGTCGTACGGCGCGAAGCAGGCGTGCACGTTGCTGGCGTCCACGTCCAGTTGCATGTTGCTGCCGAGGGTCAGCTTGACGCCCATCTGCGCCAGCAGCGTGTTCATCGTCACGATATCCTGCAGTTGCGGGACATTGCGAAGACGCAGCGGCTCTGCCGTCAGCAGCGATGCCGCCAGGATCGGGAGTGCGGCATTCTTGGCACCGGAGGCCCGGATCTCGCCGTGAAGCTGCGCACCGCCGTCAATCAGAAACCTGTCCATCTGAACCTCTTTCACTCCGCATCGCGACCGAACGTTCCAGGCAGGCGGGCCGTCGGATACCTCGGCATGCAACGGCCCGCGCCGGCGCGATGACGTGCCAGCATTTTTCGCTCGCTGGAAACGGTGGGTGGTGAAAGCCGTCGATCGCGCACGCGGTTTTCATCGCCGGGAAAATCATGCGCCGGCTTGCCGGGCATCCTACTGGAGAAAACCGGGGCGTGCGCGATGATCGGCATCCCGATTTGGTGTCCGTTTGGTTCAGCGTGGCCCGGCGGCACGGCGTTGTCCGGTCGTGTCGTCGGAAACCACTCCCGCGAAAACCCGTCGTTCCCGCGGATGGGTCAGCGACAGGCCACCACCGACCAGCAACGTGATCGCCACGCCGATCGGCACGTACCATGGAAACGCCAGTGAATGCCCGTGGATCTTCACGGCCAGCACCACCACGGCCATGACGACCACCGTGGCGATGAAGGCAACCGCCCCGTCGCGCTGATTCGCGCGCTTGACCAGCAGCCCGAGCAGGAACGCACCAAGCAACGCGCCGTAGGTGTAGCCGGTGATGCTCAATCCAAGCACCACCACGGGACTGTGCGTGTCGGTGAACATCGACGCGAAACCGACCAGTGCGCCCGCCCAGAACAGTGTCGAAATCCGCGAGATGCGCAGCAGGGTCTTGTCGCCGTAATCGCGACGGCCGAACAGGCGGATCAGGTCGGTGAGGGTCGAATTGGACATCGAGTTCATGGCCGACGACAGCGAACCCATCGTTGCACCAAGGATGCCGGCGACCATCAGGCCGGATATGCCCGGCGGCAATCCGCGAATGATGAATTCCGGAAACAGGTCGTCGGGACCACTCAGGCCGAGCTGCGCCGGTGTGCGGCCGCCGAACTTGATCCACAGCAGCGTGCCGACCAGCGAGAACAGCGCGAATTGCACCATCACGAACACCGCGCTGCCGACCATGGCCTTGCGGCTGTCGCGGAGATTCCGGCAAGCGAGGATGCGCTGCACCATGAGCTGATCAGCGCCGTGCGAGGCCATCGTGAACACCGCGCCGCCGAAGATCGCAGCCACGAACGCGAACGGGCTGGTCAGGATCGGCGCGTGGAAATCGAAGATCTGGAACTTGCCGGCCCCGAACGCGTGATCCAGCTCAGCGAGCGAGGTTCCGTGCAGCAGGATGCCGACGCTCAGGATCGCGCCGCCGAGGTAAAGCATCATCTGGATCGCGTCGGTCCACACGACCGCGCGGATGCCGCCGATGTAGGTGTAGGCCACGGTCACGCCGGCCAGCACCACGATGATTTCCAGATAACTCGCATGCACGCCCATCGCCGCGAGCAGCAGTGCGATCGGGATCGCCGACGCGAACAGCCGCACGCCTTCGGCCAGCAAGCGGGTGACAAGGAACGTCGCCGAGGCCAGCCCCTGCACCTTGGGTCCGAAACGCAACCCCAGGTACTGATAGGCGCTGACCAGGTTGCCGCGCGCATACAGTGGCAACAGGAAGATCGCGACGAGGCTGCGTCCGAGCAGGTAACCGAACGCAAGCTCGACGAAGCCGTAGGCACCGAGGTAGGCCACCCCCGGCACGCTGATCACCGTCAGCGTCGAGGTCTCGGTCGCGACGATCGAGAAGCACACCGCCCACCACGACAGGTCGCGTTCGCCGACGAAGTAGTCGGTCGCGGAACGTTGCCTGCCACTGATGCGCAGCCCGATCGCCGCGATCACGATCAGGTAGACGACGATGATGGCGAGATCGAGCACTGGAAAGTCTCATCAATCCAAATATCGTCATTCCCGCGAAAGCGGGAAACCGCTGTCTCTGGTGCAAAGACACTGGATCCCGGGTTCCGCCGCGAAGAGCACGGCGGCCCGGGCATGACGGGCGAAATCCAGGCTCTCCTGGCCATGGCTTGATCTGGCACTGGAAAGCCCCCCTTCCGGCATACCTCGTCAATCGTACCCAACCGCCAGCACGAGTCACCAATGAAAAACCCGAAGGCTGGCATAGCTTGAAGCTATGGCAGCGATCGCGGCATTCGCATGCGCAGTATGCTTGCTGCAGAAGATCCACTTCAAATATTCCTGAGGGCAAAACGAGCGTGGCCACCGACGTCAATGAAGCGCCGCTGCATCCGCCGACGCGGGTGTTGCTCGGCCCGGGACCGAGCGAACTCGACCCCGAGGTGTTGCGCGCACTGACCCTGCCGCCGCTGGGCTACGTCGACCCGGCGATGCTGCGGATATTCGACGAGCTCAAGATACTGTTGCGCGAAGCCTTCCAGACCACCAACGATTTCGCGATCGCGCTGTCGGGGACCGGCACCGCCGGGATGCAGGCGGCGCTGTGCAACACGATCGAATCCGGTGACGTGGTGGTCATCGGCACCATGGGCTACTTCGGCGAGCGGCTGGCGGCGATGGCCGAACGCCTGGGCGCGCAAGTGACGCGGGTCGATGCGCAGTGGGGCATGCCGCTCGACGCGGATCGGATGCGCGACACCATTCGCAAGCTGCACCCGCGCGTGGTCGGCATCGTGCATGGCGAAACCTCGACCGGCGTCGCGCAAAACGATATCGCCGACATCGCTGCCGCGACACATGAAGTCGATGCATTGTTGATCGTGGACACGGTCGCGTCGCTCGGCGGTCACCCGATCGATATCGATGCCGCCGGTATCGATGTCTGCTACAGCGGCAGCCAGAAAGCACTCGGCGCGCCTTCGGGCATGGCGCCGCTGACGTTGAACGAACATGCGATGGAGCGGGTGCGCAATCGCAAGTCACCGGTATCGAGTTTTTATCTCGACGTACCTGCGCTGGAAAAATACTGGTACCAGGGTCAATACCACCACACGATCTCGGCGCCGCTGGTCTACGCGCTGCGCGCGGCGTTGCTCGGTCTGCACCGCGAAGGCTGCGAACGCCGCTGGGAGCGCCACCGGCGCAACTTCACGGCATTCCGCGCCGGCGTCGAAGCAATGGGACTGAAAATCCTCGCGGCGCCCGAACACAGCCTGCACACCGTGGCCGGCGTGCTGCTGCCCGAAGGCGTGGATGCCGGCGATGTGCGAAAGACCCTTCTGGATGATTTCGGCATTGAGGTCGCGACCGGGCTTGGACCGTTCAAGTCGCGCATGCTGCGCGTCGGCTTGATGGGCTACGGCTCGCAACCGCAGTTCGTGTTGCGCCTGCTGGCTGCGCTCGAAGGCGTGCTGCACGCGCGCGGGCATGCATTCGAGGCCGGCGCCGGGTTGGCAGCCGCGCAACGCCGTTGGCAATCGCACGAAAATCACCTGTGTTCAGGGCGCGAGTAGCGAAGCGACAAATTCGTCTGGAACCAATTTGGACGCCGAAGGCGGCCCCGAACGTGAGCGAGGGGCGAGCATCATGGATGATGCGAACAATCCTGCCGGAAGAAGGCGGGTTGCCACCCGCCCTACAGAAGCTTTGCGGGCACGAGAAATGACTATTTCCGGCCAATCATCGATCGACAAACGTGAACTGCTCGCCGCGCTGCACCGGTTCCTGCCGGACGACGTGATTCTGCACGCCAGGGAAGATTTGCGTCCGTACGAGTGCGATGGCCTGTCCGCCTATCGCCAGACGCCGATGATCGCCGTCCTGCCGCATACCATCGAGCAGGTGCAGCAGATCATGCGTGTCTGCCAGGAACGCGGCGTGCCGGTGGTGGCGCGCGGCGCCGGCACCGGCCTGTCGGGCGGCGCGCTGCCTCTGGGCAACGGATTGTTGCTGAGCCTCGCGCGCTTCATGTCGATCCTCGACATCGATCCGGTCAATCGCACGATGCGGGTGCAGCCGGGCGTGCGCAATCTCGCCATTTCCGAAGCCGCGGCGCCCCATGGCCTGTACTACGCACCCGACCCCTCCTCGCAGATCGCGTGCACCATCGGCGGCAACGTGGCCGAGAATGCCGGCGGCGTGCACTGTCTCAAGTACGGACTGACGGTCCACAACATCCTCAAGCTGAAAATGGTGACGATGGATGGCGAGCTGCTGACCTTCGGCGCCGATGCGCCGGATGCGCCGGGTTTCGATCTGCTTGCGCTCGCGACCGGTTCGGAGGGCATGCTCGGCGTGATCGTCGAAGTCACCGTCAAGCTGATTCCGAAGCCGGAAACCGCGCGCGTCGTGCTGGCGGCGTTCGACGACGTGGAACACGCGGGCGCCGCGGTGGGCGCGGTGATCGCCGCCGGCATCGTGCCGGCGGGACTGGAGATGATGGACAACCCGGCGATCCGCGCCGCCGAGGCTTTCGTCCACAGCGGTTATCCGGTTGACGCCGCGGCGATCCTGCTGTGCGAACTCGACGGCACTGCCGAATCCGTCGCCGACGATATCGACCAGGTAAGCGCCATCATGGCGCACTGCGGTGCCAGCGCGACGCGGGTGTCGCGCGATGAAACGGAGCGCGCGAAATTTTGGGCCGGGCGCAAGATGGCGTTTCCCGCGATGGGCCGGATTTCGCCCGACTACTACTGCACGGATGGCACCATTCCGCGCAAGCACCTGCCGCGCGTGCTGCGGCGCATCCAGGAATTGGGGCGCAAGCACGAATTGGCCGTCGCCAATGTGTTCCACGCCGGCGACGGCAACCTGCACCCGATGATCCTGTACGACGCGAGCCGCCCGGGCGAACTCGAACGGGTCGAAAAACTCGGTGGCGAAATCCTCAGGCTGTGCGTCGAGGTGGGCGGCACCATCACCGGCGAGCACGGCGTCGGCGTCGAGAAGATCAACCAGATGTGCGACCAGTTTTCCTCCGCCGAACTGACGCAATTCCACGCGATCAAGGCGGCGTTCGATCCCAAGGGCCTGCTCAATCCCGGCAAGGCCGTGCCGCTGCTGAAACGCTGCGCCGAATACGGCGGCCTGCACGTCCACGCCGGCGAATTGCCCTTTCCGGAACTGGAACGGTTTTGACCATGCCGCACGATGCAAGCACGGACGTCCGGGCGCGCGTGATCGACGCGATCGAACGGCAGGTTCCGCTGGCTATCGTCGGTGGCGGCACCAAGCATTTCCTCGGCCGGGAGGTGCAAGGCGAACCGCTGGCGCTTGGGGATCATCGCGGCGTCGTCGACTACCATCCCGAAGAACTGGTCCTCACCGCGCGGGCCGGCACGCCGCTGTCCGAACTCGACACGTTGCTGGCCGAACAGGGCCAGATGTTCGCGTTCGAGCCGCCGCATTTCGGCGCCGCGGCCACCCTCGGCGGGACGATCGCGGCGAACCTTTCCGGTCCGCGCCGCGCCTACGCGGGGGCCGCGCGCGATTTCGTGCTCGGCACGCGCATCGTCAACGGACGCGGCGAGATCCTGCGCTTCGGCGGCGAGGTCATGAAGAACGTCGCCGGCTACGATTTGTCGCGCCTCGTCACGGGCGCAATGGGCACGCTGGGCGTGATCCTGGACATCAGTCTGAAGGTGCTGCCACGGCCGCGCGAAACCCTCACGCTGGTGCAGTCACTGGCGCCGCGTGCGGCAATCGAAAACCTGTGTCGCTGGGCGGCTGCACCGCTGCCGATTTCCGCCTCGTGCATTGAAGACGAACACCTCTACGTGCGCCTGTCGGGTACATCAAGTGCGCTTGCAGAAGCTCGTGTGACCATCGGCGGTGAAGTGCTGGAAGACGCAGACACGTTCTGGCTGGAGGTTCGTGAGCAACGGCGACCGTTCTTTGCTGGTGAAACACCGCTGTGGCGCATCTCCCTGCCGCCGGCGGCACCACTCGATTTGCCGGGCGAACAGGTGATCGAATGGGGTGGCGCGTTGCACTGGCTGAAGAGCGACGCCCCTGCCGCGACCATTCGAGCCGCCGCAGCGGAACACGGCGGTCACGCGATGCTGTTTCGAAGTCCAGCCCGCCCGGACTCACCGTGGCACCCGTTGCCCGAACCGCTGATGCAACTCCACAAGCGCATCAAGGCGGCGATGGATCCGCATGACATTTTCAATCGCGGACGCATGTACGCAGAATTCTGAGAGCGTGCCGAAAACTCTTCGTTGAGCGAATCCGATTTCCGATGCAGACCAACATTGCCGCACCATTCAAGGACACCGCCGAAGGTCGCGAGGCCGAGGAAATCCTGCGCGCCTGCGTGCATTGCGGTTTTTGCACGGCGACCTGCCCGACGTATCAACTGGTGGGCGACGAACTGGATGGACCCCGCGGCCGCATCTACCTGATGAAAATGGTGCTCGAGGGCGAGGTGCCGAGCCGCAGCACCCAATTGCACCTCGATCGCTGCCTGACCTGCCGCGCCTGCGAGACCACCTGCCCGTCCGGCGTCCGTTATGGACGGCTCCTGGACATCGGCCGCGCCGCGGTCGATGTCCGGGTTCAGCGGCCGCTCGTCGAACGCATCACGCGTCGTCTGTTGCGCACCATCGTGCCGTATCCGAAACGCTTCGGCTTTTTCTATCAGCTCGGCCGGATTGCTCCGCAAGCATGGTCGGGCGGCATGTGCAAGACACCACGGCGCTCGTCCGCCGCATCCTGGCCCGCGAACCGGGGGTTCAAGCGCAAGATGCTGGTGCTCGATGGTTGCGTGCAGTCGGTCGCCGCCCCCGCGACCAATGCGGCGGCGGCACGCGTGCTGGCGAAACTCGGCATCGAACTGATACGTCCCGAACATGCCGGCTGCTGCGGCGCCATCAGCCATCATCTCACCGCGCCCGAAGAAACGCGGGCATTCATGCGCCGCAACATCGACGCGTGGTGGCCGCACATCGAAGCGGGCACCGAAGCCTTGGTGATGACCGCCAGCGGTTGCGGGGCGATGGTGCGCGAGTATGGCCATCTGTTGCGCGAGGACCCCGACTACGCGATGAAGGCGGCGAAGGTTTCCGAGCTGACGTGCGACCTGAGCGAGGTGCTGGCGCACGGGGATCTGCAGGCCTTCGCAGGCGTCGGCCAGGGCCGCCGTATCGCCTGGCATTCTCCCTGCACGCTGCAGCACGGTCAGAAAATCGTCGGCGTGGTGGAGCGGATTTTGCGTACGGCGGGATTCGAACTCGTGCCGGTGCGCGACAGCCACCTCTGCTGCGGCTCGGCCGGTACCTATTCGCTGCTGCAGAAGAAACTTTCGGAGCCGTTGCTCCGCAACAAGCTCGATGCGCTTCAGGAAGGCCATCCGGCAGTCATAGCCACCGCCAACATCGGCTGCCAGTTGCATCTTGGCAGCGTGTCAGCGGTGCCTGTCCATCACTGGATCGAGCTGTTGGACGCACCGGATCTTGCAGACAGCTAGGGAAGGATCGATCAATCCTGCCGTTCGCTCTTCGGTATCTCGGAGCGACCGGACAGGTACTTGACGGGCACCCGGAGTCCATGAGTGTCCGTGCCTAAGGATTGAGAACCACGACGTTGGACGTCGCTTCACAACGTGGCGGCTGGCGACCGTGCTTCGCGACGTACGCTTGACGATATACCGTGTGCACCATGTCGTGCCTGCACATCTTCAACAGCGGAAGGGTGCCCCAGGTAGCCAGCTCTTTTCGAATGATTGGATTGCGACCGGCCTGGTTCCGGAAGAATATTGTTACGACGGGATTGCCGCATTTTAACCCCCCAAAGTGTTTACTGATTTCACGCGCATTATCAACTTCATGAGGTGACAAATAGCCACAACTGTAATGTACTATGGCAGCTGCCAATACCGTCGTGCTGTACTGTGGTGTCACGATGGCAGCCTTCAACAAGCCGTCTCTTGGACCACCATTGAATTCGTAAAGGATCCTTTGATCGGGCAACCGTTGCGTCCCCGGTGCCCCATTACCAAATATAGCCAGGAACTGGTTCGATATTTTTGTGTTGTATGCACTATTGCCTGCATGGACACCACCGTCGACGTAAGCGATTCTGGCGCTCGGAATATACGTCCCGACACTATCACCGAAGAAAGATGCGATCGACGCATCCAACCGATGCATGAACTCTTCATTGCCATACCATGTATGGACGCCCTGCCCAACCGCCAATGCAGATGCAAATACCAGAATTGGCATAGTGCCGTAGATTACTTTGCGCATAACGCACCTCCGTGTCTCAAGGAGATCACAAAACACGGTACAACGTCAGGTCAAAACCACCCATGACAAATGCCGTCGGTATCGTTTGGCGGCAAATTTGAACCAATCGTGTCATTTCAATACGCGTTGTCTTTATTTTGCCCAAGGCTCATTTGTACAAAAGGTATTGCTGCCGGATTTTCTTGAACTGCGACAGACCCTTTTGCCAGCGCCGGCGCATCTCCGCGACAGGAACGCCTTTTTCGATGTCCTGCCGTACCCAGTCATTGCCGACCAGGCGATCGAAATCGGAAGCGTTGAACGCGAACTGTCGCGGATAGAGATCGTGGACCGTCGCGATGACGTTGAGTC
>Ga0207657_10005862_pt1 | contig 12796 bp, 9 predicted proteins | sample KBSC33metaG_FD_184316 | JGI IMG/M metagenome (GOLD analysis project Ga0207657, IMG submission 184316) | Corn rhizosphere microbial communities from Kellogg Biological Station, Michigan, USA - KBS C3-3 metaG (SPAdes) (version 2) | ecosystem: Host-associated > Plants > Roots > Rhizosphere > Soil ...
GGGGGCCAGCTCGGAGAACTCCACGATCTGGTCGAAGCGTTCCCGCACCTGGCGCCGCGTAAGCCCTAGCAGGCTGGCCTTAATGCGCAGATTTTCGGCCCCGGTGAGGTCGGGATGAAACCCCGATCCCAGCTCCAGCAGGGCCTCCACTTTGCCGCCGATAGCCACGCGGCCGTCGCTCGGATCGCACAAACTGGTGGCTATATTGAGCAGCGTGCTCTTACCTGCGCCGTTGGAGCCGACCACCGCCATGCTTTCGCCGTGATCGAGCCTGAACGACACGTCCCGAAGAGCGTAGAAACGCTCGCGCGGTTCCGGACGGAACAGGTGCGCCAGGCGGTCGCGCAGAAGCATCCGTCCACCGTGACGGTAGAAGAACTTGGATACGTTCTCGAAATTTAAAACAGGTGCCGCAGTTGCCATCAGCCCGAAAAATACCGTCTTTCCAAGCACTCATTGTAAGCGATCCAGCCGGTTTGACTTCACGGTTCCAGCGCGGTACGATACCGGCGATGCAATCCTTTATAAGGGGGAAGTGCGTTTTTATGAGAAGAGGATATCTCGGTCTAGCGTTGGCTTCGATCGGCGTGCTTTTTGTCGCCACGCCCAGCTGGGCCCATCATTCCTTCGCAGCCGAATACGATTCGAGCCAACTAATCACGCTAACTGGAAAAATTACCAAAGTGGAGTGGACCAACCCCCACATTTACATTCATATCGATGTTCCCGAGGCGGACGGCAAAGTCACCTCCTGGGGCCTGGAAGGGTACCCGCCCAACACGCTCAAACGGACCGGGTTCCCGCGCGCCCTCCTTAAGGAGGGCGACACCGTCACCATTACGGCTTATAAAGCTAAGGACGCCACGAGTACCGGCGCGGGACGCGAAATCACCTTCCCGGACGGCAGCAAGAAATTCGCAGGGCCGGTCGGCCGCTAGACCCGCTCCCAACTGAGGTTTCCATGACAAAACGGTTTGTGAGTTCTCTGACCATTGCGGCGGCGGTCATTGTTGCATTGCTTTCTCTCGCCGCTCCCGGGCAAGGGCAAGGGAAGGGCAAGGGGAAAGCTGGCGGCCCCAAGGGCCCGGTGGTTCACAAGCCTATTCCGCGCACCGCGGACGGCAAGCCGGACCTGAGCGGCACATGGCAGGGCGGCGGTGTGAGCATTACCGGCGAAGATGGCGCTCCCCCGCTGTATCCGCTCCCGCCGATCGACGCTCATCCCGTAAATCGCCAGCCGCTGACGTATAAGCCGGAGTTCGACGCAGTTCGTAAAGCTAAGAATTACACCACGATCGACGACCCCACTCTGTACTGCCTGCTGCCGGGCATCCCGCGCATCGTCGGCATGCCGATGCCGATGGAGTTCGTACAAACTCCGAAAGTTCTCGCGATTCTGTATGAATCCTTCCGCGCATGGCGGCGGATCCCGATCGGGAACGACCTCAAGCATGAACCTGACCTAACGCCCACGTGGATGGGCGACTCCGTCGCCAAGTGGGAAGGCGACACGCTGGTCATAGACACCATTGGCTTCAACGACAAGACCTGGATTTCCGGCACCGGCACCACCCACACCGAACAGATGCACGTGGTCGAGCGCTACACGCTAAACGACGACGGCAGCCTGAGTTGGGAAGCCACAGTGGACGATCCCGGCGCGCTGGCTAAGCCGTACGTCACCGGCGGCGTGCTGCGGGCGCCTATCGGCGTGCACGTCGAAGAGTATGAGTGTGCCGAGAACAATCCTGATCCAGGCCACATGAAGAAGGCCGTCGAACTGGAATCCAAGGCCAAAGGAAAAGAGTGACGCGAGCCGCGACCCGGCTGCCCTACGGCATGGGGTCCGGTTGGGAATAAAACAGCAGTCCCGAGCACGAATCAGGGAAGTGCGTTAAACTGGAGACGTGGCTCGCGGTTGGGAAAGTAAGTCGGTCCAGGAGCAGATAGCCGCTGCTCGGGCCCGCGAAGGCGACGCCAAGCCCCGGCAAACCCCTGAACAGCTAGCGGTCGCGAAGAAATGCGATTCCCTGTTGCTCCACCGAACGCGCGTACTGCACGATCTGGAAAACTGCCGCGATGAGCGCTATCGCAAAACCCTCATGGACGGCTTGACGTATTTGGAAGCCGAGTTGACCACGCTCGGTTGGACCGCGCCGCAGGCGTAGTCAGGCTCCAGCCTAACGTTTCACCCCGAACAACGACAAATCAATCGAGTCCGCCATGGCCTTGTACCCGGCGTCATTGGGATGCAGGTTGTCGCGAATATTGAATCCTGGACGAAACTTTCGCGGATGTTCCGGATCCCGCGTGACCAGATCGAAGTCCACCACGCCGTCGAGCATACCCGTGGTGCGGATCCACTGGTTGACGGCGGTGCGGATCACCTCACCGGGCTCGCTGTAATAGCCGGCGCCCTCGTACGGAGTGAGGGTGGCGCCGATAACCTTGATACCGCGCATGTGGGCCCTCGCGATCATTTGTTTGTAGACCGCGATGATTTCTTCCGCTGTGACGGGCGTAGCGCCCGCGCGCGAAGCCCCTCCAATATCGTTGATGGCTTCCATGAAGACCAGGTATTTGATCCCAGGCTGCGCCAGCACGTCCCGCTCAAAGCGGGCCAGCATGCTTACACCGGCTCCGTCGCCCAGTACGCGGTTGCCGGAGATACCCTCGTTGACCACGGCCAGATCGGAACCCGCATCCTGTAACCTCCGGGCCAGAACGCTGGGCCACGCGGCGTCGGCGTCGTTGGTCGAAGTGGCGCCATCCGTGATGGAATCGCCGAATGCTACGATCACTCCGGCATCCGCAGGCGCTAGTACATCTACGCCGGATAGAAAATACCAGGAGTTGCTGGTGCGGGCGGGAGTAAAGTCGGGCACGCCAGTGAAGTCGCCATCGGAGGAGATATAGGTCGTGTGCAATCCTGTGGCGTGCTGCGTGGGAGGACCGGAATCTCCGGGGAGGTAGACGCTAACTACCACATCGCCGGCAGCGGGCACCGCTAAATCCACAGGGTCGCTGATCATGGATGCGCCCCGCGGAATGGTAGCCGAGGACAAGCCGCTGAACATCAGCTTACGATCCGAGGCGGGTACGATGGCGGAGTCATGATCGCGCAGGGCGATGTGGGCCGAACCGATTTTCAGCGGATCGGTGCCGAACGTGTTGGCCAACTCGACCCGCACGCTGCGCCCGCCGATGCTGGTGTTCACTACCATCCGGATGGTCTGATTGTTGAAGCTTCTGAGCGGCGCCGGTCCGGGTTTCGCGGGCGCGGCGGCCGGAGCCCCCGCGGCGACCGGTCTGGCCGGAGTTGGCGGTGCGTTCGTGGCGATGGGAGAAGCGGCCCAAGTGGCCACCCAGTGCTCCTGAGCGAACACGGAGGGACTGACTAACAAAGAAGCAAGTGCCCAAATCAGCAGCATACGTGTGTTCATAAGTCCTCTCGAATACTAGCGCGTTTCAAAGGCCAAACGGCTTCCACCAGCTCACCGCGGCAAGCATAAATTCTATCGTACAGATTAGCCGTGGGGTCGCAGTGCGGGGGGATAAACTCGATGCGGCTGCCGAGCTTAGGTAGTCCCTCGGGCCTATCCACATAGCCGAATTCGTCGCCGCCCCAGCGGTAGGTGGATCCCGCAAGAGCCACCGCCTCGGGACCGTAGCCCCGATCGGTGGCGAAAGCTTTGAATCCGGCGTCCACGGTAACGAACCCGCTGTGGTTGGCGCTGACGACGGTGGCCAGGACGGTAAGTGCGTGCTCGAAATCGAGACCTTCGCGCTGGTATGCCAGGTCCATCAGCACATAGGATCCAGCCTGTAGCTCGGTGAGATCCGGCACGTCGGTATCAATTTCCCAGGTCCCGGTGCTGCCCCCGGTCACGATTTCGGTCGAAAGGCCGCGCCGCAGCATAATGCCCAGCGCTCGCGAGGCTACCTGAAACGACTCCCTGGAGACGCGCCGGCGTTCTTCCAGCCCTCCAGCGTGCGACCCCAGAACGGAGTAAGCCTGAATACCGCGCAGTTCCAAATGAACCGCCTGATCCACGGCCTCGGCGATTTCCGCGGCGTCCTCCGGGGAGCGGGCTCCGGTGCGATGATCGCCCACGTCCAGGTCCACCAGGACGTCCACCCTGCGTTTGACGGCGCCGGCGGCCTCATCGTACCAGGCGACCTGCTGGAGGTGGTCGACGACCACCATCGCACCCGTGTTTACAATACGTGCCATCTTCAGTGGATCGGCAACGGGGGATGTGAGCAGCAATCCAGGAATCCCCGCGGCGGCCATCAGTTCGGCTTCGGCGACCGTGGCAACGCATACGCCAATTGCACCTGCCCCGATCTGGCGCCTGGCGATCTCGACGCATTTGTGGGCTTTCGCATGGGGACGCAAGGACTTACCCGATTCCTCAATACGGGTGGCCATGCGTGCCAGGTTGGTCTCGAACCTATCCAGGTCCAGGAGAAGGGCGGGCGTCGGCAATTGCTGCTTGGTGAGCACCAGCCCATTATGCAAAATGCTATTCTCGGTTCGTTGAAACTTGTGCAGTTGGAGGTCCCGTCGGAAGCGATTGTCGACGCCGCCGCTCTTCGGGGTGAACTCGAGCGGCAGATCCAGGGCGAAGTCCGCTTCGACACGATCACGCGTGCGCTCTATTCCACCGACGCCAGTGTTTATCTGATCCGGCCACTGGGCGTCGTGATTCCCAAGAGCCGCGAAGATGTGACCCGTATCGTCCAGATCTGCGGCCGCTTGCGCTGTCCCCTGACGATGCGCGGCGGCGGCACCTCGCAAGCCGGGCAGGCGATCGGCGCGGGTCTGCAAGTCGATACCTCGAAGTATTTCAATCGCGTGCTCGAAATCAACGCAGAGGAGCGCTGGGCGCGCGTCGAACCGGGCGTGGTTCTGGATGAATTGAATGCGCAGCTCGCTCCGCTGGGCCTGCGTTTCGCGCCGGATATTTCCACCGCCAGCCGCGCCACCATCGGCGGCATGATGGCCAACAACTCGGCCGGCGCTCGCTCCGTGCTCTACGGCAAAACCATCGACCATGTGCTGGAGCAGACCGTGGTGCTGGCCGATGGCAGCATCGCGCATTTCCGTGTAATCCCGCGCGATCAGGTTCCCACCGGGGACTCCATGGAAGCCCGCTGTTACCAGACCGTTCTACGCCTGGCGGACGAGCACGCCGCTGAGATCGAGGCCCGCTATCCCAAGGTCCTTCGCCGCGTTGGCGGATATAACCTGAATGATTTCGTGGATCTTGCGGCGCCGGTCAATATGGCCAGAATGATGGTCGGTTCGGAAGGCACCTTGGGCGTGGTGCTCGAAGCCAAGCTCCGCCTGGTCCCCTTGCCGAAGGCCAAGGCTGTGATGGTGATCGAGTTCGCCGATCTTCTCGAAGCGTTGTCCGCTGCGCCCGTGATTGTGCGCCATGGGCCGTCCGCGGTCGAGGTGATGGACAAATCGATCCTCGACAACACTCGCCAGAACGCGAATCTCGATCGCATCCGGAAATCCTTCATTCAGGGCGATCCGGCGGCTACCTTGTGTGTCGAGTTTTACGGAGACCAGAAGGAAGACCTGCCGCCGCGCCTGGCCTCGCTCGAAGCAGATCTGCGCGCCCGCAAGCTGGGTTACCGTTATCACTCCGATACCGATCCCGTCAGTCAGGCACGCATCTGGAGCCTGCGCGAAGCAGCACTCGGTTTGTCGATGGCGATGAAGGAAGACGCCAAGTCGATATCGTTTGTCGAGGATACCGCGGTCGCACCCGAAAAACTCAGTGAGTACATCGGGCGGTTCCTGGAGATCGTACGTGCGCATGGGACCACGGCCGGAGTATACGCGCACGCTTCCGTGGGCTGTTTACATGTCCGGCCGGTGGTGAACATGAAGACTGAAGAGGGCGTCGCCAAGTTTGAAAGCCTGGCCCAGGCCGTCGCGGACCTGGTACTCGAGTTCGGCGGCGCGCTTTCCGGCGAGCATGGCGATGGCCTGGTGCGCGGTCCGTTCATGCGCCAGATGTTCGGCGATACATTGTACGAAGCGTTCCGCGAGATCAAGCGCACTTTCGATCCGCAGGGAATCTTCAATCCCGGAAAGATCGTCGATTCGCCTCCGCTCACGTCCAATCTTCGGTTCGGTGCCGGGTATCGTACGCCGAACATTCCAACCTGGTTCGATTACTCGGAATACGGCGGCTTCGGCGGCGCGGTCGAGATGTGCAGCGGCCTGGGAGTGTGCCGCAAAAAACTGTCCGGAACCATGTGCCCCTCCTATATGGCGACGCGCGACGAGCAAGACTCCACGCGCGGCCGCGCCAACATCTTGCGCATGGCAATGGCGGGGAGGCTCGGCGAATCCGGCCTGGGCGACGACGGTGTTTATAAAGTTCTCGATCTGTGCCTGGAATGCCGCGCCTGCAAAGCGGAGTGCCCGGTGGGCGTCGACGTGGCGCGCTTCAAAAGCGAATTCCTGGCGGATTACTGGACCCGCCACGGGACTCCCTTGCGAGCCCGAGCGTTAGGCGACGTCGCGCGCGCATCCGTCTGGGGTTCCGCGTTCGCCCCAGTTTCGAACTGGGTGGCCGGCGCGGTAGGGGGCCTGATGGGAATCGACCGCAGGCGCAAGCTCCCCGCTTGGAAGCGCCAGACATTCGCTCGGCTGGCTGCGGGACACCCTAAGCCGGCTTCCGCCCGGCAGCAAGTGACTCTCTTCAACGACACCTTCACCAATCATTACGATCCCGAAATTGGCATTGCCGCGGTCCAAGTCCTCGAGCGCGGCGGATGCGCGGTGGACGTCGTTCGCCCTGGGTGCTGCGGACGTCCGCTTATCTCGCAGGGGTTGCTCCAAACCGCGCGCGCGCAAGCCGAAAAGATAGTGGACGGCCTGTGGCCCATTGCCAACCGAGGTGGAAAAGTGCTTTTTCTGGAGCCGAGCTGCCTCTCTGCTCTGAAAGAAGACATCCCGTCGCTGCTGCGCGGCGAGTTGCAGACGCGGGCCCGCACGGTCGGTGCCGCGTGTGTGCTGTTCGAGGAATTCGCGGCGGGACTCGACCTGCCTATACGGTCCGGCCCGCAGCGCGTCCTGCTGCACGGCCATTGTCATCAGAAATCGATGGGACTTCTGGATGCATCGAAATCCCTTCTGGCCAAGATTCCTGGCGCTACCGTGGTCGATCTGGACGCCGGCTGCTGCGGCATGGCGGGATCCTTCGGCTACACTCTCGAGCATTACGATGTTTCGGTCGCGATCGCCAATCGCAGGCTGCTTCCCGCGGTAAAGGCGATGCAGCCGGGGGATGTACTGGCCGCGCCGGGTACGTCCTGCCGCCATCAGGTGGCCGACCTCAGCGGGGCAGTGGCCCGGCATCCCGCGGTACTGATTCGCGAACTGATGAAGTAGAATGGCTCAACCGGTGACAGCGCACAGCCCCCACTCTACACACGCGCGTCCCACGCACGTACGCCACGTCGTCCTGGGGCTGACCGTCGCGGCCTACATGATCACGTACATGGATCGCCAGGTTCTGGCGACCACCCGGCCGGCGATCATGGAGGAACTTGGAATATCGCTGGTGGCCATGGGATGGGTGACATTCGCCTTTCGCATGGCATACGCTCTGTTCCAGGTCCCCGGGGGCTGGCTGGGAGACACCATCGGCGCGCGGCGCGCACTGACGATGGTGGTGAGCTGGTGGAGCGCGTTCACTGCGCTCACGGCACTGGCATGGAGCGCCGCTTCGATGCTCGTGATTCAGGTTTTCTTCGGCCTGGGCGAGGCCGGAGCGTTTCCCATCGCCACGCGATCCCTTTCGCGCTGGATGCGGCCCACCGAACGCGGCTTCGCGCAGGGTATTACCCATGCGGGATCGCGTTTGGGTGGAGCTATCACGCCTCCCATCGTGGCTCTCGCAATCGTGCCGTTCTTTGGGTGGCGAGCCGCGTTTTATGCGTTCGGTGTTCTGGGTGTTATTTGGTCTGCCGTCTGGTTCTATTACTATCGCGACACGCCCGAGGAACACAGCGGAGTGAACCAAGCCGAGCGTGAACTGATCGCCGGGGGTATTAAGCGTAAGGGCACGGGCAGTGTTCCCTGGCGACAGATTCTGTCCCACGGGAACCTTTGGGTTTTATCCGTGATGTATTTTTTCTATAACTACAACCTGAACGTTTACCAGGACTGGTTTCCGACCTACCTGCGTCAGTCCAAGGGCATGACGCTGGCGCAGATGGGAATTTACGCCAGCCTTCCTTTAACGGCCGGCGTGATCGGCGACTTGGCGGGCGGATGGTTCTCGGACAGCGTGCTGCGCCGCACCGGAAACGTCAATCTTGCGCGGCGCTGGGTGGCGATCGCTGGATTTCTGTTGTCGGCCGCAGCCACCGTTCCGGCCGTGCTGGCGCACGATCCCAAAGTTTCGGTGGCGTGTTACTGCGTGGCTTTTTTTGGACTGGAGTGGACGGTTGGAATTTCCTGGGCGGTGACGCTGGATATCGGCGGCGATTATGCCGGTTCCGTTTCCGCCGTCATGAACATGCTCGGCAATATCGGCGGTGCCGTCGCAGCCACCGTGGTGACCTATACCGCGGCTCGTTACGGCTGGAACGTGCCGTTTCTAATGACCGCCGGATTGTGCCTGATCGCCGCAGTGCTGTATCTGAAGATCGACGCCAGCCGGAAGGTGTTTGGCTAGTCCTGTGGCCAGCCGTCGTCCCGTGCGAATCAGCGGTGTCTCTATTAGGTAGTAGCTGACAATAGCCGCGGCCAGCGACGCCGCCAGATTCCACGGCCAATGCCGCCACAGTTGTGATGCTCGATTCCATCCGGGCGTCAAAAACAGTTCTTGCCACAGGTACAAGCTGTAGGAAATCCTGCCGAGCCATGCCAGCGGTCCCCAACTCAGTGCGCGGCTGATCCACCAGCGAGGATGCACCAGCGTTCCCCCGAGAATCACCGGAGTCAGCAGCGCCACGCTCACGCTAGAGAGCGGGGAATAGTAGCGCACACAGCAGATCACGATGGAAACCGCGGCCAGCCAGTACGGCCACCAAGTTTGCCTAGCAAATTTCTCTCGTTCTGATGAACCGTTCAGGAGGAAGGCCACCAGGCAGCCCCATAGCAGCGCATCGAGGCGCAGATCGGTACGGAAATGAGCCGGCACTTCCGGGAATAGCGGCGCGGCCAGCTGTGATTCGATCATGCGCCACAGGCCGAAACTCAAAGCGAGCCATACGGCCCACTGCCGGGAACGTTTCGGTCCCAGCAACGCCAGCAGTGCCGGCCAGATCAGGTAGAAATGCTCTTCGACGGCCAGCGACCACAAGTGGCCCGTGCCGAACCCAGTGAGACGGGACGGTACATAGTTGCGGAAGAATAGGAGGCTCGATACCACTTCTGTAGTCGATTTCGATAGGCCCGCCGCCGTAAACACGGACAAGTAGACCAAAACCGGCGGCAAAATGCGGAAGGCTCGCCGCACGTAGAACTGCCGCAAGTGGAAACTGCCGGTGGCGCTCCATTCTTCCAGCAGCAGCCGGGTGATCAGCAAGCCGCTCAAGCCCAAAAAAATGTCGACTCCAAAGGCACCAAAGCGCGTGATGTCGCCAGCGTAGCTGTCCTGATTGGAATAAATCCCTGCCCCACATGGTGCACCAACACCAGGGCAATGGCTACCGCGCGCCAGCCGTCCAGGAGAACGACTCGCTTCACCGCATTAGCCATCGGGGCGCCGCGGTGCGGTTATATGGACCCGGCGTCTCGCCCAGCAGTCCAATCATTTCGGAAGAAGAGCCGCAAGTTCAACCTCAGCGCGCCCGGGATACTGGCGCGTGTGATTCTCCGGCAGTCGATATAGAGCCAAATCGCCGAACACAGCCGCGGGAGCGCGCTCCTGCAAATACTGTTTCGCCGTGGATTGAAGCGGCATCACCACCCAGCGAATGCCGTACCGTTGGAGGAAATCGTTGGCATGCTCCGAAGACCACTCGCCGGCGTAGAAGGATGTCGACTGTTTGGACTGGCGGTGGTAGCTGATACTGAAATTGTCTTGCGCGGCGAATCCGTGCATGGGAATCGTGGTCAACCAGGCCGACATAATTCCAGGGGCTAAAACCACTTCATCGGAACTCGCGTGCAGCTGCAGCCATTGCCGAAGCACCTGCTCATTCTCGGGGGCTACCGAAGAAACCAGCACGTCCGGATCGGCCGATCGTCCGTCTCGGACCAATTGGACGAGCGTGGCGGCCTGCGCTCCCGCGCACAGGATGAACCAGAGGCAGCAGCAGGCCATGAGCGGGCGGTTTTTCTGTTCCAGCAGCGTGCGGGTTCTGCGATCGGATGCTGCTACGCGGACCAGTAACATCGCATTGGTATAGGTGAACCCGTCGAGCAAGTGGAACGGAGAAGGCGGATGTGCGAACAGCAGCAAAACGGCAACCAGACACCAGGCTGCCAGAACTTCGTCCTTAGGCGTCCTCGGGAGAAATCTCATTAGCGGAGCGTACACGGTCAGGAACGCCGGCAGTCCCCACATCAGCAGAACCGACCCAAGGTTCATGGTCATGCCAGGGTCAGCTGCCGACATGTCCCGCAGCCACCCGACGCGGCTCAGTTGAATGAGGTAGGGACTGAGTCCCAGAACACCCGCCGCAATCAGCACAAGAGAGTGCCGGATCGCCCTGCCCCACTGCCTGGTTCGAAATCCTTCCAAACCGAATAGAAGACAACCGGTACCCGTGATCACGGAAAACTCGAAGGGATGAAAGAAGGCGGATGCGAGATTGACGCCAGCCGCGGCCCACAGCCATTTACTGCCGCCCGTTTCGATTCGTTTAGCCAGCAGTAGAACCGCCGCCAGCACCACCGAGGTGCCGAAGGTGAGTGTCACCGAGTTCGATGAGCCTCCGCGCACGAGCCCATCCGCGGTGGTGTAGGTGTATTCGATGAGTCCCAATGAGGAAAGCCCTGGTGATGCGCCCATTGCTTTTTCCATCGCGTACCAGATGCTCAGAAAGGGGACCGAGCAAAACATGACCGCGACCGCCCCTAAGCGTTGTCGCCCCGCGGGAACGAAGTAGCGTAGCGCTGCCATCAGTAATAGAGTGGCGCCCACGGTAGCCAGAAAGTGGATCACGTAGTAGTCGATAAGGACGGACCACGGCATGAAGTTACTCATCTGTCCCATCAGCGTCAGGATGGGGGTCAATAATTCATCCGGCGTAAGCCACGGGGCGCTGAAGTTAGGGGCCAGCCACGCATGCCGGCCGGCCTGCATCGAGTTGAGATACACGGTCATGTCGGTGTTGCGCAAAACATATTGCGGAACATAACCGCGCGGAGGCGCCAGCGCGCCCGAGATCACCGCCGTGTAGTTCAAGATGAACAGAAGAGCGGCGACGGCAACCGCGGGAAGGATCCAGCGGGTCCACACTCGCGTGCCTGTGCTCATCCCTCACAAATCGACCGGTCCTCACGGTTGCTTTAGGCCCGGCCGCAGGCGTGGAACGTGCCGGCTATTCGTGCCGCAATGCTTCTGTAGGGTCGACCGAAACGGCCCTGCGCGTGGGAATCAGACTGGCGATCACCGCGACCACCACCAGTCCCAAGGAAACCTCGATGAATGTTGCCGGGTCGGTAGCCGTCACTCCATACAGCTCGTTAGCGAGAAAACGAGTCAGCCCCAGCGCACCCGCCACCCCCAGAATCAGGCCGATGAACACCAGGATCAAGGCCTGCTTCACGACCAGGGTCATGACACTGGAGGAAGTAGCGCCCAACGCCATGCGAATCCCGATCTCGCGCGTGCGCTGAGTAACGGCGTACGCCATCACTCCGTAAATTCCCACGGCGGCCAATACGGCGGCGATCACTCCGAACACCGTCAGTAACAGCATGTAGACCCGCTGGCCGCTGACTTGATCCCGCAAATTCTGTTCTACCGTCTGGATGTTTCCCGCAGGCTTGCTGGGATCCACTTCGGCCACCGCGCTTCGGACGGCGGATGCGATCCCCGTCGGATTGCCGCTGGTCCGAAGGATGTAATACATCGCCGAGCGATAGTTCCATGAGGGACCCTGCCATTGCTGGGCTTGCTGGACATGCGGCAGATATACGATGGGTCCCGGCTGCTTTTGGGCCTGGTTGAGCCGCACGTCGCCGACAACTCCCACGATCTCTCGCGGGCGCTCATTGGGGACGAAGTCGAACGTAATGCGCTGGCCGAGCGGATTTTCGTTGGGCCACCAACGCTGCGCCATGGCTTTGCTGATGATCACCACTGGGGGGGCGGCGGACGTGTCGGACGAATTGAAATCCCGGCCTTGCAGCACGGGAATCCGCACGGTAGAAAAGTAATTCGGCGTGACCGGCATGTAGGCGGCATTCATTCCTCCGCCTTGGTTTCCGCCTTGTGTTCCGGGCTCAGGCGCGGGCCGTCCCTCGATCTTGAACTGCATCCCCATGGCGCCGGCGAACGGCGGGCGGCTCGCGGCCGCCACCGAAATGACTCCGGGCAGCCCCTGCACGCGCTCAAACAAACGGTCATAGGTCAGCGCGACATTGGGGCTGATTTCCCACAAGCCCATACCGCGATAGGTGCCCACCGGTTTCATCAACTGGCTCTGGGGAAAACGGAATTCAAACGTCAACAAACCCTTGGGATCGCCGCCCAGGTCGTTGTTCTGGATGCGCAGAAAGCTATTCATCATCAGCCCCGCGCCAATCAGGAGAATCATTGCGATCGCGATCTGCGTCACCGCGAGCCCATTCCGCAAGCCGGACTGA
>Ga0207657_10005865_pt1 | contig 12793 bp, 11 predicted proteins | sample KBSC33metaG_FD_184316 | JGI IMG/M metagenome (GOLD analysis project Ga0207657, IMG submission 184316) | Corn rhizosphere microbial communities from Kellogg Biological Station, Michigan, USA - KBS C3-3 metaG (SPAdes) (version 2) | ecosystem: Host-associated > Plants > Roots > Rhizosphere > Soil ...
AGGGACTGGTGCCGGTGCAAGTTGCCGGCGCGGTCGTGAACGCATCATGCCCGGACGCATCGGTCGCCGCTCACCTCACGCGGATCCCGCCGATCACCGGGAGCCGACGGCACGGGGTTAGGGCGCAGTGGTCACATGTTGATCATGTGACCAGCCAGGCCATGGAACGCCTCCTGGACAGCCTCTGACAGCGTCGGGTGTGTGTGCACATTGCGCGCCCCTCATAGGCAGTGACCTCCCACTGGTCGGGGTGAGCGTGGCGTGGAACGAGAATGCCCTTGCATGGCGGGAGTGTCGGACTTCTTCACGGTTCGATTCGGCCAAGCGCAAGGGGCATCCGAAGGCCGCGGCCCTCGTCGGTGGGACGGTCATGGGCGCGGACTTGATCGATGACTTGGGGTTCTTCGCAACGCGGTATGGGCCGGATTTTCACCAAGGCGTGCGCACCCTCGACGTCGGGGTCGTTCCTGCGGGCGTTCGCCTTCGGCCACGTCCGTCGCCGATCGGCAACGGAAAGATGTCATTCGATCCCGTTGGCAACGAGCGGCACGACCCAGTGCTTCGGGTTCTCTGCCCACATGTAGGCAAGCACGCGAAGCGGAACCATCCATTCGCGTCCGTTTCGGACCACGTCATCGCACTACGCGGAGTCATCACGGTCATCGCCAGGGTGCTCGCGCTGGGATGAGCAGGTTGCGAACGCAACCCGGACAGTCAAGCGGCTCGTCGAGCGGCTCGCGCCCCTCGGAACGACTTGACGATCTTCTTGAGCCCGAACAGGCCGACGCACACGCCGAGGAGGGCAGTCAACGCCGCCCGTGCCTGGGCACGACCGGCATCGGACTTCATCATCAGCTTCAACGCGTCTACCGCAACCGGCGGCTCGGGCTCTCCAACCTCGGCCCCGGACGGTGCCGTGCCCGGGCCACTTCTCCCTGTCGACGGCCCGTCGCTGCAGTCGTCCTTTCCGATCAGCGCAGCGAGGTTGGTCGCGAACTGGCTGAGAAGAGTCGCGCTGATGTCCTTGATCACCGTCCCACCGAACTGGGCGGCCTTGCCGGTGATGGTGAGCTCCGTCGCCACGAGCACCTTCGTGCCCGCGTCCTCCTCCAGCAAGGTGGCGGTGATCGTCGCCTGCGCGGTGCCGTTGCCCTTCTGGTCCCGGCCCTTGGCGCTCAGGACGGCTCGTTTCCCGGCCTGGTCCTTCTCGACGAACTCGCCAGCGCCCTTGAAGGTCATGACGATGGGGCCGACCTTGATCTTGATCGATCCCTCGAACTGATCACCCTCGACGGAGGTGATGGTTGCGCCCGGCATGCACGGACCGATCTTCGCCATGTCGGTGAGGAGGAGCCATGCATGGTCGACCGGGACCGGCACCGAGAAGTCGTTGGTCAGTTCCACGAGGAGTTAAACCTTTCTGGGTTCAGCGGGGGAGGAGCATAGATCTAAGCGCTCGTCTGATCGGTCACAGCCGCCGTCGCGGGGCGGTCCATGCGGAAGATCCGTCGTATCGAGAAGTAGTCTCCGCCGGGTCCCTGGTACTTGGCCATGCCGACTGCCACGAGGAGGGAGGCTCCGTTGAAGGCGTCGGGGATCCAGACCGGGGCGCCGGACAGCTGCAGTCCTTTGACGCCCACCGCCAGGACGTAGACGGACAGGATCGTTCCCCACACGTTGAAGCGGCCGCCCTTGAACTGCGTGGAACCCAGGAATGCCGCCGTGAACGCGGGCACGAGATAGCCCGGCCCGATTGTCGGGTCGGCGTTGCCCAGCCGAGCGGTGAGTAGCATGCCGGCTGCGCTTGCGAGCACGCCGCACGCGATCAGGGTTCCGAAGATGACCGCCGTCGTGTTGACCCCGGCCAGGCGAGCGGCCTCGATGTTGCCACCGGTGGCGTAGACGCGCCGGCCAGAAGGCGTTCGCTCGAGGAAGTACCACACGATCACCGAGGTGGCGACGAGGATCAGGAACGAGTAGGTGATGCCGTGGACGTTGCCGACCCCGAAGTCGGCGTAGCGGGAGGGGACCCCGAGGATCTGCTCTCCCCCGGAGATTCCGGTGATGCAGGCCGCAAGGAGGGAGCTGACGCCCAGTGTTGCGATGAAGGAGTCGATCCGGATCTTCACGATCAGCCACGCGACGAGAGCTCCGATCAGGGCACCGCTGAGGGCCCCGACGAGGATCGCCACCGGGATGGACATTCCGTGGTCGACCAGGAGCCAGGCCACGAACATCGATCCGGCGCCGACCTCGATGCCGATCGCGAGGTTGAACACCCCAGCCGCCAACGGGATGATCAGGGCGAGCGCGGTGAGGCCGGTGATCACCTGGTTGTCGAGCAGGGTCCGCCATGTGCTGGTGGCGAGAAACGTGTCGGGAATCCTGATCGCGAACACGATGAAGATCACGGCGAAGATGTACACCGCGCTGATGTTGCGGAAGCCGAGGTGTCGGCGCACGCCTGACCACCGCGAAGTGCGCTCCTCCGCGATGGGCCGGTCGCCTGTGCTCCCGCCATCGGAAGTGATCGGGCTCTGGTTCTCGGTCGTCTCAGGCATGCCGTGCTCCCGGATGCTCCATCTCGGTGTTCTCCTGCTGTGGTCGTGGGGTGTCGATGGTTGCCCTGACGAGAGCGGCCTCCGTCAGCTCGGCACCCGAGAGGCTGGCGGTGATCCGACCTTCGTGGAGGACCACGACGCGGTCGCAGAGCGTGATGAGCTCCTTGGTGTCGGTGGACGAAACGAGGACCGCGGCACCGTCCGCGGCGATGCGTGCGATCAGGTCGTGGATCGCTGCCTGGGCAGCGACGTCCACGCCTTGGGTCGGTTCCTCGAGGAGAAGCACGCGCGGCTGGTTCCGTAGCCACTTGGCGATGACGATCTTCTGCTGGTTGCCGCCGCTGAACAGGCTGAAGACCCGCTCGGCGGAGCGCGCGGGCCGGACGCCGACATGGTCCATCCAGCGGTGAGCCTCCCTGGTCTCGGCGCGCAGATCGATGTGACCCGTCGCCGTCCTCAGGGGCGCGAGCCGCGGCAAGGTCAGGTTCTCGGCGGCGGTCATGCTGATGACCGCGCCGTACCGCCGACGATCAGAAGGGACGTAACCCATGCCCGCCAGGATGGAGCGTGCCGGCGTCCCGGGCTCGACCGGAACGCCGTCGACCTGGACGGAGCCCGAGAGGGGGCGGCTGGCCCCGAAGATGGCCCCGGCGAGACGCTCCATGCCCGAACCGAGGAGTCCGGTCACTCCGACGACCTCGCCTGACCGAACCTCGAGATCGACCCCCGCGAGGCGTTGGTCGGCGAGAGACCGCACGGCGAGTCGCACCTCGCCCGGTGCCCTGGAGTGGATCTCCTCTCGCACGTCGTCCCCGGCTTCGCCGACGATGAGCTGGACCAGCGAGGCCTGGTCGAACTCCCCGCGGAGGTGCTCACCGACGACCCGCCCGTCACGCAGCACGACGACGCGGTCGGCGATCTCGACGACTTCGTCGAGTCGGTGGCTGATGATCACCACGCCTGCGCCTTCGGCGGCGACGCTCCGCACGGCGTCGAAGAGCTTGCCGACTTCCTCGCCCTGAAGCGCCGCTGTGGGTTCGTCGAGGACGAGCACGTTCTCGCTCGACGTCCAGCCGTCGAGCGCCCGCGCGATGGCGACGATGGTGCACTCAGCGGGAGTCAGCTCGGCGAGCCGGGCTTCCACGTCGAACGTCGCGTTGAAACGCGCGATGAGTCTCCGCGCATGCACGCGTTCGGCGCGCCGCGACGACGGCAGGACGGCGTGCATGCCCAGCGTTCGGGAGAGGTCGAGGTTCTCGATGGTCGACAGCTGTGGCACGAGCCCGAGATCCTGGTGGATGAAGTGCAGGCCTTCGCCGTGCTTCCGGGCAGCGTCTCCCGCGATCGTGACGTTTCCGGAGTCCTGCTGGTAGACGCCGGCCAAGACCTTGACCAGAGTCGACTTCCCCGATCCGTTGTGACCGACGAGCGCCACGATCTCGCCCGCTCTCACCGAGAGCGAGACGTCGTCCAGCGCCTTCACGCCCGGGAACGTCTTGGTGATGTTGCGTGCTTCCAGCAATACGGGCATCAAGGGCCTACTCCCATCGATGATGATGCGGCGGACGCCACCCCCGAGGGCGGCGTCCGCCGCCCATTCACTACTTCGCCTGCGACCAGAGAGCCATGAACCTGTCGGCGAAGTCCGGGTATCCGGTCCACCCGCGGCTGACGTCGCCCTTGAGGTCCGCGGCCGTGAGGAGCTGCCGCGGGGCGATGTCCTCGACGGCGCCCGGGTCGGGCTGCTGGCCCGTGGTCATACGGGCAAGGGAGTCGGCCACGGTCCAGGCGATGACCGGGAGGTCGAGGCCGAATCCCATGTTGATGTCGCCCTTCTGGATCGCCTCCAGGTTGGACGGGTCCGGTGAGTTGACGATCGTCTCGACCTTGATGCCGGCGGTCTTCAGCGCCGCGGGAAGACCGGCGGTCTCCTCACCGATCGCGAAAACGGCGGTCGCGGTGCCCGGGTGGGCCTGAAGGTCGTCGACGATCACCGTCTGGGAACTCGTGCCGAAAGTCGCCACGGGAACCTTGACCTCACGCACCTTGCAGCCGGCGCACAGCTTGCCCATCTCCTCGATGAAGGAGTCCTTGATCACGTTGGTGAAGTCCAGCTCCGGCGTGTAGTAGACGGCCACGTCGGACTTGCTTCCATGCTCGGCCACCACCTGGGCCGCCAACACCTGCCCTCCCCGGGTCGAGTCCTTGGTGCCGGCCTGCTGGACGGGGACTGCCTTCGGGTCCAGACCGATCGCGCCGCTGGTGACGACCGGGATCTTGTTCGCCTGGAGCTGCTCGAGTCCGCGCTTCCACAGGGCGGGGGGAATGGCAGGCACGAAGACGCCGTCGTACTTGTCCTGGACGACGGTGTCGACGGCTGCCTGGACAGTGTCAGCCTGGAGTCCTGCCTTGATCGACGTGAGCGACATGCCGAGCGCCTCCATCGCGGGCTTCGTCACCGTGTAGAAGAGGCCACAGATGGGCGTTCCGCAGTCGAGGTAGGCGATGCGCTTTCCCGTCGGCTTGGTCGCGAGCGGCTGGGTGATGGGGAACTTGCTGGGCTGCCCGGTGTAGGGAGCGATCATCTCCTTGGCCGTGGCCACGTCTGCCTTGTTGGCGGCGCCGGCCGAAGACGACCCGGAGTTGCCGCTGTTGCCGCACGACGCAAGGATCAAGGTGGCGGCGATGGCGAGCGCGGAGATGGCCGCCTTCTTCGAATGTGTGAGCATGTGACTCTCCGTTTGTTCGACGAGACGTCGTATCGGTGGTGCGAAGGGCGTCGGCTGAGTTGCCGATCGAGAGCAGGGTCCGTGGGACTTTCCCGAGCAACGCGGGGCGCTTGGTCGAGCGCTCGGGTTACCAGGCCATGTGTCCGCCCTCGATCGGGATGGCGGCGCCCGTGATGAGGCCTGCCGCGTCACTGGCGAGGAAGAGGACGGTGGGCACGATGTCCTCCACCGAGGCGAACCGCTTGATGAGCTGGCGAGAAGTGGCGAAGTCGAGGAAGTCCTGTTCGGACGGGAACATCGCCTTCGCCCCGGCCGCCATCGGAGTGTCGACCCCGCCGGGGCACACAGCGTTGACGCGGATGTTGTCGGGGGCGAGCTCCCGGGCTGCCGACCGGGTGAGCGAGTTGATCGCGGCCTTGGTCGCCCCGTAGGCGCCCATGTGGTCGACGGCTGCAAGCCCGCAGATCGAGGACGTGTTGACGATCGCCCCTCCGCCGCGTCGACGCATCGACGGCACCACGGCTTGGAGGGTGAGCAGGTGGGTCACGCAGTTGACGCGGAACGCTCGTTCGAACTCAGCCGGGTCCGTCTCCTCCAGCGTTCCGCCGATGAGGATCCCGGCGTTGTTGTGCAGTACGTCGACTCCCCCGAACGCTTCGTCGGCGACATCGACGACGGCGCGGACCGTTTCGGGTTCCGTCAGGTCGCCCGGCACTGCGCGGGCCCGGCCTCCCGCGGCGTCGATGAGGGCGACTGTGGTGCGCAGTTCCTGCTCCAGCAGATCCGTCGCGACAACGGCAGCCCCCTCACGAGCGAACGCGAGAGCAGACTCACGGCCCTGCCCTCGGGCAGCACCGGTCACGATCACTGTCTTCCCGACGAAGCGCATCAGTACCTACCTTGATAGTGGGGATGGGAACGGCTGGCGCCTGGCCGTGGCCCAAGACCGGACGGTCCGTGGCTCGGGCTAGAGGCCGAGAACCCGTTCCGCATTGCCGTGGAACACCTGGGCCAGCACTTCGTCGGAGTAGCCGAGCCCGGCCCACTCGTCCAAGATGCGCTGGTACGGGAGCGACGGGTGGTCCGAGCCGAACATGATCTTGTCCCGGAGCCGACTGCGGATGTCGCGAAGCAGCGACTCGGGGAAGTACTTCGGCGCCCAGCCGGACAGTTCCCAGTAGACGTTCCCCTTGTGCAGTGCCACGGCTGTCATCTCGTCCACCCACGGCCAGCCCGGATGGGCCGCGATGATGGTCAGGTCAGGGAAGGCGGCCGCCAGGTTGTCGATCGACATCGGGTGCGCGTGAGTGATGCGCGAACCCATACCGCCCGGCATGCCGGCGCCCATGCCGGTCGTTCCGGCATCGATCATGACCGGTACGCCGAGCCCTTCGATGGTCTCGAACAACGGCCGCAGCTGCGGGTCGTCGACCGCGAAACGGCCCATGATCGGGTGGAAGTGGAAGCCCAGCACCTCCAGTTCCTTGACCGCCCGCTCGGCTTCCCGGATCGCGGCGTCTCCCTTGTGGGGATCGACGGCGCCCCACGTCTGGATCACCACGTCGGGGTGGCGCGCCCGGAAGGCCGCAACGTAGTCGTTGGTGCAAGGGGGCGCACCCACGACGGATTCGATGTCGAACGCGACCAGCACGACCTCGACCCCGGCTTCCCGGAAGCCGTCGACAACTGCCTCCTCGGACTGCGGCACCCACTCCTTGCCCCAGTACTTGCCGAGCGCCTCGACGAACGGGCCCTGCGAATCGATCCACTCCGCTGTGCCCGGGTAGGCATGGAGATCAAGGCGACGCATCGGTTCTCTCTTTCGATCAGGGCACTGGGCCGGGGTTCCGTGGTGATCTCTCGGGTCAGCCGCTGTGTTGCACGGCGCGCCGCATTCGACGTACGCCGTCGAGGAACTCCGGCTGAGCCGTGGACCACCGCTGCGAGAAGCGCTCGAGCTCGAGGGCTTCGGCATGGCTGGGGAGCAGGGGGGCCCTTCGGGCCATCTGCGCGAGCGTGCGAATGAACTGCGGGCCCACGCCGCCGAGGCGACGACCGAGGTCCACCGCCGTGGTGAGTGCGTCGTCGTTCGAGTCGCACAGCCGCCAGACCAGTCCTGCGGCCATGGCCTCCTCGCCGGACAACCGCTCACCGAACACGACCATCGCGGTCGCGACCTCCCGGCCGACCGAGCGCTCGAGCAGCCAGGTGTGACCACCGCCGGGGAGGAGCCGGAGCTGCATGAAGCGGGATTCGAATCTCGCGGCGCGAGTCGCTACCCGGACGTCGCAGGCCAGCGCGAGGTTCAGCCCTGCCCCGACCGCGGGGCCGTTGACGACCGCGATGGTCGGAAGCGCGCACTCGAGAACCCTCAGGAAACCTCGGTAGACGTTCTCGATCCCGTTGAAATCACCTGCGACCGACGCCTCCAGCACCTCGAGCTGCGCTCCCGCGCAGAAGGCAGGCCCCGTCGAGGCGAGCACGACACACCGGACGGAGTCATCGGCTTCGGCCGAGTCGAACGCAGCTTCCAACTGCTCGACCATGTCCGGCGCGAGGACGTTCCGACGGGCGCTGTCGACCATGGTCACGACAGCGATCCCGTCCGTGACGTGGAGCGTCACTCGGGAAGTGGCGGTAGAGTCTGTCTCGTTCATGTTGATACCTACCGTAGTAGGTACTAGTGAGGGACGTCACTACCTTGAGCCAAACATTTGTGATCTCGACCGCCCGTACGCCCATTGGACGCGCGACCAAGGGTTCGCTGGTCGGCGCGCGCCCCGACGATCTGGCCGCCACCGCGGTGCGCGCAGTCGTGGAGCGCGCGGGAATCCCGGCGGACGGGATAGACGACCTCCAGATCGGCTGCGGGTACCCAGAAGGGGAACAGGGTTACAACCTGGGACGCCGCGTGGCGTTGTTGAGCGGTCTTCCGGTCTCGGTTCCGGGGTCGACGGTCAGCAGGATGTGCGCCTCGAGCCTGCAGGCGGTCCGGGCCGGGTTCCATGCGATCGAGTCGGGCGAAAGTCATCTCCACGTTGCGGCTGGTGTGGAGTCCATCTCCCGAGTCGGGCGGACCACGCTGCCGGAGCACCGGAATCCCAAGCTGGACGGTTCCGCGTTCGCGGACGTGTACGTGCCGATGGGGCTCACGGCTGAGAACGTGGCGTCCCAGTACGGCGTCGGGCGCGAGGACATGGACGCCTTGGCCCTGCTGAGCCACCAGCGTGCCGTGGAAGCGCGTGACACCGGGTTCTTCGACACCGAGATCGTGCCGGTCGCCGGTGCGGACGGCTCCCTGGTCACCGTCGATGACGGTCCGCGCGCCGACACATCGCTCGAGAAGCTCGGATCGCTGGGATCTGCGTTCACCGAGGGGGGTCCGATCACCGCGGGCAACTCCTGCCCGCTGAGCGACGGCGCCGCGGCACTGGTCCTGGCAAGCGCGGCCGCTGTCGAGACGTACGGCTTGCGCCCGCGCGCGCGGGTGCTCGCCACCGCGGTCAGCGGGGTCGCACCGGAGCTGATGGGCGTCGGCCCGATCGAGGCGATCGAGCGCGTCCTCACGGCCACCGGCCTGCAGATGAGCGACATCGACGTGGTCGAGCTCAACGAAGCGTTCGCGAGCCAGGTCATCGCGGTCTGCCGCGCGACCGGGATCGACGCCGACACCCAGCTCAATCCTCACGGTGGCGCGATCGCCCTCGGCCATCCGTTCGGCATGACCGGGGCACGCCTGGTGGGAGCCCTGGTGAGTGACCTCGAGGCCACCGACGGCACGCTCGGGATCGCCACGTTGTGCGTGGGGGGCGGTCAGGGGATGGCGCTCCTCCTCGAGCGGATGCCCTGACCCGTCGACTAGTTGGCGACGCGGGCGGCGCGCCGTTTGGACGGTGCCGATCCCGGCGGCGGCTCGGTCTGCCGGTAACGCTCGAGAGCCTCGAGGCCCGGGCCATAACGGTTGACGAGTGCGGGACCGAAGTCGTCGAAAACCTGCTGCATGTCGATGTCGTGGCGGATGAAGCCCTTGAGCGCTGCGATCACGAGCTCATTGGTCGTCTCGATCGCCGACCAGCTCCCCGTTGTCCGCGCAAGGGCCCAGAGCGCGGACGCCGAGTCGGCAATGACCGCAAGGTGGCGTGCCTGGTGGCTGCGATAGATCACGCCCTCGGTGCTGAGGTGACGGAACAACTTCACCCGCTCGTCTTCGAAAGGCATCGGGCCGAAGCACAGGGCGACGACGTCGACGCCCCGATCGAGCGCGAATTCCAGGGCGGGCCCCACGTCCGCGAGCTGCGAAGCGCTGGCCGACACGTACACCCGCTTGGTCGCGTCGTCGATGAGCCGTACGGCGCTCCCCACGATCGCGCTCCACTCGGTCAACGAGGTCAGGATCTCGACCGGCGGCGGACCGTCCTCACTGAGCTCCGCCACGGCGCGGCGAGCAGAGCGCAACCTGTTGTTGACGCCCGATTCCAACGCATCGAGGAGGACGGCCGGCGGGGAAGGCAGGAACTTCGTGGGCGATCCGGCAAGCTCGAAGGCCGCTCCTCGCGACACGAGCTTTCGCAGTGCCTCGTACACCTTGGGCTGCGGCACCCCGGTCGCCTTGGCCACCGAGTAGCCGGTCTGGGGCTCCTTGTTGAGGAGACCGACGTAGCAGCGCGCTTCGTACTGGGAGAAGCCGAGCTCCTGCAGCGAGTCGAGCAGGACGGTCTGGGCGGAGGTCGGGTCCGCAGCGGATGCGTCAGGTGTGCGGCTCATGCGAGGTGTGTCCCCCCGGGAGTTGGATGAATGCACCCTACCGCAGTAGTGACACTGTCTTCGACTCCCCTGCAACCCGCTCAGACCCGGACAGCACCAGCCTCTCGGAGAGCCCGGGCGGTGAGCACCTCAGCCAGGTGCAGCTTGTACGGTGCGGACGCCCTCACGGAGGCCGTCGGCGCAAGTCCGGTGGCGCTGGCCCTGCCGGCCTCCTCGGCGGTGGCGCCCTGGGCGAGCGCGCGCTCGCCCTCGACGGCGCGGACCGGTACGTCGGCCATGCTGACCAACCCGATGCGCACCCCGTCGTCGAGAACCTGCGCCGCGACTCCGACGATCGCCCAGTCGAAGAGCCGGCTCCCGAACTTGATGTAGGAGTGACCGCCGGTCGCGACCGGGAAGGTCACCTCCGTCAGGACCTCGTCGTGAGCGAGCGGGGTCGTGTAGCGGCCCAGGAAGAACTCGCTCGCGGGGATCGCCCTGCGCGTCGTGACGATCTCCGCGTCGAGCATCGTGCACAGAGTGGCGTATTCGGCGGCGGGATCCGCGTGAGCGACCGAGCCGCCCAGTGTCCCGCGGTTGCGGACCTGCGTGTCGCCGATCTTGCCGGCCATGGCGCCCAGGAGAGGCAGGTTCGCAGCGATCACGGGATCGCGCGCAAGGTCGCTGTGCCGCGTCATCGCACCGATCCTGATGCGGTCGGCATCGACTCTCACGAAGGACAGGTCGCGGATCCCGCTGATGTCCACGAGCGTGTCGGGCACGGCGAAGCGAAGTCGCATGAACGGGATCAGACTCTGGCCTCCGGAGAGGACGCGCGCTTCGTCGCCTGCCTCGGTGAGCTTGTCGACGGCGTCCTCCACCGACGTCGCCCGCTGGTAGTCGAACGCAACCGGGATCACGTCAGGCTCCTTCGGCGTGAGGCGACGGCGCAGCAGCAAGGGCAGCCGCGGCGGCAAGGACCGACTTGACGATGTTCGTGTAACCGGTGCAACGGCAGATGTTTCCGTCCAGCGCCTCCCGGATCTCCTCCTCTGTCGGATCGGGATTCTGGTCGAGGAGGTACTTCGTTGCCATCACGAAGCCCGGCGTGCAATAGCCGCACTGGAGCCCGTGGTTGTCGATGAAGGCCTGCTGGATCGGGTGCAGCTCGGACCCTTGCGCCACGCCTTCGATGGTCGAGACTTCATGGCCCCCGGCCTGGACCGCGAAGACGGTGCACGACTTCACCGCCTCGTTGTCGATGAGCACCGTGCAAGCACCGCACTGGCTGGTGTCACAGCCGATGTTGGTTCCCGTCTGGCCCACGACGTCTCGCAGGTACTGGGCCAGCAGCAACCGCGGCTCGACCTCGTCCTGTCGAGACACCCCGTTGACGCTGGTGGACAGGTGGTGCTTCACGTCAGGCCTCCTTCACGACCCGCGGCGTCTGCGGCCGCGCCAACACGCGCCTGCTCGATCGCCGCCCAGACGCGGTCCGGCGTCGCTGGCATGTCGAGATGGCTGACGCCCAACGGCCGCAGGGCGTCCAGGACGGCGTTGATGACCGCAGGCGGTGCGCCGATCGTGGCGCCCTCACCGACGCCCTTCACCCCGAGGGGATTGGTGGTGCACGGGGTGCATTCGAATGCGGTGACCACCTCGGGCATGAAGATGGTGCGGGGAACTCCATAGTCTCCCAGCGAACCCGTGAGGAGCTGTCCGGACTCCCGGTCGTAGATGTGGTGCTCCACCAGAGCCTGGCCGAGTCCCTGCGCCAGGCCGCCGTGGGTCTGCCCTTCCGCGATCATGGGGTTGATGACCACCCCGATGTCCTCGACGATCACGTAGCGGTCGATGGTCACTTCTCCAGTGGCCGGGTCCACCTCGAGCTCACAGATGTGACAGCCGTTCGGGAAGTTCTCCCTCTCCGTCGACCACGTGCCGCTGGCGTCGAGACCGACCCCGTGCTTGTCGGTGATCCCACGCGGGTAGAAGAACGCCTTGGCGACATCCACCAGTGGCATCGAGCGGTCAGGGACACCAACGACCGTGAACTGGCCCTCCCCGAACTCCAGGTCGTCGGCATCGACCTCCATGAGGTCGGCGGCCATCAGTCGGGCCCTCTCGATGATCTTGTCGGCGGCAACGCGCAGCGCGCTTCCGCCGATCATCGAGCTCCTCGCCGCGTAGGTGCCGCGGCCGAACGGGACCTTGTCGGTGTCGCCTTGAACGAACCGGATCGTGTCGAACGGGACGCCGAGCCACTCCGACACCATCTGGGCATAGGTGGTCTCATGGCCCTGGCCGTGACTGAAGGTCCCGGCCACGATGGTGACCGTGCCACTCGGGTCGAACCGGAGCTCCATCCGGTCGTTGAACACCCCGCCCTGCTCGATGAAGTAGGCAATGCTGCGCCCGCGTCGCTTCCCGGAGTTCTCGCTCTGCTCGCGTCGGGAGATGAAGCCGGCGCTCCAGTCTGCGAGCCGCGCACCGGTGTCCACGACCCGCTGGAAGTCGCCACTGTCGTAGAGGTACCCGGTCGCGGTCTGGTAGGGCATGGCGGTGGTGGCGATGAAGTTGCGCTTGCGGATCTCGAGGGTGTCCATGTCGAGCTCGGCGGCCGCGGCGTCGATCAGCCTCTCGATGAGGTAGGTCGCCTCGGGCCGGCCCGCACCGCGGTAGGGGCCGAGAGGACTCGTGTTCGTGAACATGCCGCGGGTCATCACGTGCACGGCCTGCACGTCGTAGGTGCCGGGGATG
>Ga0207657_10005870_pt1 | contig 12791 bp, 14 predicted proteins | sample KBSC33metaG_FD_184316 | JGI IMG/M metagenome (GOLD analysis project Ga0207657, IMG submission 184316) | Corn rhizosphere microbial communities from Kellogg Biological Station, Michigan, USA - KBS C3-3 metaG (SPAdes) (version 2) | ecosystem: Host-associated > Plants > Roots > Rhizosphere > Soil ...
CAATCAGTTCCATCCCACTTCCTAATCTCCCAATCCATTTCAGCCGGGTCGCCTTATTAATCAATGGTTTGTCAATCGGCATTCTCGTGGTTACTACCAAACCTTCTGCTTGGCTAATGATGTCACTAAGTTCTTCATAAGATATTTTTTCCGAAAATAGAACCGAATACCCTTTATGCTGTAACGTTTCTGTTAAATAATTGTGCGCTTTGGCTGTTATGATTACCTGCCTGTTCAATTTGTTTATTTTTTCTGTTTAAATAAAAATTATCCCGACTTTTTTGTGATTTTCAAATTCACACATTGTCCTTTTTATCCAAATGCTACCATACTGATTTCTACGTTTACATCTTTTGGCAATGTTTTTACTGCAACAGTTTCCCTTGCCGGAAAATCTTTGTCAAAATATTTTCCATATTCTTCATTTACTGTTGCAAATGAACTCATTTCTTTCAAAAAGATGGAGGTCTTAATTACGTTCCCAAAATTGAAACCTGCTTCTTCCAGCACTGCTCTCAGATTTTCCATTACCTGTTTGGTTTCTTCTGCAATATTACCAATTTTTAATTCTGAAGTTTCCGGCGTTAGGGCTATTTGTCCCGACAAAAATAAAAATCCCCCCGCTTTCACCGCCTGGCTATATGGGCCTATCGGAGCAGGCGCTTTACTTGTGTTTATTATGGTTTTATTCATTTTTAATTGTTTTAAAAGAGAGATTAAAGTTGCAAAACTTTCGTTCAAATAACAAACCTATTTTTGCGAAAATTTCATTATGAAAATCTTTATCGCGGCAAATGAAGATCAAAAGAATGAATTGATAACATTCAATACAGATCGAAATAATACATTGTTAATAAAAAACCATCATCCTGAAAATGAAGATCATAAAGATTATGATGTTTTTTTTATCTTTTTAGATTCACTGCGAAGATTGGATTTTGAAAATTTTAGCGGGAAACCTGTTTTCGTAAATAAAATGATTGAAACCTTGTCGCAATTAAATGCTCCAACAAATGTACACAGGATTAACGGATGGCCGGGTTTTTTAAAAAATGAATTGTGGGAAATAGTTTCTAATGATCCGGAAAATGTGAAAAATATTTTTAAGTCGTTGAACCGGGAAATTACTTTTGTAAAGGATGAACCGGGTTTTGTGAGCGCCAGGGTAATAAGTATGATTATAAATGAAGCTTTTTTTGCGTTAGGGGAAAATATAAGTACCATTGAAGAAATAGATGCCGCTATGAAATTAGGAACCAACTATCCAAAAGGCCCGTTTGAATGGGCAGAAGAAATAGGAATCAGCAATATTTATCGTTTACTTGAAAAATTATCTGAAAAAGAAATTCGTTACGCACCTGCTTCCACATTAAAAAAATTATTTTTAGAAGAATCAGGAAATTTTTAATTGTTACCAATGAACTTTATATTAAATATTCATGCCGCTACGGAAAATGCGATTGTAAATTTATGTGATGGGCCACAAGTATTGAACACACTCGAAAATTCAGACCCTAAGCAACACGCTACCTTTCTGCATGTTGCCATAAATCAAATTTTACTGGATGCCCACATACAAGCAAAAGAATTGTGCGCTATTGGAGTAACGGCCGGGCCGGGCTCGTACACAGGTATCAGGGTAGGCCTCGCAAGCGCAAAAGGATTGTGCTTCGCATTAAATATTCCATTGATTACTTTCAACACACTGGAAGTTATGGCCCTTTCACTTATTGAAAATGTCAAAAAAGAGTCATTATACTGTTCCATGATAGACGCGCGAAGAATGGAAGTATTTACTTCTATATACGATCGTAATTTAAAAGAAATAATTCCGCCGTCTGCAATAGTGTTAGAGGAAAATAGTTTTAAGGATTTGCTTTCCCGGCATTCCATTTATTTTACCGGCTCAGGTATTGAAAAATTTAAAAAATTAAATCCCGAAATACCAAAATCAAATTTTTTTAACGGGCCGGCTATTTCCACAAAAACTTTTGGTGCTTTTTCATGGAAACAATTCCAGGAAAAAAAGTTCGTAAATGCTGCAAATGCTTCTGCCATATATATAAAGGAATTTCACACAATAGAGAAAAATAAATAAATAAAAAAACACATTTTAATATTTCATTACAAACTATATCTATTTACAATACGTACTTTTGTATTAGAAAAGTTTATTTCTTGTTTAAAATCATTTATCATATCATTTAAACCAATTTTTACAATGACTACAGCAGTCCAGAATCACCCGCCAGTACACCTTGAGCACGGCCATGAAAGCGAAGCGCTCAGAGATATGGATTATTTAAAGATAAAAAAGTCAGCATTAGTTTTAAGAGCTCTGAATCATAAATTAAGACAATTGATTCTCAAGACGATAGATGAACATAAGAGGATTACGGTTACGGAACTTTATGTAAAATTACGTCTGGAGCAATCTGTTGCTTCACAACATCTTGCTATTTTACGCAAGGCTGAAATAGTAAATACAGTGCGTGAGGGTAAATTCATTTTTTACACTATTAATGAAAAGCGCATTGCAGAAATCAATAAGTTCGTGCAAAACCTTGTAGGGTAATCATTGATTACAGTTTCGTGGCAACATTTTTTTGCTGATAAGATGTTTATGCCTTATTTAGGAATTCTTCTTAAATAAGGCATTTACTTTTTTAATATATTTTTATGTTTATACAACAAATCTATACAGGTTGCTTAAGTGAAGCAGCTTATTTCATAGAAAGCAATGGCGAAGCCGTAATTATTGATCCAATGAGAGATACGGACAGGTATTTGCAATTGGCACGGGAACACAATGCCACCATTACATATATTTTTGAAACGCATTTTCACGCAGATTTCGTGAGCGGCCATTTAGACCTTAGTAAACAAACCGAGGCTACCATTGTGTATGGGCCGCATACAGAAGCCAAATTTCCATTTCATCTTGCTAAAGATGGTGAGATATTTAAAATTGGAAATATTACTTTAGAAGTACTTCACACACCCGGCCATACCATTGAATCTACCTGCTATCTTTTGAGAGATGAAAAAAATATGCCTTATTGTATTTTCACCGGCGATACTTTATTCATAGGAGATATAGGGCGCCCCGACCTAAGTAGCGGAAATCTTACTAAAGAAGAACTTGCTGCTATTATGTACGATTCTTTGCATAACAAAATAATGCCGTTAGCCGATGATATAATTGTGTATCCTGCTCATGGCCCGGGAAGTAGCTGTGGTAAAAATATTGGAACAGAAACACAAAGTACTATTGGCATTCAAAAGAAAACTAACTATGCTTTGCAACCACAAACAAAAGAAGAATTTATAAAATCAGTCACCAGCGAACTTGAAGATGCACCCGCTTATTTTAGTATTAACGCAAAAATAAATAAAGAGGGCTATAGCAATCTTGAAAAAGTAAAATCCATAGGCCTTACGCCTCTTTCAATAAAAGAGTTTAAAGAAAAAGTTGATGATGGATGCATAATACTGGACACGAGGGATGCAAATGTATTTACCCAGGGTTTTATACCAGGTTCTATTTTTATAGGGTTGGAGGGACGATTCGCTGAATGGGCCGGCAATTTGCTTCCTTTTGATGAACCAATAGTCCTTATAACTGATGTGGATAAAGAAGAAGAAACCGTCGTAAGGCTGGCCCGCGTTGGGTTTGAAAAAGTAGAAGGCTTTTTGGAAGGCGGATATGATGCATGGCAAAAGGCTGGTGAAAAGACAGATATGATCATAGACATTGAAGCTGATGAACTGGCTATGGATATTCCTTTCGATGAAAACCTAACGGTATTGGATGTACGAAAATTTAATGAATTTGCCGAAGGGCATGTCATAGACGCTATAAACCTGCCTCTTGCCGAAATGACGGATGTCGCACAAATCGCACAGCTGGAAGAAAATCAGAATATCTATGTTCATTGCGCAGCAGGATATAGAAGTACGATTGCAGTTTCCCTTCTTAAAAGGCAAGGCTACCACAACCTGAGAAATGTTTTGGGAGGTTGGGAACGAATAAAAGAGCAAACCGGAATCTCTACCGAAAAAGAAGCTAAAGCGCTGAATTAAAATATCACTTTTTTGTTCGTCTGCTGTAAACTGCCTTATTTTTTGTACAAGGTTAAGATGTAAAATTTTATCTTACTTTGGTGCAAAGAATTAATGAAACAAGCTCATAAAATACGCTACTTTTTATTTAGCCAGTATCTTGCTGATGGTGTGAGAATCACCCTTGAGATTGTTATTCCCGCAATCGTCTTTTCATACCTCGGGCATTTGGAAACAGGTATTACACTTTCTTTGGGCGCGCTATGCGTAAGCATTAGCGATGGCCCCGGCCCCGTAGTACATAAACGAAACGGAATGTTGTATTGCAACATTTTTATCTTCATCAGCGCGATTCTTACCGGGTTGTGTAATCAGAATATAATTTTGATGGGTATTCTTATCCTGGCAGCTTCCTTCTTGTTCACTATGTTTTCGGTTTACGGCAATAGAGCCACTTCCGTGGGGTTTGCGGCATTGCTTCTTATGGTGCTGAGAATGACTGATAAAGTGCCGGCTCAGGAAGTATTCATACAAAGTATCCTGATATTAAGCGGGGGTGTTTGGTATATGCTGGTTGCTTTATTGCTTTTTAGGGTTACTCCATACAGGCCTGCACAGCGGTCTTTAGGCGATTGCATTCATGAGACATCAAAATATTTAATGATCAAATCTGAAATGTATAATCCACAATCAGATATTGATGAACTATATGATAAATTATTAAAACAACAGATAATTGTAAACGAAAAACAGGATGCTGTCAGGGAAATATTGTTTAAAAACAGATCACTGTTGAAAGAATCTACGCTCACAGGAAGGTTACTTGTACTTACTTTTGTAGATGTAGTAGATATGTTTGAACACATCATGGCAACATGGTATGATTATGCATCGCTTAGAGAAAGATTTTCGGACACCGGCATTCTTGGGGAAATTTCTCTTTTTATAAAAAACATTGCACACGAACTTGACAATATTGGAGAAGCTATACAAGCTAACAAAGTTTATAGAAAACAATTTGACCTGGCGGCTGGTTTAAAAGATCTGAAGCAAAAAATTGATGAATTACCCGATGCTCAAAGCACTATGATGCTGAAAAAAATATCGGTGCATCTGCGCAGTCTTGGAGAAAAGACTGACGAAATTTTAAAATATTTTCAGGGAGGTACTTCAACAAAAGAAAACTTGCGAAGCCATAGAGATTATTCAAGGTTCGTAACACATCAAAAAATTAATGGCTCCATTTTTAGAAACAATCTCAATTTCAAATCCAACATCTTCAGGCATTCATTGCGGGTTATGATTACATGTGGCGTCGGTTATGCCTTCTCCCAATTATTTGCACAAGGGCATCATAGCTACTGGATATTAATGACCATTATTATTATATTAAAACCTGCTTTCAGTCTTACCAGGCAAAAAAACTCAGACAGATTATTAGGCACCATAGGCGGCGGTATCATCGGCTTGCTACTTCTTTTTCTTATAAAAGATAAAACGATATTATTTGTGTTCATGCTTTTTTTTATGCTGGGTACTTATACATTCAAAACACTGAATTACATTGTAATGGTAATTTTTCTTACACCATATATACTTATCCTATTTCATTTTCTGGGGCTTGGCGCGCTCAATGTAGCCAGTGAAAGGCTTTTGGATACTGCAATAGGATCTGCATTGGCCTTTTTTGCAAGCTATTTTTTATTTCCAAAATGGGAATCAGAAAACCTTCAGAAATATATGGCAGACGTTTTAAAAGCCAATATAAGGTACCTGCAAAAGCTGAAAATTATTTTTACGGGTAATAAAATTTCTACACTTGATTACAAGCTAATGCGTAAAGAATTATTTGTTAGTACCGCTAACTTGTCAGCCGCATTGCACCGGATGCTAAGCGAACCGAAAAGCAAGCAAAGCCACGCGAAAGAAATTTATGAATTTGTAGTTTTAAATAATGTGCTTTCTTCTAACGTTGCAAGTCTTACGGCCGCTGCATACAATGATGAAAGATATTACCCTAAACAATTTTTAATTATGGTAGATAATTCCATCTCACTTCTGCAAAAGGATCTTCAACAATTAGACAAGTCTGATTTTGTTGATGATAAACCGGTTCCTCCAAACGTTTCTTTTGATAATGTCAAACGCACAAATTCCGATGTAAAAGAGCAACTTGATTTTATATACAAAGTGACATTTGACATCAGTAAATTAACAAGCATCATTTCGACATAAGATTTTCAAGAAGACAATGACCATGATGAAGTAAAAGAAAAAATAGAAATCATTGAGAAATGTTTATTTACTGTAATAAACCTACCTGCATTATTTAGAAGATTGTTGTCTTAACAAATCTTTCTGCAAAAATTAAAAGAGAGATGAAAATTTAAGTCGTCTAAGAAATGATCTTTGTTGAAATCAAAAATAAAAAATTAAAAAATGCAAAACGACAATAGTAAATCTTCTCACATTCTTACCACCTCCTCTAACTTACTTGGCATTTGTTTTATCGTTCTTACTTCCCTGAAGCTATTAAATCTGAGCGGCAAAACACTTATTGACGAATTCACCGCGGTTGCCATTTTTATGTTTATGTTGAGTAGTGTGCTTTCCTTTCTATCTCTTAGAAGTAAAAATGGGAAAAGTGAACGCTATGAAAAGGTTGCTGATATTATTTTCCTGCTTGGACTTTTCTCGTTATTTATAATTACCATGTTTATAACATTTAATATTATAAAATAAAGAAAGGCTTTTCACAAAAATTTATGGAACAGGGTCGTGCCCATGGCCACCCCAAGGATTGCATCTCACGATCCTTTTTAAAGTAAGCCATCCTCCTTTTAAAGGCCCATACTTTTTTATTGCTTCTATCCCGTATTGCGAACAGGTAGGCGTATAGCGGCATGATGGGCCAAGCCACGGAGAGATTATTAACTGATAGATTTTTATCAACCAAATAAAAGGCAGGGATAATATGTATTTTACAGATTTCATTAAAGCAAACAAAGTTAAACCATACAAGCTTTGTCAAAAAGAAATTAAGTTTTCTTTCTTCGAATCTGCTGTCCATATTTATAATCATCAGTAAACCAACAAAAAATGGATTTTTCACACCAGCATACTAATTCCTGATCAATTTACAAATCAAAAGATTGATCAATGCCGATTATATTTTACGTTGTGAAAATTTCCGAAACAAGTTTTTAATTACAGGAGATTGGTATAATCACTGGTTCTGATTTTGGATTTTATGTGAAGTGGCGTACCATAGAATTTATCGAAATAAAAATTAAATCGTTCTTTCCCTTGATATATCAGCAATAAGCACCGCGGCCATTGCCAGCGCAGCATCTTTAAGCATCGCTGTCACAAACAACATTTTTATCGCCTCATTTGGCGCACGGACAATCCCCGGCAAATCAACAGAAAAAACAATGATCAATAATAACAAGGCCAAAAGATAACCGGCAATTTTAGCATAACGATCTATGATAAAAGCTACTGCAGCCAGCAAAAATCCGGCGCCTGAAATGTAGGCCATTACCATAGCTACAGGTAAAAATGATGGAACATTTGCCGCCATGGATCTTGCATGCAAAATATTATTAGCGCCAAAAAACGCCATTATTACTGCAAAAATTATAATGGCCAGCCTTGTAGAGATAAGATTTTTCATTATCAGTTTTATGGTTATGTATAAATCCCTTCAAGAGAAAGTGATGCTGCAATTTATTAAACTTACAACTTACAAAATAGTAAAACTGAGAAATAATTAATTATTTTTTGAAACATAGACTTGTGGTCTTCTTGCATAAAACCTGAACTGGCGTATCTTTTAAATAAAATACGCTGAACTTCTTCTGAAAATAATATTGATAATAATCCCGTAAATTTGATCTCAATAAATTTAATACAGTGAGTACCGTAAAATCCTATGCAGCGCAGTCTGCCACAACTCCCCTGGCTGAATTGACAATAGAAAGAAGGGTGCCAAAACCTACTGACGTACAAATAGAAATTTTATATTGCGGCGTCTGCCACAGCGATTTACACACAGTACGCAATGAATGGGGCGGCACGGTTTACCCGGTAGTGCCGGGGCATGAAATTGTTGGCCGCGTAACTGCTGTTGGCAACAAGGTTACCAAATTTAAAGTAGGCGATTTAGCAGGAATTGGTTGCATGGTAGATAGCTCAGGGAATGTAATAATTGCAAGGATGGATTGGAACAGTATTGCGAAAAAGGAATGGTGGGCACCTACAATGGAAAAGAACGCGATGGTAGTGGAATTACGTTGGGCGGATACAGCAAGCAAATTTTAGCGCATGAAGATTTTGTCCTTCATATTTCTGATAAGCAACCGTTGGAAGGCATAGCCCCATTGCTTTGCGCAGGCATCACCACCTATTCGCCATTACGTCATTGGAATGTAGGCAAAGGCGATAAAGTAGGTGTTGTAGGCCTCGGCGGCCTCGGACACATGGCCGTAAAATTGGCTGCTTCGATGGGCGCGGAAGTTACCATGCTTAGCCATTCTCCTTCCAAAGAAGCGGATGCAAGAAAATTGGGAGCACATAAATTTATATTGACAAGTGACAAAGCCCAACTGAAAGACGCAGCAAATTATTTTGACTTTATTTTAGATACTGTGTCTGCAGACCATGATTATAATTTATATCTTGGAATGTTGAGAACAAACGGTGTAATGGTTTGTGTAGGCGCACCGTCAAAACCCGCTCAGATACCTGCATTCAATTTAATTTTTGGAAGAAGAACTATTGCAGGATCACTCATTGGCGGACTGCCCGAAACACAGGAAATGCTTGACTATTGTGCATCGCATAATATCGTAAGCGATGTAGAGGTAATAAAAATCAGTGAAATAAATGAAGCTTATGAGCGAATGCTGAAAGGTGATGTTAAGTACCGGTTTGTAATTGATATGGCGAGTTTGTAATTGGTATATTGATGGATGGTTGAATATCGTAGGGGCCGGGTTTACCCCTGCCCTTATATTGTTGAATAAGCATGAAAACTTTTGCAGAAAAAATAATTTCCTTCAATAAAAAAGTGGCTTTTAAAGGTGCTTTGCCAAAGGGTATTAGTATCATGAATCCTTTTAAAGAGAATCCTGAAGCGCTGAAAATCTCGTCTCAATTTTATAAAAAATTTTATGACGATCATCATCAAAGGCATATTATTCTCGGTATCAATCCAGGTAGGTTTGGCGCCGGCGTTACCGGAGTTCCTTTTACAGATACCAAAAGATTAATCAACGAATGTGGTTTGGAATTTTCAGGAAAACCAACGCATGAGCCTTCCGCAACATTTATTTATGAAATGATAAATGCTTACGGCGGAACTAAAAAGTTTTATAGAGATTTTTATATTCAATCAATTTTTCCGCTGGGATTCACCGCTACTAATGAAAAAGGCAAAGAAGTAAATTACAACTATTACGACAGTAAAGAACTTACCGACGCGGTTTATGATTATATGATTGAAAACATCAAAGCACAAATTAGTCTTGGCATCAGTACTGATTTGTGTTTTTGTTTTGGAACGGGAAAGAATGAAAAAGTTTTAAACAAAATAAACGACAAATATCAATTCTTCAAAAGAGTTATTGCATTGGAGCATCCAAGATTCATCATGCAATACAAATTCAAAACAAAAGAACTTTATATTGATAAATACCTTAACGCGTTTAATGAAATAAAGTAAAATTGCTTTCGTTAATTAAAGGATTTTAAACCCGTAGGTTTATTCTGCTAACCAAAAAAATTTGTGTTAAAAAAGATTCGTCACGGCGTTTAAATTTCCGTATCCCTTAATTCTATTTACATTTGAAAATGAACATTAAAAAAATACCCATGAAAAAAACAATCACATTATCGGCTCTGATATTATTTTCCTTTTCGCTTTCGGCACAAAAAGATTCGTCAAATAAACTCGGTGGTTTATTCAAGAAAGCCACTTCATTAGTTTCAAAAAATTCTTCATCCGGCGGTTTATCATCCGATGAAATAGTTTCGGGATTGAAAGAAGCGCTATCGCTCGGCGCACAAAAAAGCGGTGATAAACTTTCTGCAACGGATGGCTTTTTTAAAGATGCTGCTGTGAAAATTTTGTTGCCAAAACAAGTGCAGGATGTAGAGAAAAAAATGAGAATGCTGGGTATGGGAAAATTAGTGGATAATGCTGAACTAAGCATGAACCGTGCTGCAGAAGATGCATCCAAATCAGCAGCGCCTATTTTTCTTTCGGCCATTAAGCAAATGACAGTAACTGATGCGCTGAATATTTTGCGCGGTACAGATACTGCTGCTACTTTCTATTTAAGAAAAACAACTACGCCTCAGCTCACTGATGCTTTTATGCCTGTGATAGAAGCTTCTTTGAAAAAAACAGATGCTAACAAATATTGGAAAGATGTTTTTACTGCCTACAACCGTTTTTCAAAAGAGCCTGTTGACACCGATATCAACAGCTATGTAACGTCTAAAGCGCTCAACGGAATATTCTATTACGTAGCCCAGGAAGAAGTAAATATCAGAAAAAACCCTGCCGATAGGGTTACTGATATTTTGAAAAAAGTTTTCGCGAATTAAAGTTGTTTTATTGGACGAAGTTTGCATCGCAATAAATAGCTTTATACAATGAAACATTTAGCCATTTCTTTTCTATTTATTTGTATGAGCGCTTCCGTCTTTTCTCAAAATATTTCCGGCGACTGGAAAGGAAATATTGATGTAAATGGAAACCAGCTTCCAATTATTTTTCATTTTCAAAAAGTCGATTCAGGAAAGATTGATGGCAAATGGGATAGTCCGAAACAGAATGCAATCGGGCTTCCTTTTAGTGCCATTAATTTAAAAGATGATAGCATTTATCTTTTTATTAAAATGATTGCCGGCTCTTATGATGGCAAATTCATAAACGCTGACTCTATCGCTGGTATTTGGGAACAAAACGGGAATAAAATTCCATTGAATTTTTCGAGATCGTCTCAAATTGCAGAACCAGCAATCCCTGTTTCAGTATATCCCGGAGAAAAAGAAATTTCCATAACTTCCGCAGGAGGAAGCAAACTCTACGGAACATTGCTTTCAAAAAATAATCAGCAAAAAATAGCAATTATCGTTGCGGGATCAGGGCCTACTGACCGCAACGGAAACAGTACAATGGCGCCGCCCACCAATGAATATGAAATGCTTGCCCGCAGCCTTGATTCGAAAAACATTGCAACATTTCGTTATGATAAGCGCGGCGTTGCAAAAAGCGCTTTTCCGGATTTTAAAGAAAAAAATATCGTGTTTGATGATTATGTAAAAGATGTCGAAAAAATATTTGATTATTTGCATGATACATTGGGTTTTAAAAACATTTATTTTATCGGGCATAGCGAAGGTTCTTTGATAGCAATGCTTGCTTCGCAAAAAAATAAAGTGAAAGGCTACATTTCTATTGCCGGCGCCGGACGTCCGATTGATGTTATTTTAGAAGAACAAATGAAACATCAGCCATTACCTGATTCAGTAAAGCAACAAATTCCCGCGATTTTTAATCAGCTAAAACAAGGAAAAGAAGTTGATAATTTCCCAACGGATTTGGCTCCTCTTTTTAGAAAATCCGTGCAACCTTACATGATTTCCTGGTTGAAATATTCTCCTGAAAAAGAGATTAAAAAATTAAAATGCCCGATACTTATTTTGCAGGGTGGTTGCGATATACAGGTGAAAGAAGAGGATGCGAATAACCTGCATGAAGCGAATAAAAAGAGCACCTTAGAGATTATCCCATCTATGTCGCACACATTAAAAAACGCCGGAAAAAATTGTATAGATCAAACCAGTACTTATACCGATGGAGACATGCCAATCAATAAGTTGTTGGTGGAAGATATTGTGAAGTTTATAAAAGAATAAGATTTTCTATTTTTTTTGAAAAAGACTGGTTTAGCGATAAACTCTTTTCAACTTGAAGGCTTCCCCAAAAAAATTAAGACCAGGTGGCTATTATAAAAGATAATGTTTCTCAGACCCATAAAAATTCCTGAACATTTTCTTTAGCACAAATAATTTATCAATCCAATCATTCTCTCCTTTCTCTTTAAACTCATCCATATAGTGTTCCACTTTTTCCACAGTATCCTCAGCATTATCCAACAATTGATTTGTTTTCTTTTTCAGGTCGTCATAAAACGTTTGTCTATCTGCTTTAGGCATACTGAGAAATCTCGCAAGAGCCACGCCTGCAGCCGCTCCGATTATAAATGCCGCCACTTGATTGCTTTTTGTCATAATCTTAAAATTTTAAGTTCTTAGCTTTGCGCCATGTTGATAAAATCTTTTAAGAAATACTCATTACACAAATCGTTCCTGTTTTTAGGAATCGTGCTTTTTTGTTCGTCTGCTGATGCGCAATTCTTTGCGACGAAAAATTATCCGCAACATTATTTTATATATCCTGTAGATGCAAGAATCAGCCTCGCTGCTAATTTTGGCGAATTAAGACCTAACCATTATCACATGGGACTCGATTGCAGAACCAACCAGGTAATTAACCGGCCAGTAAAAGCAGCCGCGGAAGGATATATTTCGCGGGTAAGCGTAGCTCCATTTGGGTATGGGCAGGCTATTTATATTAATCATCCGAATGGTTTAACTACTGTTTATGGCCATTTACATAGATTTAACCCGGCACTGGAAAAGTACGTAAAAGAGCA
>Ga0207657_10005874_pt1 | contig 12787 bp, 13 predicted proteins | sample KBSC33metaG_FD_184316 | JGI IMG/M metagenome (GOLD analysis project Ga0207657, IMG submission 184316) | Corn rhizosphere microbial communities from Kellogg Biological Station, Michigan, USA - KBS C3-3 metaG (SPAdes) (version 2) | ecosystem: Host-associated > Plants > Roots > Rhizosphere > Soil ...
GCCGGAGGGAAGCCCGGCGACCTGGAACGTCGAGCGAGCCGGAGGCTGACTGCCGACGCGGGTCGCGTAGACCTCGTTCATCGCCTGGAAGTCCGCGAGGTCGAGCAGGAAGACGCTGGTCTTCACGAGCCTGTTCATCGAACTCCCGGCGGCGTCGAGGATGGCGGCGAGGTTGGAGAGGGCCTGCCCCGTCTGCGTCGCGACGTCGCCCTCGATCGCCGTGTCCCCCGGCTTGAGCCCGAGCTGCCCGGCGACGAAGACGAGCTCTCCGGCGACAATCGCCTGGTTGTAGGGCGCGCCCTGGAACGGTGCGGGAGCGGCCTCGGTGCGGATCACGCGCTTCTCCACGGTCTGTCCCCTTTCGTCAGTTGGCGCCCCGGGTCGCCCGCGCGAGCGCGACGCCGAGCGCCTTGAAGATCGCCGCGAGGGCATGGCCCGTGTCCTCGCCCTCCATCAGCCGAACGTGGATCGTGAGGCCGGCCTCCTCGGCAAGCCTGCCGAGGAACCGCGCCGCGAGGTCGGTTCCGAGCCCGCCGGCCCCCGTCAGGTCGGCGTTCGAGGCCACGAGCGGCCGGTCTGCCCGCTCGACGACGACCATGGCGAGCGCCTCGTCCGCCGGCATCGTCGCCTCGCCGTACGCACCGGGCTCGAGGCGCGGCGCGACGGCGCGGCCGAGCGCAGTGCCGGCGGCGTCGACCTCCGCCTCGGGATCGTCCGGGTCGATCTCGAGCGCGAGATCGAACTTGGCGGCACGCGCAAGCTCCACGAGGAGGTGGTCGAGGACGGGGACACCGGTCGCGACGTTCGCGGTCCCGGTGCCGTCCGAGAGCCGGGCGCCGCTCACAGCTCCGTCCGCTCGATCGATGCGCCGAGCGCGTGCAGCCGCTCGTCGATCCGCTCGTAGCCGCGGTCGATCTGGCCGATGTTGCCGATGCTCGACTCGCCCTCGGCGCAGAGCGCGGCGATCACCATCGCCATGCCCGCACGGATGTCGGGGCTCTCGAGCCGCTGCCCGTACAGCCGGGCGGGCCCGGTGACGACGACGCGGTGCGGATCGCAGAGGATGATGCGGGCGCCCATCGAGACGAGCTTGTCGACGAAGAAGAGCCGGCTCTCGAACATCTTCTCGAAGACGAGCACGGTGCCGCGGGCCTGTGTCGCGGCGACCACGGCGATCGATGTGAGATCCGCCGGGAAGGCGGGCCAGATGCCGCTCTCGATCTTCGGGATCTGGTCGCCGAGGTCGTCCACGACGTGCAGCTCCTGCCCCGGCGGGACGCGAACGGACGTCTCCCCCACCTCGAGCGTGATCCCGAGCTTGCGGAACGCCGGGACGATCGAGATGAGGTCGTCGGGCTCGACGTCCTCGATCGTCACGTCGCCGCCGGTCGTGGCGGCGAGCGCGGCGAAGCTCGCGACCTCGACGTGCTCCGGCCGGATCCGGTGCTCGCCGCCGCGGAGCTCGGGCACGCCCGTGATGCGCACGATGTTCGAGCCGATGCCCTCGATCTGCGCGCCGAGCGAGACGAGAAAGTGGCAGAGATCCTGGATGTGCGGCTCGCAGGCGGCATGGCCGACGATCGTCTCGCCCTCCGCGAGCACGGCCGCCATGACGGCGTTCTCCGTCGCCATCACCGACGCCTCGTCGAGGAACATCCGCTTGCCGCGGAGGCCGTCGGTACGCAGGTCGTAGGCGCCGTTGAGCACCACCTCGACGCCCAGCTCCATGAACGCGTGGATGTGCGTGTCCAGTCGCCGGCGGCCGATCACGTCGCCTCCGGGGGGCGGCACCGTCGCGCGACCGAAGCGCGCGAGCAGCGGTCCCGCGAGGAGGAACGATGCGCGGATCTCCCGACCGAGGACGGGATCGAGCTCGGTCTTCGTCACGCTGGTGGCATCGACCCGCACCTCGTTGGGACCGGTCCACGCGGCGTCCGCACCGAGTCCGGCGAGGATCTCGACCATCGTCTCGACGTCGCGGATCCTCGGGACGTTCGAGAGGACGACCGGCCCGGACGCCATCACGGTCGCCGCCAGGATCGGGAGCGCCCCGTTCTTGTTTCCTGCGGCGCGAACGGTCCCCGACAGCGGACGTCCGCCTTCGATCACGAACGACTGCATAGCGGGGCGGTATCGTACCCGGCTCCGTGGAGGTCACCCGCGACAGGGCCTGGGCGACGCTGACCCGCTACACGCAGAGCGAGTCGCTCCTGCGCCATGCGCTGGCGGTCGAGGGGTCGGTGCGCGGGTACGCGCAGCGCTTCGGCGAGGACGAGGAGCTGTGGGGATGCGTCGCGCTGCTCCACGACTTCGACTACGAGATCCACCCCACGCTCGACAAGCATCCGCAGGACGGTGCGCCGATCCTCCGCGAGGAGGGATACCCGGAGATCGTGATCAGGGCGGTGCTCTCGCATGCGGAGCACCTCGAGCTGCCGCGCGAGACGCAGCTCGAGAAGACGCTCTTCGCCTGTGACGAGCTGTCCGGCTTCGTCCACGCATGCGGGCTCGTCCGGCCGACCGGCCTCGAAGGCCTGGAGCCGAAGTCGGTGCGGAAGAAGCTCAAGCAGCCGTCCTTCGCGGCCGGCGTGCACCGCGACGAGGTCTACGCCGGCGCGGAGCTGATCGGGCTGGAGCTCGACGAGCACATCGCGAACGTGATCGCGGCCCTGCAGCCGATCGCCGGCGAGCTCGGGCTCCGCACCGCCGCCGACGCCGCCTGACGCTTCGCCAGCGCGCCCCGGGGCGGAACGCCGGGCGCGCGCCGTCGAACGGCGTGCCAGGCACGTTGCCATGTCCGTTCCGGACATCGCCCAACTGGCCATCTGGACGTCTTGCGGGCCGGCGCTTAACGTCCCGCCCCGTGGGTCGTGCACCGCGGATCCAACCGGTCGAGGGCTCCCTGCACGTGACTGCACGAGGCATTCGACGCGATCGGATCTTCGCGGACGACGCCGACAGGCGCATGTTCATGGGGTTTCTGGCCCAATCGGTGTACCGCTGCCGCTGGACATGTCTCGCCTACTGCCTGATGACGAATCACTTCCACCTCGTTCTCTCGCTCTCGGATCCCAACCTCTCGACGGGAATGCACCGATTGAACGGGCTATACGCGCGGCGCTTCAACGAGCGTCACGGCTACGTCGGTCATCTCTTCGAGGCGCGCTACGCCTCGATCGCGATCAAGTCGGAGGCGCACTTCCTCGACGCGATTCGCTACGTCGTGCTGAACCCCGTCACAGCAGGCTTGTGCGACGACCCAGCAGACTGGGAATGGAGCAGTTTCCGTGCTACTGCGGGCCTCGAGCGCTGTCCACGGTTCCTCGCGGCGGCTCGCGTCCGTGCTCATTTCGGCCGGGGTGCGACGGCGGCCGACCGCTACGCGGCCTTCGTTCGAGATCGCGCCGAGCTTCTTCTGCGGTCGTAGGACTGTCGATTCGGGCCGTGTCGCGGCGGGACGTGGCGACGTGCCTGGCACGTTTCCCCACGCGATCAGCGTGCCGCCGGGCGGGGGTCAGGTGTCGAGGGCGGCGACGAGGCGGTCGAGGTCGTCGTCGCTCGTCCACCAGCCGCACGAGACGCGGACGAGCCCACGCCCGGGCAGCTCCCGGACGTGGACATCCGCCGCGGCGAGCCGGGAGACGACGTCCGCGGGCTTCTCGCCGTCGGGACGGAAGCTGACGAGGGTCGCGCGCTCGGCGGGGGTCACGACCTCGACGCGCCCCGAGAGCACCTCGCGGCACCGCTCGGCCGCGTCCCAGGCGCGCTCGAAGCACCAGGCGGGGCGGAGCGAGAGCGCCGCGAGCATCGCCCGGAGCGTTCCCTGCGACCACCAGCCGGGCTCGAGCCTGCGCGCGCCCGCCTGAGGCTCGTAGGCGCCGTCGGGGTCGTACCCGGTCTGCGCGAAGTAGCTGGGGGAGGTCACGGCGATTCGTTCCGGGTCGCGGACGATGAGTGCGCCCGTCGCGTCCGGCCCGCAGAGCCACTTCTGGCCCGAGATCGTGAGGAAGTCGAATCCGTCCGCCGTGGTCGGGATCGCGCCGACCGCCTGGGCGCCGTCGGCCAGCACCGGGACGCCGGTCTCGGCTCCGAGCTCCGCGAGCGGAAGCACCGCCCCGGTTGTCCAGAGCACCGGTGAGGACGCAATCAGCCGCGTCCGCGACGTGACGGCGGCACGGATCGCGTCGGGGTCGGGCTCGACGACGACGACCGTCGCGAGGCTCGCGCCGAGCGGGCCCAGGAGCCCGAAGTGCTCGTCGGTCGTCGTCACGACCTCGTCGCCCGGCTCGAGGCCGAGGCCACGGATGACGATCGCGCACCCGTCCGTGGTGGAGCTCGTGAGCGCCACCTGCGCCGGATCGGCGTCGACGAGGCTCGCGAACGCCTGACGAGCGTCGTCCCGCAGCGCAACCGTCTGCTCGAGGTACGGCAAGCCGCTTCGGCCGTGCTCCGCGTCGCGCTCGACCGCCTCCACGAGCGCGTCCGCGACAGGGCGCGCGAGCGGCCCGAAGGTGCCCGCGTTGAGGTACGCGATCCGCTCCAGCACGGGAAAGAGCGCGCGGGCTTCCTCGAGCGTCACGGGACCTCCGTCTCGATGCGTGCCTCGACGACGGGATGGTCGGAGAGCACGACGCCATTCTGCATGCGCCGGTCGCGCGGCCACGCGACAACGGACTCGAGACGCGCGCCGCGGACCAGGACCTGGTCGATCCCATCCCGCGTCCCGGCGTAGGCCTCGAGCGCGGGATCGAGGACGTTGAAGTCGCCCGCGATCACGATCACGTCACCCTGGGTCGCGACGCTCTCCGCAAAGACCGCTGCGCGCATCGCTTCTCCGCGCGGCACGTCGGGGTGTGCGTGGTCGTTCGAGGCGTGGAGGTTCGCGACCGTCACGCCGGAGATCCCCGCGAGCCGGACCGCGTGGACGAGCCGCCGCTCGCGTCCGTGCTCCGAGATGCGCTCGTGCCCGAGATCGGTCGCCGCGTGCCGCGGTGCGACGAGGATCGCGTTCGCCTGCCCGGCGAGACCGGAGCGGAAGAACCCCTGGTGAGCGCGCGTGACCCACTTCGACACCGGCCCTGGCCACAGTGGCGGGCGCGTGACGGCGTCGAAGCGGTGCATCCCGGACCAGTTGTCGATCCTCGGGAGCGCCCACACCGGCACCTCCTGGAGGCAGACGACGTCGGGACCGTCGCCCGTGACCAGCTCGATCATCCGGCGCAGGTAGCCCGCCTGCCTCGGCGGATCGGCGTTGCCGTGGAACACATTCCAGGTGCGAAGGACGAGTTGCATCGCTTCCGGCCGCCGAGGCTACGGGTACCGTCGTCGCTCTGCGCCGATGCACGTCGTCCTTGCCGATCCCCCTGCGTTCACGCCTCCGTACGACCACGAGCTCGCGTCCGCGCTCGGCCACGCAGGGGCGACGGTCGAGCTCGTCACGTCGCCGTTCCGGTTCGGCATGCGGCCCGACGCGGACGCATACGAGCTCGTCGACGGGTTCTATGCGCGCTCGAGCACCATCGACCGCAGGTCGCTGCGCCGCGCGGCCAAGACGCTCGAGCACCCGGTCGGGATGCGCCGGCTCCTCGCGCGACGCGCGGACGTCCTGCACCTGCAGTGGCTGGCCGTGCCGGAGCTCGACGCGCTCCTGCTCCGGACCCGGCGGCCGCTTGTCTTCACCGCCCACGACCTCGTCCCCCGACGCACAGCGGGGCGCCGACGCCTCTGGCGGCAGCTGTTCGGCCGCTTCGACCGCGTCGTCGTCCACTCCGAGCGGGGGCGCGACACGTTGACGAGCTACGGCGTGAGCCCGGAGAAGCTCCGCGTCGTCCCCCACCCCGTCTTCCGCAGCGACCCGCCGCGGGCCGACGACGGCCGGACGGTGCTCGCGCCAGGCGTGATCAGGCCCTACAAGGGGCTTCCGGATGCGGTTCGCGCGACGCTCGCCGTCGACGGCGCACGCCTGCTCGTCGCGGGAGATCCACGGATCACGCTCGGCGGGCTTCGGCAGACCGCGGGCGATCGGGCCGAGTGGCGGCTCGGGTACCTCGGCCCCGAGGAGCTCGAACGCGCCCTGTCGGAGGCGACGATCGCCGTCTTCCCGTACCGGGCGGAGCTCGACCAGTCAGGAGCTCTCTTGCAGGCGCTCGGCGCGGGTGTTCCGGCGGTCGTCTACGACGTCGGCGGCCTTGGCGAGGTCGTCGCTCGCTTCGGCGCGGGACGGGTCGTGCCACCAGGGGACGTCGAGGGACTGACCACTGCGCTCCGGGAGCTGCTCGACGATGCCGACGCACTAGCGGCGGCACGCGACGGTGCTCGCCGCGCACGCGAGGAGCTCACGTGGGACGCCGCCGCGGCGGCGCACCTCGCTCTCTACGAGGAGATCACGTGAAGCTGCGGCGCCGCGGCCCGTTCGACGAGCTCGTCGAGCGCCAGCTGAGCCTGTTCGCCGAGGACGACGCCGAGCTACTGCAGGAGGCCGAGGAGGCCGAGGCCGCGTGGAACGCGGCGGGACGGGAGACGGCCGAGGAGGCCTACGGCGACTACCAGCTCGTCGTGGACGCGATCGCCGACCGCCTGCTCGATCTCCGGGAGGCCTACGCCGCCACCCTCGACGCGGCGACCTCCGATACGTATCGGGCAGCCTTCGCGACCGGCGCCTCGCGGCGGTTCCGTCGCTACGCCTCGCTCGTCGCCGACCTCGAGGACTAAGCCGGGCCGTCGTCGAGCTCGGAGCCGCGGGGTGGCCTCAGCGAGCGAGCGAGCTTCAGGTGCGTTCGCGCCTCGTCGTGGCGCCCCTGGTTGCGGAGCGCTCGCCCGAGCGCATAGTGCGCGTAGTCGTCGGCCGGGGACAGTTCGAGCACCTTGCGGAACTCGGCCTCGGCCTCCTCCCAGCGCTTGATCCGGAAGTACGCGATACCGAGCGCCTCGCGGATCGACGCCTTCTCGGGCTCTAGCCGTTTCGCCTTCTCGAGCGCCACGGTGGCCTGCGCGGGCATGCCGCTCCGGAGGTGCTCCCGTCCCTGCTGGAAGAGGTCGTACGCGTCGCTCACCGCGCGCCCTCGGGCTTGAACGAACGCAGCGAGAGCGCCGACTGGACGCGGTGGAGCGGCGTCTCTCGTGTGGCGGCGGCCGACAGGATCCGGCCCAGCTCGCTCCGCGCCCGCTCGGCCGACCCGTGCGCCCTCGGCTCCGGCCCGTACCGCGCCTCGGCGATCGCGTCGGTCAGCGACCGCACCGGCATGCGCAGGACCCTCTCCGCGACGTTCCGGAGCTCCGTCGGCGTTGCGTCTGGCTCGAGCGCCACACCTCGGTCGACGAGCGCGTCGACGAGCTCCGCACGGACGCCCGCTGCGAGGCGGCGTGCGTCCCCGTCGCGCAACCTCCGGAAACGCCTCGCACGCTTCGCTCCGACGACCCCCACGATCAGCGCGGGCGGAGCGAGGAGAGCAGCGACGAGCCACCACGGGACGGTCGCACCGTCAGCGGAACTGATGGCCACCTGGGCGACGGGAGCGCCCGGCGTCGGCTGCCTCGGCGTGAAGTCGAGGAACCGGCCGGTGCCGAGCGCACGCACGGCGTCCGCCGAGTCGGACGCGAGCGTATACACGGCCGAGAGCGTCCCGCGGCCGGGGGTCGGGTCGAAGGCGAGCCATCCATAGCCTGCGAACCACGCCTCCACCCAGGCGTGCGCCTGCTGATCGGTGACCGTCCAGACGCCGGCCTTCCACGTCCCCGCGGTGAAGCCGACGGCGACGCGGGCCGGGATCCCGAGCGTCCGCAGCATCAGCGCCATTGCGCCTGCGTAGTGCTGGCAGTAGCCGGCCCGGGTGACCTCCACGAAGTCGACGAGTGCCGGGTTCGACGTGCTCCGGGGCGGGTGCTCCTCGTACCGAAAGCCGCCGCGCGTTCGGAACCATCGCTCGAGCACCAGCGTCGCCTCGTAGGGCGAGTGCGTTCGTGCGGTGAGGCGGCGCGCCTCCTCCCAGAGCGGCCGGTACGCGCGCAACGCGAAGTAGTTGTCCTGGCGAAAGATGCGGTCGACCTGCGCAACCCGACCTGCCGCGCCGTACCAGGGGAACAGCGCCGACTCGAGCTCCACGTAGCGCTGGGCCGCGGACGGGTAGCGCGCGGGCGCGGCCGCGAGCTCGCGCGGCGTCGGGCGGGGCGCATGGCTCCAGACGGTGTACGTCTCGCCGCGTCGGAGCTGCCGGTCGGCGACCATCACACCGCCCTGCATGACCCGGACGCGTCCGAGCGACGCCCCGTCGACGAGCGCCGGCTCGGTCGCGGCCGGGACGCGTGTGTCGTCGAGGCCGACGACCGTCACCTCCTGCCGGAGCCAGCTTCCGGGCCGGAGATCGCGTCGGGGTGCGAGCGGGCTGCGCGGCAGGTTGCCCCGAGCCCTTCCGAGCGACACCGGGAAGAGATGCTCGATCCAGCGGTCGTCGGTGAACGTCTCGAGCGTGGACATCCGCCAGTACTGGGCCCCCGCCGGTGCGCGGATCCGGAGCATCACCGTCGGTCGGATGGGGAAGTCGATGCCCGTGTAGCTCGCGTCCCAGAGGAAGCGGATGTCGCCGGACCCACCGCCGGCGAACGGGTCCCAGCCGCGCCAGTCGACCTGTCCGGAGCCGGGCGAGATGCCGGCGATGGCGACACCCGCGGAGACCGCCACCAGCGCCCCGGCCAGCGCGAGACCGGCCAGGGCGCGTCGGACACCCGTAGCACCGAGGACGAGCGACGCCCAGAGCGCCGCGCCGAGTGCGAGGGCGCCGAGCAGGAGGGCGTGCCCGTCCTCGAGGAGCACCGCGGGGAAGCCGACCCCGGCCGCCACCGCGGCGACGACGATCCAGGGGCGCCGGCACGCCGCCCCCAGCGCCGCGACGAGGGCGAACGAGAACGCCGTGACGACCACGAGGCCGTGGAGCGAGGAGACGTTCGAGGGGTCGAACGGGGCCTGAACTGCCGGCGCGTCGCGCAGGCCGTCCCAGGCGTCTCGCAGGGCGTGGTGCGGCCACGTCTCGAATGTCACGGCGAGGGCCGTCGCGCCGACGGCAAGCGTCGCGACCGCCCGCCAGCGCCAGTCGCCGAAGAGCGCGGGGACGAGCGCGAGCCCGCCCGCCGCGGCGAAGGCGCCCGGCGAGGCGGGCGCCTCCAGGAGCGTCCAGGCGTACATGACGACCCCTACGGCCGGCGCTGCCGCAAGCACGGCTCGGAGGGAGAGCCGGTCAGCCAACGGCCCTCGCTCGAAGACCGCCGAGCGCGTCCGGGAGCGACATGCCGTGCCGGAGCACCGCGACCGCCACCCCGGCCCCGGCTAGGCGAAGCAGCGTCGGCGAAGCGCCTGCCGGCGGGCGCCCGGCGTACGTCGGAGCATCCACGGACACGAGGGCGCTCGACCGACCGATCGCAGCCCGTGCGACGAGCGCGTCCGCCACGACCTCCGGCCGGCCGGTCACGACGACGAGCTCCGGCACGCCGCCGATCACGCTCTGCGGGGCAATCAGCTCGCGGAGCGCCGTCCCTCGAGCCGGCTCGGCGGCGGCCAGCGCGTCGAGCGCGAGCTCCCAGTCCGGCCCGATGCCGCGGACGCGCTGGAGCACCGGCTCGGGCGCCGCGACGACCAGCAGCACCTGCCTCGAGCGCAGGGCATGGGCGCGGACGAGCCCCGCCACCGAACGGACGGCGTCGTCGAGGCTCGAGGCGCCGCGGGTACCCGCGACTGTCGCGGCGTCGACGTCGAGGACGACCGCGATGCTCTCGCGCGGTGCATCCTCGAGCTCCCGCACCATCAGCTCGCCGCGCCTGGCGGACGTCGGCCAGTGGACGGCACGGAGGGGCTCTCCCTCGACGTATTCACGGACGCCGTGGGGCTCGAGCCCGCTCGCACGACGAAGGAGCGCCCGCCGGCCGCCGTCGCCCCACGTGCCCGTGTCGGTGAAGAGCGAGTTGAGCTCCGGAACCCGCGGACGGACGGTGACGAACGAGGCCGTCTCGGCTTCGATCACCGCACGGCCGAGACCGAGCGGGTCGCCCGCGATCAGACGTCCCCTGTCGAGCCGGTAGCGCCCGCGCGGCACTGCGTCGAACGCGACGCGCGCGCGGCCGTCCCCGGAGACGGGCGCCGTCCGCGGGCCGAGCGCGCCGAGACTCTCCTCCCAGACGAGCGAGCCGCAGAGCCGGAGGCGGCCGTGCACCTCGGCCTCGATCGCGAGCGGCTCTCCCTCGACCGGCGCGCCGTCGAGCGGCCTGCGCTGGACCGACATTCCCTGAACGACGAGGCGCCGCCAGGCCCGGACCGCGACCGCTGCGAGCGCGAGGCCGACACCCATCAACGCGAGCGCCGTGGACCCGACGAGCCAGGCGCCGGCGAGAACACAGGCGGCAAGCGCACCCGTGCCGCGAAGCCGGCTCATACCGGCGCCGGCGTCGCTTCGAGCGCCTCCGTGACGACCTCCTCGACGGTGACGCCGGTCGCCCGCGCCTCGGGCGCGAGGATGAGCCGGTGGGCGAGCACGGGAGTCGCGAGCGAGATGACGTCCTCCGGGACGACGAAGTCGCGGCGCTCGACGAGCGCCCGGGCTTTCGCGAGGCGCAGCAGCGCGATCCCCGAGCGCGGGCTGCCCCCGAGCGCAAGCCTGTCGCTCGCGCGCGTGTGACGGAGGAGCCCGACGACGAAGCGGTTGATCGAGTCTTCGACGTGGATGGCGCGCGCGGCCGCGATCGCGGCAACCAGCTCCTCGTGCCGCGCGACGGGCTCCAGCTGGTCGAGGGGTGGCTCCGTCGTCTGCTCCGCCAACATGCGGGCCTCCTCCCCGAGGGGCGGGTAGCCGATCGTCATTCGTACCGCGAACCGGTCGAGCTGCGCCTCGGGGAGCGGATACGTCCCCTCGTACTCGACCGGGTTCTGGGTCGCGACGACGAGGAACGGGCGCACGAGCATGTGTGTCGCGCCGTCGACCGTGACCTGCCCCTCCTGCATCGCCTCGAGCAGGGCCGACTGCGTCTTCGGCGACGCGCGGTTGATCTCGTCGACGAGCACGATGTTCGCGAACACCGGCCCGGGCCGGAAGCGGAACGCCCCGCTCTGACGGTCGAACACGTTCACGCCCGTGACGTCCGCCGGGAGGAGATCCGGCGTGAACTGCACGCGGTGGAACGTGAGGTCGAGCGAGCGCGCGAGCGCCTTCGCGAGCACGGTCTTCCCGACACCCGGGACGTCCTCGACGAGTACGTGCCCCTCGGCCAGCAGGCACAGGAGCGGGAGCCGCAGCGTCTCCGGCGACGCGTGCACGGCCGAGCCGAGGTTCTCCACGACCCGTGCCGCCATGTCGGCGGCGGCATCGCCCTCGGCGACGGCCGGCTGGAGCTCGGCGCTCTCGCTCACCGGCGGTCCGCCAGCAGACGCTCGACCTCGTCGAGGATCTCGTGCGCGATCGCCGTCTTCGACGCCTTCGGGACGACGCGCTCGCCGTCCCGCGCCACGAGCACGACCTCGTTCTCGTCGCTGTCGAAGCCGATGTCGTCGCGCCCCACGTCGTTGTAGACGACGAGATCGACGTTCTTGTCCGTCAGCATCGACCGCTTCCGCGCCAGCCCGTCCTCCCCGCTCTCGGCGCCGAACGCCACGAGCACCTGATGGTCACGGCGTGCGGCACCGAGCGCGCGCGCGACGTCGGCCGTCGGCACGAGCTCGACGGTCCACGGCTCGGCGCTCTTCGGTCGCTTCGCGGCGACGCTCTCGGCCGGTCGGTAGTCGGACACCGCGGCCGCCATCAGGATCACGTCGGCGTCCTCGCGAGCGAGCGCCTCGCGCCGCAGGTCGGCGGCGGTCGGCACCGGCACCACCTCGACGCCGGTGGGCGCCGGAACGAGCAGGTTCGCCGCGAGCAGGGTCACGCGCGCGCCGCGCTCCCGTGCCACGTCGGCGAGGGCCACCCCCATGCGGCCCGACGAGCGGTTCCCGACGAAGCGGACGCTGTCGAGCGGCTCGCGCGTCCCTCCCGCGGTCACGAGCACCGTCCGTCCCGCGAGCGTTCCGTTCGCGACGGGTCCTTCGAGCAGTGCCTCGACCCGTCTGGCGATCTCGACGGGGTCCGCCATGCGCCCCGTCCCGACGAGCCCTTCGGCCAGCTCGCCGTCGTCGGGCCCGACGATTTCCGCGCCGCGCTCGACGAGGAGCGCGAGGTTCGCCTGCGTCGCGGGATGCTCCCACATCGCCGTGTTCATCGCGGGCGCGAGCAGGAGCGGCCCGCAGTGCGCGAGAGCGGTCTCGGTGAGGAGGTCGTCGGCCAGGCCATGCGCGAGCCGCGCCATCGTGTTCGCCGTCAGCGGTGCGACGACGAGCACGTCGGCATCGGCGAGGTGCGGATACGGGTCGGCCGGCTCGGCCTTCCGCGCGAGAGCCCAGAAGGTCTCGGCAGCGACGAAGCGCTCGGCGCCGCGCGTCGTGATCGGCGTGACGTCGTGACCAGCCCGGACGAGCAGACGCACGAGCTCACAGGCCTTGTAGGCCGCGATGCCCCCGGTTATCCCGACGAGGATCCGCGCCACGGCCACATTCTGCCGGTGACGACGCCGGATGCTGTCCGCGAAGCGGATCTACGACGCGGGAGCGTCGTACGCGAACGTCAGCTTGCCCCGGGAGATCTCCTCCATCGCCATCGTCAGGTAGTTCTTCGAGCGCGACTCGACGAGCGGCGGGGGCGCGTCCTCCAGCCCGAGACCCTCTCCGAGCTGGTGGTGGTAGTTGTTGATCTGACGAGCTCGCTTCGCGGCCATGATG
>Ga0207657_10005877_pt1 | contig 12784 bp, 7 predicted proteins | sample KBSC33metaG_FD_184316 | JGI IMG/M metagenome (GOLD analysis project Ga0207657, IMG submission 184316) | Corn rhizosphere microbial communities from Kellogg Biological Station, Michigan, USA - KBS C3-3 metaG (SPAdes) (version 2) | ecosystem: Host-associated > Plants > Roots > Rhizosphere > Soil ...
CGGCTTTCCAGCCTAGCGCGTCGAGCTTCGCGGCCAGCGCCGCCGGCTCGTAGAACACCTTGACGATCCTGAATTCGCGCCCGTCGTTGAGCTTGCGCGTGACGATGCCAGGCTCGCGACCCGGCAGCACGTGATCCTTCGCCGTCGACGTCGGATCGAAGGCCGAGTCGATCAGATAGACGGCTCCGCCGGGGGCCAAGCCATCCGCGACCACTTCCCAGAACCTGGCAAAGCGTTCCGCGGGCACATGCGATAGCCAGAAGCTGAAAAATATCGCGTCGTAACGCTGCGTCGGCTGCCACGCGAAGAGATCGGCCTGGACGTAGTCGACATTGCCGGCGCCTACCCGCGCGCGGTTGATCTCGATGACCTCGGTCGATGCGTCGATCGCCGTCAGCCGCGCCACACGCGGTGCGATCAGCCGGGTGAACAGGCCGGTGCCGCAGGCCAGCTCGAGGACGCTCGCCGGCCGTCTTGCGGCAAGCCAGGACGCCAGCGCGGCTTCCACCGCGGCCGTTTCGGCGTGCCACTGCGCATTGAAATCCGGGCCGCGGTCGTAGCGTCCGGCGCGAAACCACCATTCGTCGTACTCGCCGGCGCGGGCGCGGTAATAGGCGATTTGGTCATCGAGAATGTCGCGCGCGGCCACGATGGCGATGATAAATCAGCCCGGATCGCTTGGCCATCGCTCCGGGCCGCGGGCCTTCGGTCGATGGCGCCGCCCGCCTCGCAGCGGCGTTTTCGGCGATTGCATCCAACCAGGCGGCGGTTGCGTAAATGTGTCGACGGCCCGATCCGCGCAAGGTCTCGCGTGGAGCCTGGTTGCCGGCACCTGCGCGTCGGGCGCGCGGGAATCGCAACGCTCAACCGAGGAGTCACTGCAATGCTTACAAACCCATCGAACAAACGTCGGCTCAGCATACTTGCCGCAAGCCTGGCCGTCACGGCACTGGCCGCAGGCGCGATGGCGCCGGCGCTCGCCTCCAGCCATCGCGAGGCGCCGTTCATCGCCACGATGCCCCAGGTGGACGCGACCGACTTCTACATGTTCCGCAGTTACGAGCCCGGCCGCGACGCCTATGTCACGCTGGTCGCCAATTACCTGCCGCTGCAGGATCCTTACGGCGGTCCCAACTACTTCAAGCTCGATCCCAAGGCGCTGTACGAAATCCATATCGTCAACGACGGCGGCGCGGTGGAGAACATCACTTTCCAGTTCCAGTTTCAGAACACCCTGGACGACAATCAGCTGACCGTAGGCGGCAAGAAGGTCTCGATCCCGCTGGTGCAGAATGGCTCGGCGGACGTCGCCTCGCCCGCGTCGCCGGCACTGAACACGCACGAGACATTCACGCTCAACGTCATCCACGGTCCCCGCCGCCAGGGGCGCTCGTTCCCGGTGACCAACCTTTCCACCGGCGGCACGACTTTCGACAAGCCGGTCGACTATATCGGCGACAAGACCATTTCCGATTACGTCGCCTACGCCAACAAGCACATCTGGAACATCTCGATTCCTGGATGCTCCGGCACCGGCCGCGTGTTCGTCGGGCAGCGCAAGGATCCGTTCGTCGTCAACCTCGGCGAAACCTTCGATCTGGTCAATATCAAGTTTCCCGCGACCGAGTTGAACCCGCTCGCGGAATCCGCGGCCGAAGACCTGCTCGCCGACAAGAATGTCACTGCGATGATCCTCGAAGTGCCGATCACTTGCCTGACGGGGCGCAACAGCACGATTATCGGCGGCTGGACGACGGCCAGCATTCCGTCGCAACGCACGCTGCTGCCGGCGGGCACCGGCCTCGATGCTGCGCAAAAGGTATCGAACAAATTCGTGCAGGTTTCGCGCCTGGGCGCGCCGCTGGTGAACGAGGTCGTCATCGGCCTCAAGGACAAGAACAGGTTCAACAGCAGCGAACCGAAGGACGACGCACAATTCGCCGACTACGTAACCAATCCGACGCTGCCGGCATTGCTGGAAATCCTGTTTGGCAGCGCCGGCGTCAAGGCGCCGACCAATTTCCCCCGCACCGACCTCGTCGCCGCATTTCTGACCGGTGTCAGCGGCCTGAACCAGCCCGCCAGAGTCGTCGGCTCGGAGATGCTGCGCCTGAACACGGCGATACCGCCGACGCCGGGTGGCGCGCAAAGCCGACTGGGCGTGCTGGGTGGCGACGTCGCGGGTTTCCCCAACGGCCGGCGTCCGGGCGATGACGTCGTCGACATCGAGCTTCGCGTGGCAATGGGTGTGCTTTGCACGCTGAGCATCGGCGGCTGCACGCCGGCGGACGCGCCCGCGGGCACGCTGCATTACACCGACGGCGCATTCCTCGATTCGGGATTCTTCGACAACGCCTTCCCTTACCTTCGCACGCCGCTCAAGGGCTCGCCAAACTCGGGACTTTAAAGACCGCGACGGGCTGGGCCGCAGTCGCGGCCCGGCCGTCTGGTCCTGACGGAAAAACCCTTGTCACGGCATCTGCAAACCTTCGGTCGGTTCGCCATCGCATCGCTGGCTAGCCTCTTGCTCGCGATCGCGCCGGCTTTCGCGGAGCCGTACATCCCGGGTGCGGACAGCGATGTGCTCGAACGCCTTCCGGAAAAAAACGACCCTGCGCTGCGCGATCTGAAGCGCCTGCGCACTGCCGCGAGCAAGCATCCCGCTGATCTGGCCCTGGCGACACGACTGGCCCGCCGATCGATCGAAGCCGCGCGCGATTCCGGCGATCCGCGCTTCCTGGGCCAGGCGCAGGCCGCCCTCGCACCCTGGTGGCAACTGTCCGACCCGCCCGCCCCGGCCCTGCTGCTGCGGGCGACGATCAAACAGAGCAGCCACGACTTCGACGGAGCGGTCGCAGATCTCGACCGGTTGATCGCCAACCATCCCTCCGATGGACAAGCCTTGCTTACGCGAGCGACAGTGCTGACCGTGCAGGGAAAGTACCGCGCGGCGCGCGCCGATTGTTCCAGGATCGCCGCCTTGGCCGCGCCTCTCGTCGTTGCCGCATGCGACGCGGCACCGGCCAGTCTCTCGGGCGCAGCGGGGGATGCCTACCGTTCGTTGCTCACAGCGCTGTCGAACGCTGCGGACAACGATGCAGTGCTGCGCGAATGGGCACTGACTCTCGCCGCCGAGATTGCCGACCGGCGCGGCGACGGTGCCGCCGCCGAAACGCACTTTCGTGACGCGCTGGCCCTCGACCCCCGAGATCCGTACCTGATCGCCGCGTATTGCGACTTTCTGCTCGACCGAGGCCGCGCGCGGGAGGTGCTGCCGCTGGTAGCGAACCAGACGCGGAACGACAACCTTCTGCTGCGTCTTGCTCTCGCCGAGAGGCAATTGCCCGATGCGGCATCGGCATTCGCCCAGCACCGGCGGGAGCTTGCCGATCGCTTCGATGCCGCACGCCGGCGCGGCGATGCGTTGCATAAACGCGAGGAAGCGCGGTACCGGCTGACGATCGAAAACGATGCTGCGGGAGCCTTGCGGCTGGCGCGGGAAAACTGGCAGGTCCAGCGCGAGCCGGCCGACCTGCGCATTCTCTCGGAAGCAGCCGGTGCCGCCGGCGATGCGGAAATGCAGCGCGAGGTTGCCGCGTGGACCGCCGCGACCGGGCTGCAGTACGCGGCGCTTCGCATCCCCGCGGCGCACCGGCCATGAAGCGGCCCGGCATCGCAGCCTTGCTGCTGTTCGCGCTTTGGACGGCGCCGATGCCGGCTTTAGCGCACAAGGCCAGCGACAGCTATCTGACGCTGACGCGCGCCGGAAGTGACTCCTCCGCAATTTCCGGCCGCTGGGACATCGCTCTGCGCGACGTCGACAATGCGATCACGCTCGACACCAACGGCGACGGTGATATCAGCTGGGGCGAAGTTCGCGCCAAGCACCGGGCAATCGCCGATTATGCGCTGTCGCGGCTGGCGATCGAATCGAACGGAGCAAGCTGCAGCATCACCTCCGGCGAGCAGCTGATCGATCAGCACAGCGACGGCGCGTACACGGTGCTTCGCTTCAGCGGTAATTGCCCACGGCCCGGCGCCACGTTGACGGTCGACTACCGGCTGCTGTTCGATATCGACCCGCAACATCGCGGCCTGCTGCAATACGTCGAGGCCGGGGCCGCTTCCAGCGTCATATTCGGCGTCGATTCGCATCGACAGAGCATCGGCGGCGCGGCGGCCGGTCCGTTCGAGCAGTTCCGGCAGTATGTGCGGGACGGGATCTGGCACATCTGGCTCGGCTTCGATCACATCCTGTTCCTGCTGTCGCTGCTGCTGCCCGCCGTGTTATTGCGGCGGGGCCATGCATGGCTGCCGGCGACCAGCTTTGGCGCGGTGGCGATCGACGTTGCGAAAATCGTGACCGCGTTCACCATTGCACACTCGATCACGCTGACGCTGGCGACACTGGGCGTCGTTTCGCCGAACGGCCGCTGGATCGAGTCCGGCATCGCGCTTTCGGTCGCGCTCGCCGCGCTCAACAATGTCTTCCCCCTGGTAAAAAATGGACGATGGGTCGCCGCGTTCGGATTCGGCCTTATTCACGGCTTCGGCTTCGCCAGCGCGCTCAAGGATCTCGGGCTGCCGACCGGGTCGCTGGTGCTTTCGCTGTTCGGTTTCAATGTCGGCGTCGAAATCGGCCAGCTTGCGATCGTGGCGCTGTTCCTGCCGATAGCTTTCGCGCTGCGCGAGACGTGGGCGTATCGCCGGGCCCTTCTCGCCGGCGGATCGATAGCCATCGCCACAATCGCGGGCGTCTGGCTGGTCGAGCGCGCGTTCAACGTGGCATTGCCCGGTCTGGCGTTCGCAGGCTGAACGGCGCGGCGCGCGGCGGAAGCTACCGCCGCCCGCGTCGATGCAGGGGCTCCGGGGCGGATCAACCGCATCCTTTACAATGATCCCGGCACGGAATGACCCTACCGAACTGCGTCGAATGCGATCCCTTCGTCCCTGGAAAGAGCGTGTTGCCGCAGGGCTGCTGATCGCCGCGAGCCTGGCGATCGCCGGCGCATTGGCCTGGCAAGACCGCCATGCGCTGAGGGCACCCGCTGCAGCGGGCGGGATTCGCGCCGCGACATCGGCAGCGACCGCGCCGGCGCACGTCGATGCCGTCGGCTCGGTGGATGCGCCCGCCGACGAAGCCATCGTCGATACGAACCTCCACATCAGCGGCTGGGCGCTGTCTCCCGCGGGAATCGAGCGCGTTGAGGTCCGTGTCGACGGTCGGCCCTACGCGGCCCGCTACGGCATCGCCCGTGCCGATGTCGCGTCGGTCAAGCCCGGTTATCCCAACTCGGCGGCATCGGGGTTCGAATTCAGCGGGGACTTCGCCAAACTCGACCCGCTGCGTCACGCCGTCGCTGTCGTCGCGATCGATCGCTCCGGCCGGGAAACGGTGCTCTCGCGGAAATCGCTGATTCCGCCAGCGGCGATGTCCCTATGGAGCGGCTTGCTCGACCAGCATCCGGCGCTGGCGAATCGTCCGTTCCGCTTCCTGATGATGACTTCAGGGGTTGCTGCAGGCGGTGCCGCGGAAGCCGACTCCGCCTATCGGGCGTACCTGTCGCGCACGACCGGCGTCGGCATCGCGGTGCCGATCCTTTATCTGCGCACAACCAAGGGAAGCGCCGGCGACTGGGAGTTCGATCCCGATTTTGATCTCGCCCGCAAGTGCAAGAATCGTGCGGTCGCCGAGGACAATCTGCACGGGGTCATCCAGTACGCGATCGACAAGAAGTTGCCGGTGCAGTTCATCCTCAACGGCGGCATCTGGGCCGACGCGAGCTGCGACACGCCGGAGTGGGACGTCAACGATCATTTGGAACAGGACGTCGACAATTGCCAGTGGACGCAGGACAACAAGGTCTTCCCCGACGATTACCTGAAAAACCTGCCGGGATCGACCAACTCGCCCGAGCTAGCGCGCACGCTGACCTACAACGTCTACGCGACGAAGGTTCGTGCCTACAAGCGGCGCAACCTGCAGGCAGCCGCCCGCATCATTGCCGAGTTCGCCCGCGAGCATCCGGATCTGTTCGTCGGCGTCAGTCTCGATGCCGACACGTACATGAATCCGTTCGTCAAGAATGGAAACATCTATGACTACAATCCCGGCATGCTCAGACAGTTCAGGGAATGGCTCTCGAGCACGGGGCCGTACGACGGCAAGCCTGAGCATGGCGCGCCCGACCTGTCCGCCTATCGCCGCAAGAACCCGCTGACGCTCGCGCAAGTCAACCAAATCGCCGGCCAGCAATGGTCCTCGTGGACGGACGTCGATCCTCCAAGGCGATTCGCCGGCATCGACCGGATCGTTAGCGCAAACGAAACCGCGTTCTGGGACGACCGGTGGTACCGGGAATGGGATGCGTTTCGCAAGCATATCGTCGCGCTGCATTATTCAGAGCTCTCGCAATGGACGCACGATGCCGGCATACCGAGCGATCGTATTTTTTCGTCACAGGCGTTCATCGCGCCTGACGCAGGCAGGCGACCAGTTTCTGTCTACATCCAGGGGACGAGTCCAGATTACGATTCCGCGGGCGTTTCGATCGAGGGTTCGATTCCGCGCGCCGGACATCTGGGCGCCATCGTGTATGGACCTGCGACTGAAAATGCGCATTGGCTAGAGAACGGACACAGCCTGTTCGCGACGATTGCACGCATGGATCCCGGGTGGGCTATCGTCGAAATGAATGCCACCGATCTCAAGGCGCCGATGGTCCAGCCGTATTTCGCCCGCTCGTACCACGCGTTTCGCGACATGTTCAATTTCGACGCGCGGGAAGTCTCGGCGATGGCGTGGAACGGTTCGAATGGGCTGTACGCCGGACAGCCCGGTTACCTTCCTTACACCGCCTGGCGCAATACACCCGCCGAAACCGCAATGCTCGATTTCATGGTGAGCCATGCAAACTTGCCGCTCGGCGCACGATTGTGGACCTTTGGCGCCCCGGGGTATCTTGACGCTGACGGTTGGCATCTCGAGCAGGGCAAGGTTTTCGCCCGCGGCGGCTACATCGATCTAGAGTTCGACGAGGAGACCGCAACGCTGCTTTCTCCGCCGGATCAAGTCATCCGGACGGCGATAATCGATTCAATTGTGCTGGGACTGCGCGGTTCGGAAAAGCACATCGCTGCGATGCAGGTTTTCGCACGCGCAGATAGCAATTCGCCCTGGGTCACCGTAGGGGTGCCGGTAGCCGCGTCAAGATTTCAGCACAGTGACGCTGGGATTGGCGTACCGCTGGCATGGCCGCAGTCGCTCCGCGCGAAGAAAACGATCGTCTCGGAACTGAAGATCGTAATCGCATTCAATCCGGGAACGAAAAGTGTGCGGCTCGATCGTGTCGCCCTCTACCCGCGCGCAAGTACCTTTCAGTGAGCGCATTGACTCGGCTGGCCGGCGCCCGTGCGAAGCACTGCTATCGCCTAAGTGCCAGTGCCGGACGTTCGACGATATGCCACGAGAAAATCGCCAGACCAAGAGTTGCCGGAAAGGCCAACACGAATAAAGTTATCGGGTCGTTAATGCCAAACCGCGAGACTAGAAACTGTTGCACCGGAAATGCAAATACGTAAACTCCGTACGAATAGTCGCCAAGCTTGAGAAACCAAGCGACGCGCAATCTGGCGTTGTGAGCTACGATCAGCGTCAGATACGTAACGGCGCAGAACAGCGCATACGTTGACAGCCGGGTGTCCAAGAGCACAATAGTCAGAAGTACCACGACACCGGCTGCCAAGAGCGACGCCGGCAAGAATTCCCGATGCAAGAAGCACCATGCACCGAAAAAGAACACCCCGACCAGATAGACTGTCGACCATGCGGCGCCGGACGGAATGTGCTGACGGAAGAATAGTTCATAGTTAGCAAACGCAATAAGCGCCGCGATCGCGACGATATTGAATTGCCATCGACGCCGGCAAAGCCCGACCAAGGCTGCAGAACCTAGCATGGCGTAGCACCAGACCTCGATGGGTATGGTCCACAGCGAGCCATTTACCGCGGGTGGATACGGATTATGCTCGAATACGCCTGGCAGCCTTATTTGCGGATCGAGCACAACGGTATGGAATAAATAGCGCCAGGTTCGGAAATCCGTCCAGTATTCCCCTTGCGGCAAGCTGGTTGCCAATGGTCCAATAAAAACAACGCAGAACGACGTCGATAATGCCAAGGCAGGCAAGATACGCAATGCACGCGCTGTGACAAATTTGAATATCGAGGGAGACCGCGTAACGCTTTGAGCAATCAGAAAGCCGCTGATGGCAAAGAAAATGGTAACGCCCAGCAGACCTAGATCCATGAACCCGATGTTGGTCGGAACCGGTAGCTCTGAAATCTTGTTTCCCGTCAGTGCAAAACAATGAAAAAACAATACAATCGACGCTGCAAGTAAGCGCAGCAGATTGAAATTGTTGACGCGTCCGACCGCGAGCTCGCCAAGCGTCGGCCCGAACCAGTTTTTTCCAAGCGCAGGAACCCTGACCGTCGTCGCGCGAGGCGTCCAGACGACGCGAGCACGACCCCACGCGGCGCGAAAAGCTGTCATCGAGAGAGTCGCATGCGGGCAGCCCAGCGGCCTCGATAGCACTTCGATACTTCGATCTACCGGTCGTCCAGCCGTATCTCGACGAACGCCTTGTCGCGAACCTGCCGCACCCAATCCTGAAATGCTTCGTCGGCCTTGCGCTGCCGGATCGCGGTCTGCGCCTCGGAGCGCGCGCGGTCGATCGTGACGTCCTGCTTGCGCCGCTCCAGCACTTCGATCAGGTGCCAGCCGAACGAGGTGCGCACCGGCGGCGAGACCTGGTTGGGCTGGAGCTTCTTCATCGCCTCATCGAATTCCGCCACCGTGTCGCCGGGGCTCAGCCATCCGAGATCGCCGCCCTTGGCCGCCGACGCGTCCTCCGAGTTGAGCTTGGCGAGCTCGGCGAAGTTGGCGCCCGAGTCGAGCCGGTCCTTCAGGCGCTCGATTTTCGCCTTGGCTTCGGCCTCCGAAGTCAGTTCGTTGACGCGCACCAGGATGTGCCGCGCGTGCGTCTGGTCGACGAGCGTTGCGTCATCGTGGTTGCGCTTCTCCAGCAGCTTGACGATGTGAAAGCCTGCGGCGCTGCGCAGCACGCCCGAGACCGTGCCGACTTTCTGCTGGCGCACCGTGTCGGCGAAAACCGTCGGCAAACGCGCGCCCGAGCGCCAGCCGAGATTGCCGCCCTGCAGCGCGTCGTTCGAGTCGGAAAATGCCGCGGCTACCTGCGCGAAGTCCGCGCCGCTTCTGATCGATCGCAACGCTTCCTCGGCTCGCTGGCGCCGGTTTTCGATCTGCTCCGCGCTGGCCTGCTCGGGCACCGTCACCAGAATGTGCGCGATGCGGTACTCCGTTTCGCCGGCGTTCTGCGCCTTCAGCGTTGCCAGGTACTGATCGACCTCGGCGTCCGAGACCTGGACCTTGCTATCGACTTCACGCTCGCGAAGGCGCTGGACGACCATCTCGTTGCGGATGTCGTCGCGATATTTTGCATACGGAATGTTTTCCTGCGCCAGCAGCTTGCGGAATTCCTCGGCCGAGAGCTTGTTCTCCGTCGCGATGCGCTGAATGGCCCGCTCGACCTGGCCGTCGTCGATCTTTACGCCGTCCTCCTTGGCCTGCTGCAGCAGCGCGCGCTGGGTAATCAGTCGTTCCAGCACCTGCTTGTCGAGCACGTCGGCGGGGGGAGGCTGGACCTTCTGCTGCTTCAACTGCTGCTGCACGACTCGCCGCGCGTCGTCAAGCTCGTATTGCGTCACCGCCTCGTCGTTGACGACCGCGATCACGCGATCGACGGTAATGACAGAGGACGGGGCATTCGTGGGCTGCCCGCAGACGCCCGCGGCGAACAGCACCAGCGCGGTCGAGAGGATGAGGCGAATGTACATGGCAGGTTTTTCAGAACTCCGGGAAATAGTCGGTGACACCGGCCGGGCGCATCGACGGCTCGTTGCCCGTCAGGTAGCCGGGCACGCTGCGCTTGAGGACATCGATCGGATTGGTGCCAAGACGGGCGAGACCGTTCAGCTCGAATTGCACGAATACCGACTTGCTCGCCTGCTCCGTCGTCGTGGTCAGGCGCTGCCCGACAATGCGGACCGCCCAGCAGTCGCCATTGTACTCGAAGCCCAGCACCCCCTCCAGCGTCTTGCCATCGACCAGCGAGTAGTTCCAGCGGCCGATGAACGACCACTTGTCGGATATCGGCCATTGCCCCGAGAAGTCGACCTGCTTCAGCTGGGAGATGTTCCCGGTCGGATCGATGTTCTGACGGATGTAGCGATAGCTGGCATTGAGCACCTTGCCGGGCGAGGGCTGCCAGCGCACGCCGATGTCGAACAGCTGCGTCTGCGGGTGATTGACCGTGTACTGCAGCGTGCCTGCCGCCGACCAGTAATCGGACAGCCTGCCTTCGCCGGAAAGCAGAAGGTCGGAAGTGTTGGCGCTGCGCGGCGGTTCGGTCAGCGTCACCCGCTGGCTCTCGAAATAGTAGCGCTGTCCAATCGAGAAGCGGCCGCGCTCGTCGCCGGATGCCGGATCGAGCAGCCGCGAGGTAACCGCAAGGGTGACCTGGTTGGCATCACCGATGCGATCGTTGCCCAGATAGCGGTTCTCGGTGAACAGCTGCGAAAAATTGAAGTCGTCGATCGCCGTGTCGAACGCCGGAATCTGGTCCTGCCGGCGGTAAGGTATGTAGACGTAGAACGCGCGCGGCTCGAGCGTCTGGGTGTAGTCGCGCCCGAACATGTTGGTATCGCGCTCGAAGACCAGTCCGCCGTCGAGGCTCGTGATCGGCACCGAGCGATTGAGGTGCTTTTCCTCGAGCGCGCCGTCGTCGAGGAAATCGTAATGTGTCAGGTGCAGCCCCGCGCGCGCCGTCACGAACCACGCGTTGCCGCGTGTCGTCCATGTTGCCGTCGGGTACACGACCGCCCGCTCGGCATTGAGCAGCGCGGGCTGGCGGAAGCGCACGTATTCGGCGTTCGCGGCGAAATCGATGTCGTGCCATTCCACCGGATTCATCGTCGCCAGCAGCTGTGGCTCGCGAAAGTACGGCGGCGTGATCGGATTGTTCGGATCCTGCAGCGTCTGGAAGGCCTGCACGCGCGCGAGGAACGAAAACGGCCCGCGATTGTACGAAACCCCGGCCTCGCGAGGCAGCGTCTGCTGCGAGGTGACGATCAGCCGGTCGGACAGATCGGTGAAATACGCGTCGTCCGAGACCTTCTGCACGTTGACATACGTCGCCAGTCCCGGAACCTGGCTGATCGCCTGCGTGTGCTTCCAGGTCAGGCCGTAGCGGTTGGTATTGGTGATGCGGTCCGGCAGTATTTCGGCGTCGGCTTCGCCGGTGACGTCGGGAAAGAGGTAGCGGAACTGCCCGTTGAGCTGCAGGCCGCGGCGCGTCATGAAGCGTGGCGTCAGCGTCGCGTCATAATTCGGCGCCAGATTCAGGTAATACGGCAGCGACATCTCCAGGCCGCGGCTGCTGGTCGAGCCGAACAGCGGCGCCAGGAATCCCGACTTGCGCTCGTTGGAAAGCGGAAAATCGATGTACGGCGAGTACAGGATCGGCACGTTTTTGAAGACGATCGTCGCGTTGTGCGCGGTGCCGACCAGACGGGTGCGATCGACATCGACGGTCGACGAAGTCAGATACCAATCGTCGTTGCCGGCAACGCAGGTCGTGTAGCGGACGTCCTTGAGCTCGTACTGGTTCGGACCGACGAAGGTCAGCTCCTTGGCGTCGCCGCGCGAGGCGTTCTCGCCGATGTGGAACTCGGGCGACGTGAAGAAGCCGGTCTCGTCGCTGCGCTTGAATTTCGCCTCCGGGCCGCTGATGCGATCGATGCCGCGGCGCAGGATGACGTTGCCCTTCGCCCAGAATTGATCGGTGGGAATGTCGTAGCGCAACCAGTCGGCCAGCACCGTCTGACGGCGCGAGCGGAGTTCGGCGTGTCCCGAGGCTTCGATCCATTGCTCGTTATTGCCTTCGAGCTTGTCAGCGCGCAGAAAAATGGGCTCACGCTCGGGCGCCAGCGGGTTTGCACCCGGCGCCAGCCGGAGCGCTTTCGGCGGCGGCGGCTCCAGCACCGGCGACGATTTTAGCTGGGGCGTCGGGTCGGCCGTGCCGTTGGGAGTTTGTGCCATCGATTGGCACGCGAGCGCGAGCGGCAACAGGGCAAACCCGGCGACGGCGGCGCGATGACGCATGCGAATCGACAATGTTCGGATGCTAAAATGGGGCATTCTACCCGCCTCCTTCGTCAGATTCCTCCCGCATGAGTTCCGATGTCCGGCTGGACGCGCTCAACGCGTGGCTCGAGCGGGTCTTGCCTGTTCCGATCAGCTCGATCGCGCCGGCGACGTCCGACGCGAGCTTTCGTCGCTACTTCCGGATTACGCTGGCCAGCGAGCTTGACCTGCCTTCCGCCCGGTCAGCGGTGCGCACGCTGATCGCGATGGATGCGCCGCCCGCACAGGAGGATAGCGCGGCGTACGTGGCCGTCGCCGCATTGCTGGCCGCAGCGGGCGTGCACGCGCCGACGGTGCATGCGCAGGACCTGTCGGCCGGTTTCCTGCTGGTGTCCGATCTGGGAACGCGCACCTATCGCGACGCGCTCGCCGAGGCGACTGCTCCAGCGCTCTACCGCGATGCCTGCGGCGCGCTGATCGCCTGGCAGCTCGCCAGCCGCGAGTCGGTTCTGCCCCGTTATGACGCGGCGATGCTGGGGCGCGAGCTCGCGATATTC
>Ga0207657_10005879_pt1 | contig 12782 bp, 13 predicted proteins | sample KBSC33metaG_FD_184316 | JGI IMG/M metagenome (GOLD analysis project Ga0207657, IMG submission 184316) | Corn rhizosphere microbial communities from Kellogg Biological Station, Michigan, USA - KBS C3-3 metaG (SPAdes) (version 2) | ecosystem: Host-associated > Plants > Roots > Rhizosphere > Soil ...
AGCGCGTTGAAGGCGATCCCGTCGGCCTTGAACTCCGCGCTCATGCCCAGCACGCACATGCTCATGCCGAACTTCGCCATGCTGTAGGCCGTGTGGCCGGCGAACCACTTGGCGTCCATGTCCAGCGGCGGCGACAGCATCAGCACGTGCGGATTGGCGGCGGCCTTCAGGTGCGGGATGCAGGCCTTCGAGGTCAGGTAGGTGCCGCGCGCGTTGATCTGGTTCATCAGGTCATAGCGCTTCATGTCGGTGGCCAGCGTGCCGGTCAGCGAGATCGCCGAGGCGTTGTTCACGCAGATGTCGATGCCGCCGAACCTGGCCACCGTCTGCTCGACGGCCGCCAGCACCGAGTCCTCGTCGCGGACGTCGACGATCAGCGGCAGGGCCTTGCCGCCGGCCTTCTCGATTTCCTCAGCCGCCGTGTAGATCGTTCCCGGCAACTTCGGATGCGGCTCGGCGGTCTTGGCGGCGATGGCGACGTTCGCGCCGTCACGGGCGGCGCGCAGCGCGATGGCCAGGCCGATGCCCCGGCTCGCGCCGGTCACGAACAGGGTCTTGCCCGAAAGGCTCATAGTCTCACTCCCGTGGTCTCTTCCGACAGGGCCCAGAGCCGCTCGGCGGCCTCCGGATCCAGCGCGTGCGGCGCCACGCCGAAGCGGTTGCCCGGCTGATAGGGCGCGGCCTCGGCGAGGTTCTCCAGATAGAGCCCGCCGACCCCCTCCAGCTCATCGCCCACCGCGGCCCAGACGCTGGTCGAGGCGCCCTGCGCCGGCGTCTTGAAGCCGGCCACCGGCTTTCCCTCGGCGTCGTACCAGCCCATCGCCACCTGCTCCTCATGTGGCAGGTGACGCTGCAGGGGCGTGAAGATGCCGCCCGGCATCACCGAATTGGCCCGCACGCCCCGGTCGGCGAAGCGCTTGTCGAAACCCACCGCGAACAGGGCGTTGGCGGTCTTCGACTGGCCGTAGGCGGCCCACTTGTCGTAGTCGCGGGCGCGGTAGTTGGGATCCTCGAAGTTCATCGCGCTGCGGAGGTGGCCGATGGACGACAGCGACACCAGCCGCGAGGCGCGGCCGTCCTCGGCCCCGTTCATCAGCGCCCGCGCCAATCCAACCCCCAGGGCGAAGTGCCCGAAGTGGTTGGTCCCGATCTGCATCTCCAGGTCGTCGGCCGTGTAGGACAGCGGGCAGGCCATGACGCCGGCGTTGTTGACCAGGATATGGAGCGGCCTGTCGCCCCAGGCGCGCGTGAAGGCCGCCACCGAGCTCAGGTCCGCCAGGTCCACCAGGCCGACGGTGGCCCGTTCGGCCCCCGCCGCGGCGTTAACCGCCTCGGCTGCGGCCGCCCCCAGGTCCGGCTTGCGCACGGCGATGACCACCTCCGCGCCGGCCGCGGCCAGCGCCTTGACCGTCTCGATGCCGATGCCGGTCGCGCCGCCGGTGACGATGGCGGTCCGTCCCGTCAGGTCTTTGCCCGCCAGCACCACGCTGGCGTCGGTATAGGGGTCGAGCCCGGCGGTGATCATCGGATGTCCTTTGGCAAATCGTGCCGCCTGATGTTCAGGCCACCGCCTGATACCAATCCACGCCGTGCTCGTCTCGCGTCCTCACCGCTTGGCCGCGGGCGATCAGGCAGTTGAGGTGCGCCAGGCTCTCGCCGGTCGCCAGGCCCAGCAGGTTGTGGTCGATCGGCCGGCGGAACAGCGCGCGGAACACGTCCACCGCCCGCTTCGGCTCGGCGATCATCGTGCGCAGGCGCTCAAGCCCCCGCTCATGGCCGCCGATCAGGTGGTCGATCCGCGCGTGCAGCCCGAAGAACGGGTCGTTGTGCGCCGGCAGCACCAGCACCTCGTCCGGCACCCGGGCCTTGATGGCGGCCAGAGAGGTGAGCCACTCCGTCAGCGGGTCGCCGTTCGGCTCGGTCGGGAACACCGAGACGTTGGACGAGATCTTCGGCAGCACCTGGTCGCCGGTGATCATCACGTTCAGGTCGGGGCACCAGAGGCAGGCGTGCTCGGGACTGTGCCCGCTGCCGACCACCACCCGCCACAGGTGGTCGCCGATCATGATCTCGTCGCCGTCCGACAGCCGCTGGAAGCTGTCCGGCAGGGCGTGCAGCGCGCGGCCGAAGCCGCCGAAGCGGGCCTTGTAGGTCTCCAGCGCCTCGTCGTCCCAGCCCGCCGCCTTGAAAAAGGTGAGCGCGTCGGCCGGCGCCTCGCGCCCGGTGTCGGCGGCGAGCGAGCGGCACATCAGGAACTCCAGCCGGCTGATCCACAGCCGGCAGTCGTACTTGCGGGTCAGCCAGCCGGCCATGCCGATGTGGTCGGGGTGCATATGGGTGACGAAGACCCGGCTCACCGGCTTGCTGGTCAGGGGGCCCGCGAAGGCCTCGCGCCAGGCGTGCTGGGTGGCCGACCCGCCCATGCCGGTGTCGACGATCGCCCAGCCGGTCCCGTCCTCGATCGCCCAGACGTTGATGAAGGCCAGCGATCCGCCCAGCGGCATCCGCAGCCACTTCAGCCCGCGCGCCACGTCGATCGCCTCGCCGGTCTTCGGCCCGCGCTCGAACGGATAGGCGAGCTTCGGCCGCGGCAGGTCCGGATAGGTCTGTTCGATGCCGTCCCGCAATTGGCCGTCTCCCGCGTTCTCGCCGCCATTCTGGGCTCTCTGCGGCCGCCGCAGCAAACCCCGATTTCACGGGCGGTCACAAAGGCCTGATCGCCACGTTCGGCCCCGGCGCGCAAGAAACATCGACTCGGCCTGGCCGGTTGTAAGGGCGCCGCGCCGGGGATCCGGGCGGCGCATCCGACAGGAGGAACTTCAATGGCCAATCGTGACCTCACGCCATGGGCAGGCGGTCGCAGCCTCAGCCCGTTCGTCGCCGACCCGTTCAGCTCGTTCCGCCGGGAGATGGACCGGCTGTTCGACGACTTCCTGATTCCCGCCGAGGGGCGCAGCTTCTCAGGCTCGAACGGCGGCGCGATGCGGCCCAGCCTCGATCTCGCCGAGACCGACCAGGCCTACACCGTGACGGCCGAGCTGCCCGGCCTCGAGCAGAAGGACGTCGAACTCACCTTGCGCGACAACGCCTTGGTCCTCAGCGGCGAGAAGCGCCAGGAGCACGAAGAGCACAACGGCGGCCGGCGCTACACGGAACGCGCCTTCGGCCGCTTCGAGCGAATCGTGCCGCTGGAAGCGGAGGTCGACGCCGACAAGGTGGAGGCTCGCTTCAAGAACGGCGTGCTTACCGTGACCCTGCCGAAGAACCCGAAGGCGCAGGAAAAGACGCGGCGCATCGAGATCAGGCCACAATAGGCTCATTGGGGCCTGCGCGCCGGCGCAGCCCGGGTCGAGCTTGCCCCTGCGGTTCGCGGCTGGAATAGTCGCGCCGGGTTTCACCGGGGGTTCGTCTCATGCTCAAGTTCGCCGGCGCGCTCGCCGCCGCCACGGCCGTCCTCGCCGGCGCGTCTGCGGCCCAGGCCCAGCAGCGACCCGACCAGCTCGCCTTCCGGGACCTCTACAAGGAGCTGGTCGAAACCAACACCACCGCTTCGACGGGCGACTGCACGCTGGCCGCGCAAAAGATGGCTGCGCGCATGAAGGCTGCGGGCTTCCCGGACAGCGACCTGACGATCTTCACCGCGCCGCAGTACCCCAAGAACGGCGGCCTGGTCGCCGTCTATCCGGGCAAGGATCCCAAGGCCAAGGCGATCCTGCTGCTCGCCCACATCGACGTCGTCGAGGCCAAGCGCGAGGACTGGACCCGCGATCCCTTCAAGCTGGTGGAAGAAGGCGGCTACTTCTACGCCCGCGGCGCTTCGGACGACAAAGCCCAGGCCGCCATCTGGGTCGACAGCCTGATCCGCTACCGCAAGGAAGGCTTCAAGCCCAGGCGCACCATCAAGATGGCGCTGACCTGCGGCGAGGAGGGCGGCTCGCCGTTCAACGGCGCCGACTGGCTGGTCGAGAACAGGCGCGACCTGATCGACGCCGCCTTCGCCCTCAACGAGGGCGGCGGCGGCCAGCTCGACGAACACGGCAAGCGCATCAGCCACGGCGTCGAGGCCGGCGAGAAGACCTCGCAGAGCTTCACCCTCGAAGTCACCAACCCCGGCGGCCACTCCTCTCGGCCGGTGCCGGACAACGCCATCTACCACCTCGTCGACGCCGTCGGCCGCATCCGCAGCTACGAATTCCCCGTGCAGCTCAACGACGTCACCCACGGCTATCTGCAACAGATGTCGAAGATCACCGGCGGCGAGACCGGCCGGGCCATGGCCGCCCTGGCCGCTAACCCCGCCGACGCCCAGGCCGCGGCCCTGCTCAGCAAGGACCCCAGCCTGCACGCGATCCTGCGCACCACCTGCGTGGCCACCATGCTGGAGGCCGGCCACGCGCCCAACGCCCTGCCCCAGCGGGCCACCGCCAACATCAACTGCCGCATCTTCCCAGGCGTCAGCCGCGAGGCGGTGCGCGACACCCTGGTCAAGGTGATCGCCGACCCGGCCGTCTCGGTCTCGAAGCCCACAGAAAAGGTGCTCTCCGACGCCGGGCCGCCGCTCACCCCGCAGGTCATGGGCCCGATCGAGAAGCTCACCGCGGAGATGTGGCCGGGCGTGCCCGTGGTCCCGACCCTGCTGGCCGCCGCCACCGACGGCAAGGCGCTGACCGCCGGCGGCATCCCGACCTATGGCGTTTCCGGCATCTTCTACGAACCGGACCTCGGCCACATCCACGGCCTGAACGAGCGCGTCGGCGTGACCTCGCTCTACGAGGGCCGCGATTTCCTCTACAAGCTGGTCAAGATCTACGCCGACCAGCCTTAGCATTCCTACCTCCCCCGCGAAGCGGCGGGAGGTAAGACGGAAACCTCAGTCTTAAGCCTTGCCCGCCTTCCGCGCCCCGGCCTCGACGACGTCGCGCGGGATCAGGCGGATGGTCGAGCTGGCCTTCGCCAGGACCTCGCCGGCCGGCCCCAGAAGGCGGCCCTCGGCAAAGCAGGTCGCCCGCCCGCGGCGCTCGATCCAGCCCTCGGCGGTCACCCGGCCAGGCCGCGCCGGCGCGAAGTAGCTGACCTTCAGCTCCAGCGACATCGGCGTCATCTCCGGCGCCAGCGTCAGGGAGGCGTGGGCCATGGCCGCGTCGATCCAGCCGCAGACGAAGCCGCCCTGCGCCACCCCGCCGGAATGGCACATCTGCGGGCCCACCTCGTACTCGATGACCGACCGGCCGGCTTCCGAACTTACCACCCTGACCTGCCCCAGGGTCGCCTGGAGGGTCGGCGCAATCGCATCGGTCATACTGTCTGCCCCAAGCCCCTGGTCTGCGGCGCGGCCCGCACGCCGGCTGGCGCGCCTGTGATCGGACCCGTGAATGGGTGGGTCGCCCTCGCCCCGCTCTATCAGGGCCGCGACTTCATCGACAAGCCGGTCAGGATCGCGCCGGCGGTCAGCGGCGGGACAGCAGCTCGTCGAGACGCCGCCGCCGGGCCTTGGCGCGCGCCGAGGCGCGGCGGACGGCGACCCCGGAATCGGCGTCGACGCCGTCGACGCGCAAGGCCCGCACGCCGCTCTCGGACGCCCACGAGAAGCGGTCGCCGACCCGCAGGCCGATCAGCGCTGCGCCCACCTGCGAGGTGACCGACAGCGCCCGGCGGCCGCGCGGCGCCTCGGCCGGGCCGGCGATGTCCACGGTCCGGCGCTCGGCCGCGACCAGGTCGGTGTAGGACACCCGCGAGTGCAGATGCACCAGGTCGCGCGGGGCCTCGTCGGTCCGCAGGATCTCCGCCCGCTGCAGTTCCTGCCACAGGAGCTGGATGCCCGGCGTCGCCGAGGCTGAGCCGCAGACGGCGTCGGCCAGGAGTTCGTACTCGCTCTCCAGCAGATGGATCGGCGGCAGCGGACGCGGTTTCGCCTGGTCTTGCGTTGCGCGTTCCGGTTTGCCGATGTGATTCACGTCGCCACTCCTGTCCTCAGTAACGGCCCGCCGCTCGACGAGCCCTCGATTGCGCCTTCAGGCAACAGCGTCATCTCACCATCCGCAGGCGGCGTCACAACTTTGTGACTGCCTGACGCCTTCCATGATCGGCAAGATCGCGCCTGATGCAGCGGCTGTTTGTTTTTTCGATCTACTTCATCTGATCTATGTGCGGGCGCCTGATATTCAAGGCCTCGCGCGGGCTCTCGACCGCGACGCGCGGCGCAGGCCGGACGCCGTTTGACAAGCGGAGCGAGGACGCCCATCTCTTAGTTATGTGTAGTTCCCACACACACAGGCGGCTATTGCCCCACGCCGGTCGCCTCGTCGCAGGCAACTAGCCCCGAACGCCGAAGGCGAGAGCCCTCGGGTTCGGGGGAAATTCTTCGTCGCCCGAGAAGAAGCCTTCGTCTGAACTGCTCTCCTCCGGCGCGCTGAAGATACTTTCTGACAATCAGCAGATGTCGCGAACGCCGATGGTGCGTTTGTCGACGCGAGGCCGTGCGCCGCGCCCGGCGTGGCTTCCGGCGCGGCCCGCGCTCCACGCGCCGCGGCGACATCTCTCCCGCCACCACCCCGCGCCGACCCGTTCGGCCTTAGAGGCTACCCGATGTTTATCGCCGACCGCACCCACAGCAAACCGATCGTCTACGTGGCCGACGCGGAGCTCGACCAACTCACCAACCTCGCCGACCAGGCGACCGGGCCCGGCAGCGCGCTCCTGCGCCAGGAGGTCGACCGCGCCATCATCGTGATGCCCGACGAGGGGCCGCAGGTCTTCGTGCGGCTGAACTCCACCGTGGAGTACGCCGACCTCCTTTCGGGCCGCACCCGCACCGTCACCGTCGTGCTGCCGCAGGACGCCGACATCGACCGCGACCGGATATCCCTGATCACGCCCGTCGGGGCGGCGCTGTTCGGCCTGACCCCCGGCGAGAGTTTCGCCTGGACGGCGGAGGACGGCCGGCCATGCCTGCTGATCGTCATCAGCATCGTGAACCGCTCATGACGGACCCGGCGGCCCATCGCGACGACCTGGTCGCCCGTTCGGCGGTCGAGGCGCTGCTGGCCGCGCGCTGGGAGTCCGCGGACCTCCTCTCGCGACGGCCCGCAGGCCTCGCGGCGGACCTGCTGCGCGGCCATGCGGCCGAGCTGGCGACCTCGCCGTTCGCACGCGACCAGGTGCTGAGCCTGGCCCTGGAGACCGCGGCGCGCGACATCGACAGCGGCGCGGCGCCGCTGGACCAGGGCGCGATGTTCCTCTTCGAGGGCGACGCCTGCGGCATGCGCGCACGCCAAAGCATCCGCGATGCGGTCCTGGCGCAACCCTCGCCGTCGCCCCCGCCCGACGTGGTGGGGGAATTCGAGCGCCGCCTTGCGCCGGAACACCTCGCCGCGAGCGAGCTCTCGCGGCGCATGGAGGCCGAGGCCCGGCTGCAGGAGGCGCTTTGGGACGACCCGCGCCTCGCGGCCCAGCCAGCGGTTCGGCACGCCATCCTGTGCAGCGTTCCGCGGCTCACGGCGCGCGCCGCGGACCTGGAGGCCGGCCGCCGCCGCGCGGGGCGCCAGGCCCGGCGTGGGCGGCGCAGGCTTCGGGCGCTTGTGCTTCGACGTCCGCGACGCGCGGCCGGTTGGCGCCTGGCGCTTGTCCTGCTGGCGGCGGCCGCCGCCGCGAGCATGCTGCCGATCGCAGCCGTCCTTCGGGATTAGGGAGACCCGCCATGCCGACCACCCTTCAGGCCGGGAGCTCCGCGGAGACGAAGGCGCTGCGCAGGCCGCCTCTGCGGCTGAACGCCTCCGACCTGCGGCGCCTCGAGGCCATCGCCCTCAACTCCCTGCTCCGCAACCCGCGCGTCGCCGGGCCGCTGCTGGAGGAGATCGACCGCGCCAAGGTCGCGTCCGGCCCGGCCACAGTCGGCCTGGGCTCTCGCGTCCAGTTCGTCGACGCCCTGTCGGGTCGCCCGCAGGTGGTCCGCGTGGTCGAGACGCCTCGGACCGGCGAAGGCGACGAGGTCAGCATCCTCAGCCCGCTGGGCGTGGCGCTGATCGGCCTGGCCGCCGGTCAATCCATCCTCGCCCGCGACCACCTGGGCTCGGAGCGGCTGCTGACCGTGCTGCATGTCGCCCCCCCGCCGGCCGCGGCCGGCTGAGCGGCGTCGCGAGGCTGGCTTATTCGCCCAGCCAGGTGCGCAGCGCGCGCAGGAACGGCAAGGCCTCGCGGAACTCCTTCTGGGTGAAGCCGTCCCGCAGGTCCTCCATCTTCGGGCGGATCGCCAGCATCGACTTGTTGTAGGCTTGACGGCCCTCCGGCGTCAGCCAGATGCGCTTGCGCCGCCCGTCGTTGGCGCAGATCTCCACGCGCAGCAGTTGGCGCGCGCAGAGCCGCTGCAGGGTGTTGGTCAAGCCGCTCTTGGTCATCTGCAGGGCGCGCGCGATGTCCAGCGGCGTGATCCCGTCGCCGCGCCGCGACAGCAGGTTCATCACCTCGAATTGCGGATAGGTCAGGCCCACCGGCAGCTTGCGCGCGATGGTCGTCCTCACCAGATGCTCGATGTAGCGGATCTCGTCGAACACCTGGATGTCGGGGTGGTCTTCCGGTTCGGCAGCCATGGTCATCCAACCTGGTTCAGGCTCGAACAACCTAGACCGCCGCCCGCCGCAGATCAAGTTCGATATCGAACTATCTAACGGACGTCCAATCGGCCGTTTGACCTGGGGCGCGGGCGGTCTATCTCCAAGCCCACAGGCGGCGCGGAGCGGAACCATGAGCGGCACGACGGACACCGGCCTTGCGGGCCGCATCGACGACGCCATCGACCGGGCGCTGGCCGAGCGCAGGATCGTCGGCGCAACCGTTCTGGTCTCGCGAGAAGGGCGCCTGGCCTACAGCCGCCACGCCGGCCTCGCCGACCGCGACGCCGGGCGCCCCGTGGCCGACGACACCATCTTCCGCCTCGCCTCGCTGACCAAGCCCATGGTCACCGCCGCGGCGCTTTCCCTGGTCGAGGCGGGCGTCATCGCCCTGGAGGACCCCGTCACCCGCTGGCTGCCGGACTTCCAGCCGCAGTACGAGGGCCGCGCCCCGGCCATCACTGTGCGCCAGCTCCTGACCCATACCGCCGGCCTTTCCTACGGCTTCATGCAGCCCGACGACGGGCCCTACTTGAAGCTCAAGGTCTCGGACGGCATGGACCAGCCCGGCCTGTCGTTCGACGACGAACTGCGGCGCATCGTCGAGGCCGGCCTGTTCTACCCTCCCGGCGCGGCGTGGCTCTACTCGGTCGCCATGGACGTCCTGGGCGCGGCCCTGGAGAAGGCGGCCGGCAAGTCGCTTCCCCACATCGTCGCCGAGCGCGTCGCCGCCCCGCTCGGCATGGCCGACACCGGCTTTGTCGTGACCGACCCGTCGCGCCTGGCGGTCCCCTACGCCGACGGCGCGCCGCCCACGCCCATGGGCGAGGCCTGCACGGTTCCCTTCTTCGGCCTCTCCGGGATCCGCTTCGCGCCCGGCCGAGCCTTCGACCTGAAGTCCTTCCCGTCGGGGGGCGCCGGCATGGTCGGGACCGCGCGCGAGTTCCTCTCCTTCCTTGAGGCGATCCGCACCGGCGGCGGCGGCGTGGTGAGCGGCGACGCCGCGCGTCAGATGATGTCCAACCAGACGGGCGAGCTTCCCATCGTCACCAACGGCCCGGGCTGGGGCTTCGGCTTTGGCGGCGCGGTGCATCTCGACCCCGCCGCATCGGCGTCCGTCCACTCCAAGGGCGTGTGGCTGTGGGGCGGCGTCTATGGCCACAGCTGGTTCATCGACCCCGCCCGGAGCCTGAGCGTGGTCATCATGACCAACACCGCCATCGAGGGCATGACCGGCGCCTTCTCCGCCGACGTGACCGCCGCGGTCCAGGCCGACCGGTAGGCCGTCAGCCCAGCGCCCGCGCGGCCAGCGTGTCGGCCAGGCCCCGCCGGGCCAGCGCGTCGGCGCGCTCGTTGAGCTCGTGGCCGGCGTGGCCCTTGACCCAGCGCCAGTCCACCTCGTGGCGCAGCCGCGCCTGGTCCAGCCGCTTCCACAGGTCGTCGTTCTTCACCGGCTTCTTGTCGGCGGTCAGCCAGCCGCGCCGCTTCCAGCCGTGGATCCACTCGGAGATCCCCTTCATCACGTACTGGCTGTCGGTGTGCAGCTCCACCTTGCAGGGCTTGGTCAGCGCCTCCAGCGCCTGGATCGCGGCCATCAGCTCCATGCGGTTGTTAGTGGTCGCGAGTTCGCCGCCGCGCAGCTCGCGCTCCTTGCCGCCGGACTGCAGGATCGCGCCCCAGCCGCCTGGCCCCGGATTGCCCGAGCAGGCCCCGTCGGTGTGAATCACCACCTGCGGGGTCATGCCGACGCCGACCCGAACAGCACCAGGTCCGGCGAGGCGCGATGCACCGCCAGCTTGCGCTCGTACTCCAGGGGATCCTTCGGCCGCACCAGCGCCCCGTCCGGTGTCGCCCCCCAGTCGTGCAGGCGGGTCAGGAAGAAGCGCATCGCCGCCCCGTGCGCCAGCACCGGCAGCGTCGACCGTTCGAGGTCGGACAATGGCCTGCGGCTCTCATAGCCCGCCACCAGCTGCCGCGCCGAGGTGATGTTGAAACTGCCGTCCGGCTCGAAGCACCAGGCGTTCAGCGCGATGGCGATGTCGTAGGCCAGGGCGTCCACGCAGGCGAAGTAGAAGTCGATGGCGCCTGCGAACTTCCCCTGCTTGAAGAACACGTTGTCGGGAAAGAAGTCGGCGTGGATGACGCCCTGCGGCAGGCCCTTGGGCCACCGCGCCGCTAATTGTTCGAGATCGGACGATATGGTCGCCGCCAGCCCCGGCTTCAGCGCTTCCGCCGCCGGCCTCAGGGGCGCGAACAGCGGCGCCCAGGCGTCGTGGCCCAGGTCGTTGGCCCGCGCGCGCGCAAAGCCCTGCGCCGCCAGGTGCAGCTCGGCCAGGCCCGCGCCGGCCTCCCGGCAATGCGCCGCGCTGGGCCGCCGCACCGCCAGGCCCGAGAGGAACGAGACGATCGCGCAGGGCTTGCCGCGCACGCTCTTCAGGATCTCGCCCCTACGGTCCGGGATCGGCGTGGCGCTGGGAAAGCCGTGCGCCGCCAGCCACCGCAACAGTTCCAGGAAGAACGGCAGGTCGGCCGCCTTCACCCGCCGCTCATAGATCGTCAGGAAATACCGCCCGGCCTCGGTCTCCAGCAGGAAGTTGGAGTTCTCCACCCCCTCGGCCACGCCCTTCAGGCTGAGCGCAGCGCCCAGGTCGAAGTCCGCCAGCAGTTCCGCCAGCTCCTCGTCGGTGATGTCCGTATAGACCGCCATCCGCCCCGGATGGGCGAGGCTTGCGGAGTCGTCAAGCGAGCGCGTGCTGGCGCAAAGCTTAACCATAAGTGGACGCTGCCGCTCACCGCCGCTAGCGTCAGCTCCAGCGGGCCTTGCAAGGGTCCGTCGCGTGGGGGCGTGAAGTCATGGGTGCTTTTTCCGGGTCGCCCGGCGACGACATCTATACGGGCGGAATCGACAACGACACGGCCTCGGGCGCCGGCGGTAACGACAGCCTCAGCGGCTCCGACGGGGCTGACCGCCTGGCAGGCGGCTCCGGCGCAGACACCCTCGACGGGGGCGCTGGGGACGACGCGATCTTCAGCGGCGAGGCCGTCGCGGCGTTCAACCTGCCCTACTACGGCAACAGCTACGTCCTGCCGGCGCTCGACACGGGCGCGGAGGTCGACACCCTGAGGGGCGGAGACGGCTCGGACCGCATCTTCGCGGGCTATGGCGACAACGTCGACGGCGGCGCCGACGGCTCCTTTGGCGACTACCTGTTCATCAGCTTCCAGGGCGCGCCCGCCGGCGTGACCGCCGACTTCCGCCTCGCGACCCAGACGATCGGCGGCGGCGTCATCACCGGCGTCGAGAACATCAGCTACGTCCAGGGCAGCCAGTACGGCGACAACATCGACGTCCAGTCGGTCGGCAACAACGGCTATTCCGACTTCACCGTCGTTTCCGGCATGGACGGCTCCGACACCCTGACCGCCGGCTACTACACCGGGACCATGTTCGGCGACGCCGGCGACGACGTGGTCGACGGCCGGGGCAGCCAGTACCTCCAGCTCGTCGACGGCGGCGCGGGCAACGACACGCTCTACACCAACGCCAACACCTTCGCCCAGGCGAGCGGCGGCGCGGGCAACGACACGATCTACGCGCACGGCCTCACCCATGGGGACGCCGGCGACGACGTGATCGTCATGCAGTGGACCTACTACAGCGGGCAGGTCTACGGCGACGACGGCGACGACAAGATCACCGCGGCCGAAACGGGGAACCGGATCGCCGGCGGCTCGGGCGCCGACACGCTCATCGGCGGCAACGGCGCCGACTCCCTCTATTCGGCCGACTTCGCCGCCAATGGGTCGGCGGCGGCCGACGATATGGGCCTCGAGCATGACCGGCTGTCGGGCGGCGGCGGCGCCGACGACCTGGCGATCGGCTATGGGGACGACGCCGACGGCGGCGGCGGGACCGACACCCTGCGCCTGTCCCTCGGGGGCCTGACCCACGGGATCGACTTCGACACTGCGGGCATTGTTTCCGGCGCGCCGGTCACCCTGGGCGGCGGGGTCATCCAGAACGTCGAAACGCTGCTCTCCCTGCGCGGAAGCGATTTCGCCGACACGCTCAGGCTGGCCACCCAGGCCACCCAGCTCACCGTCGACGCGGGCGCGGGCGATGACGTGATCATCTCCCAGGGCAGCTCCGTCTCCGTCCTGGGCGGCGCCGGGAAC
>Ga0207657_10005880_pt1 | contig 12781 bp, 11 predicted proteins | sample KBSC33metaG_FD_184316 | JGI IMG/M metagenome (GOLD analysis project Ga0207657, IMG submission 184316) | Corn rhizosphere microbial communities from Kellogg Biological Station, Michigan, USA - KBS C3-3 metaG (SPAdes) (version 2) | ecosystem: Host-associated > Plants > Roots > Rhizosphere > Soil ...
GCTGACGCTCTCGACCCGCGAGCAGCACATCCGCCGCGAGAAGGCGACGAGCAACATCTGCACCAACTCCGGGCTGTGCGCGCTGGCGTTCTCGATCCACCTGACCCTGCTCGGCGAGAAGGGCATGCGCGCGCTGGCGGCTGAGAACCATCGCCTGGCGTGCCTCGCCGCCGACCGGCTGGCGAAAGTGCCCGGGGTCGAGGTGCTCAACGACAGCTTCTTCAACGAATTCACCCTCCTGGTTCCCGGCGATGCGCGCCAGCTCGTCCGCGATCTGGCCGACAAGGGCGTTCTGGCGGGTGTCTCGCTCGGGCGGCTCTATCCCGACGGCGACCGCCGCGAGAACGGGATCGTCGTGGCGGTGACCGAGACCGTGACCGAGGAGGATATCGAGGCCTTGGCCGCCGCGCTCGAGGGGGCCCTGACATGAGCGCGCCGAACGTCAGCGGGTGGAAGCCCGGCACGCCCGAAGCGCCTTCGGGTCCGGCGGGGATCGAGACGGTCACCGGCAATCGCGGGCTGATGCTGGAGGAGCCGCTGATCTTCGAGATCGGCGGGAGCGAGACGACGGGAGTCGATTTCGCTTCCCCCCTCCCCGCGGGGGATGGCTCTGCGCGACTGGCCGGATTGGAGCGCTCCGAACCGATCGGCCTGCCCGGCCTGTCGGAGCCGGAGACGGTGCGCCACTACACCCGCCTCAGCCGGCAGAACTACGCGATCGATTGCGGTATCTTCCCGCTCGGCAGCTGCACGATGAAGCACAACCCGCGGCTCAACGAGAAAGTCGCGCGGATGCCGGGCTTCGCCGACCTCCATCCGCTGCAACCCGAATCCACCGTTCAGGGCGCGCTCGGCGCGATCGACGAGCTGGCGCGCTGGCTGCTCGCGCTCACCGGCATGCATTCGGTGGCGATGAGCCCCAAGGCCGGGGCGCACGGCGAGCTGTGCGGCATCCTCTGCATCCGCGCGGCGCTCGAGGCGCGCGGCGATGCGCGCTCGGTGATCCTCGTCCCCGAAAGCGCCCACGGCACCAACCCGGCGACCGCCGCTTTCGCTGGCTATGCGGTGGAGAATATCCCGGCGGCCCCGGACGGCCGGGTCGATCTGGCCGCTCTCAAGGCGCGCCTCGGGGCGGGCGGGCTGGAAAACTGCAATGTGGCCGCGGTGATGATCACCAACCCGAACACCTGCGGCCTGTTCGAGCGTCAGATGAAGGCGATCTCCGACACGGTCCACGCGGCCGGCGCGCTGGTCTATTGCGACGGAGCCAACTTCAACGCCATCGTTGGCCGCGTGCGCCCGGGCGACTTCGGCGTGGACGCGATGCATATCAACCTGCACAAAACCTTCTCCACCCCGCACGGCGGCGGCGGGCCGGGCTCCGGGCCGGTGGTGCTCAGCGAAGCGCTGGCGCCGTTCGCGCCGCTGCCGTTCGTCCGCAAGACAGATGGCGGCTTTGAGCTGATCGAGGAAGAGGACGGGGTCGCAGCCGCGCCGCGCAGCTTCGGGCGGATGACCGCCTTCCACGGGCAGATGGGCATGTTCACCCGCGCGCTCGCCTATATCCTCAGCCACGGCGCCGACGGGCTGCGGCAGGTTTCGGGCGACGCGGTGCTGGGCGCCAACTACCTGCTGCGCAGCCTCGAGGATGTCCTCGACGCGCCGTTCGGCGGCACCGGGCCCTGCATGCACGAAGCGCTGTTCAGCGACGACGGCTTCGCGGAAGGGATCGCCACGCTCGATGTCGCCAAGGCGCTGATCGACGAAGGCTTCCACCCGATGACCATGTACTTCCCGCTGGTGGTCCACGGCGCGATGCTGATCGAGCCGACCGAATGCGAGAGCAAGGCGAGCCTCGACCAGTTCATCCTCGCGCTGCGCTCGATCGGCGAACGGGCGAAGGCGGGGGACTCGAGCCTGCACCAGGCGCCGCAGCTGGCCCCGCGGCGGCGGCTGGACGAAACGCTGGCGGCGCGGAAGCCGGTGCTGGCCTACGAAGGCTGAATTCCCCCTCCCCGGCGGGGAGGGGGGTGCCGGGTAACCCGGCGCCGGGTGGGGGAGCGCCCAAAGGGCGCGTCCACGCTGGCGTCGAGCACCCCCACCCAACCCTCCCCCCTCGAAGGGGAGGGCTTTCACAGCTTCGCCGTCAGCTCCGGCACGATCTGGAACAAGTCGCCCACCAGGCCGATGTCGGCGATCTGGAAGATCGGCGCGTCCTCGTCCTTGTTGATCGCCATGATCGTCTTTGAATCCTTCATCCCGGCGAGGTGCTGGATCGCGCCGGAGATGCCGATGGCGATATAGACTTGCGGGGCGACGATCTTGCCGGTCTGGCCGACCTGGTAGTCGTTGGGCACGTAGCCGGCGTCGACGGCCGCGCGGCTGGCGCCGACCGCGGCGCCGAGCTTGTCGGCCAGGGGAACGATCACCTGCTCGAACGTCGCCGCGTCCTTGAGCGCGCGGCCACCGGAGACGATGACCTTGGCGCTGGTCAGCTCGGGTCGTTCGCTGGCTTCGGCTTCGAGGCCGACGAAGGTTGAAAGGCCGGCATCGCCGGGTCCGGCCACCTCTTCTATCGCAGCCGCGCCACCTTCGGCGGCGGCCTTCTCGAACGCGGTGCCGCGCACGGTGATGACCAGCTTGGCGTCCGAGCTTTCCACCGTCGCGATGGCGTTGCCGGCATAGATCGGGCGCTTGAAGGTCCGCTCGCCCTCTATGGCGATCACGTCCGAAACCTGCATCACGTCGAGCAGCGCGGCGACGCGAGGAGCGACGTTCTTGCCCGTGGTGGTGGCGGGGGCGAGGAACGCGTCGTGATCGGCCATCAGTCCGACGACAAATGGCGCGACGTTTTCGGCCAGCTGGTGCTCATAAGCGGCATTGTCGGCGAGGTGGACCTTGCCCACGCCGGCGATCCTGGCCGCCGCTTCGGCCACCGCGCGGCAGCCCTTGCCGGCGACGAGCAGGTGGACCTCACCCAGTCTCGCCGCCGCGGTGACGGTCGCCAGCGTGGCGTCCTTGAGCTGCTGGTTGTCGTGTTCGACGAGAACGAGGGTCTTCATCAGGCGACTCCCAGGGCTTTGAGCTTGGCGACCAGCTCGTCGACCGAGCCGACCTTGATCCCCGCCTGGCGCACCGGCGGTTCGGTCACGCGGGTGACCTTGAGCCGGGGCGCGGTGTCGACGCCGTAATCGGCCGCGGTCTTCATCGCGAGCGGCTTGGACTTGGCCTTCATGATGTTCGGCAGCGAGGCATAGCGCGGCTCGTTGAGGCGCAGATCGGTGGTCACCACCGCCGGCAGCTTGAGCGTGACGGTTTCCAGGCCGCCGTCGACCTCGCGGGTGACCTTCACATCGCCGCCCGCTACCTCGACCTTGCTCGCGAAGGTCCCTTGCGGCCGGCCCCACAGCGCGGCGAGCATCTGGCCAGTCTGGTTGGAATCGTCGTCGATCGCCTGCTTGCCCATCAGGACCATGCCGGGCTGTTCCTCGTCGACGATGGCCTTGAGGATCTTCGCCACGGCGAGAGGTTCCACTTCATCATCGCTTTGCACCAGGATCGCCCGGTCGGCGCCCATCGCCAGCGCGGTGCGCAGCGTTTCCTGGGCCTTGGCCGGGCCGATCGAGACCGCGACGATCTCGCTCGCAGCGCCCTTTTCCTTCAGGCGAATGGCTTCCTCGACCGCGATCTCGTCGAAGGGGTTCATGCTCATCTTGACGTTGGCGAGATCGACTCCGCTGCCGTCGGGCTTGACCCGCGGGCGGACGTTGTAATCGATCACCCGCTTGACGGGGACGAGGATCTTCATGCGTGCTTCCTTCTAGGCTGCTTCGCCGATAGCCGCGCCGTGGCGAGCGGCATAGGCCTGCAATTGGGGTGCGAAATGCTCGGCGCCGCGGCGCCTCGTTTCGGGCTCGGGGATCGTCGAAAGCGATTTGGCCATCCGGGTGATGTTCTCGGGCGAGAGGCTGCCCAGCGGGGCGAGGTAGATGCCGATGGTGAACACGATCGCGCCGGTCTCGGGCAGCTTGCGCAGCGTCTGACGCTCGGAGCGCACGAACAGCGTTTCACCGGCATTCTCGGCCGTCACGTGGGCGAATTCTTCCTTCGGCGAACCCTCGGCGATCCAGCGCAGCGCAGAGGTCGGGCTGACGAACCAGTTGCAGCGGCCGTAGATTCGCCCCGGCTTGAGCTTGGCCATGAACTGGTCGACCGGGCTGGCGATCTGCTCGGCATAGCCGTGGATCGGTGCGTGCAACGCGATCATCGGGTGGCCCAGCTTGCCGGCAATGCGCCAGTCGGTCGGAAAGGCGACGGCCGCGCCGGTCAGCCGGTACGCGGCTTCGTGGGGGCGGCGTGTCAGCAGGCACATGTCTTCCCACGCCGAGCGGGCGGCGCCTTCGATGCCGCCGCCGACGCCGCGCAGCGCGGCCAGCTCGTCGCCCGCTGCCTCGGCCTCGGGCGTCAGCCGGGTGCTGTCCGGATAGGCGTCGAAGGTGGCGTTGCGCAGCGCGAGGTCCGGCTCGGGTTGCAGCCACTCGGCCTCGGTCAGCACGGCGAGGCCGATCTTCAACGGCCCGCCCCCGCGCGCCCGCGGCAATAGCTCGTCGACCGAAAAGCCGAGTGTCACGGGCCTTGGCGTCCTTCCTGTCGGAACAAGTTTCACGCGCAACTAATCCACGGCGCGAAGAAATGCCAGCGCCGTGGTGAAGCGCAGATTCGGGCGCGGTTCAAGCGCGCGGACCGACCGCCATGTTGTCGATCAGCCGAGTCCCGCCGATCCGCGCGGCGACAAACAGGCGGGCCGGCCGCGGGCCAAGCGCGGCGAGCGGCGCGAGGCTCTCGGCGTCGGCCAGCTCGGCGTAATCGACGCTGGCGAAGCCGCCGGCGACGAGCGCCTGCTCGAGCGCCACGAGTGCGGCTGAAACCGGTTCCCCCGCCTCGATCCGCGCGACCGCCTCGCGCATCGCCCCGGGCAAGGCGGCGGCCCGCTGGCGGTCTTCTGGCGAGAGGTAGCGGTTGCGGCTCGACAGCGCGAGGCCGTCTGCTTCGCGCACCGTCGGCACGCCGTCGATCGCGCCGGCGGCGGGCTGGCTCAAGTCGAGGTCGCGGGCCATGCGGCGGATCACCGCCAGCTGCTGCCAGTCCTTTTCCCCGAACAGCGCAAGATCCGGCCGCACCTGGTTGAACAGCTTGCAGACTACGGTCGCCACGCCGTCGAAATGGCCCGGGCGCACAGCGCCGCACAAGCCCTCGCCCACCCCGCCGACCGAGATCGTGGTGGCGAAACCGTCCGGGTACATCTCCCCGACCGGGGGGGCCCACAGCACGTCGACGCCCTCTGTTTCGAGCAGCCGCGAATCCTCGGCCGGTTGGCGCGGGTAAGCGGCGAGATCCTCGTTCGGCCCGAACTGCGTCGGATTGACGAAGATCGATACCACGACCGAGGCCGCGCGCTTCTGCGCTTCTCGGACCAGCGTCAGGTGGCCTTCGTGCAGCGCTCCCATCGTCGGCACGAGCGCCAGCGCGCCTTTCGCGCGCAGAGTGTCCACAACTTCGCGCAAGTCTGCGAGGCGGTTGACGGTATGCAACGATGGACCCCTTGGATAAAGCCGACGAGTGGGGCACTAGCCGCCCTGCCGTTTCAGAGAAAGCCCGCGCACACGTGGCCCAGCCCCCGCATCGCATCGTCTTCGCCAACGAGAAAGGCGGCACCGGCAAATCGACGACCGCCGTTCACGTGGCTGTGGCGCTGGCTTATCGCGGGGCGCGAGTCGCGGCGATCGACCTCGATCCGCGCCAGCGCACGCTCTACCGCTATTTCGAGAACCGCGCGGAGACGCAGCGGCGGCGCGGCATCGACCTGCCCGGCGTGGCGTTCGCGGTGTTCGAGGGCGGCTCGGTCGACCAGCTCGAGGGCGCGGTCGAACGGCTGGCCCACGGCGATCTTGCCGGCCCGGCCGATTTCGTGATCTTCGACACCCCCGGGCGCGACGATCCGCTCGCCCGCCACGCCGCGAGCCGGGCCGATACGCTGGTCACGCCGATGAACGACAGCTTCGTCGATTTCGACCTGATCGGCCAGGTCGATGCGGAGACCTTCAAGGTCCGCCGCCTGTCTTTCTATGCGGAGCTGATCTTCGAAGCGCGCAAGGCGCGGGCGATCGCCGAACGGCGCGAGATGGACTGGGTGGTGGTGCGCAACCGCGTCCATCACGTCGATGCGCGCAACCAGCGGCGCATCGACGACGCGCTGACGGAGCTTTCCAGGCGCGTCGGCTTCCGCGTGGCCCAGGGGCTCAGCGAGCGGGTGATCTACCGCGAGCTGTTCCCTTCCGGCCTGACGCTGCTCGACAAGGGCCAGCTCGGCGAGCTCGGCACGAGCCACCTGGTCGCCCGGCAGGAACTGCGCGAGCTGGTCGCCAAGCTCCACCTGCCTGGGTTCGGCAACCGGGCGGAGGCCGCCTGAGCGATGGGCAAGCTTATCGTCTATGCCGTGCTGGGGGTGATCGTTTTCAAAATGGCCACGGGGCGCTGGCCGTGGGAACCGAAGGTTGCCCCGCGCGCTCAGGAAGTGTTCCGTGCGCGCAAGCTCCTGGGCGTGCGTGCCGGCGCGGATCGTGCGGAAATTATCGAGGCACACAGGCGTTTGCTGGCGATGGTCCATCCCGACAAGGGCGGCACCAACGAGCAAGTCCACGAGGCCCAAGCCGCGCGCGACGTGCTGTTGGACGAATTGCCGGACGCCTGAAGGAAACCCCATGAGTCATCAGTTTCACCCGACCGTTTTGCGCGAATACGACATCCGTGGGATCATTGGCGAGACGCTCGGGCCTGACGACGCGCGCGCGATCGGCCGCGGTTTCGCCACGCTGCTGCGCCGGGCGGGCGGGAGCAAGGTGGCGGTCGGTTACGACGGACGGATCAGTTCGCCGATGCTCGCCCATGCGCTGTGCGAAGGCCTGACCGCAAGCGGCTGCGATGTCGTCAACATCGGCATGGGCCCGACGCCGATGCTTTATTACGCGGAAGCCTCAAGCGAAGAGGTGGATGGCGGCATTCAGATAACCGGCAGCCACAATCCCGCCAATTACAATGGCTTCAAGATGGTATTTCAAGGCCGGCCGTTCTTCGGGGAAGACATCCAGGCCATCGGCCGGCTGGCGGCCGCGGGCGACTGGCTCGACGGCGCTGGCACGATCGAGGCGCGCGAGATCCTGGAGGATTACGTCGAGCGTCTGCTGGTCGGCCTCGACGGCGTTCCCGCCGACAAGCTGAGCAGCCTGCGGGTCGGCTGGGACGCCGGCAACGGAGCCGCCGGCCCCGCACTGGAACTGCTCGCCGCCCGGCTGCCCGGGGAGCACTTCACGCTCTACACTGAGGTCGACGGCAATTTTCCCAATCATCACCCGGATCCTACTGTCCCGGAAAACCTCCAAGACCTTCGCCGGCTTGTCGCGGAGAAGAGCCTCGACTTCGGAATTGCTTTCGACGGCGATGGCGACCGGATCGGCGCGGTCGACGGCGAAGGCCGGATCATATGGGGCGACCAGCTGCTGATGATCTATGCGGAGGACTTGCTAGGTAGAATGCCGGGCTCGACGATCATCGCCGACGTCAAGGCCAGCCGCGCCCTGTTCCAGCGCGTCGCCGAGCTCGGCGGCAAGCCGCTGATGTGGAAGACCGGCCACAGCCTGATTAAGTCCAAAATGAAGCAAATTCACGCTCCGCTGGCCGGCGAGATGAGCGGCCACGTGTTCTTCGCCGACGAATACTACGGCTACGACGACGCGCTTTACGCCGCCGTGCGGCTGATCGCCGCCTCCGCGCGACTCGGCAAATCGGTTACCGAGCTGCGCGGTGCGATGCCGGCCATGATCAACACGCCCGAGCTGCGCTTCCAGGTCGACGAAAGCCGCAAGTTCGCCGCGATCGACGAGGTCAAGCAGCGCCTTTCCGGCACCGGCGCGGATGTCAACGACACCGACGGGGTGCGCGTGACGACCAGGGACGGCTGGTGGCTGCTACGCGCCTCGAACACCCAGGACGTGCTGGTCGCCCGCGCCGAAAGCGAAAGCCAGCAGGGCCTCGACCGCCTGCTCGAACAGATCGACGAGCAGCTCGCGGCCTCGGGGCTCGAGCGGGGCGCGCAAGCTGCGCACTGAACCGATTTCGCCGCTCGCGCGTTGTCCTGGCGCGACAGCAAGAGACGGAGCGCGATGACAAGCGATCTTTTGGCCGGTGCGACCGCGGTCGTGACCGGCGGAGAATCCGGCATCGGCGAAGCCTGCGTCGATGCACTCGTCGCGGCTGGCGCGCGTGTCGTCCTGACGTATCATTCCGATCAGGTGGCTGCCGAGGCGATCGCCGCGCGCAGCGGTGGCGGCGCCCGCGCTTTGGCGGTGCGAACCGACGTCGCCGACGAAGCGGCGGTCGATGCATTGTTCGGCGCGGCCGAGCACGCGTTCGGCCCGGTCACCCTGCTGGTCAACTCGGCCGGTCTCAACATGGGCGGGATCAAGCTGGTCGACATGGAGCTGGCCCGCTTCGACCGGGTGGTGAAGACCGATCTTTATGGCCCGTTTCTCACCTGCCGCCGCTTCGCGCGGCCGCTGGTCGCGGCGGGCAAGCGCGGTCGCATCGTCAATATCTCTTCGATCCACGAACGAGCGCCGCGTGTCGGCGCGGTGGAATACGATTCGGCCAAGGGCGGCCTCGCCCAGCTCACCGCCACCCTCGCTCTCGAGCTGGCGCCGCAAGGGATCGCGGTCAATGGCGTGGCACCCGGGATGATCCTCACGCCGATGAACGAGCGCGCGGTTGAGGACGTGGCCTTTCGCAAGCAGCGCGAGGCCTTCATTCCGTGGGGCCGTGCGGGGCGGGCGGAAGAAGTGGCCACCCTCGTGTTGTATTTGCTGTCGCCGGCCGCCGATTACATAACCGGGTCAACCATCACCATTGACGGCGCGCTGTCGCTCGTCATCGCGCCGGGAGCCTGAAGTAATGGTCGCTTATGTCGTGGAGCAGCTCGACGAAGTCGTCATCGACGGGGACTCGCCCCTGGCCGGCATGGACCTGATGAGCCCGTTCGTCTGGCGCGAAGGCGAGACTTACCGGATGATGCTGCGCGGCGTTCCGCAGCCGCTGACGCTCGCCAATCCGACCGGCGTGATCGCCTCCGCACACAGCGTGGATGGCCTTCACTTCACGGTCGATCCGCAGCTGGCGATCGTGCCCGATGCCGATCCCAAGTCGCCCGACGCCGGCGGCTGCGAGGATCCCACCGTGCTCATCGACGCGCAGGGCTACACGGTGTTCTACACGGGGGTCGACGCCGCGCACGCGCAAGGCTGCCTGATGGTGGCGACAGGGCCCTCGCTCGACAAACTGGTTAAGCGCGAAGTCGCCATCAAGGCGCGCAAGGGCGATGGCAACATCAAGGAAGCGACGCTGGTTCAGACGAGCGGGGACAAGTGGCGCCTGTTCTACGAATACGCGCACGATAACGCCTCGCGGGTGGGCCTGGCGACCGAGCACAAGCCGGGTGGCCCCTGGACGCCGCTGCCGCCGCCGTTCACGATTCGAGAGAATAGCTGGGACAACTGGCACCTTTCGACCGGGCCGATCGTCCAGTTGCCGGGCTTCGACCCGGTGATGTTCTACAACGGGGCCACGATGGACGCGCGCTGGCGGATCGGCTGGGTGACCTTCGACGAGGATTTCACCCGGGTCACGGGGCGCGGGATCGAGCCGATGCTGGTCCCACCGCCGGCGGTCGAGCGCACCGACGACGACATCGCCTTCGCCGCCTCGACGGTGATCGAAGGCGATGCGATCGGCCTCTATTTTTCGCTCGAGGACCGGATGCTGCGCCGCGCTCTGGTGCGGGCATTCAACTAGCGCGAATGAGAAAAGGGGCGCCGAAGCGCCCCTTCCGTTGCGGCTGAATATTCGATCAGCTCGCGGTCTTGGTCGAGCTTGCGGCCGAACTTGTCGTCGAGCTGCCGAGGCCGCTTTCGCTGTCGCGATCTAGCGAGCGGTCGCGGACGCGCAAATTGTTCTGCACGTTTTTCACGCCCGAGACGTCCTCGGCGCAATCTTCCGCGCGGCGCTTCTGCAGCCGCGTGGCGACGGTGCCGTCGAGCGTCACTTCGCCGTTGCTGACGATAACGGTGACGTTGCTCGCATCGACGCCCCAATCGTCGGTCAGGTTGTCGTTGACGTCTTCGCGGATGCGGTCGTCGGACCGGGTGTAGTTCTGCGGGCCGCGGCCGCGGTGATCCATCTGCCGCCGCCGGGCAGCGTCCTTGTCGCCAAACCACGACATCACTTCGTCGCCCGCGCGGTCGAACCAATCGCGGCTGTTGCGCCCGTGGCCGCGATGCGCATCCTCATCGGAACGCGACGGGCGGTAAGAGGGCCGGAAACCGGCACCGCCTTCATAGAGGCCGGAGCCGAAGAACGCGCCGGTCGCGCCGTAACCACCGTAGTTAGGCGAGGTCGGCGCGTTGAAGTCGCCGCCGTTCTGGTCCTCCATGGTGAAGCTGCTGTGCCGCCAGCCGGGTGCGCCTTGGAAGTACGACGACGCCGGGCCATAGTCGTCTTCGAGGCGGGAGCGGTATTCGCCGCCGCCGCGCGAATAACCCGAACCGCCCTGGCCATAGCGGCTGTCGCGATCCCAGCCGGACTCGTAGTTGCCCTGGCCCTGGCGGAAGCCGGCCCGGGTCTCGCTCATCTGCTCGCCGTAATCCTCGTCGTAGCCCGGCTGCCTCCCGCGTTCGGACGAGAACTGCTCTTCCTGGTCACGCCAGCTGCGCTCGTCGCGCTCGCGCGGGTAGCGTCCGCTGCGGTTGTATCGGTTGCGATCGGTCATGGGTCGTCTCCTTACGATGGTTTGAACTCGTCGCGCCGGCGCGCGGCTTCGCGCGCCCTGCGAGCGGGTGCTGCCCATGAAACGGATTGGACGCCCGGAAGTTGCGCGTCCGGGCGCATATCGACGGCGCCTTGGCGTCTTGCGGGCACTGGCGAGGCCTGCGAGATCGGGGCGTGGCCGAACAGTCCCTGATTCCGCCCGAGATCGCGGCCTGGTTCAAAGCTCGTGGCTGGCGTGTGCGCCGGCATCAGGCTCAGATGCTCGCGGCGAGCGATGCCGGGCGCCACGCGCTGCTGGTGGCCGACACCGGCGCGGGCAAGACGTTGGCGGGCTTCCTGCCGACGCTGGCGGACTTCACGCCTTCGCGGCTTGGCGGCGCGCCACCGCCCGATGGGCTGCACACGCTTTACGTGTCGCCGCTGAAGGCGCTGGCCTACGACGTGCAGCGCAACCTCGTCACGCCGGTCGAGGAAATGGGCCTGCCGATGCGCATCGAAAGCCGCACCGGCGATACCCCGGCCGACCGCAAGAAGCGCCAGCGGACCCGGCCGCCGCATGTGCTGATGACGACGCCCGAATCGCTGTCGCTGCTGCTCAGCTATCCCGACAGCTTCGAGCTGTTCCGCGGGCTCAAGCGGGTGGTGATCGACGAAGTCCACGCCTTCGCCACCGGCAAGCGCGGCGACTTGCTGGCGCTGGCTCTGAGCCGGCTGCAGGCGATCGCGCCCGAGATGCAGCGCGCGGCGCTGTCGGCCACGGTCGCTTATCCCGAGCGGTTTCGCGAATGGCTCGCGCCGTGGGGAGAGATCGAGGCGGTGGAACTGGTCGCGGGCGAGAAGGGCGCGCCGCCGGAGGTCGAAATCCTGCTGCCGGAAGAGGCGAGCGTGCCGTGGGGCGGCCACGCTGCGCTGTGGGCGATCCCGCAGCTGTATGAAATCATCAAGCGCAACAAGACGACGCTGATCTTCACCAACACCCGGTTCCTCGCCGAGCTGATCTTCGAGCAGCTGTGGGACGCCAACGACGACACGCTGCCGATCGGCATCCACCACGGATCGCTGTCGAAGGAAGCGCGGCGCAAGGTCGAAGGGGCGATGGCGCGGGGCGAGCTGCGCGCGCTTGTCGCCACCGCCAGCCTCGATCTCGGGGTCGACTGGGGGGATATCGACTGCGTGGTGCAGATGGGCGCGCCGAAGGGATCGAGCCGGCTGCTGCAGCGGGTCGGGCGGGCGAACCATCGGCTCGACCAGCCGAGCCGGGCGATCCTCGTTCCGGGCAACCGCTTCGAGTTTCTCGAAGCCCAGGCGGCCAAGGACGCGGTCGACCAAGGCCAGCGCGATGGAGAGGATTTCCGCCCCGGCGGGCTCGATGTGCTGGCCCAGCACGTGATGGCTTGCGCCTGCGCGGCGCCGTTCGACGAGGCCGCGCTGCTCGCGGAAGTGCGCTCGGGCCTGTCCTACGCCTGGGTCGGGGAAGAGACCTGGCAGCGGGTGCTGCACTTCGTCGCCACCGGGGGCTATTCGCTGGAGGCCTACGACAAGTTCAAGCGCATCGTGCGCGATGCCGACGGCACCTGGCGCCTGACCCACCCCGAGCACGCGCACCGCCACCGAATGAACGCCGGGATCATCGTCGATGCCGAGATGATCGAAATCCGCTTCCGCAACGGCCGCTCGCTGGGCAAGGTCGAGGAGCAGTTTGCCGCTTCGCTCAAGAACGGCGACACGTTCCGCTTCGCCGGGATGGACCTGGAGGTCGAATCTCTGCGCGATCTGGAGTTGATCGTCCGCGCGGCGAAATCCTCGGCGACGATCCCGAGCTATCTCGGCCTGCGCTTGCCGCTGACCACCCACCTGGCCGACCGGGTGCGCGAGATGCTGGTCGACCGGGCGGGCTGGGCGCGGTTTC
>Ga0207657_10005882_pt1 | contig 12778 bp, 17 predicted proteins | sample KBSC33metaG_FD_184316 | JGI IMG/M metagenome (GOLD analysis project Ga0207657, IMG submission 184316) | Corn rhizosphere microbial communities from Kellogg Biological Station, Michigan, USA - KBS C3-3 metaG (SPAdes) (version 2) | ecosystem: Host-associated > Plants > Roots > Rhizosphere > Soil ...
TGGAAGCGCTCGGGCTTCGGCGACATCGGCCAGTACGGCCAGGAGGGCATGCGCTTCTGGACCAAGAACAAGGTCGTGACCCAGCGCTGGCCCGACGGATTCGTCGATGCCGGAGACAAAGGCGCGTTCCACATTCCCACCTTTGGCTGAGCTGCGGTTGGTCTCCGATTAAATTCGGAGTAAATGATCCCGTCATTTCATGACGGGGGTGAGAAATGATCGCACTCGCGCTTGCACTGGCCCTGCAGGGTCAATGGACCGGTCCGCACACGGAGGAATATAAAGGTCCAGGCTATTTCTGCGGCGGCGGCTACGCCATTCATCTTGCCAGCGGCGACCGCGCGCTGATCCTGCCGCAGTCGGCAACGGCCGGCGTTCAGGGCGCTCGCCTCGTCCTTGGCGGACGCGAGGTCAATGTCTGGTCGGGCGCCTCGCATGCTCCCGGCAAGCTCGTCATCCGCTATGGCGGCACTGCGGTGACGGAGCAGAACGACGGCGGCCAGGTGGGCTACACTGTTTCTGACGAGACCGACTTCGGGCTGCGGTTGACCAGCGAAGCCTTCCGCGGATTCAAGCGCGACGGCTGGTTCTTCACCAAGGCGAACTTCTCCAACTCGGCCGAAAACCGGGTCCGCTGCCTCGCCGCGTACAGCTATTGAGGCGCGTCTCTCTCCGGGCCGCCTGCAACAAGTTGTGAGGCGAAACTGTTGAAGGGGCGTGACCCGCGTTCCACTCATCAGTTGTACCCTGCTGCTGATCGTCTCTGCCTGCGGCGGCCGAGATCCTGTCGACAAGCAGGCGGTGAAGGCTTCCGCTCTTCCCGACGTCAATGCGCCCGCGCCGACCGCAATCGGCGAGCCGCACAAGGATACGGGTCCGGCACGGCCGCTGCCGCCGGCGTCCGCCACAATCCCCGCAGCGCTTCAAGGGCGCTGGGGCCTGACCCCCGCCGACTGCAGCGGCGATCCATCGGCAGCGAAAGGCCTGCTCGTCATCACTCCGGATCAACTGCGCTTCTACGAATCGCGGGCGGTGCCGGCGGCGGACGTCGGAGCCGACAGCAATTCGATCAGCGGCAATTTCGCCTTCACTGGCGAAGGGCAGAGCTGGACCCGATATGAGGCGCTCAAGGTCAGCAAGAACCAGCTGACCCGTACGGAGATCAAACCAACCGCGAGCTTCACCTATGCCAAATGCAGCTAGGATCCTGATGCTGTTTCTCGGCGCCACGGCGCTCCAGGCGTGCAGCAAGCAAGCGTCGCAGAACCGGGCAGCCAACCAGGACATCGACATCGAGGATAATGTCGCCGCCGGCGGCATGCCCGATAACGCCCAGATCGAGACACTTCCGCCCGACGAAAGCAGCACGACCCCGTCCAACCAGCTGCAAACGGGCTACGACAGTCCCGAGGTAAACGATCTCGGCAATGGTCACTGACGAAAAAGGAACGGCCGATGATGACCCTCTATTATTCGCCCGGTGCCTGCAGCCAGGCGCCGCACATCCTGCTCCACGAAATCGGCCTCGAGCATGATGCGAAACGGGTCGATCTCAAGGCCAAGCGCCTCGAGGACGGCAGCAACTATCTCGACGTGAACCCGAAGGGCGCCGTGCCGGCTCTCCAGCTCGAAAGCGGCGAAGTGCTGACCGAAAACGCCGTGATCCTGCAATATCTCGGCGATCGGGCGAGCTGGCCCGAAGTGCTTCCACCAATGGGCGATTTCCGCCGCTACCGCGTGCTCGAGCTGGTCAATTTCATCACCACCGAGCTGCACAAGAGGTTCGGCTTCCTCTTCAACAGCGAAGCGACGGACGAATTCAAGCAGTTCGTCACTCGCGACCTCTCGAAGAAGCTCGACTGGATCGATGGGCGGCTCGGCACAGGACCGTTCCTCATGGGCGACGACCTGACCCTGCCGGACGCCTATTTGTTCGTGATCGCCGGCTGGACCGAGAAAATGATCGGCCTCGACAAATGGCCGAACCTCGCCGCCTTCCGCGAGCGGATGTTGCAGCGGCCGTCGGTGCGGCACGTGCTCCGCTTCGAGGGGCTGCTGCAAGAGGAACCGGCGCCAGCATAGCCGGTCTTGCTGCGGCCGCGGGCCCGCCCTAGAGCCCCGGCGCAATGAGCCAATTCGACCTCACCGAGGACCAGCTCCAGATCCAGGAGATGGCGCGGAAATTCACCGCCGACGCGATCACGCCGTTCGCCGCGGAATGGGACGAGAAGCACATCTTCCCGCGCGACACGATCCGCGAAGCCGCCGAACTCGGCTTCGGCGCGATCTACGTTTCGGAAGAGAGCGGCGGCATCGGACTGGGCAGGCTCGAGGCGGCGCTGATCTTCGAGGCGCTCGCCTACGGCTGTCCATCCACGAGCGCGTTCATCTCGATCCACAACATGGTCTGCTGGATGATCGACCGCTTCGGCTCCGCCGAGCTCAAGCAGAAGTATCTGCCGTCCATGATCACCATGAAGGACATGGGCAGCTATTGCCTGACCGAGCCTTCGTCCGGCTCCGACGCCGCCGCGCTCAAGACGAAGGCGGTGCTCGACGGCGACCATTATGTTGTCAGCGGTTCGAAAGCATTCATCTCCGGCGGGGGCGCCAACGACGTCATGGTCGCCATGGTGCGCACCGGCGAGGAGGGCCCCAAGGGCATCACGGCGCTGGTCATCGAAAAGGACATGAAGGGCGTCAGCTTCGGCGCGCAGGAGAAGAAGCTCGGCTGGCATTCGCAGCCGACCAGCCAGGTCAATTTCGACGAGGTGCGGGTGCCCGTCGCCAACCGCGTCGGCGCGGAAGGCGAAGGTTTCCGCATCGCCATGATGGGCCTCGACGGAGGCCGGCTCAACATCGGCGCCTGCTCGTTGGGCGGCGGCCAGCGCTGCCTCGACGAAGCGGTCAAATACACCAAGGAACGCAAGCAATTCGGCCAGGCGATCGCCGAATTCCAGGCGACGCAGTTCACGCTTGCCGACATGGAGACCGAGCTCCAGGCCGCGCGCTACCTGCTCTATGTCGCGGCCGCCAAGGTCACCGCCAACGCACCCGACAAGACGCGGTTCGCAGCCATGGCCAAGCGGCTGGCGACGGACACCGGCTCGTCCGTAGTCGATCGCGCGCTCCAGCTTCACGGCGGCTACGGCTATCTGATGGACTATCCGATCGAGCGCTTCTGGCGCGACCTCCGCGTCCACTCGATCCTGGAAGGCACCAACCAGATCATGCGCGTGATCGTCAGCCGGGACATGCTCCGCCAGTGACTGACGATGTGCTGATCACGACCCAGGACCGGGTCGGCCGCCTCCGGCTCAATCGCCCGCAGGCGATCCACGCCCTCACGACCCAGATGTGCGAGGCGATGAGCGCGGCGCTTCTCCAATGGATGCACGACGACAGCGTGGAGGCCGTCGTGATCGACCATGCCGAGGGCCGCGGCTTCTGCGCCGGCGGCGACGTCGTCATGCTCGCCCGCAGCGGCAACACCGACGCGGACGAGGCGAAGCGCTTCTTCTTCGCCGAATACCGGCTCAACCACCTGCTCTTCACTTACCCCAAGCCGACCGTGGCGATCATGGACGGGATCACGATGGGCGGCGGCGTCGGCATCTCGCTCCCTTGCGACTTCCGCATCGCCACCGAGAACACGCGCCTGGCCATGCCCGAGACCGGCATCGGACTCTTCCCGGACGTCGGCGGCGGCTGGTACCTGCCCCGCCTGCCTGGGCGGGTTGGCGAGTTCATGGCGCTTACCGGCGCGCGTCTCGACGGCGCCGAATGCCATTATCTCGGGCTTGCCACGCATTATGTCGAGCAGGCGTCGCTCGCCGACATGGTCGACCGCATCGCGACGACGCCCCAGCGAGTGCAAGGGCCGATCGGCGCATTCGCAACAACTCCGCCGGAATCGAAGATCGAACAGAATTTGCCGCAGATCACGCGCTTCTTCGCATCGGACAGGCTGGAGGAAATCCTCGCCGCGCTGGAAGCGGACGAAGGCGAGTGGGCACGGACGGAGCTCGGCACGCTCCGCACGAAGAGCCCACTGTCGTGCAAGGTCTCGCTGCGCCTGATGGCCGAAGGCGCGCAACGCACGAGCTTCACCGACGAGATGCGCGCCGAATATGCGCTCGCCGGGCGCGTCGTCAGGACTCACGACTTCCGCGAGGGCGTCCGCGCGGTCCTGATCGACAAGAGCGGCGATCCGCAATGGGACCCGGCGACGCCGGAAGAGGTGACCGAAGAAATGCTCGACGTCCTCTTCGCCCCGTTGCCGCCGAGCGAAGAATGGACGCCCTTCCCGCAAGCGGAGACGGTCGCATGAGCGAGTTCAGCACCATCCTGGTCGAGCAGCGGGGGGCGGTTACGCTCGTCACCTTGAACCGGCCGCAGGCGCTCAATGCACTTAACAGCGAGGTTCTGAGGGAGCTGACGGAGGTCTTCGCCGGCTATGACGCCGATCATTCCCAGCGCTGCCTCGTCCTCACCGGCTCCGAGAAAGCATTCGCCGCGGGGGCCGACATCAAGGAGATGTCGAGCCAGGGCTTCGCCGACATGTACACGCAGGATTTCTTCGCGGGGTGGGAGAGAATCACGGCGACCCGCAAGCCGTGGATCGCGGCCGTTGCGGGCTACGCCCTCGGCGGCGGGTGCGAGGTGGCGATGATGGCCGACATCATCATCGCCGCGGAGACCGCCAAGTTCGGCCAGCCGGAAATCAAGCTTGGAGTGACGCCCGGCATGGGCGGCTCGCAGCGGCTGACCTGGGCTGTCGGCAAGGCCAAGGCGATGGAAATGTGCCTCACCGGACGGATGATGGATGCGGCGGAAGCCGAGCGATCGGGACTGGTGGCGAAGGTCGTTCCAGCCGCCGAGCTCGTCGACGAAGCGATAAAGACGGCCGAGGCGATCGCCGCAATGCCCCCGCTCGCGGCCATTGCCGTGAAGGAGATGGTCAACGCCGCGTTCGAGATCCCGCTGGCGCAGGGCATCCGCTTCGAGCGGCGGCTGTTCCACGGCCTGTTCGGGACCGACGACCAGAAGGAAGGAATGAGCGCCTTCGTGGAGAAGCGGCCGGGCAACTGGAAAGGGCGCTGAGTCATGGCACGCATCGCATTCATCGGCTTGGGGCACATGGGCGGCGGGATGGCCCCCAACCTCGCCAAGGCAGGGCATGAGGTCCGGGCGTTCGACCTCGTTCCCGAAGCCGTTGAGCAAGCGGTCACCAAGGGCTGCAGCGCCGGTTCCTCGACCGCGGATGCGGTCAAGGACGCCGATGTGGTCATCACCATGCTTCCCGCTGCGAAGCACGTCCGCGCGGTCTTTCACGACGATGTCGCACCGAATGCGAAGCCTGGCACGTTGCTGATCGACTGCTCGACCATCGACGTCGCGAGCGCGCGGGACGTCGGCGAGGCGATGAAGGCCAAAGGCTTCGACTTCCTCGACGCGCCGGTATCCGGCGGAATTGCGGCGGCTGCAGGCGGTGCGCTCACCTTCATGGTCGGCGGCACCGACGAGCAGTTCGAGCGGGCGAAGCCTTTCCTGGAGCCCATGGCCAAGGCGGTGATCCATGCGGGCGAGCTCGGCGCGGGACAGGCGGCGAAGATCTGCAACAACATGATCCTCGGTGCGACGATGGTCGCGACCTGCGAAGCTTTCGTCCTCGCCAAGAAGCTCGGGCTCGACCTCCAGACCTTCTTCGACATTTCGTCCAAGGCGTCTGGCCAGAGCTGGTCGATGACCAGCTATTGCCCGGTGCCGGGCGTCGGCCCCGAAACGCCGGCCGACCATGACTACGAAGGTGGTTTCGCCGCGGCGCTGATGCTGAAGGATCTCAGGCTCGCCGCAGATGCCGCCCAAAGCGTCGGCGCCTACACGCCGATGGGTGGCGAGGCCGAGGAGCTCTACCAACGATTTGTTGACCGCGGCGGCGGTTCGAAGGATTTCTCGGGAATCATCAAGATGATCGACGACAGCTGGAAAGCGCCCGATCAGAGCTAGGAGGGATTATGCGTTCGACGTTTCTTGCCGCAGCTTCCGCGTGCTTCATGCTTGCGGCGTGTAACGGATGGAAGTCCGGCCAGGCGAACAGCTCGCAGGGAAATATCAGCAAGGATTCGCGCCCCCCGGCGACGGCGAACGCTTCAAGCGCCGGGAACGCGATGGTCATGCTTGCGCTACCGTCAGTGAGCGGGGCTCAGGCCGCTTCGATCATGAAGGAACGCCACGACGGCATGGAGGCGATGGGAAAGGCGTTCAAGACGCTCCATCGCGACCTTGATTCTGACGATCCCAACGTGGGCGAAATTCGCGGCGCCGCAGCGCTGATCCTGAAGAATTCGAAGGCTGCGTCGAACTGGTTCCCGGCGGGGACCGGGCCTGAGGCGGGCAAGACGGGCGCCAAGCCGGAGATCTGGCAGAACCCGCCGGATTTCGCCGCCAAGCTCGCGGCATTTCAGAAGGCGGCCGACCTCTTTTACAAGAGCGCAATCGTCGGCGACGTCGACACGCTCAAGGCGAACGAGGACACCCTCGGGGGCACCTGCAAGGCATGCCATGACAAATATCGGGCGGAGATGAAGCACTGAGCTCGTCCGAGGGCGGGGAGCAGCCGGTCTGGGACTTGCCCGTCCGGCTGGTCCACTGGCTCATCGCGGCGCTGATCGCGTTCAGCTGGTGGTCGGTTCACCACCACCATACCGACTGGCACATCTGGTCGGGGTGCGCGATCCTGACGCTGCTGATCTTTCGGCTGCTGTGGGGATTTGTCGGCAGCTCGACGGCGCGCTGGTCGAGCTTCGTGCGCGGGCCGCGCGCTCTCGCTGATCATTTCAAGGGGCGCTGGGTCGGCATCGGCCACAATCCGCTCGGCGCGCTGAGCGTGCTCGCGATGTTCCTTGCGCTCGCCGTGCAGGTCGGGCTTGGGCTCATCTCCGAAGACGAGGACGGAATCTACACCGGCCCGCTCAGCGGCCTGGTCGGCATCGACACCTCCGACAAGGCGCGCGACGTGCATGAGCTGTGGTTCAACGTCATTCTGGGCCTCATCGTCCTGCACCTCGCGGCGATTGCTTATTACCGCTTGCGCGGCCGCCGGCTGACCAAGCCGATGATCACCGGCCGCGGTGAGATCGGCCCGGGGCTGCAGCCAATGCGCCCCGGCAAATGGTGGGTCGCGCTGGTCTGCCTTGCGATCGGCATCGGCGTCACCCGCTGGGTCATTGCCGGCGCTCCGCCCTTCGGTCACTGGTCGCCGTCTTGATCGGACGGCCTCGGCGGCCCACATCGCACCCATGCTGATCCGTACCGAGCAGACGCCGAACCCCTCCACCCGCAAGTTCCTGCCGGGCCAGACCGTCATGGAAGCTGGCACGCGCGACTTTGCCGACGCCGAAACTGCCGAGACGTCGCCGCTCGCCGGCGCCCTCTTCGACAGCGGCATGGTCGAAGGCGTTTTCTTCGGCCGTGACTTCGTATCGGTAACTGCTGCCCCCGGCGTTTCGTGGAGCGACCTCGAGCCGCTGGTGCTCGAGACGCTGCTTGACCATTTCGTCAGCGCGGCGCCTTTGTTCCGCCCAGGCAGCGCCGCCGGCATTCATGTCGCCGACGCGGACTTCGACGAAAATCCCGAGGACGCGGACATCATCGACCAGATCAAGGAGCTGATCGAAACCCGCGTCCGCCCGGCCGTCGCGCAGGACGGCGGCGACATCGTCTATAAGGGTTATCGCGACGGGCACCTTTACCTGTCGATGCACGGCGCCTGCTCTGGCTGCCCGTCCTCGACCGTCACGCTCAAGCGCGGGATCGAGAGCCTGATCCGGCATTATGTTCCCGAGGTCGAATCCGTCGAAGCAGTCTAAGCGCTCGGTCTAACTTTCTGGGGCTTGCGGCGTTGAACCGCATGTGCCCACTATCCCATCCGACATGCTGCTCGCCTTCGACACGTCGAGTTCTGCCTGCACCGCCGCCTTGTTCGACGGCCGTCGTTGTGTCGCGCGAGCCGACGAGCTGATCGGCCGCGGCCACGCCGAGCGGCTGGTGCCGATGATCGCCGAGTTGATGAATGGCGCCAGCGCAGATCAGATCCTCGTCGGTGTCGGTCCGGGGAGCTTCACCGGAATCCGGGTCGCCATCGCCGCGGCGCATGGCCTGGCGATCGGTTGGGGCGCGGAGCTTACCGGAATGTCCTCGCTCGCGCTGCTTGCCGCCGGGGCGGCTGGTGAAGGCCCGGTCGCCGCAGCGGTTCGGGGCGGACATGGCGAGCTGTTCGTTCAGCAATTCGATGCGGCGTCGAAGCCAACATCAGAGTTGCGCAATCTTGCTCCGGCGGAGGCGGCGCAGGTGATCACCGCGAAGCTCGTGGTCGGCTCGGGGGCCGAGCAGCTCGTATCAGCACGCGGCTGGGGCGAAGGTCGCGAAGTTTGGCCATCCGCTTCCAATGCGCTCAGCTTGCTGGAAGCGCTGCGCAGCCTTCCGCCGAAGCCGGTCTACGCCCGCGCGCCGGACGCGCGTATCCCGGAGGCGGCGTGATGGCCACGATCGAGCGCGACGTGCGGATCGAAGCCGGCTCCTTCGACGACATGGACGCCGTCATGCGCGTGATGGACGACGCGTTCGGTGACCGCTTCGGCGAGGCGTGGACCCGTTCGCAGCTTGCCGGCATCCTGCCGATGGGCGGCGTCTCGCTGGTCCTCGCCCGCTCGCGCAACGGCAACGACACCGTCGGCTTCTCGCTGTTCCGGACCGTGGGCGACGAATCGGAACTCCTTCTCATCGCCGTCCTGCCGAGCCATCATCGCCGCGGCGTCGGCGGGCAGCTGCTCGACGATTTCCTCGAACGCGCGCGAAACGACGGAGTAGCGCGGGTCCATCTTGAAGTCCGCGACGGCAATCCGGCGATGGGAATCTATCGGGAAGCTGGTTTTTCAGCGGTCGGCAGGCGGCGCAACTATTATCATGCATTGGACGGGAAGCGTTTCGACGCAATTACTCTGGCGCTCGAACTTTAGTTAATTTCGGTTAACGCTGCTTAGAACTTCTCCTCCGTTGCGCGGCACCAACTCCAAGCCTATCAACAACAGTCGTGCAGCCCAAGTGACTGCACGCCTCTGCTCGAACCAGGAAATTACTTTATGGCTGAACTTCAAAATAACGAAGACACGCTACTTACGTTGACTGCCGACATCGTCGCGGCGCACGTCAGCAATAATAGCGTGGCCGTCAGCGACTTGCCGAACCTCATTCAGAATGTGCACTCTGCGCTCACCGGAATTTCCGGCAACGGCGCCGCACCGGAGCCGAAGCCTGAGCCGAAGGTTTCGATCCGTTCGTCGGTGAAGCCCGATTACATCGTCTGCCTCGAGGACGGAAAGCGGCTGAAGATGCTCAAGCGGCATCTCATGACCCATTACAACATGACGCCGGATCAGTACCGTCAGAAATGGGGACTTTCCGCCGATTATCCGATGGTCGCGCCCAATTATGCCGAACAGCGGCGGACGCTCGCCAAGTCGATTGGCCTCGGGACCAAGCGGCGCCGTACTCGCGGCGGGAAATAATCGTCGGCTGGACCTCGGGGGGCCGCATACTTACTTTGGCCCCATGACCCGGACGATCGATATCGAGGCGCTGTGCGCCGACAAGGGACTGCGCATCACCGAGCAGCGCAAGACGATCGCGCGCGTGCTCGGCGACAGCGAGGACCATCCTGACGTCGAGACGCTGCATGCCCGGGCATCGGCAATCGACCCGAATATCTCGATCGCCACCGTCTACCGCACGGTCCGCCTGTTCGAGGAAGCGGGGATCCTCGAACGGCATGAGTTCGGCGACGGCCGCTCGCGCTATGAAGCCGCCTCCGAATCGCACCATGACCATCTCATCGACGTCGAGACCGGCAACGTCATCGAATTCGTCGACGACGAGCTCGAGGCGCTGCAGAAAAGGATTGCGGAGAAGCTCGGCTTCCGCCTCGTCGATCACCGGATGGAGCTCTACGGAGTCTCGCTCAATCGCCAGCGGTGATCCCCCACCCCATCCCCTTCCCCGAGGGGGAGGGGGCAGGGGGAGGGTTAGCGCACGAGCGGTCCTGCGCATTGTGGGGCTGCTACTGCTGTTCGCCGTTCTTGCCCCCGTGCATGTCGTCAGCAAGCTGCTGCTCGGGCGCTCGCGCTGGCCGCAGCGCTTCCTTGCAACCGCTGCGTGGATCTGCGGCGCCCGCGTGAAGGTGACGGGCCGCCGCGCGGGCAGGCACACGCTGCTGATAGCCAACCACACCAGCTGGCTCGACATCCTCGTGCTCGGCGGGTCGACGGGCTGCGCTTTCGTTTCGAAGGACGAGCTCGGCCACCCGCTGATCCACTGGCTCGCCGACCAGAACGGCACGGTTTATGTCAGGCGCACCCACCGCAAGGGGGCCAAGGACCAGGCGATCGCGATTGCCGCGGCGCTCGAGGGCGACAAGCCGGTCATGCTCTTTCCCGAAGGCACAACGGGCCCCGGCACCCACCTGCTGCCATTCCGGTCGACCCTGCTCGAGGCGGCGAATTTCGCGGCGAAGGATGTCTCGATCCGGCCGGTGGCCGTCGATTACGGTCGCGCCGCGGCGGAGATCGGCTGGTGGACCGAACCGGGCAAGGACAATGTGCTTCGGCTGCTCGGTCGTCGCGGAACGCTGCCCGTCACGGTGAACCTGCTCGACCCGCTCGATCGAGGCGGGGACCGCAAGCAGATCACGCACGAAGCGCGCGAAGCGATCGCGCACAAGCTCGGCTTAACGTCGCATCCCCACTCGCCTATAGGCGAGGAGAAATGACTCCCAAGACTTTCAAAATCAAAAACTTCGGCTGCCAGATGAACGTCTATGACGGCGAGCGAATGGCGGAGTTGCTCGGCGAGCGGGGCATGTCCCCAGCGGCCGATGCGGACGAGGCGGACCTCGTCGTCCTCAATACCTGCCACATCCGCGAGAAAGCGGCGGACAAGGCTTATTCGGACGTCGGACGTCTGAGACGCGAGGACGGCTCCAAGCCGCTGATCGCGCTCGCCGGCTGCGTCGCACAGGCGGAAGGCACGGAGGCGAAGCGCCGTTCCCCGCTGATCGACATTGTCGTCGGCCCGCAGGCCTATCACCGGCTGCCCGAGATGGTCGCCGAGGCCGCGCGTGGCGCTCGTCCGGTCGACACCGACATGCCCGCGATCAGCAAGTTCGAGGCGCTTCCGGCCCGCCGCCGGGCGACGCAGAGCGCCTTCCTCACCGTCCAGGAAGGCTGCGACAAGTTCTGCACCTATTGCGTGGTGCCCTACACGCGCGGCGCGGAGGCCTCGCGGCCGTGGCACGACATTCTCGCCGAAGCTCGTTCCCTGGTGGATGCCGGCGCACGCGAGATCGTGCTGCTCGGCCAGAACGTGAATGCCTGGGCGGACGAGAAGCGCGGCCTGGCAGACCTGATCCGCGCGCTCGCGAAGATCGATGGCCTCGAGCGGATCCGCTACACCACCAGCCACCCGGCCGACATGACGGACGACCTCATCGCCGCGCATGGCGAGGTTGAGAAGCTGATGCCCTACCTGCACCTTCCCGTGCAGTCGGGAAGCAACCCCATCCTCAAGGCGATGAACCGCAGCCATACGGCCGAATCCTATCTCGCGACGATCGAGAAGATGCGCGCCGCGCGGCCGGATGTCGCCATTAGCGGCGACTTCATCGTCGGCTTTCCGGGCGAGACGGAGGAGGATTTCCTCGCCACGCTGCAGATCGTCGATGCGGTGCGTTACGCTTCGGCTTACTCATTCAAATATAGCGCGCGGCCGGGCACACCCGCCGCGGCGATGGAGGACCAGATCCCGCGCGATATCATGGATGACCGGCTCCAGCGGCTGCAGGCGAAGATCAACGAGCAGCAGCTGGCGTTCAACCGCTCGAAGGTCGGCTGCGACACGCAGGTGCTGATCGAGCGAAACGGCAAGCTTGCCGGTCAGATGATCGGAAAGTCGCCCTGGCTGCAGTCGGTTCACGTCGAGAGCGACGCGCTAGCCGGCGACATCATCGACGTAACGCTCGTCGCGGCAGGTCCCAACAGCATGAGCGGCGCCGAGCGCCAGCGGGTCGCCGCCTGATGGCCCGCCGCGACCTCGCCGCAGTCCCCGACCGCGCCCGGCTCGAGCTCGAGTTCGACCAGCCGTACCTGCTCGGTCCGCTGTTCGGGGACTACGACCGGCACCTGATCACCATCGAGCAGCGGCTCGGCGTCCACATTTCGGCACGTGGCAATCGCGTCCAGATAGAGGGCGACGCCGACGCCGCGGCCCGCGCCCGCGACGTGCTGATCGGCCTCTACAACCGCCTGGACAGCGGCCACGACGTCGATGCCGAGGCGGTCGAGGCGGTGCTCGGCATGGCCGCCCAGCCGCACCTCGACGGAATCATCGCCGAGGAGGTGACCGAGGCGCCCCGGGTGATGATCCGGACGCGCAAGAAGACCATCGTTCCGCGCTCGGCCATGCAGACTCCCTACATGGAGGCGCTCGCCCGCGACGACATGATCTTCGGCCTCGGGCCGGCCGGGACGGGCAAGACCTATCTCGCCGTCGCGCAGGCGGTGTCGCAGCTGATCAGCGGCAGCGTCGACCGGCTGATCCTCTCGCGTCCCGCGGTCGAGGCCGGCGAGCGGTTGGGCTTCCTGCCCGGCGACATGAAGGACAAGGTCGATCCCTATCTCAGGCCGCTCTACGACGCGCTCTACGACATGCTCCCGACCGAGCAGGT
>Ga0207657_10005887_pt1 | contig 12766 bp, 12 predicted proteins | sample KBSC33metaG_FD_184316 | JGI IMG/M metagenome (GOLD analysis project Ga0207657, IMG submission 184316) | Corn rhizosphere microbial communities from Kellogg Biological Station, Michigan, USA - KBS C3-3 metaG (SPAdes) (version 2) | ecosystem: Host-associated > Plants > Roots > Rhizosphere > Soil ...
CAGGCCGCGGATCCGCTGCCCGAGCCGGAGGACCGGCCCGCGCGGACGTCCGTCGTCGCCGCGCCCGAACCGCCGCGCACCGTCATCGCCGACCGGCCCAAGGCGCCGGAGCGCGCCCGCGAACGGCCCGCCCGCGAGCGCCAGGCCTCACTCGCCTTGGGCGACGCCTATCAGCTGCCGGGCCTGGACCTGCTCGCCCCGCCGCCTCCGCCGGTCAGCGGCGCCCTCGACAAGGCGAGCCTCGAGCGCAACGCCCGCCTGCTCGAAACGGTGCTCGACGATTTCTCCGTGAAGGGGGAGATCGTCGAGGTCCGCCCCGGCCCGGTCGTCACCATGTACGAGCTCGAGCCGGCGAGCGGGATCAAGGCAAGCCGGGTGATCAGCCTCGCCGACGACATCGCCCGCAACATGTCGGCGCTTTCCGCCCGGGTCGCGACCATTCCCGGACGAAGCGTGATCGGGATCGAGCTTCCCAACCCGAAGCGGGAGATGGTCGCTCTGTCCGAGCTGATCGCGAGCCACGCCTTTGAAGACCAGGTCGCCCAGCTTCCGATCGTGCTCGGCAAGAACATCGCCGGCGATCCCGTCGTCGCCGATCTCGCGCCGATGCCGCATCTGCTCGTCGCCGGGACCACCGGCTCGGGCAAGTCGGTCGGCCTCAACTGCATGATCCTGTCATTGCTCTACCGGCTGACGCCCGAGCAGTGCAAAATGATCATGATCGATCCCAAGATGCTCGAGCTGAGCATCTACGACGACATTCCCCACCTGCTCGCTCCGGTGGTCACCGAGCCGGCCAAGGCGATCCGCGCGCTCAAGTGGACGGTCGAGCAGATGGAGGAACGCTACCGGATGATGGCCTCCGTCGGCGTTCGCCAGCTGTCCAGCTTCAACGCCAAGGTCCGCGAGTCCAAGGCCAAGGGGCAGGCGATGGGCCGCCGGGTCCAGACCGGCTACGATGCCGAGACGGGGCAGCCGAAATACGAGATGGAGGAGCTCGAATACGAGGTCCTGCCGCAGATCGTCGTCGTCGTCGACGAGCTCGCCGACCTGATGATGACTGCCGGCAAGGAGGTCGAGTTCCTGATCCAGCGCCTCGCCCAGAAGGCGCGCGCGGCCGGCATCCACCTGATCATGGCCACTCAGCGGCCGTCGGTCGACGTCATCACCGGCGTGATCAAGGCGAACCTGCCGACCCGAATCTCCTTCGCGGTCACCTCCAAGATCGATTCGCGTACCATCCTCGGTGAGCAGGGCGCCGAGCAGCTGCTCGGCAAGGGCGACATGCTCTACATGCCGGGCGGCAAGCAGATCGCCCGGGTACACGGCCCGTTCGTCTCCGACGAGGAAGTGCGCGCCGTCGCCGACCATTGGAAGGCGCAGGGCCGCCCCGACTACATCCAGGCGGTGACCGAGGAGCCCGAGGACGGCGGCTACATGTTCGAAGGCCAGCCGACCGGCGAGGACGATCCGGAGGCGCAGCTCTACCGCAAGGCGATCCAGACCGTGGCGGAGAGCCAGAAGGCGTCGACCTCCTACCTCCAGCGCCAGCTCCGCGTCGGCTACAACAACGCCGCGCGCCTCATCGAGCGGATGGAGAAGGACGGAGTGGTCAGCGCCCCCGACCATGTCGGCCGCCGCGAGGTGCTGGTCGATCCCGAAGGGCGGCCGCTTTAGGCTCCGGGCCACAGGGCTGGATCGTCACCCCGGACGTGATCCGGGGTCTACCTTCTTGTCCCGCACCGCAAAAAGAAGGTGGATGCCGGATCTAGTCCGGCACGACGAGCTTCGCCGATCCGCCGGGCATCGCCTGAAATACACCGATTTCCGTCTTGTGTAGCAGTAACTTTCTCTTATTATGCGCGCATCGAAGGAGCGCGGCCATGGATAAGCAGCGGCAGGATGAAGAGGTCGACCGCAATTACGAGGCTTTCAAGAAGCTGCTCGCCTCCCTCCTCCCGGACCATCGCGACCAGCTCGCGGTGATGCGCGACGAGCAGGTCGTCGGCTTCTTCGACACCCCGCACGAGGCGCTGGAATTCGCCTATGCGCGCTTCCCCGACGAGATCTTCTCGATCCAGGACGTCACCGACGAACCGCTCGACCTCGGCTTTTGGTCGCATGCCGCTCATTGAGTGGCGACGGGAGAGTCGGCGGATAAGGCTCCCCATTGTGATTTTGCGAGCGCATCCGGCTGCGGAGGTCCATGGGCTGGCCTGCACCGCGTTGCTCGACACCGGCGCTACCCTTAGCGGCGTCGCGCGTCGGATCGCCGTCGCATTGGGGCTGCGGGGGCGCGGCAGGATACCCGTTTCCTCGGTCCACGGGGTTCGTCAGGTCGAGCGCTTCGAGTTCCGCGTGGGGGTCACCCCGGACTATTCCCCGCCGGACGCGCCGCGCTTCCCCTTCATCTTCGACGAGGTGATCGGCATGGGGTTGTCCGATTCTTTCGAGTTCGACGCCCTGCTCGGCATGGACGTGCTCGGTCAGTGCGACTTCGCGATGAACCGCCGGGGCGCCTGCCGGCTCGTCTTCGGCTGAGCCGGCTTCGGAACCCGCAGGGTTCAGGGGGCATTCAATCGGCGGCGCCTATCGCGGCGCCGATTCCTGTCCCACGGAGCCTTTCATGTCGCGTTTGAAGACGCTCGCTTTCGCCGCCGTGCCCGCCGCGGCCGCTTTCGCCCTGCCGCCGGCGGCCTCGCTCGCCCAGACCGCCTCGCCGATCGCCCAGGTCGAGGGGCATCTCCAGGCGGTGCAGACGATGACCGCCAATTTCGCCCAGACCGACAAGCGCGGCCAGACCCTCACCGGAGTGATGACCCTGAAGCGCCCGGGCCGGGTGCGGTTCGAGTACCAGCGCGGAACCCCGTTCCTCGTCGTCGCCGACGGCAAGCGGCTGGCGATGATCGATTATGAGACTCGGCGGGTCGAGAGTTGGCCCATCGGGAACTCGCCGCTGGGTGTGCTCCTCAACGCCCGCCCGGATCTGTCGCGAATCGCCAAGGTCGCACGCGATGACGCCCAGACCCTGCTCATCTCGGCGCGCGATCCCAAGCGTCCGGAGTTCGGAACGATCACGGTGGGCTTCGCCAAGGTCGCCGGAGCGCCGTCGGGGCTCATGCTGCAGGGCTGGACGATGCGCGATTCGCAGAACAACGTGACGACGGTGAAGCTCTCCGGCCAGCGTTTCAACGTCGCCGTCGCCGATTCGGCCTTCAGCTGGACCGACCCCCGCAAGCGCGGCCCGAAAGGGTAAACGACAGGCGCCCATTCATCCGGGCGACAGGAACGGACGGCTACAGCTGTACTCGCGATTGCGGGAGGTCGCTGTCGGGATTTCCCCCTGTTGCCTGATACGGCACCCGCTGTCGTGCCTCGCGTGAACAACGCCTGGTTGGCCCCCGTTCCACGCCCCCGGAGCGGGGGCCTTTGCATGAGCCGAGTGCTTGAAGCGGCCCGACGGCCAATCGACAGCCGCCGGCCCGGACGCTAATCCCCCGCCATGTCCGTCACCCTGAAGATCGCCTCCTGGAACATCAATTCCGTCCGCGCGCGGCTCGGAATCGTCGAGCAGTTCCTGCGCGAGGAGCAGCCCGACCTGCTTTGCCTTCAGGAGACGAAGGTCTGCGATTCCGACTTCCCCGGCGATGTCTTCGGGCAGCTCGGCTACGTCCACCAGATTCTGTGCGGCCAGCGGATGCACCATGGTGTCGCCATCCTTAGCCGGCTTCCCGTCCGCGAGGAGGAGCGGCACGACTGGCAGGCGAACGGGGAAGCCCGCCACATCGGGGTTCGGCTCGACTGCGGGATCCGCGTCGAGAACGTCTACATCCCCGCCGGAGGGGACATCCCCGACCGCGAGGCGAACCCCAAGTTCGGCCAGAAGCTCGACTTCCTGGAGCGGATGACCGCCTGGTCGGAAAGCTGCGCCTGCCCGACCATCGTCGTCGGCGACTTCAACGTCGCGCCGCTCGAATGCGACGTCTGGAGCCACAAGCAGCTGATCGGAGTCGTCAGCCACACGCCGATAGAAGTGGACGCGCTGAACAGGCTCCAGGCGAGCAACGACTGGGTCGACCTCGGCCGCCATTTCCATCCGGCGCCCAAGCGCCTCCACACCTGGTGGAGCTACCGGTCGCCCGACTGGACGAAGAACGACCGCGGCCGGCGGCTCGATCATATGTGGGCGACTCCCGACGTCGCGAAGCTGGCCGTCGGACATCACGTCCACGAGCCGTGCCGCGCCTGGACCCGGCCGTCCGATCACGTCCCCCTGGTGACGGAATTCGAGATTTGAGCGGCGCGCGGGACGTCGCCCGCGGGATCGACGCCCTGCGTCGCGGGTGGCCGGTCGTGATCGGCGGCACCGCCTTCCTCGCCGTCGAAACCGCCGACGAGAACAGCCTCGCGGCCTTCGACTCGCCCGCTCCGGCCGACCTCCTGATCTCCGGCTACCGTGCGGTGACCCTCAAGCTCGCCAATCAGATCGAAGGCACGCCCACCGGGCCGGTACGGATCCGCCGCTCCTCCTGGGTCGGCCTCGCCGAGGCCACCGCGATCGCCGATCCGGCCCTCGACCTGCGCAATCCGCTGAAGGGACCCTTCCAGACGGTGCCGCTCGGCGCTCCGGACGCGATGGCCGCCGCGATCACCCTCGCGCGCCGCTCCGGGCTTCTGCCCGCCTTTTTCGTCGGCGGCACCGCAGGCGAGGACGACGCCGCGCTCGAGGCGCGGGCGGTGGAGGATTACGACGGGACGCCGACGCTCGCCATCGCGTCGCGGGCAAAGCTTCCCACCGCCGCTTCGGAGCGGGGAGAGATCGTCGCCTTTCGCTCGGCCGAGGATTCGGCGGAGCATGTCGCCCTGCTGATCGGCGCTCCGAACGGGGAGGCGCCGCTGGTCCGGCTGCACAGCGAATGCCTAACCGGCGACGCGCTCGGATCCCTGAAATGCGATTGCGGGCCGCAGCTCGACTCGGCGATGGCGGCCATCGCCGCCGCGGGCTGGGGAATCCTCCTCTACCTCCGCCAGGAGGGGCGGGGCATCGGCCTGGTCAACAAGCTTCGCGCCTATGCGCTTCAGGACCAGGGGTTCGACACGGTAGACGCGAACCTGCGCCTCGGCTTCGGCGACGACGAGCGCGACTTCGGAGTGGCCGCGGCGATGCTCCGGCTGCTCGGCCAGAAGGAGGTGCGCCTGCTCACCAACAATCCGCGCAAGGCGGAGGGGCTGGAACGCTCCGGCATCAAGGTGATCGAGCGGGTGCCGCTGCGCGCCGGCGAAAATGCCCACAATGAAGCCTATCTTGCCACCAAGCGCTCGAGGAGCGGCCACCAGCTCTGACGTCACGACGTCAGCTTCCCTGCTTTAGCCGCGGCCTCCGAACAGCGCGGTCCCGACCCGCACATGGGTGGCGCCGAGGGTCACCGCCGTCGGATAATCCGCCGACATCCCCATGCTCAAGCCCTCCAGGCCGTGCCTCCGCGCCAGCTTGGCGAGAAGCGCGAAATAGGGGGCTGGCTCGACTTCGGCCGGGGGAATGGCCATCAGTCCGGCGACCGGCAGGCCGGCTTCCCCGGCGCGCCCCAGAAGCGAAGCCAGGTCCGCGACCGCGCAGCCGCCTTTTTGCGGCTCCTCGCCGATATTGACCTGGATGAAGCAGTCGGGCCGCCGCCCGGTCTTCGCCATCGCCGCGGCCACAGCGTCGACCAGCGAAGGACGGTCGATCGAGTGAAGGCAATCGAACAGCGCCACGGCGTCTAGCGCCTTGTTCGACTGGAGCGAGCCGATGAGGTGGAGCCGGATGTCGCTTAGGCCCTCGCGCAGGGCGGGCCATTTCTCCTGCGCTTCCTGGACCCGGTTTTCGCCGAAGACGCGCTGGCCGGCCTCGATCAACGGCCGGATTGCCTCGGCGGGGTGGGTCTTGGAGACGGCGACAAGCGTCACGTCCGCGGGCGGCCGCCCGGCCGAGGCGGCGGCGCGCCGGATCGAGTCCGTCACCGCGTCCAGCCGCTCCACCGCCGATGCATCGTCCATCGCGGCTGCTATAGGAGCCGCCATGCGCCGCCGCCACCCTCTGCCTCGCCTCTGGCTGATGACCGACGAACGGCAGGGCGAGGGGCTTTGGAAGGCATTGGAGCGCCTGCCGCCCGGTTCCGGGATCGTCTTTCGCCACTACCGGCTAAGCCGCGAGGAACGGCGCGCCCTGTTCGAGCGGGTCAAGACGGTCGCCCGCCGACGGCGCCTGACGCTGATCGTCGCGGGAGAGTGGCTTCCCAGCGCCGACGGCGCTCACAACCGCCGCGGAGCCGGCATTCGCACCGCCTCGGCCCATGATGCGGCGGAGCTTAGAGCAGCCCAGCGCGGCGCGGACCTCGTCTTCCTCGGCCCCGTCCACCCGACCCGGTCCCATCCCGGCGCCGCCGCATTGGGGCCAGCCCGGTTCGACCTGCTCGCTCGCCGATCGAGGGTGCCGGTGATTGCGCTGGGCGGAATGAACCAGGCACGCTTCCGCGCGCTTCGAAACGCTTACGGCTGGGCCGGGATCGACGCCTGGAGCGGCCGCGACGACTAGAAGCGGAAGGCGGTGCCCACGAAGACGGCCTGGCTGTCGCGCCGCTGATCCGCCAGCGGCTCGAGCCGGTCGCGCTGGATCTTGTAGCGAAGGCCGCCGGTCACATCGAGGTTGCGGGCGATCCGGTAGGAGCCGCCGACTCCGACCGTGTAGCTCTCCGGCTCGGCGACGATCCGCGGGGTGGTCGGGTCGGGCCGGGCGACGCCGGCCTCGGCGCGGGCGACGAAGCGGTTGCCGGCATAGCTGACCCCGACTTCCGCCGCCTCTCGGCCGCCGCGCACCGGTCCGCCCTTGACCCGGTCGACGTCGCCCGAAAGCGCGAAGCGCTTCCAGCCGAGCGAGACGCCCAGGCTGTAGACGGTCGGCGTGATCGCCGTAATCGGAGAGGCCGAAGGCTCTTCGGCGGCGCGGCGAGCCACTTCCGCCGGTAGGGCCGAGCGGGCGCGGATCGCGACTCGCACCGCCTTGCTGTTGCCCACCGCGGTGGCCGCGGGGGTCAGCCGAAAGCTGTTCGCCTGAAGGCCCCGGCGGGCCAGCTCGGCGGCGAGGCGGGGATCGGAAACGGCGGGGGTGAAGGTGCCCGAGCGGAGCGAAGCCGGGCTCGGCCTGAAGTTTCCGGGACCGGAGACGGCCAGCGCCGGAGCGAGGACGAGCGAAAGCGCGACGACCGCCGCGCCCCTCAATCCCGCATTCGCACTGCGTCTCGACACCCTGTTCGACTCCCGCTGTGAAGCCGATGTAATATGCTGCGGCCTGTCTAACCAGTGAACGGGCGAAGCGATCCCCCGAATCATCGGCGGCTGTTGCATCTTCTCCACAACTGTGGCGGCGCCACCCCGCTGGGCAGTCGATCCGACGGCCCCTCGCTACGTCTCCGCTTGCCGCTAGCGCCGCGTTCCCTATAACGGCCCCGAACCCCGTTGTCTCGAGGACCCGAGTTTATGCGCGCTGTCTCTTTGGGCCTGGCGATCGCCTGCGCCGTCTCCCTGTCGGGCTGCGACTTCGTCAGGAACGACATCAACAAGACGCTCGGGCGCGCGCCGGCCAACCGCACCGCGGCGGCGGATCTCGCCGCTTCCAAGGTGACGACGATCGGAGTCAACGCCTATCTGTGGCGCGCGGCGCTCGAGACCCTGTCCTTCGCTCCGCTCACCCAGACCGATTCCAACGGCGGAGTGATCGTCACCGACTGGTACACCAACCCGTCGAGCCCGAACGAGCGGGTCAAGGTCACCGCCACCATCCTCGACCGCGACCTTCGCGCCGACGCGCTTCGAGTCGCCGCCTCCCGCCAGGTGATGCAGGGCGGAAGCTGGGTCGACGCTCCGGTCGCCGCGGCGACCGTCCAGAAGCTGGAGGAGATCATCCTCACCCGCGCCCGCGACCTGCGCCGGAACGCCAGCGCCGGCTAGGAAAGGCTCAAGTTCCCATGGCAGCGCGCTTCAATCCGCTCGAGGCCGACGCGCACTGGCAGAAGGTCTGGGAGGAACGGGGCACCTTCCACGCTTCCGGCAGCGGCGATCGCCCCCGATCCTACGTCCTCGAGATGTTCCCCTATCCGTCGGGGCGCATCCACATGGGCCATGTGCGCAACTACACGATGGGCGACGTCCTCGCCCGCTACCGGCGGATGAACGGCTTCGACGTCCTCCACCCGATGGGCTGGGACGCGTTCGGAATGCCGGCCGAAAATGCAGCGATGGAGAAGAAGGTCCATCCCGGCGACTGGACCTGGTCGAACATCGACACGATGCGCGCCCAATTGAAGCGGCTCGGCTTCGCGCTCGACTGGAGCCGCGAGCTCGCCACCTGCGACCCTTCTTATTACGGGCACGAGCAGGCCCTGTTCCTCGACCTCTATGAGGCGGGCCTCGTCTATCGCAAGGAAAGCGAGGTCAATTGGGACCCTGTCGACATGACCGTGCTCGCCAACGAGCAGGTGATCGACGGCCGCGGCTGGCGCTCCGGCGCGCTCATCGAGCGGCGCAAGCTTAGCCAGTGGTTCCTCAAGATCACCGACTTCGCCGAGGAGCTGCTCGACGGCCTCGGCGAGCTCGACCAGTGGCCCGACAAGGTCCGGCTGATGCAGGAGAATTGGATCGGCCGGAGCCGTGGCCTGCGCTTCCGCTTCGAGCTCGAAGCCCCCCTCCCGCTTGCGGGAGGGGCGCCCAATTCTCCCCTCCCGCTCGCGGGAGGGGCTGGGGGAGGGCCTGTCGCCGCCGCGGCACACCCGGACAGCCCCTCCCCTCAATCTCCTCCCGCGAGCGGGAGGGGAAGCATCACCGGCTTCGAGGTGTTCACCACCCGCCCCGACACGATCTTCGGCGCAAGCTTCGCCGCGATCGCGCCGGACCACCCGATCGCCGCCGCGGTGGCGGAGCACGACCCGGCGCTCGCCGCCTTCATCGAGGAGTGCAAGCGCGGCGGAACCACCGCGGCCGAGCTCGAGACGGCGGAGAAGAAGGGCTTCGACACCGGATTGAAGGTCCTCCACCCGTTCGATCCGGCTTGGAAGCTGCCGCTCTACGTCGCCAATTTCGTCCTGATGGACTATGGCACCGGCGCCGTCTTCGGCTGCCCGGCCCACGACCAGCGCGACCTCGACTTCGCCCGCAAATACGACCTTCCCGTCACCCGCGTGGTGGCACCCTCGCCCGAGGAGGCCGCCGAGCCGATCGGCGACGAAGCCTATGTCGGTCCCGGCCGGCTGGTGAACAGCCGCTTCCTCGACGGCCTTGAGGCGGAGGACGGCATTCACGAGGTGATCGGCCGCGCCGAGGACGATGGCTGGGGCCAGGGCACCACCGTCTGGCGGCTTCGCGACTGGGGCGTCTCGCGCCAGCGTTACTGGGGGACCCCGATCCCGATCGTCCATTGCGAGTCGTGCGGACCGGTGCCGGTGCCGCGCGAGGCGCTTCCGGTGGTTCTTCCCGAAGACGTCAGCTTCGACATTCCGGGCAATCCGCTCGACCGCCACCCGAGCTGGAGCCGGGTGACCTGCCCCGGCTGCTCCGGCGAGGCGCGGCGCGAGACCGACACGCTCGACACCTTCGTGGATTCGTCCTGGTACTTCATCCGCTTCGCCAGCCAGCCCAAGGACAAGCCGTTCGACAAGGCGGAGGCCGAGGCCTGGCTTCCGGTCGGCCAGTATATCGGCGGGGTCGAGCATGCGATCCTCCACCTCCTCTACGCGCGGTTCTGGACCCGGGCTCTGAAGCGCATCGGCCGCCTCGATATCGAGGAGCCGTTCCAGGGCTTGTTCACCCAAGGCATGGTCACTCACGCGACCTTCCAGGATTCGGACGGCCGCTGGCTCACGCCTGAGGAAGCCGAAAGCCACTCCGGCCCGGTCACCCGCGGCCGGGTCGAGAAGATGTCGAAGTCGAAGCGCAACACCGTCGATCCCGAGCCGATCGTCGACCAATATGGTGCGGACGCGGTGCGCTGGTTCATGCTCTCCGACAGCCCGCCGGAGCGCGACCTGGAATGGAGCGAGAGCGGGATCGAGGGAAGCTGGCGCTTCGTCCAACGGCTTTGGCGGCTGGCCGACGCCGAGGCGGAGCGCGGCGGCTCGTCGTGGCTCGCCACCGACGAAGGCGGCGATCCGGCCCTCGACCGCAAGCTCCACCGAACGATCGCGGCGGTCGGCGCGAATATCGAGGCGCTGGCGTTCAACAAGGCGGTGGCGAACGTCTACGAGCTGACCAGCGCGATCGAGAAAGCCGCCCCCTCGCCGTCGCGAAGCCGGGCGGTGCAGAGTCTCGTCCGGCTCGTCGCCCCGATGGTCCCGCACCTCGCCGAGCAGGCCTGGGCCCTCCTCGGCCGGGACGGGCTCATCGCCGACGCCGAATGGCCGAAGGCCGATCCGGCGCTTCTCGTCGAGGACGAAGTGACGATCGCGGTGCAGGTCAACGGCAAGCTTCGCGACACGCTCACGGCGCCCAAGGGCGCTTCCAGGGAGTCGCTCGAGGCGATGGCCCTCGCCTCCGACAAGATCGCCCGAGTGCTGGAAGGCCGGCCGCCGCGCAAGGTGATCGTGGTTCCGGACCGCCTCGTGAACGTCGTCGCATGAGGGCCGCCGCGATCCTTGCCCTGGCGCTCCTGCTCGCCGGCTGCGGGCTTAGGCCGCTTTACTCGGGAGGTGCGTCGGGCGAGGTCGCGCAGACTCTTCGCGGCGTGACCATCGGCCCGGTGGCGGGCCGCGCCGGCTGGCTGGTCCGAACCGCGCTGGAGGACCGGCTTCACGCCGGCTCGGGTCCGGCGCGCTACCGCCTCGATATCGTCCTCGACGACGACATTACCGGCTTCGGCATTCGCTCCGACGATGCCGTCACCCGCGAGCGGCGGGCGCTTCGGGCCCGCTACCAGCTGGTCGAGCTCGGCAAGGGCACGGTGGTTCTCGACGCCACCGCCGGCTCCGACGTCGGGATCGACGTGGTGAGTTCCGAATATGCCACCGTCGCCGCCGAGCGGACCGCACTGGAGCGCCTCTCCAAGGAAGTCGCCGACCAGATCGTCACTCGGGTCGCACTCTACGCCTCCCGAACCGGCCCCCGCCGGTGAAGGCGAACCGGCCCCAGATCGAGCGGGCCCTTCGCAATCCCGGCGAGGCCGCCTTCTTCCTTCTCTACGGGCCCGACGATTCCGGCTCGCGGTCGCTCCTCAAGCTTCTCGCCAACGCCGTCGGCAAGGGCGCCGAGCGGGTCGACCTCGCCGGCGCGGAGCTTCGCGGCGATCCCGCCCGCCTGGCCGACGAAGCCGCCTCGATCTCGCTGTTCGGGGATCCGCGCTACATCGTCGTCGACCCGGCCGGGGACGAAAGCCTGGCGGCGGTCGAGGCGCTGCTCGAGGCGCCCGCCGCCGGCAACCCCGTCGTCCTCCTCGCCGGAGCCCTCAAGCCCGCTTCGAAGCTCCTCAAGCTGGCGCTGGCGCAGCCGCGCGCCCTCGCCTTCGCGAGCTACGTCCCGGAAGGGCAGGAGGCGGAACGGATCGCCGCCGACATGGCGCGGGCCTGCGGCCTTATCGTTCAGCCGGGAGTCGCCCGGCGCCTCGCCGACAGCTGCGGCGGCAATCGCTCGGTGCTCGGACAGGAGATCGCCAAGCTCGCCCTCTATGTCGACGCTTCGCCGGAGCAGGCGCGGCCGCTCGACCACGAGGCGATCGACGCCGTCGGCGCCGCCGCCGAGGAGGGCGATCTAAGCCGCCTCGTCGACAGCGTCGGAAGCGGCGACCCGCAAATGCTCCAGGCCGAGCTGCTTCGACTTGCCAGCGAAGGCATCGTCGGCATTCCGCTGATCCGCGCGGTGCTCCGCCGGATGACCCTCCTGGCCAGGATGCGGGCCCAGGTCGAACGCGGCGGAAGCGTCGATGCCGTCATGGCGTCACAAGGCAAAGCCTTGTTCTGGAAGGAAAAGAACTCCGTCGCCAAGCAATTGCGGAGGTGGCGGGCGGATCTTCTCGCCAAGAGCGTCAACCGGCTGGTCGAGGCCGAGCGTCAGTTGAAGGCCTCCGGCGGCCTGGGTCCGGTGGCGGTGGACGAAGAGCTGTTCGCCATCTGCCGCCAGGCGGCGCGCCTGCGCTAGGAGACAATCCTCCCCTGCAAGGGGAGGGGGACCGCCGCCGAAGGCGGCGGTGGAGGGGTATCAGCCTCTGCGGAAACGCTGACACCCCTCCGTCGGCCCTGCGGGCTGCCACCTCCCCTCGAAGGGGAGGATCATGGCAGCTAGATCTTCTCGCCGCTCAGCCGCTGGCAGATCATGTCGAGCTGGTCGAGCGTCGAATAATGAAGCGAGACCGCCCCGCCGTCCGGCCGGTGGGCGATCTGGACCTTGAGGCCGAGCATGTCGCCGAGCTGGCGCTCGAGCGCCTCGATATCCGCGCTGGCGCCTTTATATTCGAGCTTGGGCTGGCGCTCCCGCCCCGGCTTGCCGAACTTCGCCAGCTTCTCCGTCTCGCGGACCGAGAGGCCGCGGCGCACCACCTCCTGGGCGAGCGCTTCGGGATCGAAGGCGGTGACCAGCGCCCGGGCGTGGCCCATGCTTAGCTCGCCGGTCGCTAGCAGCCCCCTGACGCTCTCCGGTAGATCAAGCAATCTCAATAGGTTAGCGACATGGCTGCGCGACTTGTGGACGAGCTGGCCAAGCGCCTCCTGGGTGTGGCCATACTCGCCGATCAGGCGCTTATAGGCTTCCG
>Ga0207657_10005888_pt1 | contig 12764 bp, 7 predicted proteins | sample KBSC33metaG_FD_184316 | JGI IMG/M metagenome (GOLD analysis project Ga0207657, IMG submission 184316) | Corn rhizosphere microbial communities from Kellogg Biological Station, Michigan, USA - KBS C3-3 metaG (SPAdes) (version 2) | ecosystem: Host-associated > Plants > Roots > Rhizosphere > Soil ...
GGCATCGCGGTCGGGCTGGTGCTTAATGCCTTGCGCGACTCCATCGTGTTCTTCTCGACGCCGGTGATGGTCGCCGAAAAGCATATCCCTGCCGGCAAGCGGTTCCGGCTAGGCGGTCTGGTGGAACCGGGCTCGCTGGTGCGCGGCGACCACCTCGCAGTGTCGTTCAAGGTGTCCGACGGCAGCGCGACGTTGCCGGTGGCCTATCAGGGCATCCTGCCGGACCTGTTTCGCGAAGGGCAGGGCGTTGTCGCCGAGGGCTCGCTCGATCAGGCCGGCGTATTCAAGGCTGACACCGTGCTGGCCAAGCACGATGAAACCTACATGCCGAAGGAAGTCGCCGACGCGCTGAAGAAGCAGGGCCACTGGAAGGACGACTACGGTGAGAACGCCAAGAAATCCGGCGAAGCCGCCAAGCCGATGCAGGGAGCGTCGCGATGATCGCCGAAGCGGGGCACTATGCGCTGGTGCTGGCACTGGCGTTGGCGCTTATCCAGTCCATCGTCCCGATCATCGGTGCGAAACTGCGCGATCCCGCGCTGATGAATGTCGCGCGCTCGACTGCGCTGGCGCAATTGCTGTTCGTGGGGCTGTCGTTCCTGGCGTTGGTGACGCTGCATGTGACGTCGGATTTCTCGGTCGCCAACGTCTATGAGAATTCGCATTCGCTGAAGCCGCTGATCTACAAGATCACCGGCGTCTGGGGTAATCATGAAGGCTCGATGCTGCTATGGGTCAGCATCCTCGCGCTGTTCGGCGGCCTGGTCGCGGCCTTCGGCAACAATCTGCCGTTGTCGTTGCGGGCGCACGCGCTGGCGGTGCAGGCGTGGATCTCGACGGCGTTCTATCTGTTCATCCTGATCACCTCGAATCCGTTCCTGCGTCTTGCCAATGCGCCGATCGAAGGTCGTGACCTCAATCCGGTGTTGCAGGACATTGGCCTCGCGGTGCATCCGCCGATGCTTTATCTCGGCTATGTCGGCTTCTCGATTTCATTTTCGTTCGCCGTCGCCGCGCTGATCGAAGGCCGAATCGATGCGGCGTGGGCGCGCTGGGTGCGGCCATGGACGCTGATGGCGTGGATCTTCCTCACGCTCGGCATCGCGATGGGGTCGTACTGGGCCTATTACGAACTCGGCTGGGGTGGCTGGTGGTTCTGGGATCCGGTCGAGAATGCCTCGCTGATGCCGTGGCTCGCCGGCACCGCGCTGCTGCATTCCGCCGTGGTGATGGAGAAGCGCAATGCGCTCAAGGTCTGGACCATCCTGCTCGCGATCCTGACCTTCTCGCTGTCGCTGCTCGGCACCTTCCTGGTGCGCTCCGGCGTCCTCACCTCGGTCCATGCGTTCGCGACTGATCCGACGCGCGGCGTGTTCATCCTGCTGATCCTGTGTTTATTCATCGGCGGTAGCCTCACGCTATATGCGTGGCGTGCTTCGGCCCTGAAGCAGGGCGGATTGTTCGCACCGATCTCGCGCGAGGGCGCGCTGGTGCTCAACAATCTGCTGCTGACGACGGCGTGCGCCACGGTGTTTATTGGCACGTTGTATCCGCTCGGGCTGGAAGTGCTGACCGGCGAGCGGATTTCTGTCGGCGCGCCGTTCTTCAATCTGACGTTCGCGCCGCTGTTCCTTCCGCTGATGTTGGCGGTGCCGTTCGGGCCGCTGTTGGCATGGAAACGCGGCGATCTGCTCGGCGCGGCGCAACGATTGTTTGCAGCCGGCGGCGCTGCGCTGGTCGCGATCGCTGTGTTGTGGGCGTGGGTGCGAGGCGGCAGCGCCTTCGCGCCGCTGGCCATCGGGCTTGCGGTATTCGTCATCGTCGGCGCGCTCACCGATCTCGCGGAGCGCTGCATGCTGTTTCGCGTGCCGCTGCCGATCGCCTTGCGCCGTGCGCGTGGCCTGCCGCGCGCCACCTGGGGCACGGTGTTCGCGCACGCCGGTGTCGGTGTAGCGTTGATCGGCATCGTTTGTGAAAGCACCTGGAATACCGAACTGATCACCACGCTGAAGCCGAACGATGTGGCCAAGGTGGCCGGCTACGAGATGAAGCTCGACAGCCTCACGCAACGGCAAGGCCCCAACTTCGGTGAAATGGTGGCGCACTTCACCGTCAGCGAAAGCGGCAAGACCATCGGCGTGATGACGCCGTCGAAGCGCAATTTCACCACCCGCGCGGCATCGACCACCGAGGCCGCGCTGCTGTCGCGCGGCGCCAGCCAGCTATACATTTCGCTGGGCGATACCGCGGCCAATGGCGGCATCGCGGTGCGCATCTATCACAAGCCGATGGTGCTGCTGATCTGGTTCGGGCCGGTGCTGATGGCGTTCGGTGGTTTGCTGTCGCTGTCGGATCGCCGGTTGCGTGTCGGTGCGCCGAAGCCGGCCAAGGCCGCTCGCGCGCTGCAGCCGGCGGAGTGAGCCGATGAAACGCATCGCGCAAGTTCTGGCGGCGTGTGCGGTCATGTTGATGGCGACGGCGGCCCATGCCGTGCAGCCCGACGAGATCATGGCAGATCCGGCGAAGGAAGCGCGTGCGCGTGAACTGTCGCGCGAATTGCGCTGCATGGTGTGCCAGAATCAGTCGATCGACGATTCGGAAGCGCCACTGGCGCGCGATTTGCGGCTGCTGGTGCGCGAACGTATTTCCGCCGGCGATAGCAACAAGCAGGTGATCGATTTTCTGGTCGCGCGCTACGGCGAGTACGTCCTGCTCAAGCCGCGGCTGGAAGGTCAGACGCTGCTGTTGTGGCTGCTGACGCCGCTGGCGCTCGGTGGCGGTGCGGTGGGGTTGTGGCTGCAAAATCGGCGTCGTTTGAAATTGGCGTCGCTTGACGACGATGCGCGGCTCAAGCTCTCGCCGGACGAAGAAGCGCGGCTGGAAAAGCTGATCGCCGAGCAGTCCCCGGCGGACAAGCCTCAATAGGCTCCCCCGATATTACCAAAGATTAATTCCCCATCCAGCATGCCGTAAGGCTGCGAATCCCATCTTCATGGCCATGCGGTGCGTGCTTACGCCCATCCAATTCAGGCTCTGGAGATTTTATATGACCGACCGTCCCACCGATCTTTCCTCCGCTCCGTTCAATTCACCACGCCGCCGCTCGCTGCTGTCGATCCGCAAATTCGCGCTGATGGCTTCGGTCGTGGCCGGCCTCGGTGCTGCCGTTTACGGCTTCAGCCCGTCGCCCGCTCCGTTCGACATCTTCTCGACGCCGGCGCAGGCCCAGGTCAATAACGAAGTCAGCAAAGTTCAAACGCCAGTCGGTTTTGCCGATATCGTCGAGCGCGTAAAGCCATCGGTGATTTCGGTCAAGGTTCGGATCAAAGAGAAGACCGCCGATGTGAACAACGATGAGGACTCGCCGTTCCAGCCGGGTTCGCCGATGGAGCGCTTCTTCCGTCGCTTCGGTGGTCCGGATGGGATGCCGCCCGGCCTGCGTGGCCGTCATGGTCCGACCATGGGGCAGGGCTCCGGCTTCTTCATTTCGGCGGATGGCTATGCCGTCACCAATAACCACGTCGTCGAAGGCGCCGACAAAGTCGAGGTGACCACCGACGCCGGCAAGACCTACACCGCGAAAGTCATCGGCACCGATCCGCGCACCGACCTCGCGCTGATCAAGGTGGAAGGCGGCTCGGATTTCCCGTTTGCCAAGCTGTCGCCGGGCAAGGCGCGGATCGGTGACTGGGTGCTGGCGGTCGGCAATCCGTTCGGCCTCGGCGGTACAGTCACGGCCGGCATCGTGTCGGCTAACGGCCGGGACATCGGCAACGGCCCCTATGACGATTTCATCCAGATCGATGCTCCGGTCAACAAGGGTAACTCCGGCGGCCCGGCGTTCGATATGCAGGGCAACGTCATCGGCGTGAACACCGCGATCTATTCGCCGTCCGGCGGCAGCGTCGGCATTGCGTTCTCGATCCCGGCCTCGACGGTGAAGAATGTCGTGGCGCAGCTCAAGGACAAGGGCGCAGTCAGCCGTGGCTGGATCGGTGTACAGATTCAGCCGGTGACGCAGGATATCGCCGACAGCCTCGGCCTGAAGAAGGCTGAAGGTGCGCTGGTGGCCGAGCCGCAGTCCGATGGACCGGCCGCGAAGGCGGGTATTGAATCCGGCGACGTCATCAAGGCGGTCAACGGCCAGCCGGTGAAGGACGCGCGCGAACTCGCTCGCACCATTGGCGGTTTCTCGCCAGGCAATTCGATCAAGCTCGACATCCTGCACAAGGGACAGGACAAGATCGTCAACCTGACCCTCGACAAGATGCCGAGCGAGAAGCAGGCGAAGGCTGAATTCGATCACAGCGATCGCGGTGGAAGATCCTCGCGCGGCAGCGATGTTCCGCATCTTGGGCTGACCGTTGCGCCTGCAACCTCAGTGGCCGGCGCGGGCCGGGACGGCGTGGTCGTGACCGACGTCGATCCGAACAGCGCGGCGGCCGAGCGTGGCTTCAAGGAAGGCGACGTGATCCTGGAAGTGGCCGGCAAGAGCGTCGCCAATCCTGGTGAGGTGCGCGACGCCATCAAGTCCGCACAGGCGGACAACAAGAACAGCGTTCTGATGCGCATTCGTTCCGGTGGCTCGTCGCGCTTCGTCGCGGTGCCGCTCGCGAAGGGCTGATCGTCGGATACGCAAGAGATGGGGAGTATCGCCGGCAAAGTCGCCCCCGCCGACGGTGCTTTCCGGGGGACGGGTGAATAGCCCGTCCCCTCTAACTACCTTCCGCTGGAATGCGCCCCCTCCGCCGGAAGGCCTGACGGGCGGTGAAGTGTGCCCCCGCTTCACCGCCCGTTCGTTTACTCTGCAGGCGGCCATTTCGCCGGCTTGCGTTGAACGAGGGCTCGGGCCATGTTCACGGGAACGCCAAGTGACCTTGATTGAACCAGAAAGCCAGATGCGCCTGCTGATCATCGAAGACGATCGCGAGTCCGCGGATTATCTCGTCAAAGCCTTTCGCGAGGTGGGTTACGTTGCCGATCTCGCCAGTGATGGCGAGGAGGGGCTGAGCCTTGCGGATACCGGCGACTATGATGTGCTGGTAATCGATCGCATGCTGCCGAAGCGTGATGGGCTGTCGGTGATCGGAACCCTGCGCGACAAGGGCAACCGGACGCCGGCATTGATCCTGTCGGCACTCGGCCAGGTCGACGACCGCATCAAGGGGTTGCGTGCCGGTGGCGACGACTATTTGCCGAAGCCGTATGCCTTCGCCGAATTGTTGGCGCGCGTCGAGGTGCTGTCGCGCCGTCATGGCGGACCGGCGGAAGAGACCGTCTATCGCGTCGGCGATCTGGAACTCGACCGGCTGTCGCACCGCGTTGCGCGCGGCAAGGACGAGTTGACGCTGCAGCCGCGCGAGTTCCGGTTGCTTGAATATCTGATGAAACATGCCGGGCAAGTAGTGACGCGGACCATGCTGCTGGAGAACGTCTGGGATTATCATTTCGATCCGCAGACCAACGTGATCGATGTGCACATCTCGCGGTTGCGCTCGAAGATCGACAAAGGTTTCGAGCAGCCCCTGCTGCACACCATTCGCGGCGCCGGCTATATGATCCGCGATGGCATTCGGTAGTGACTGCGTTCGGTAAACTGATCCGTACCACGGCGTTTCGCCTGACGCTGGTCTATCTGTTTCTGTTCGCGTTGTTTGCCGCTTCGCTGCTGGGTTATTTCGCGTGGAATACGCGGCGGCTGATCACCGAGCAGATCACCACAACCGTCAATGCCGAGTTCGCCGAGCTCAATGACCTTTACACGCGGCGCGGCCTTCGCGGATTGGTGGGCGCGATCGAAAACCGGGCATTGCGGCCGGGCGCCAATCTCTACCTTGTCACCACGCCCACCGGACAGGCAGTCGCCGGAAACGTAGCCGCGCTCGGCAACGGGATCATGGCGACGACCGGGTGGTCGGAAACGGTTTACCATCGCCTTGACGAACAGCAAAAGGCGCCGCACCGCGCGCTTGTGAGGGTCGACGAACTGAGCAGCGGGTTCCGTCTGTTGATCGGTCGCGACCTCGAGGAGCGACGGCGCATCTTCAGCATCGTCGCCAAGGCGGCTCAGTGGTCGATGCTGATCGTCGTGGTGCTCGGGCTTGCCGGCGGCGTGTTCGTCGCGCGGCGCGTGCTTCGCCGTATCGATGCCATGACCGGCACCACGCGTCGCATCATGGAGGGCGATCTCAGCGGTCGGCTTCCGGTGGGGCGCAGCGGCGACGAACTTGATCGGCTGGCGGACAATCTCAATGCCATGCTGGAGCGCATCGAGGCGTTGATGACCGGCCTCAAGGAAGTATCCGACAACATCGCGCACGATCTCAAGACACCGCTGACGCGCCTGCGCAACCGCGCCGAAGAGGCGCTGGCGACATCGAGCAGCGAAGCGGACTATCGGGCAGCGCTGGAGGGGACCATCGAGGAGTCCGATGGCCTGATCCGAACCTTCAATGCACTCCTGATGATTGCGCGTGCGGAGTCCGGGCAGGTCCGTGGCAACATGGATAACTTCGACGCCGCCGAAGTGGCAAACGGCATCCACGAACTGTATGAGCCACTGGCCGAGGACAACGGCATGACCTTGCGCGTGGTCACCCAGCCCGCGCCGCTGCATGGCAACCGCGAACTGGTGAGCCAGGCAATGGCCAATCTGGTCGAAAACGCCATCAAATACGGCAAGCCGGCGCCGCCGATCCAACCGCCGGCGCCGGACGCAACGGCCGATGCTAAGCTCGGCGAAATCCTCATCGAAGCCCGGCGCGAGGGCGACACCGTGCTGTTAAGCGTGACTGACCACGGCCCGGGAATTCCCGAGGCTGATCGCAAGCACGTCATCGAGCGTTTCGTGCGCCTGGAGGCCAGCCGCACCCAGCCGGGCTCCGGCCTTGGCCTGAGTTTGGCGTCGGCAGTGGCGACACTGCACCGGGGCGAACTGCGGCTCAGCGATGCGGAGCCGGGATTGCGCGCGACACTTGCAATCCCCGCGCTTTCGGGCGAGGGACTAGCAGTTCAGGCGTTACCATTGGAATCGCATCCCGTATGACCTCATCCGCGAAGGGCGACGCGGACCACACAGCTCTGGCGGCGCAAGTCGTCGCCGGACCGGTTTTGTTCGCGCCGGACGACGCCCGGCAACGGCTCGGCGGCTGGCTGGCCGATCTGCCCCCGGCGCAGGCCGCGGCGATTAAGGCGCTTGCCGAACAATTCCCGAAAGTGCGAACCATTCTCGAAGGCATCGCGGAGGCTTCGCCGTATCTCTTCGATCTGATGCGAGCCGACGGCGCACGCCTCGAGCGGCTGCTGCGCTGTCATCCCGACACGCACATGGCGAAGCTGATCGAAAACGCCATCGCGGACATTCCGGTCGCCGCCGATCAGGCAGAGGCGATGCAACTGCTTCGCCGCCTCAAGGCTGAGGCCGCGCTGATGATCGCGCTGTGCGACATCGGCGGTGTCTGGCCGGTGATGCGTGTGACGCAGGCGCTGACCGATCTTGCGGCCACGTCGGTCCAATGCGCGTTGCGTTTCCTGCTGCGGCAGGAAGCGGCGCGCGGCAAGCTGGTGCCGCCGAATCCGGAACGCCCTGAAGACGGCAGCGGTCTTGTCGTGCTGGCGATGGGCAAGATGGGCGCGGGCGAGCTGAATTATTCCAGCGACGTCGACCTGATCGTGTTCTTCGATCTCGCCGCGCCGACGCTGGCACCCGATATCGAGCCGCAGCCGTTCTTTGTCCGCGTCACGCAGGGCCTCTCCCGCATGCTGCAGCAACGCACCGGCGACGGCTATGTGTTCCGCGTCGATCTGCGCTTGCGCCCGGATCCGGCCTCGACGCAAGTTGCGATCTCCACGGCGGCCGCGCTGGATTATTACGAGCGCGAAGGCCGCACCTGGGAGCGCGCCGCGATGATCAAGGCGCGGCCCTGCGCGGGCGACGCGCTTGCCGGCGAGGCGCTGGTTGCCGAGATCGCGCCGTTCGTCTGGCGCAAGCATCTGGATTTCGCGGCACTCGCCGACGTGCATGACATGAAACGGCAGATGCAGACGTTTCGTGGGCAGAGCGACATCGCCGTCGAGGGCCACAACGTCAAGGTCGGGCGCGGCGGCATTCGCGAGATCGAATTCTTCGCCCAGACCCAGCAACTGATCGCCGGCGGTCGGCATCCCGAACTGCGGGTGCGGTCGACACTCGAGGCCTTGGACATTCTGGCATCGAACAACTGGATAACGACGACGGCACGCGACGAATTGGCCGAGGCCTATCGGTTTTTGCGGCGGCTCGAACATCGGCTGCAGATGGTGGCCGACGAGCAGACGCAGACGCTGCCGGAAAGCGTGGAGGCCGTTGAGCGGTTCGCGCGGTTCTTTGGTTATGCCGACCGTGCGGCATTCGCGGGTGATCTGCTCGGATACCTCAATCGTGTGCAGGGGCACTACAGCAAACTGTTCGAAGGTGATCCGGCCGGGACTGCAAAGCTGCCCGATGTCGACTATCGCGGCGGTGGGGATGATTCGCGTGTGATCGAGCGGCTCGCCAAGCTCGGCTTCAAGAAGCCGCTGATGGTGGCCACTACTGTGCAGCAATGGATGGCCGGCGACTATCGTGTGCTGAAGGTCGATGCGACGCGGCGTGCTTTCGAGGAGTTCATTCCGGCACTGATCGACGGGCTGGCGCATGCCGAAGAGCCGGACAATGCGGTGACGGCGTTCGATGAATTCCTGCAAGCGTTGCAGCGTGGTGGCCGGTTGATCTCGCTACTCGGCCAGAACAACGATCTCGTTGCGCTGGTGGCGCTGATCCTCGGCGCCGCGCCGCGGCTCGGCGATATGCTGGCGCGCCAGCCACAGCTGATGGACGGCCTGATCGATCCGCGCTTCTTCGGCGCCATGCCGGACCGGCAGGAATTGTCGGCGCGGCTCGCGGCGACATTGAGCGACGCGGATTCCTACGAGGAGTTTCTCGATCGGCTGCGGCTGTTCGGTCAGGAAAGTCTGTTCCTGATCGGCGCACGCATTTTGTCCGGCACGGTCTCCGCGCAGCACGCCAGCACGGCGTTCGCCGACGTCGCCGAAGGCGTCGTGCAGACGGTACACGAGTTGGTGAGCGACCAGTTCGCCTCGCAGCATGGCCGCGTCAAGGATCAGGAGACGGCGATCCTGGCGATGGGCAAGCTCGGCAGCCGTGAGATGACGGCGTCATCCGATCTCGACCTGATCCTGATTTATGATTTCGACAACGCGCAACCGGATTCCGATGGCGCGCGCTCGTTGCAGGGCAGTCAGTATTTCGCCCGTTTCACGCAACGGCTGATCAGCGCCTTCACCACGCGTACCAATTATGGCGTGCTGTACGACGTGGATATGCGGCTGCGCCCGTCGGGCCGCGCCGGCCCGGTGGCGTCGCGGTTGGATTCATTCGCGGACTATCAGGATCGCGAAGCCTGGACCTGGGAGCACATGGCGCTGACGCGGGCGCGCGTCATCTCGTCGTCGCCGGAGTTTCGGGAGCGGATCGAGCGGATCATCCGCGATGTGCTGACGCGACCGCGCGATCGTCACATCATCGCCAACGACGTTGCCGAAATGCGTCGCGCCATCGCGCTGGAAAAGGGCGAAGATGATATCTGGGACCTGAAGTATGCCGCGGGCGGCCTGGTGGATATCGAATTCATCGCCCAGTATCTGCAACTCGTCCACGCCGCCGAAACCCCGGAAATTCTCAGTGTCAGCACTTCACAGGTACTGGAGAATGCGGCGCGGCTCGGTATTCTGTCGCAATCGACGATGGAGGTGCTGCGGCCGGCGGTGCGGCTCTATCACGATCTGACGCAAATTTTGCGGCTCTGCGTCAGCGAAAAATTCAAGCCGGAGACGGCAGGAGAAGATCTGCTTCGCATCATGACGCGGGCAGGCGATGCCCCGGATTTCTCGGCGTTGGAAGCGCGGGTGCGAGAGACTCAGGCCGAGGTGAGAGGCGTATTGCTTCGGCTGCTCGAGGACGAGGTCTAGAACCTCTAGGCGGCCACCGAGATATTTGCGCGGCCGCGACTGTGATTGCACGGCAGCGTCACGCAGATCACGGTTCCCACACCAAGCTTCGAGCGCATTTTCATTGATCCGCCGTGCAAGCCGGTCAGCGATTTGGCGATCGCGAGCCCCAGTCCCGAGCCGTGGTAGGTCTTGGTCAGTGAGCTTTCGACCTGCTCGAACGGCTGGCACAATCGCGCCAGCGATTGCTGCGCGATGCCGATGCCGGTATCGGCGATCATCAGCACGACAGAGCCATTGATGACGCGGTTGCGGACGACGACCCTGCCGCCGTCCGGCGTGAACTTCACTGCATTGGAGAGCAGGTTGACCATGATCTGCTTGATGGCGCGACGGTCGGCGACCAGCGGCACGGTATCCTGAAAATCCGCATCGAGGGTGAGGCGCTTCTCGCTGGCGCGCCCGGATACGACGCGCAACGACTCGGTGAGCGTTTGTGCAAGGTTGAGCGGCTCCATGTCGAGCCGCATGCGTCCGGCTTCGATCTTCGACATGTCCAGGATGTCATTGATGACTTCGAGCAGATAATGGCCGGAGGTCAGGATGTCGTGGCAGTATTCCTGGTACTTGTCGGAGCCCAGCACGCCGAACATACCGCTGCCCATGATCTCGGAGAAGCCGATGATGGCGTTAAGCGGCGTGCGCAGTTCATGGCTCATGTTGGCGAGGAATTTCGATTTGGCCTGATTGGCTTCCTCGGCACGGTTCTTTTCCTCGGCATATTTCTGGGCGAGGTCCGCGAGTTCGAGCGCTTGCTGTTCGAGCGTCGCTTGGGTGCGTTTCAGATCGATCACCGTCGCCCGCAGGCGGAGGTCGTTGTCGACCAGCTTCCGCTCATGCTCCTTGATGCGGGTGATATCGGTGCCGACCGAAACGTAGCCGCCATCCTTGGTACGGCGTTCGCTGATGTGCAGCCATTTGCCGTCGCCGAGCTGGGCTTCGAGCGTGCGGGCGCCGGGCGAGAGGACATTTGAGTCAGGCAGCCGCGTGCGGATTTCCGGCATGCTGCCGACCTCTGCAACGGTCTCGTAAGATGTGCCCGGCGTCACGGCCGAATCCGGCAGCTTGTGCAGTCGCTGGAAGTGCGAATTGCAAAGCACGAGGCGATCTTCCGCATCCCACAGCACGAAGGCTTCCGGAATGGTCTCGATGGCGTCGCGCAATCGCAGGTCTGCTTCGACGCTTCGCTCCGCCAGGCTCTTTTGTTCGGTGACATCGACGGCGATGCCGATCAGATGCAGGCCGCCGTCGCCGACGCCGCGGCTCAGTTCGCAACGCACCCGCAGCCAGATCCAGTGGCCGTCGCTGTGCTGCATGCGGAAGCTTTGATCGATGTGGTTGATCTTCGAGGAGATCAACTGATCGGCGATGGCGAACAGGTCGATATCGTCGGAATTGACCAACGCGTTGACCTCGCCGAACGTCAGGAGGTCGCTGCGGCCTTCCAGCCCCAGCATCGTAAACATCGAGTGCGACCAGAAAATCCGTCCGCGCGACAAGTCCCAATCCCACAGGCCGCATCGCCCGCGATTGAGCGCTGTGTCGATCCGTCCACGCACGGCGTCGTTGATCAGATCGCCTTCACGGGCGCGGGTCGATTGCCAGTGGAACGCGAAACCGAGGATCAGCACCACGAAGCCGGTGGTCGCCGATAGGGTGATCGACAGCGCAGCGTCGGATTGCCACAGCGAGTCGGTTCGCTCCTGAACGACGATGATCTTGCCGGCAAGGGTTTTGAGCGGCCGGGCCGTCGCCAGCGCATCGTTGCCATTGACCAGCCGGACATTCGAGATGCCCGACTCGCCGTTCTGCTGGCTGATCGACTGCAGGGCGCCGATCGTTTCAAGTAACTCGCTCGTCGTGGCGGCGGAATCTTCGGTCGGCACGCGAGCGATGATGCGTTGATCGGGACCGAGAACGATGATGTGACGTGCGGCGGCGATGCCCCACGCCGGTATGAGAGCGGGCAGGAGGTTCTGCAGCCGGGCATTGGTGCCAGCCTGTTCCTGCCTGATGTTGCCGACGTGGTCGAGGCGCTCCGCGAGCAGATCGGCCAGTGCCGAGAGATCGCGTTTGGCTGACGCCTGAATCTGCCGATTATGATCGGCGACCTGAACGAAGGCGCCAAAGCAGATCGTAATCAGGAAGGCGATGATGAGTGTCGGGACTGCGCGCCTCAACGCCGGTTCGGCAATCAGCAGCCGATGATAGGCAGGTTTCGCAATCGACTGCGCCAATCCCTTGATCGAATCGGATTGGACGCATGCGCGTTGTATATGCGCGCGCGCCATGCCTTGGCCCCCTTGGATTTTCCTCTGGAACATCGCCCGCCGCAGTCTTGTGAGACCTGCCTTGAGCAAACTCCCGCATTCACCAGCCAAGGAATATCCAGGATGCAAAACTGAAATAAGCTTTGCGGAACACGCCTTGGTCACTCAATTCGAATGAGCCCCCGGCCGCTTCGAATCACAGTGATTTGAATCCAGTTTTCTCGACCTGTCGAGAGTCAACAATTCGTTAATGCGAAATAAATCTTGTCCAGCGCTGATTTTGAATCCGCGAACCGCGCGAGCGTGAGTCCGAAACGAGAACGTCGGCTGTGTCGGCGGAATCTCGCGGCGTTTTAGCGGTCGCGTTCCGGCTCGGCGTGACTGATGACGCGCTTCACGGTGGGAAACGTACGCCGCAATGCGCGTTCGATCTCATCAACGTTCTCA
>Ga0207657_10005889_pt1 | contig 12764 bp, 10 predicted proteins | sample KBSC33metaG_FD_184316 | JGI IMG/M metagenome (GOLD analysis project Ga0207657, IMG submission 184316) | Corn rhizosphere microbial communities from Kellogg Biological Station, Michigan, USA - KBS C3-3 metaG (SPAdes) (version 2) | ecosystem: Host-associated > Plants > Roots > Rhizosphere > Soil ...
GCCATCAGCCGGTCGGCGCCCGCGGTGGCGAACAGGTCGGACATGAGCCGGGCCGAGATCGGCTCGCGGCCCCGGTTCTTCTTGTCCTGCCGCGCGTAGCCGAAGAACGGCGTCACCACCGTGATACGCCTGGCCGAGGCCCGCTTGAGGGCGTCGACCATGATCAGCTGCTCCATGATCCATTCGTTGATCGGCGAGGTGTGGCTCTGCAGCGCGAACACGTCGCAGCCGCGGACCGAATCCAGGAACCGGACGAAGATCTCGCCGTTGGCGAAGTCGAAGAGCTTGGTCGGGGTCGGCTTGATGCCCAGGCACGCGGCCACTTCCTCGGCCAGTTCCGGGTAAGCGCGCCCGGAGACCAGCAGCATCTTCTTCGCGTCCGACAGCATCATCTCGCTCACCGATCCTGCGCCCCCTCGGCCCCGCCGCGCTCCTCGTCCTGCTCGCGGGCGCGGGCGGCGGCCGCGGCCGAACCCGTGCCGGGCCGCTGCCGTTCCACCCACCCGGCCGAGTTATGCTGCCGGCCGCGGGCGATGCCCAATGCGCCAGGGGGCACATCCTCGGTGATCACCGAGCCGGCCGCCGTGTACGCCCCGTCCCCGATGGTCAGCGGGGCCACCAGGACCGTGTCGCTGCCGGTGAACACGTTCGAGCCGATCGTCGTGTGGTGCTTGGTCATCCCGTCGTAGTTCGCGAAGATCGTGGCCGCGCCGATGTTCGAGTGCTCCCCGATGTCGGCGTCGCCTACGTAGGTCAGGTGCGGCACCTTGGCGCCCTCGCCCACGGTGGAGTTCTTCAGCTCCACGTGGGTGCCGATGTGCGCCCCCGGGCCGATCCGGGTGCCCGGGCGCAGCCGTGCGTACGGGCCGACGCTCGCGCCGGGGCCGATCTCGGCCGATTCGCAGACGCTGTACAGGACCGTCGCGTCCTGCCCCACCGAGGTATCCCGGAGCAGGCAGTCCGGGCCGATCCGGGCGCCGGTCCCGATGTCCGTCCGTCCCTCCAGGTGGGTACCGGGCAGGACCTCCGCGTCCGGCGCCAGCGTCACGTCCACGTCCATCCAGGTCGACGACGGATCCATGATCGTGACGCCGGCCCGCATCCAGTCCTCGAGCAGGCGGCCATTGAAGGCTCGCTGCGCCTGGGCGAGCTGGACCCGGTCGTTCACCCCCTGGACCTCCGCGGCGTCGGCGGCGAGGACCGTTCCGGCCAGGTGGCCGTCGCCGCGCATGATGCCCACCACGTCGGTGAGGTACTCCTGGCCCTGCGCGTTGCTGGTGGCGACGCGCTTGACCGCGTCGGCCAGCAGGGCGCCGTCAAAGGCGTAGCAGCCGGAGTTGATCTCGTCGATGGCCCGCTGCGCCGCGGTCGCGTCGGCATCCTCCACGATCTCGGCCAGCGAGCCGCCGTCGTCCCTGATGACGCGCCCGTACCCAGACGGATCGGGGACCCGCGCGGTGAGCACGGTCACCGCGTTTCCCGCGGCGGCGTGCTCACGGATCAGCGCGGCCAGCGTCTGCGTGCGCAGCAGCGGCATGTCCGCGTAGGTGACCACGACGATGCCGGGCAGGTCGCCGAGCGCCTCGGTCACCATCCGGACCGCGTGACCGGTGCCGCCCAGCCGGTCCTGCACCACCACCCGCACGTCCGGGGCGCACCGGGCCGCTTCGGCGCTGACCTGGTCCCGGCCGTGACCGGTCACCACGACGAGGCGCTCCGGGCCGAGTCCGGCCGCCGCCGCCAGGGCGTGCCCGAGCATGCTGCGACCGCACAGGGAATGCAGCACCTTCGGGATGCGCGATCTCATCCGCGTACCCTCGCCCGCGGCGAGGACGATGACAGCGACCGGGCGAGGTTGGCTCACGGCGGCAAGTCTCCTCGGGTTGCGCGCCGGCCGTTGCGGTCTGCGGAAGAATCAACCCGCCGAACCGCCAGCCGGCACTGGTCAGGATGCTTCGGGCTCCGGGATGCGACGGCGCATGTGTTTACCCGCCCCTCATCTGCAGGATACCGTCCGGCGGCCATGATCGGATGGCCAGTTGCGTGACGGCCCGGAAGGTTCCCGCCCCGGGATGCGCTTCTCAGGGTACGGGGGCCGGCGCGCGGAACCGTTCGGCCCGGTCAGCCGGGCTTCTTCCCGGCGGACTTCGTAACCGCAGGTGACTGCCCATTTCCTCGTGATTCGGACGCCCGTGTCTGCGGTATTTCCTGGTCCGATCCGACGATTTCGCTGGGCTCGAGCCCGGCGTCTCCGGCTACCCCGGCCAGCTCGGCGCCGAGCGACTCGGGCGCCGCGTCCGGCCGCGGGCGGGGCCCGGTGAGCAGGGACGCGATGGCGGCGATCAGGCTGGCCGCGATCGCGAACGCGAACGCGACCCCGAGGCCGTCGTGGAACGGGGCGGTGATCAGGTTCGGGAAGAACTGGCGCCCGGTGACGTAGGCGGCGTGGGCCGCGGGCAGGTGCCCGAGCAGCGGGCCGAGCAGCTGCTGCATCGGGTTGTAGCCGAGGAAGGCCGCGAACAGCACGCCGATCGGCGGCAGGTGCGAGATCTGCTGCGCGGCGGACGCCGGGATGCCCTGCGCGACCAGGCCGCCGGACAGCGCGCCCGGCAGCTTGCTGGAAAGACCGGCCACCATCAGCGAGAAGAAGACCCCGATGGACAGCACGAACGCGGTGTTCATGAACGTGGCGATCATGCCGCCGGCCGCGCCGCGCTGGTTGGCCGGGACCGCGTTCATCATCTCGGCCCGGTTCGGCGAGGCGAACAGGCCGGACCCGAAGCCGTTGAACGCGATGATCAGCGCGAATTGCCAGTAGGTGAAGTTCACCGGCAGGAACAGCAGGACGAAGAAGGTCAGCGCGGTCAGCAGCGCCCCGCCGCAGGTGAACCCCTTGGCGCCGAACCGGTCCGAGAGCACGCCGGACAGCGGCGCGGAGAGCAGGAAGCCGATGGTCAGCGGGACCAGGTAGATGCCCGCCCACAGCGGCGTCTGGCTGAAGCTGTACCCGTGCAGCGGCAGCCAGATGCCCTGCAGCCAGATGATCAGCATGAACTGCATGCCGCCGCGGCCCAGCGCCAGCATCAGGTTCGCGAGATTACCCCAGAAGAAGGCGCGGATCTTGAACAGGGAGAGCCGGAACAGCGGCTCGGCGACCTTGGTCTCCACGAAACCGAAGATCACCAGTAGCGCGATCCCGCCGAAGATGGCGGTGAGCACCCACGGGTTGGTCCAGCCCATCGGGTGGCCGCCGTAGGGCAGCAGGCCGTAGGTGATGCCGACCAGGATCGCGATCAGCCCGGCCGCGAACAAGATGTTGCCCCACCAGTCCATCCGGGCGTGCTTGCGGACCCCGATGTCGCGGAGCATGAAGTACGCCCACACGGTGCCGAACAGCCCGATCGGCGCGGAGACCAGGAAGACCAGGTGCCAGTTGATCGGGCCGAGCACGCCGCCGAGCAGCAGCCCGAGGAACGAGCCGGCGATGGCCGCGATCGAGTTGATGCCCAGCGCGGTGCCGCGTTGGTTGGCCGGGAAGGCGTCGGTCAGGATCGCGGTGGAGTTGGCGAACAGGAACGCGCCGCCGATCCCCTGCACCACCCGCCAGATGATCAGCCACAGCGCCCCGGCGGTGCCGTGCTGCCAGGTGACGGTCAGGAAGATCGAGGCCACGGTGAAGACCGCGAACCCCAGGTTGTACATCCGGACGCGGCCGAACATGTCGCCGAGCCGCCCGAAGCTGACCACCAGCACCGCGGACACCACGAGGAAACCCATGAACATCCACAGCAGGTAGCTGGTGTTCTCCGGGCTCAGCGGGTTCAGCCCGATCCCGCGGAAGATGTCCGGCAGCGCGATCAGCACGATCGACTGGTTGATCGTCGCCATCAGCACGCCCAGCGTGGTGTTGGACAGCGCGATCCACTTGTAGTGCGGACCCGGCCCGGCGGCCGCGGTCACCGCCCCGCGCGACCGTGCCCGGCGCCCGAGCGCGCCGTTGGGGGTCGGCGCTGCTGAGCCGTTGGGGGTCGGCCCGGGCGTTGCGCCCCCAGCCTCACCGGGCATGCCAGGGCCCCCCTGACCAGAGTGCGAATTCATATGGCCTAAGCCCTCACAGGTAACTTTGGCATCATCAGAAACTTGCTTGGCGTCAACTAACTATAACGCATCGCCCCAGCGAGCCACCGGGCCGGGCCGATCCGCCCGAGCCGCGATATCGCGGGGGTGGCAGGTCCCAGAAAACCGCACTCAGGACACACCGGCACCATCAGCCTCACGGTTCGTATGCGTCGGACCAACTGGAACGCCATGAAACCCCGGATCCAGTGCGTTCAAACGCGCTGGATCCCCGGTTCCATTGCGTCCGGCAGGCGTCCGCGATCCACCGATACCGCCGTCGCGGTTCGGCCGGTATCGTGTACGTACGGCTGCGGCGGCCGCGATGTTCGCGTGATGCGACTGCCAGAATTCCGGCGTTGGGTAATTGGCAGCCCACCAGCCTTTGAAGCTGGCTTGTGCTGGTTCGAGTCCAGCCGCCGGAACTATTTTCGATTATCCCAATAACGCAGCGAATTTACGAACGTAATATTTCGCGCCAGGGAACGCTTCATTGACTGGACGCCCGCCGTTCCCGCCAGCTGGCGATCTCAGGCGACCGCGAACTTCCGCATGGATGCCGATCCGGCGGGTAGTCGCGACCGCGAACCCGCCAGCAAGATCACCAAGACGTAACGGGCGCGGCACGGAGCGCTGAGGTGTCTCGCATTACGAGACACCTCTAGTGACGCGCATACGAAATTCATGGATCTATTTGCAGAAATTCATCCGCCCGGCCTTGCCGAACCTACGGTGACGTAGGCTACGGTTACGTAAGCGTACAAACGCGCCGTGCCCGTTTCGTCTAGTTCCAGAGGAGCACGATGACCACTTCTCCCGACACCGTCAACGCGGCCGAGGCCACCACCACGGCCGACGCCTTCACCGCGAACCAGGCCACCCCTGCGTCCGCCGGGACCACCGGGGGAACCGTCACTGCGACCGCCAGAACCCAGACACGCCCGGCCCAGAGAGCCCGGCCGGACCTCGAAGAAGAACCGATCTCGTCGGCCCAGCGTTTCCTGGTCGGCCTGTTCGTGGCCGTCCCGCTCGCGGCGCTGGTCGCCGCCATCCCGCTGATGTGGGGCTGGGGCCTGGGCTGGCACGACGTGCTGATCGCGCTGGCCTTCTACTGGCTATCCGGGCTCGGCGTGACCGTCGGCTACCACCGGTACTTCACCCACGGCTCGTTCAAGGCCAAGACCGGCCTGCGGGTCGCGCTGGCCGTCGCGGGCAGCCTGGCCATCGAGGGGCCGGTCATCACCTGGGTGTCGGACCACCGCAGGCACCACAAGTACAGCGACAAGGAGGGCGACCCGCACTCCCCGTGGCGGTACGGGGATGACGCGAAGGCGCTGTCCAAGGGCCTGCTCTACGCGCACATCGGCTGGCTCTTCGACCCGAACAAGACCTCGCAGGAGAAGTTCTCCCCCGACCTGCTCGCCGACCGGCGGATCAAGACGGTAGATGCCTGGTTCCCGGGGCTCGTCGCGGTCACGCTGCTGCTCCCGCCGCTTATCGGCGGCCTGTGGGGGATGTCCTGGCAGGGCGCGCTGACCGCCTTCTTCTGGGCCAGCCTGGTCCGGGTCGCGCTGCTGCACCACGTCACCTGGGCGATCAACTCGATCTGCCACACGTTCGGCACGACGGAATTCGAGGCACGCGACAAGTCGAAGAACGTGTCCTGGATGGCGATCGCGTCGTTCGGTGAGTCCTGGCACAACCTGCACCACGCGGACCCGACCTGCGCGCGGCACGGCGCGCTGAAGGGCCAGCTCGACCCCAGTGCGCGCGTCATCTGGGCGCTGGAGAAGCTGGGCTGGGCCTACGACGTGCGCTGGCCGGACGAGAACCGGCTCGCGGCCAAGCGGCCCGCCACGGCGAAGAAGAAATTCGGCTCTATGACGCGGCGCGCCGGCCGGGTACGTGGCGTGGTGTCCGCGGAGTCGCGATGATGCACAGGTGAGTGCGCAACCGCATCCATCCGGCCGCAAGCGGATGACCGGGAAGGAACGGCGGGAGCAGCTACTCAACATCGGCCGCCGCCTGTTCGCCGAGCGCGGGTTCGAAGGCACCTCGATCGAGGAGATCGCCGCGCAGGCGGGCGTGTCCAAGCCCGTGGTGTACGAGCACTTCGGCGGTAAAGAGGGTCTCTACGCGGTGGTCGTCGACCGGGAGGTCGAGCGCCTGCTGGCGATGGCGACCACGCTGCTCGCCGGCGCCCGCACCAGGGAGTCGTTCGAGGTCGCGGCGGTCGGCCTGCTCCGCTACATCGACGACAACGCCGACGGCTTCCGCATCCTGGTCAGGGACTCCAACCCCGGTTCGGGCACCGGCACCTACGGCACGCTGCTGAGCGACATCGCCGGCCAGGTCGAGTACATCCTGGCCGACTTCCTCGCCTCCCGCGGCCACGATCCCAAGCTCGCCCCGCTGTACGCCCAGATGCTGGTGGGCATGGTCGCGTTCACCGGGCAGTGGTGGCTCGACGCCCGCAAGCCCAAGCTGGAAGAGGTCGCCGCCAACCTGATCGACCTGGCCTGGAACGGCCTCTCCCAGCTGGACGCGAACGGAAAGGGCTCAGCCAAGCGCTAGCGCCGGGGCGGCACCGGGCGCCAGCGTGACGCCGTCGGCGCCCGCGGGCGCCGACGGCAGGCCCTCGGCCACCCAGGCGCGGTATCCGCCGATCACGTCGGTGGCACGGTGCAGGCCCAGGTCCAGCAGGGCCGCCGCCGCCAGGCTGGAGGTGTAGCCGTCCACGCAGAAGACGATGACCCGGTGGTCGTACCCGGTGACCCAGGGCAGCCGGGCGTCGGAGAACGGATCCAGGCGCCACTCCAGGTGGTTGCGCTCCACGATCGTCGACCCGGGTATTTCCCCCTGCGCCGCGCGCTGCGCGGCCGGCCGGATGTCGACGAGCACGGCGCCCCCGGACAGCTCGGCGAACGCCTGCCGCGGCGTCACGCGGATCAGCCGGGCCCGCGCGGAGGCCAGGATCTCGTCGATGGTGCGGGCCCCCTGCGGCCGGACGGCTACCATGCTGCCGAGCCTTCGGTGCTCAGCGTGACCAGGCCGCCCGGCGTCAGCTCGTAACGCGTCATGGCCGGCAGCGGCGGCGAGTAGGCGTGCACGCTCACCGCCACCGACGACGCGGCCGCGTTGCGCACGTCGTGGATGTAGCGGGGGCCGAACGCGCGCGCCCCGCCCGCCCCGACCGGCTTGGCCAGCACCTGGCCGGTGGTCCGGGCCCCGACCACCCGGCGCTCCACCAGCGTGCCCCAGACGACGGCGAACGCGCCGGCCGACCCGCCGTGGTCGTGGAACCCGGTCGCCTGACCGGGCAGCCAGCTGATCACCCACACCTCGTGGCTGTCGTCGAGGTGTATCCGCTCGTACCAGCGGCCTTCCGGGTTCAGCCGTACCCGGCCGAGCCAGTCCGCGGGGGTTGTCGCCAGCCGCCGCACCACGTCGGCAAGCTGGCGCGCGCCGAGTAGCTGGCTGGGACCCACCCGGGCCGGTGCGGCCGGCCGGATCATCGTGTTCATATTCGCGTCTCTCCTCACGTTGACACCGCCGGCGGCAGGCGCCGGCGAAAAGGGCGAACCGAAGAGACCAGACGTGCTGGCGGCGGGGTCCGGGCCGGGCGGGTCTGGTCAGGGCGTGCCGGCCGGACATCGCATGACGCCGGGCACCAACGGGAGAGCGCCGGCGTGAACGCGCTGACGGGCAGGCGTTGACAGGTGAGGCAGGAGAGGCATGCCACGGCGCATGCGGAGAGCCTGCCAGAGTTTCCCTATTAAAGCAATAGGGAAAAGAGGGTTAGCAGGTCAGCCGGGCCGATGGGCCACGGCGAACACGCGGCGGAACGGGAAAATGGTGCCGAACGGCCGGGGTGGATACGCCTGGCGAAGCTCCGTGCCGTACTCGGCGAGAAAGTCCCCGGCCCGTTCCGCATCCAGTGCGGCCAGAACGGGACGGAGCCCGGTGCCCCTGTACCACTCGAGCACCGGGTCCTCGCCTTGCAGGATGTGCACGTACGTCGTCTCCCAGGCGTCGACCTCGCAGCCGGCCCTGGACAACAGCTCCGCGTAGTCCGCCGGGTCGGCCGATTGCCGGTTCAGCTCCACGTCCCGCAGCAGCGGGCGCCACCGGGCCGAGGCCGCCATCTCACGCATGATCGCGTGCGACGGCTGGTCGAAGTTGCCCGGGACCTGAAAGGCCAGCCAGCCGTCGGGAGCCAGCCGGTCCGCCCAGCGGACCAGCAGCTCGCGATGGCCGGGCACCCACTGCAGCACCGCGTTGGAGATGATCACATCAGGCAGGCTCTGCGGCTCCCAGTGCCGGATATCGTCGACCATGAACGACAACCCAGGTGCCTGGCTCGTCGCGACCGGGCCGACGGCGGCGGGCGCCGGCGACCACGGGACGGTTTCCTGGACGAGCCTGCGGGCCGCCTCGATCATCTCGGGCGAGCTGTCCACGCCGCACACCGTGGCGGCGGGCCAGCGCTCGGCGAGCAGGGCGGTCAGGTTGCCTGGGCCGCAGCCCATGTCGACCACGTATCCGGGAAGCTCTGCTCCGACCCTGGCGAGCAGGTCAAAGAACGGTCTGGCGCGCTCGCCTCCAAACCGCAGATAAAGGGCCGCGTCCCACATGGTGGTCAATCCTTGTCTAATACCGAGAGACACAGTGCTGGCCACGGGGGACGATCCCCCTGGCACCCCCTGCTATCCGACCTGATCTCCTTGTACCGCAAGGCGAGTCTTGACGTCAAGAGATACCCTCTAGTAATGGGCCAGCGCGCCGGTCCCGGCATCGAGCCGACAGCACCGGCGGACTCCGACGCCGAGATTCTCGGCGAGCCGCTGCTGCGGGACGAGGTGGACGACCTGGTCGCGGCGTGGCGAGCGCAGCGGCCCGACCTGGACGTGGAGCCGATGCAGGTGCTCAGCCGGATCTCCCGGCTGGCCCGGCACCTGGACATCGCGCGGCGCGGCGCGTTCGCCGAGCACGAGCTCGAGTCGTGGGAATTCGACGTGCTCTCGGCGCTGCGCCGGCAGGGGCCGCCGTTCCAGCTCACCCCCGGCGCGCTGCTCCGGGCCACGCTGGTCACCTCCGGCACCATGACGAACCGGATCGACCGGCTGGCCGCCGAGGGGCTCGTCCGCCGCGAGCCGGATCCCAGGGACAAGCGGGGCGTGCTGGTCACCCTCACCGATCAGGGCCAGGAGCGGGTGGACGCCGCGCTGGCCGGGCTGCTGCGCCGTGAGCGGGCGCTGCTGGCGGGCCTGGACGACACCGAGCGCGGGCACCTGGCCGACCTGATGCGGATCCTGCTCGCTCCCTTCGACGCCGCCGAGTAGGGATCAGGCGTCGAGTTCGGCCGCGACGGTCAGCCAGCGCTCTTCGAGGTCTGCCTTCTCGGCCTGGGCGGCCTTCAGCTCGGCGCCGAGCGCGGTGAGCTTCTCGTAGTCGGTCGCGTTCGCGGCCAGCTCGGCGGACAGGCCGGCCTCGCGGGCCGTCAGCCGGTCCAGCTGGCGCTCGAGGCGCTGCAGTTCCTTGCGCGCGGTGCGCTCGGCCGCGGCCGCGCCCCCGGCCGCGGCCGATCCCGCCGGGGACCGGGGCGCGGGGGCGCGGCGTGCGGCCCGGACCCGGTCCAGGTACTCGTCCACCCCGCCGCCGAGGAAGGACAGCCTGCCGTCGCCGAGCAGCGCCACCACGTGCTCGGTCACCCGCTCGAGGAAGTACCGGTCGTGGCTGACCACCACCAGCGTGCCGGGCCAGCCGTCGAGCAGGTCCTCGAGCTCGGTGAGCGTCTCGATGTCCAGGTCGTTGGTTGGCTCGTCGAGCAGCAGCACGTTGGGTTCGGTCATGAGCAGCCGGAGCATCTGGACCCGGCGCCGCTCGCCACCGGACAGGTCGCCGATCCTGGTCCACTGCCGTTCCGCGGTGAAGCCAAGCCGTTCCAGCAGCTGGCCCGCTGACAGCTCGCGGTCGCCTACCTGGATCCGCAGCCGGATCTCCTCCACCGCCTCGCGGACCCGCTGGTCCGGGTCGAGCCCGGCGAGCTCCTGGGACAGGTGGGCCAGCCGCACGGTCTTGCCCCTGACGATCGTGCCCTCCGCGTGCAGCCCGCTCGTCCGGGCCGCGCTCCCGCCGTCGAGGACGTTCAGCAGCGAGGTCTTGCCGCTGCCGTTGACCCCGACGATCCCGACCCGGTCGCCGGGACCGAGGCGCCAGGTCACGTGGTCCAGCAGCGCGCGGTCTCCGGCCGATACGGTGACGTCTTCCAGCTCGATGACGGTCTTGCCCAGCCGGGCGGTGGCCAGCCGGGTCAGCTCCACGCTGTCCCGTGGCGGCGGCTCCGCCGCGATGAGCGCGTTGGCCGCATCCACCCGGAACTTCGCCTTGGTGGTCCGGGCCCGGGCCCCGCGCTGCAGCCAGGCGAGCTCCTTGCGGGCCAGGTTGCGGCGGCGCCGCTCGGCGACTTCCTCGCTGCGCTCGCGCTCGGCCTGGGCGAGCACGTAGGCCGAGTAGCCGCCCTCGGCCGAATGCACCTGGCCGCGGTCGACTTCCCAGGTCCGCTCGCAGACGGTGTCCAGCAGCCAGCGGTCGTGGCTGACCACGATGACCGCGCAGCCTCTGTCGCGCAGGTGGCGGCCGAGCCAGTCGATCGCCTCGATGTCCAGGTGGTTGGTGGGCTCGTCGAGCAGCAGCACGTCACGCTCGGCCACCAGCAGCGAGGCGAGCGCGACCCGCCGCCGCTCGCCGCCGGACAGCCGCCCGGCCGGCGCGTCCAGGCCGATCCCGGGCAGCAGCTCGGTCATGATGGAGCGCGCCCGGGGGTCGGCTTCCCAGGGGGTGGGCGACGCGCCAGCCCCGAACACGATCTCGCCGACCGTTCCGCTCAGCTGGTCGCCCTGCGGCAGGTAGCCGAGTCGCAGGTCGGCCGCCATGGCCACCCGGCCGGAGTCGGGCCTCACCCGGCCGGCCAGCAGCGCGAGCAGGGTGGACTTCCCGGCGCCGTTGCGGCCCACCATGCCCACCCGGTCCCCGGCGGACACGCCGAGCGAGACGCCGTCGAGCAGCGTGCGGTGCGCGTACGCCTTGGCCGCCTTCTCCAGGCTGATCAGGTTCACCGCGGCCCGGTCACCGTGCCCCGGAGATGATGGCGGCGCCGGGCGCCGGCCCGCTGGCCCGGGCCACCGACCGGCACACGCCCGCGCCGGACAGCGACGCGGCCAGGTCGAGGGCGCGGTCCGCGCTGGCGGCCAGGAACACGCAGGTCGGTCCCGAGCCGGACACCAGCGCGCCGAGCGCGCCCAGTTCCAGCCCGGCCGCCAGGGTCTTGCGCAGCGCCGGGAACAGCGACAGCGCGGCCGGCTGCAGGTCGTTGCTCAGCGCCCGGCCGACCAGCCGGGCATCGCCCGAGCGCAGCGCCGACATGAGCGCGGGGTCCAGCCCGGGTTCGGCCGGGACCTGTTCGCGCGCGCGGGCCCGCTGCCGGTCCAGCGTCGCGTACACCTCGGGCGTGGACAGGTGCCCGTCGGCGAAGGCGAGCACCCAGTGGTACTGGGTCGCCGGGGCGAGTGCGGGCGTCAGCTGCTCGCCCCGGCCGCGGCCCACCGCGGTCCCGCCGAGCAGCGCGAAGGCCACGTCGCTGCCCACCCGCGCGGCGATCTCGGCCAGCTGCGGCGGGCCGAAACCGCCGGCCCAGAGCTCGTTGCAGGCGACCAGCGCCGCGGCCGCGTCGCCGCTGCCGCCGGCCAGCCCGGCCGCCACCGGGATCCGTTTGGCGATCGTGACGTGCACGCCGGGAGCCGACGGCACCTCGGCCCGCAGCGCGGATACCGCGCGCAGCGCCAGGTTGTCCCCGTCGGCGGGGACGCGGTCCGCGCCCTCGCCGCTGACCGAGACCCCGTCGCGCCGGGCGGGCTCCGCGGTGATCTCGTCGAACAGCGAGACGGCGTGGAAGACCGTCACCAGGTCGTGGTAGCCATCAGCACGCGGCGGACCCACCGCGAGCTGGAGGTTGAGTTTGGCGGGCACCCGCACGGTCACACCGGTCACGATGGTCAAATCGTACGCGGTGCGGCCGGTGGTGTTGAGAGGCGCGACGCAGCCAGCCGGGCGAACTCGGCGATATCGAGCGATTCGCCGCGAGCACCGGGGTCGAGGCCGGCCGCCCGCAGCAGGCGTTCGGCCTCCGGTGCCGAGCCGGCCCAGCCGGACAGCGCGGCGCGCAGCGTCTTGCGCCGCTGCCGGAAGGCCGCGTCGACGACCGCGAACACCTCCTCGCGGCTCGCCGCGGTGGCCGGCGGATCCCGCCGGGTGAACGCGACGAGCCGGGAATCCACGTTCGGCACCGGCCAGAACACGCTGCGCGGCACCGGCCCGGCCGGGCGGGCCGCGGCGAACCAGGCCAGCTTCGCCGACGGCGTGCCGTACACCCGTGACCCCGGCGGCGCGCACATCCGGTCCGCCACCTCGGCCTGAACCATGACCAGCCCCCGCCGCAGCGACGGCAGGGCCACCAGCAGGTGCAGCAGCACCGGCACCGCCACGTTGTACGGCAGGTTGGCCACCAGCACCGACGGCGACCCGGAGACGGCGGGCAGATCGCCGTTGTCGATACGGAGCGCGTCCGCCGCGACCACGACCGCCCGGTC
>Ga0207657_10005892_pt1 | contig 12760 bp, 13 predicted proteins | sample KBSC33metaG_FD_184316 | JGI IMG/M metagenome (GOLD analysis project Ga0207657, IMG submission 184316) | Corn rhizosphere microbial communities from Kellogg Biological Station, Michigan, USA - KBS C3-3 metaG (SPAdes) (version 2) | ecosystem: Host-associated > Plants > Roots > Rhizosphere > Soil ...
CCAGGGAGCCGCCGGCGCTCTGGTCACGCCGAGCTCGCTTGCGATCATCATCGGAGCGTTTTCGGCAGCCGAGCGTGGAGCGGCTATCGGCGCGTGGACAGCGTGGGGCGGGATCGCGGCAATCGTCGGGCCGCTCGCCGGAGGCTGGATCGTCGATCAGGTCTCCTGGCGTTGGATCTTCGCGATCAACGTGCCCCTCGTCATCGTCACGCTCGGCCTGATCCTGGCCGCTGTCCCACCGGCAGGGGCACGCTCGGGGCGGCGCGTCGACGTCGTCGGTGCGATCCTGTGCGTGGTCGGCCTCGGAGGCGTCGTCTTTGCGCTGATCGAGCAGCCCAACCATGGCTGGAGCAGCCCGGTCATCTTCCTCCCCCTCGTCGTCGGTGTCGTCGCGTTCGCTGCGTTCGTCGTCTACGAGCGACGCGCGAAGGAGCCGATGCTCGAGCTCGAGCTGTTCACGCACCGGAACTTCGCCGTCGGCAACGTCGAGACCTTCGCCATGTACGCGGGGCTTGGGATCCTGTTCTTCTTCCTCGTCATCTTCCTGCAGCAGGTCGCCGGCTACAGCGCGCTCGAAAGTGGGCTGGCGACGGTGCCCGTCACGGTGGTGATGTTCGCGCTGTCGCGTCGCTTTGGCGCGCTCGCCGATCGGCACGGGCCACGCCTCTTCATGGGCGCCGGCCCTCTGATCGCCGCGGTCGGGATCGTCCTCCTGCTGCGCACCGGCCTGGACACGTCGTATGCGACCGATGTGTTGCCTGCGATGCTCGTCTTCGCGGTCGGCCTTTCCATGACCGTCGCCCCGCTCACGGCGACCGTGCTCGCCGACGCCGAGGAGAGCGACGCCGGGATCGCGTCCGCCGTGAACAACGCAGTCGCACGCGTGGCCGGGTTGATCGGCGTGTCGATCCTCGGCGTCGTGGTGGCACAGACACTCGTCGGCGACACGTTCGCGGCGAACGACGAGTCAGTCCGCGCGTTCCACCAGGTCGTGGTCGTCTGTGCCGTGCTCGTCGCCGGCGGAGGCATCGTCGGCGTGCTCGGGATCGTCAACCCACGCCGCACCGTGGAGGCGCGCAATTGCCCGGGCGGCCAACTCGTCGCCGTGCCACTCCCAGCCGTCGAGAGCACGACCGCTGCGGATTGAAAGGTTCCGATCGCGCGCCAAGAGCACTGGCTCTTCCCGGGCCGACGCCGTGTAAGGTTTGCCTTACACCGAACGTCGACCTTCCAACACAGTGTCCCAGGCCCAGATCCTCGTCCTCGGCGCAATCGCCGGGCTCACCATCTTCATCGGCCTACCGGTCGGCCGGATCGGCACCCTGCCGGCGGCTGCAAGCGCGTTCCTGACCGCGACCGCGACGGGCATCCTCCTCTTCCTCCTCTGGGACGTGCTCTCCGCCGGCGTCGAGCCCGTCGAGGCGGCGCTGACGGCCGCCGCGGTCGACCACAGCGGGAGTTGGTCGCGCTTCGCCTGGCTGGCTGCCCTTCTCGGTGCGGGCTTCGTGGCGGGCCTCATGAGCCTCGTGTACTTCGACGAGCTGATCGCACGCAGGCGCCGGCGCGCCGGCCCGCAGAGCGTCGGGGCTGCGATCGCCTTCGAGGAGGCGCGGTCCGCGCGGATCCTCACGCCGGCCCAGTCGCTCTCGCTGATGATCGCGACCGGGATCGGGCTCCACAACTTCTCCGAGGGCCTGGCGATCGGCCAGTCGGCGGCGGCGGGTGAGATCAGCCTCGCCCTCGTCCTGATCATCGGCTTCGGTCTCCACAACGCGACCGAAGGCTTCGGCATCGTCGGCCCGTTCGCCGGCAGCCAGCACCGCCCGAGCTGGGGGTTCCTGCTCCTCGCCGGGCTGATCGGTGGAGGCCCGACGTTCTTCGGGACGCTGATCGGGCAGGCATGGGTCAGCGATGCGCTCTCGGTCGCCTTCCTCGCGCTCGCGGCCGGCTCGATCCTCTACGTCGTGATCGAGCTGCTCGACGTCTGCCGACGCCTCGGTCGCAAGCGCCTCGTCGCCTGGGGGATCGTCCTCGGCCTGACCCTCGGCTTCGCGACCGACTTCGTCCTGGTCGCCGCCGGCGCCTGACGCGCGCCTCTGCCGCCGGGGCCGCGTTGCGGCGCGCCAACGACGGCGGATAGGGTCACCCGATGTCTGCGCTCGCACGGCGTCTCGCAGTCGCCCGCGGGGACGAGCCCGCTGATCTCGTCGTGCGTGGCGGCACTGTCTTGTCCGTCTTCACGCGCGAATGGCTCGAGGCCGACGTCGCGATCGTCGACGGCTTCATCGCCGGTCTCGGCTCGTACGAGGGGCGGGAGGAGATCGACGCCGCCGGGCGCTACGTCGTCCCCGGGCTGATCGACTCGCACATGCACATCGAGTCGACCAAGCTGCTCCCCGACGAGCTCGCCCGGCTGATCCTGCCGCTCGGGACGACGGCGATCGTCGCCGATCCGCATGAGATCGCAAACGTGCTCGGGACGGACGGTGTCCACTGGCTCCATGACGCGTCGGCGGGCCTCCAGCTCGAGGTCTTCTTCATGGCCTCCTCGTGCGTCCCGGCCTCGGTCTTCGAGTCGCCGCGGCGGCCGCTCGAGCTCGGCGACCTCGAGGCGCTGATGCGCCGCAAGCGCGTGCTCGGCCTCGCCGAGATGATGAACTTCCCCGGCGTCATCGCCGGCGACGACACCGAGCTGGCGAAGCTCGCGCTCGAGGGAGCCGACCACGTCGACGGGCACGCGCCCGGCGTGCTCGGCAAGGCGTTGCAGGCGTACGCCGCCTCGGGCATCCGCTCGGACCACGAGATGCTGACGGTCGAGGAGGGGCGCGAGCGCCTTCGCGCTGGCGTCTGGCTCCTCATCCGCGAGGCCTCGATGGCGCGCAACTTGCAGGCGCTGCTGCCGCTCGTGCGCGAGTACGGGCCGAACCGGATCGCGTTCTGCACCGACGACCGCGACCCCGAGGACATCGCCGACAACGGCCACGTGAACGGCATGGTGCGCGACGCTGTCGCGGCTGGAATCGACCCGGCGGACGCGATCCTGATGGCGTCCTTCCATCCCGCGCTCTGGCACGGGCTCACGGACCACGGAGCCGTCGCGCCCGGTTTCGTCGGCGACCTCCTGCTCCTACCCGATCTCGAAACGTTCCTCCCGGACCTCGTGCTCAAGCGCGGCCGGCGCATCGACGACGTGCCCACGGCCGAGGTGCCCGAGTGGGTGCGGCAGACCGTCCGGCTCAAGCCGGTGACCGCTGCCGACTTCGCGATCCCCTGGGAAGGCGGCTCGGCACGCGCGATCGGACTGATCACGGATCAGGTCGTGACCGAGTCGCTCGAGGTCGACCCGCTCGTCGTCGACGGGCACGTGATCTCCGACCCGGAACGCGATCTCGTCAAGCTCGCCGTCGCCGAGCGCCATCTCGGCACGGGGCGCATCGGCATGGGGCTCGTCTCGGGCTCCGGCCTCCAGCGCGGGGCGCTTGCCTCGACGGTCGCGCACGACGCGCACAACCTCGTCGTCGTCGGCGCGGACGACGAGGACATGGCCGCCGCTGCGAACCGGCTCGCAGAGGTCGGCGGCGGCATCGTCGTCGTCGACGGCGGCCGCGTCGTCGCCGAGTGCCCGCTGCCGGTCGCCGGGCTGCTCTCAGACCAACCGCTCGACATCGTCGTCTCGCAGAGCCGCGGGTGCAACGACGCGGCGCAGCAGCTCGGCTGGGTCGGCGCGACGCCGTTCCTGACGCTCGCGTTCCTCGCGCTGTCCGTGATCCCGTCGCTCAAGCTCACCGACCGTGGCCTCGTCGAGGTCGACCGCTTCGAGATCGTCCCGCTCGCCTTCGGCGCGCTCGCCGAGACGAGCCGACCCGCGCGGGACTAACGAGCGTACGTCGAGATCGCGCCGTCGCGCGTGAGGAGACGCCAGCCCCTCGCCCGGAGCATCGCCTCCGCCCTGGCCGGGCAGTCGGCGGCGAAGAAGCCGCTTTGCGCGTAGAGCGCTCGGTGCACGGCGACGAAGCGGATGCCGAGGTCGGCGGGCACCGTTCCGCGGCCGCAGGAGAGGGGGCGGAGCTCGCGCGCCAGCCCGACGGCACGCTTCGGCGCGATGGTCGAGTACCCCTGCGGACGCTCGCGCGGGCTCTGACGGGCATAGCCCAGGTAGACGCTGCCGTAGTGGACGTCCGGCCGGAAGACGGGAAGCTCGAGCAGCCGTCCCTTCCCGCGGATCGCCGCGTATGCGGCGCTCGGCGTATCCGCCGCGACGGCGCCGAACACCGGGACCCGCAGATCGACCGCCAGCAGCACAGAGACACCCGCGACGGCGACCGGCAAGGCGAGCTTGTGGCGATCCAACGCAAGCGCTGTCCGGCCGGCGTCCACCGCGAAGGCGACGAGGGCGGCGAGCGCGAGGCACGCGATGGGCATGAACCGCTCGGGCACCCGCGTCGCGTCGAGCCCCGGCCCGTGACGCCAGAGGGTCTCGTAGCCCGGCAGGTTGGCACCGAGGGCGAGGAGGCAGGGGAGGAGCGCGGCCAGCCCGAGCAGGAGGGCGAGGCCACGGCGGCGCCGGACCGCGACCAACCCCGCGATCGCCACGAGCGGCGTCAGCCACCCGAAGAACACCAGCTCCTCGACCCCGCTCCCCACACCGCGCGTGACGAAGTCCGAGACCTCCGCCGAGTACCGGTCCACCTGGGCGAACGAGCGGCCGGTGCCGATCGAGCCCGCGACGGCCCAGCGGTCGACGGCCAGGCCCGCGACGAGCGCGACGGCCGAGCCCACCGCCGCCTTCCACCAATAGGCCTGCGGCGTACGCGCCCACGCGTATCCGAGCACGAGCGGGATCGCCCCGAGCGCGAGGTGGAGCTGGCCGGAGAGCGGGATCGCCGCGAGGCAGACAGCAGCCGCCACGAACCGGCGCCGCTCGAGCGCGAGCAGCGTCGCGGGGAGGAGGAATGAGATCAGCCCGAGGAGGTGCCCGGTCGACTGACCGACCCGGTAGGGCATCAGGCAGAACACGACGCCGCCGACGAGCGCGGCCGAGCGGGACAGACCGAGAGCACGCAGCCACCAGCACGCCATCCCGCCGGCGAGGACGAACGAGAGCAGGACGAGCAGGTCGTAGGCCCACACGTTCCCGGCAGCCGCGGCGAGCGGCCAATAGGGGAGTCCGAAGAGCCAGCCCTGGAGGCTCGGCGGCGCCTCCGCCTCCGGGCGGAACGAGTAGGGGTCGGCGAACGGCGACGCGCCGCTCTCGATCTGGTGGCCGACGAGCCAGAACGCCCAGCCGAGCTGGAGGTGATCCCCGGCGGCCGCCTCTCCGTGCCCGGCGGCGGGTCGCGCCAGGTAGTGCGCGCCGTCGACGTGGCGGATCGCCGGCCAGGTGGCCCAGACGGCACACGCCGCGTAGAGTGCGAGGCCGACGAGGACGAATCGGGAACGGATCGCCACCGGGCGACCGTATCGCCCTCGAGCCGGCCGCTCTACGGCGTGATGACGGAGAGCCTGGGCAGATACGTTCGATACCGTCGCGCGTCGCGCGTGAGGAGGGTTAGTCCCTCGATCGCAGCATGTGCGCCGATGTAGAAGTCGGGCAGAGGTGAGCGGCGCGTGCCACCTGCGCGCCGGTATCGCACGAAGCACTCACCCGCGAGAAAGCCCGCCGCCCAAGGCAACGGGAGCCGCGCGAACGTCTCAGGCGGCAGTGCCGCGTCGAGATCCTCGATCCGGTCGTAGCCGACCGAGACCTCCGCGTAGACGATCGGATTGATCGCGAGGCCGCCCTCGTCGGCCGCGCGCTCGAGGGCGCGACGCGATCGCGCGGACCAGGCCGCGTCGTCGGTCACGACGTCGAGGATGACGTTCGAATCGACGAGCGTCGTACCGCTCACTCGCGCGTGAGTCGCATGATCTGGTCTGTGGTCAGACCGCTGGTCGCCGTCCCACGCATCCGCCCGACGATCGCAGCGCCGCGCCCACCGGCCGCTGCCTTCCTCAGAGTCACGACATCGTCCTCGACCCCGAACTCGACCGTCGAGCCGGGGTGGATGCCGAGCTTCTCCCTGAGCTCTTGCGGGATCGTGACTTGCCCTTTTGTGGTGACCTTTCTGGTCATGACAGTAAGAGCCATGTCGCTAATACTATTACTCGAAGGCTAGCAGCACCACCCCTCGAGGCGGGGGAACGAGCGCGAGTGGAACTGCTGCGCGATGCGCGACACCGAGCGGATCGATCCACCGTCCGACCGGACGAGCACCCACTGGTCCGCGTCCGGCCGGGCGATCAGCAGCCAGCGGCCATCGGGCGACCAGGCCAGGTCGGTGACGCTCCCTCGGCCCGCGAAGATGCGGCCGCCGGGCTCGCCCACCACGAGCACCTCGGATCGTCCGCGCTCGTTCAGTGCCGCCGCCCAGGCATGGCTCCCGGGACGGATCGCGCTCCCGACGACCGCCAGATCGGGAGCCCGCAGCCCGGTCCAGGCGCGTCCGTCGCGGGTGAGCACGTCGATCCGGCGACCGCGGCGGACGTTGAGCCGCCTGCCGTCGCCCGACCACTCGAGCGCGGCCACGCCTCCTCGGCCGCCCACCCGCCAAAGGACGCGCCCGGTGACGAGGTCACGCGTCACGACGCGATTCGAGCGGTCGACGTACGTGAGCACGTGCCCGGCTCCTGGACGCCACGCCGGTGCGACGGCGAGCGCATGTCCGACGGCGCGGTCGCCGGTTCCGTCGCCGGCGACGACCCGGAGCTCGCTGCGCGACAGGTAGGCGATGCGCGTGTCGACCTCGGTGCCGCCCCAGCGCGCGTGACGGACGCCGGGACGCGAAAGCGTCCAGCGCACGCCGCCGTCCGGCTCGAGCGCGGCGAGCTCGTTCGCCCCCGTCGCGACGAGGAAGCGGCCGAACGGTGACCAGCTCGCCTCGCGATAGCCCGCGAGCAGGCGCTTCCTCCCGTCGGCGTCGACCACCCAGACGCCGGCGTCCGAGGCGACGAGGAGCCGTCCCGGGGCCGGAAGGGAAAAGAGCGCAGGAGCTGTGCGCTCGACCGCTACGACCTCGCGCACTCGATCGACGACCGCCATCCCGGGTGGGCTCGCCACGGCGAGCGCGACGGCGAGTGCGGCAACCCCGACGCCCAGCGCGACGCGTCGGGCCTGCGAGGGCCGCCGAACGGGCTCGCGTCCTGCGAATGCGGTGAGGACGACCTTGTGTGCGCGCTCCCGAGCAGGCTCTTCGTCCGGCACGGGGATCCGTTCGAGCGCGTCCTTCACAGCTCGCCCCGCATCGTGTCCAGTCCCCGGCGCAGGCGTGAGTTGACGGTGCCGCGGGGCAGGTCGAGCGTCCGAGCGATCTCGCCGGGTGTGTAGCCGAGCAGGTGGCGGAGCACGATCACGGCCCGCTGGTCGGGCGGAACCCGTGCGAGCGCTGCGAGCAGCTCGCGGTCTGGCGGCTCGTGCTCTTCCGCGCCCGTCGCGTGCTCGGTCAGCTCCGTCTCTCTGCGGAGGCTCCGGGCCCGCGCCGCGTCGATCGCGCGGTTCACGACGATCCGGTGGAGCCAGGGCCCGAAGGGCCGGCGGCGGTCGAAGCGGTCGAGGCTCCGGATCGCGGCGAGGAAGGACTCCTGGGCGATGTCCTCGGCGAGCGCGGCATCCTGGATGACCAGGTACGCCGCGCGGTGAGCTCGAGGCCAGTGCTCGTCGAAGAGCGCCTCCATGTCGGGCACGGAGCCGCGCTGCGCGCCTCGCACCCAGGCGCGCTCGTCCCGGCCTGCGCGTGCCACCGCAGGACCATACGACCGGACGACCGGGAGAGGTCCATGCCGGAGGTACGGCCGGGCGCGGCGCAGAGGTCCCGCACGTCCTGGTGTCCGACTTCAAGTCGGACATCGCGGTCCCGGGACCTCCGCGCGCCCGCGGCACGTACGACGTGCATGAATAGACGGAGCTTCCTCGGCACCGCTCTCGCCGCGCCCGTGGCCCTCGCCCTCGACCCGGTGAGCTCGCTCGGTGCGACGACGGGTGGCGGGGTGGTCGCGCTCGCCACCGCCGACCTCGAGTCGCACGTCGTCGCCCTCGACATCACAAGCGGGCGCGTCCTGAAGCGGATCCGCACGCTCGAGGCGCCGCGCAGCATCGAGAGCTCGCCGTTCGGGCACGTCGTCGTCGCACACACACCGATCGGCGCGGTGAGCATCCTCGACGCCGCGACGCTGACCGTGCGCGCCGTAGTCCGCGGGCTGGGTGAGCCCCGCTACACGGCCATGCACCCGGCTGGGAAGCTCGCCTACGTCACCGACTCCGGCCGCCACGAGGTCGTCACCGTCGACCTCGACCGATCCCGGATCATCCACCGGACGCGTGTCCCCGGGCCGGCGCGCCACGTCTCTGTCGGTGCGGGCACGACCCTCTGGACGGCGCTCGGCTCCTCAGCGGCGCGAATCGCAGTGCTCGACCTGAGCGACCCCCGCCGACCGCGCCTCGTGCGCGTCTTCGAGCCACCGTTCCCCGCGCACGACGTCGTCTTCGCACCCGACGGCGGCGATCGTGTGTGGGTGACGTCGGGGGCGCGGAACGCGCTCGCGCTCTACCGGATTCACGGCGGCGTGCCGCGCGTCTTCGCCACGGGAGCACCGCCGCAGCACGTCGCGTTCTCCGGCTCTCGCGTCTACGTCGCCTGCGGCCGAGACGGAACCGTTCAGCGCCGCGGACTCGACGGTGCCCCCGTCGGCGCCGCGCGCGTGCCGCACGGCTCGTACAACGTGTCGTTCGGCTCGTTCCCGGCGTTCGCACGACCGGCGGTCGTCACGCCGTCGCTGAACGAGGGCACGGTCACCGTGCTCTCGCCGGGAGGCGAGGTTCGCTTCGTCCGGCGCGTGACGCGGTCCGCACACGACGCCTGCATCGCGCTCGCCGGCTGAGGAACCCCGGAGCGCCGGCCGGTGTATCGCAACGTCGAGCAAGGAGGAGCTCATGAAGATGCGCTTCGTTGTCGCCGGGGCTGCCTGCCTGGTGCTGACGGGCACCGCCACCGCCGCCGGGCCGGTGCCTCCCGTGATGAACGGTGCGCCGGGCATCGCGGTCGCGGCCGGCGCCCACGTCGTCGCTGTGGCGAAGCCGGGGGGCGGCGCGACGCAGCTTCGCCTCGTCCGTGACCGCGGCGGCGCAGTCGTGCGAACGCGCGTGCTTCCTGTCAACGTCGGCGTGCCGACGGTCACGTTCTCCGGGCTGGTCGAGGGAACGTGGGCGAAGGGGCGACGACTCGTTCTCGCGTCGTCCGTCTACGAGGATCAGGTCAACACGAGCTTCGTCGTGATCGACACACGCACGCTGGCACCGCTTCGCACGGTCACGCTTCCAGGGTCGTTCGCCTACGACGCGGTCTCGTCCGACGGCCGACGCCTCTACGTGCTCCAGTACCCGGGCGGCATCCAGGGTGGTGTGCGCTACGTCGTGCGGTCGGTCGACCTCCGCACCGGGAAGCTCGAACCGGGCGCGATCGTCGACAAGACCGAGCCGAGCGAGCGGATGAGCGGGGTCGCTCTGGCCCGTGCGTGGAGCCGCGACGGCGCCTGGGCCTACACGCTCTACAACGGCGGCACGTCGCACGCCTTCGTCCACGCGCTGAACACGCGCACGCGGATCGCCCGCTGCATCGACCTGCCATGGGCCGGCGAGGCGCAGAGCGTGCTCGACGGCGTCCGGTTGGCCGTAACCGCGAGCCGGGTGCTGACGCTCACGGGGCGGGGCGGTGCCGTACTCGCCCGCATCGACACCCGCACGTTCTCCGTGAGGGCGTAGCCGAGCTCAGCCGGCGGACGCGTCTGCGTCCGCCGGCTCGGTGGCGTCCGCGATGGCCCGTACGACCTCCACGATGTCGCGGTTCGCGTTGTAGACGCGAAGCTGGCGCTCCGCCGAGTTGCCGCGGCCGATGAGCGCAGCGATCCCCTCGAGCTCGCGCTCCGACCCGAGCTCGCGCGCGTGCGGCTCGAGGTCCCGCAGCGTCCGCCGCACGAGCTTGGCGATGGGGGAGCGAATCCGGCTCCCCGTGGCGAGGTCCATCACCGGTGCATCGAGACCGTACCGCGCCGCAAGCCATTTGTTCTCGCTCGTCAGGATCCGGTGGTATGAGGGGATCTCGTCGCCGGCGTCGTAGCGCTCGCTGAGCTGCTTGACGAGCGCCTGGCAGTACGCCGCGATCGCGACCGCGTCCTCGAGGCGCGTGACGGCGTCGCAGATGCGCACCTCGATCGTCCCCCACTTCGGATGCGGGCGGATGTCCCACCAGATGTGCGTGTAGTCGGCGATGCATCCGGTGCGCTCGAGCTGTCCGACGACCAACGCGTAGTCCTCGTAGTCGCGGAAGCGCGGCGGCGGCCCTGAGCGTGGGAAGGCCGAGAACACGATCTGGCGGCTCGAGGCGAGGCCCGTCGGCTCCCCGCGCCAGAACGGCGAGCTCGCGGAGAGCGCGAGGAGGGGGGCGAGGTGCGGGAGCAGGCCGTTCACGATCTGAATCGCCTTGTCGGGATCGTCGACCGCCACGTGGATGTGCATCCCGAAGATCAGCTCCCGTCGCGCAACGTACTGGAGCTGGTCGATCAGTGCGTGATAGCGGTCTTTCGCCGTGATGCGCTGCCGCTCGAAGAGGCTGAACGGATGCGTACCGGCCGACCCGACGCGTAGACCCTGGTCGCGCGCGACGTCGCGGACGTAGGCGCGGAGCGTCTGGAGCTCGCGCATCACGTCGCCCGCCGTTTGGCACACGGGCGTGGCGATCTCGAGCACCGACTGCATCAGCTCGGCGTTGATGCGGCTCGCGAGCTCGTCGCCCTGGATCGCGTCGAGCACCATCTCGATGTGCTGGACGAGGTCGAAGCTCTCCGGGTCGAGGAGCATGTACTCCTCCTCGACCCCGAGCGTGTACGGATCGCTCGCGCCGAACTTGTGCTCGAGGACGCTGGCGGCAGACCCGTCGGCGACGCCGGTGATCGAGCGCGGGACGATCTGCTTCACGGGAGCACCGCCTCCGCCTCGATCTCGACCTTCCACGCGGGGTCGAGGAGCGCCGTGACGACGCAGGTTGCGGCGGGGCGGACGTCGCGGAAGGCCTCCCCGTGCGCCCGCGCGACCTCCTCCCAGTGCGCACGATCGATGACGTAGATGTTCGTCCGCACGACGTGCTCGAGCGACGAGCCCGCCTGCTCGAGCGCGGCACCGATGATCTCGAGGCACAGCGCCGCCTGCTCGTAGGCGCCCTCCGGCGGAGGCGAGCCGTCCACCGGGATCGGCGCCGTCCCGGCGACGTGCACCCGGTCGCCGGCGACGACGGCGCGCGAGAATCCCGCGACGCCCTCGTACGGAGAGCTGCCCGAGATGAGCCTGCGGCGCATCGGCGCGTCCCCTACGCCTGGTCCGGGATCTGCTGCACCGACCAGGCGTTCCCGTCCGGGTCGCTGAAGAAGACGAACCGTCCCCACGGGAAGTCCTGGACGTCGCTCACCACGACGCCGCGCTCGGCAAGCGCGGCATGAGCCGCCTCGATGTCCTCGACCACCACCTGAAGGCCTTTGACCGAGCCCGGCGTCATCTCCGTCAGCCCCTCGCCGATCGCGATCGAGCAGGCCGATCCGGGCGGGGTCAGCTGCACGAAGCGGAGACCGTCCCCGACGGCGTGGTCGTGATCGGGGTTGAACCCGGCGCGGACGTAGAACTCCTTCGCCCGATCGACGTCGGAGACGGGCACCGCCACCAGCTCGAGCCGCATCGTGATGTCGCTCATCGCTCGCTCCTTTCGGCCGGACGCTACAGCCTCGGGAGAGACGCGTCACTACGATCGCCGGGTGGAGGCACTCCGGCAGATCGACACATGGGAAGTCCCGTTCGCGGCTGCCGGAGTAACGCGTACCGATTCTGCGGTCGCGGCCCACGGCGACACGGAGAGGTCCGTGCGCCTCGCCTCTCTCTCGAAGCCGGTCGCCGCTCTCGCGACACTCGTCGCCGCCGAGGAGGGTGTGGTCGACCTCGACGAGGCCGCCGGCCCTCCTCGCGCGACCATCCGGCATCTGCTGGCTCATGCGTCGGGCCTGCCCTTCGAGGGCGAGTCCCCGATCGCACCGCCCGGCCGGCGGCGCATCTACTCGAACGAGGGCTTCCGCGTGCTCGGCGAGCACGTCGCGGGACGAGCCGAGATGCCCTTCGCGGATTACGTTCGGGCGGCGGTCGTCGAGCCGCTGGGTCTTCGGCTCGACCCGGGCGGCCATCCCGGCGCCGGTATGCACGGCTCGCTCGACGACGTCCTCGCGCTCGGCCGCGAGCTGCTCTCACCCCGTCTCGTGGCGCCGGAGACCCACGAGGAGATGACGAGCGTCCAGTTCCCGGGCCTCGACGGCGTGCTCCCCGACTTCGGCCGCTTCAGCCCGCTCGACTGGGGGCTCGGCGTCGAGCTCAAGGGTACGAAGGAGGGGCACTGGTCGGGCACGCTGACCTCGCCGAGGACGTACGGCCATTTCGGCGGCAGCGGGACGTTCGTCTGGGTCGACCCCGACCGTGGCGTCGCGTGCGCGGCCCTCACGACGCGCCCGTTCGGCGAGTGGGCGAAGGAGGCGTGGCCCCGCCTCTCCGACGCCGTCCTGCGCGAGCTGGCCTGACGACGCCCGCCGGCGCGCTACCCGTCGTCGTCGGCGAAGAGCGGGCGCAGCAGCTCGTCGAAGGTCGCGCGGTCGCAGCTCGCGACGACGGACGGAAGCATCGCCGTCACCGTCGCGGTGC
>Ga0207657_10005893_pt1 | contig 12760 bp, 9 predicted proteins | sample KBSC33metaG_FD_184316 | JGI IMG/M metagenome (GOLD analysis project Ga0207657, IMG submission 184316) | Corn rhizosphere microbial communities from Kellogg Biological Station, Michigan, USA - KBS C3-3 metaG (SPAdes) (version 2) | ecosystem: Host-associated > Plants > Roots > Rhizosphere > Soil ...
GGTGAGATGCTCCTCGATGAGCGGCAGGATGTACTCCTCCTCGTCGTGAAGGTGCTCGAGCAGTGCGGCGCGATGTTCGGTGAGCGCGCTGACCAGCGGGGCCGCGGTGGCCGCCGAGGGCGCGGCCTGCCAATCCGGCATGCGCCGCGAAGCCTCCGCAAGGGTCCCGGCGACCACTTCGTGCTGGGTTTCCATCCGCAGCACCATGTCGGCTTCCAGGTCGACCCGGGCCAGCAGCAGCGGCCAGACGAGCTCGTCCTCACCGGTGTGGTGGAGGTGCAAGCCCAGCTGGTAGTCGCTAAACGCCTGGGCGAGCACCTTGGCCCGGGCGGTGTCGCCGTCCGGTACCGCCCGGATCAGCGTGGGCATCAAGTCGCTCTCGCGACGGAACACCCGGTGGACGACGATCATGTCGTGAGTGTCGGGCCGCGCGATGGCGGTCGTGGTGGTCATGAGTTCCCTCCCTGGCTGGTCGATGTGGTAGTGCCAGCGTGCGGGACGGCATTTGGAGTCGGCTTGGTATCGGTTTGGATCGCTACGATGACCCCATGAGGGCGGGGATCCGGGTCCTCGGGCCGCTGGAGGCGGAGGTCGAGGGCGCCCGGGCGGATCTGGGCGGGCCGCTGCAGCGGGCGGTCCTGGCCCTGCTGCTGATGGAGCGCGGCCGGGTCGTGTCCGTCGACCGGATGATCGATCAGCTCTGGCGGGGGGAGCCGCCGCCGCGTGCCATCGCGTCGCTGCAGGCGTACGTGTCCAACCTCCGGCGGATCCTCGAACCCGGGCGCGCCCGGCGGGCGCAGGCCCGGATCCTGGTCAGCGCGCCGCCCGGGTACGCGATGCGGCTGCCGGACGAAGCCGTGGACGCCTGGCGGTTCGAGTCCCTGCTCACCGCGGCCCGCAAGGACGCGCCCGGCCAGCCCGAACGGGCCCGGCAGGAGCTAGAGCAGGCGCTGGCGCTGTGGCGCGGCCCGGCCTACGCCGAGTTCGCCGACGAGGAATGGGCGACGGCCGAGGTGGTCCGGCTGACCGAGCAGCATCTGGCCGCGCAGGAAGCCTGGGCCGAGGTCGCGCTCAGGACCGGGGCCGCGGCCGAGGCCGTTCCGGCGGCCGAGGCCCTGATCCGCCAGCAGCCGCTGCGCGAGGGAAGCTGGCGGCTTCTCGCCCTCTCGCTGTGGGCCTGCGATCGCCAGGCCGACGCGCTGGCCGCGCTGCGCCGGGCCCGGCGGATGCTGCGTGACGAACTCGGCTTGGAGCCCGGTCCGGCGCTGGCCGAGGTCGAGGAGGCCATTCTTGGTCAGCGCCAGGAGCTGCTGCGCCGCGTCCAGCCGCTCCCCGCGCCGGCCGGAAGCCGGGCCCACGCAGCGCCCGCGAGCCAGGCCGAGGGCCAGGCCGAGGGCCAGGTCGCGAGCCAGGCCGAGGGCCAGACACCGGACGAGCTGTTCGTCGGTCGCGGCGACGAGCTCCGGGCCATCGCCGCCGCGGCGGCCCGGCACGCCGGGGGTGTGGTCCTGATCACCGGCGAAGGCGGCGCGGGCAAGACGAGGCTGCTGGATCAGGCCGTCGCACACCTGGCCAAGGCGGGCTGGATGGTGGTGACGGGCAGCTGCCCGGACGCTGGCGGAGCCCCGTCCGCCTGGGCGTGGACCGAAGCGCTGCGGGCACTGGCGACGCACGTACCGCCCGCGGAACCAGCCGGGGTCCTCGGCGTGCTGCTCGATCCCGACGCACGGCCCGCCGGCCCCGGCCCTAGCCCCAACCTCAGGACCAGGCCAGATGCCGCGACGGACACCGCGGCGGCGCGTTTCAGGCTCCATCAGGCGGTGGTCGCCTGGCTGCGGCAGGCTGCGGCCGCGAGGCCCGTGGCCGTGCTCCTCGATGACCTGCACCAGGCGGACGCGGAAACGCTGGCCCTGCTCGAGACCGTGGCGGCCGGGCTGGCCGGGTCGCCGCTGCTGCTGATGGCGGCCTACCGCCCCGCGGAAGCCGGCGGCGAGCTGGAGCAGGCCCTGGCCGTGCTGGCCCGGCGCTCGCCGGCCCGGCTGCCCCTGGCCGGCCTGCCCGCTCCTGACGCGGCCGCGCTGATCAGTTCCGTCTACGGCGGTCCCGTCGAGGAGCACATCGTCCAGGCGCTGGCCGACCGCACCGGCGGCAACCCGTTCTACCTGAGGGAAAGCGCGAAGTTGCTGGCTAGCGAGGGCGCGCTGGTCGCCGTCTCCGAGGTGCCCGAAGGCGTCAGGGATGTGCTCAGGCGGCGCCTGGCCCGGCTGCCCCCGCCCGACGTGGCGGTCCTGCGCCTCGCCGCCACGGTGGGTCAGGAAGCCGAGGTCGAGGTGCTCGTGGACGCGGCCGATACCGACGAGGATGGCGTCATAGCCGGGCTCGAGGCTGGCGTCATCGCCGGGCTGCTGACCGAGCCGGGGCCGGGACGCGTCAGGTTCGTGCACGCGCTCGTGCGTGACACCGTGTACGCGGACCTGACCCAGCTGCGGCTGACCCGCATGCACGCGCGGGTCGGCGCGGCCATCCGCCGCCTGCGGCCCGGCGACGTTTCCGCGCTCGCCCATCACTACCTCCGGGCCGCGTCCGCCGATAGCGCTGAGGCCGCGGTCGGTTACGCCATCAAGGCGGCCGAACGGTCGGACCGCCGCTACTCCTACGACGCGGCCGTCTCCCTGCTGGAACAGGCGCTCGAGGCCTTCGCGCGGATCCCCGGCCCGGAGGGCGACCGGGCCGAACAGCAAGCCGACCTGCTCGGCCGCCTGCTGCGCGCGCAGATCAGGGCGGGCCGGATCGCAGCGGCGCGCGCCACCCGCCAGCGGGCCGCGGACGCCGCGGCGTCCGCGGGCCGCGATGATCTCGTGACCGCCGCCTTCGCCGCCTGGACCGAGCCGACCCCCTGGCAGACCCGGCCGTACGGCATGGTCGACGACCATGCCGTGGCCATCCTCGAGCGGCAGCTGGAACGCAGCGACCAGGACCAGGCGACACGGTGCCGCCTGCTGGCCGCCCTGGTCGCCGAACTGGCCGGGGAGGACGACCCGCGACCGGCCCGGGCGGCCGCCGAGGCAGAGGCCATCGCCCGGCGGCTGGGCGACCCGGACCTGCTGGCGCTGGCGCTGACCGCCGGGACCATGGTCGTCAACTACGAGCAGGAGGCGGAGCGCCGTGCCTCCCTGGCCGCCGAACTCGGCTCGATCGGGCACGAGCACGGCCTGCCGGAGTACGAGTGGTACGCCGAGTACATCGCCGGGACCGCGGCGGCCGTCCTCGGCCAGCCGGACGAGCTGCGGCGCCGGCTAAGCACCGGTCAGCGCCTAGCCGACGAGTACCGGATGTCTGAAGCGCAGGCCGTCCAGCTCTGCTCGGAGGCCATGCTGGCGCACGTCGAAGGCCGTTTTGACGACGCCCGCCGCCACTACGCGGAGGCCACCGGGCAGATGCGGCGCAACGGGTCGCTGCACGCCGACGGCTTTCACGGGCTGGCGCGGCTGACTATTGAGCTCAGCCAGGGGCGTGCGGCCCAGGCTGAACCGCTCGCCCGCGCGCTGTACGAGATGACCGGCCCCCTGCCCACGGACGCCTGGGTGGTGACGCTGGCGGCGGCCGGCCGGACCGACGAGGCCCGCCGCCGCTACTCCGAAGGCGCCGCGACCCCCCTGCGGCCGGATTTCTTCCACTCCGTCTTCGCCACGTTCCGGGCCATGGCCGTCATCGCCGTGGGCGACCGCGCCACGGCCGAGGCGCTCGTCACCGACCTGACGCCCGTGGCCGGCCTGCTCGCCGGGGCCGCGTCGGCGGCGCTGGCCATGCAGCCGGTGGCCCAGACCCTGGGTGAGCTCAGCGCCTTCCTCGGCCGCCCGCAGGAGGCGGCCCGGTATTTCGCCACCGCGCAGCAGGTCGCCTGGCGCTGGAACTCACCCCACTGGGCCGCCCGGGCCCGGACCGCCGCCCGCCTTTGTCCACCGAACGGATGACAGCGAGGACAGCGGCCCGGCTGATGCGCGGGCGCGCGGGCGGGCCCAGACTGGTGGCATGGACAACGGCGCCGCCGTCATGGTCAGGGACCTGCGCAAGAGCTACCGGGACGTCGCGGCTGTCCGCGGCATCGATCTAGAGATCAACCGCGGCGAGGTGTTCGCCCTGCTCGGGCCCAACGGCGCGGGCAAGACCACCACGGTGGAGATCCTGGAGGGGTTCCGCCGCCGCGACCACGGCACCGTCGGCGTGCTGGGCGAGGACCCCGCCCGGGCGGGCCGGGCGTGGCGGGCCAGGATCGGCATCGTCCTGCAGCTGGCCAGCACCGGGCCGGAGCTCACCGTGCTCGAGATCGTCAGGCACTTCGCCGCGTTCTACCCGGCGTCGCGCCGGGCCGAGGAAGCGATCGCCCTGGTCGGGCTGACCAGCAAGGCAGGGTCGCGGATCGGCCAGCTGTCCGGCGGTCAGACCCGCAGGCTGGACGTTGCGCTGGGCATCGTCGGGCGGCCCGAGCTGCTCTTCCTCGACGAGCCGACCACCGGCTTCGACCCTGAGGCCCGCCGCCAGTTCTGGGAGCTGATCAAGACGCTGCGCGGGGATGGCACCACGATCGTGCTGACCACGCACTACCTGGACGAGGCCGAAGCGCTGGCGGACCGGATCGCGGTCATCGCGGCCGGCCGCATCGTCGCCGAGGGCGACCCGGACACCCTGGGCGGCCGGGCCAGCGCGGCCGCCCAGGTCGGCTGGGACCCGCCCACCGGAGCGCGCCGTACCGTCGAGACCGGCACGCCGACGGCCACGATCGCGGAACTGGCCGGCGAGTTCGGCGGCGAGATCCCCGGGCTCACCGTCACCAGGCCGACGCTCGAGGATGTCTACCTGGATCTCATCGCGGCGGCCGGGGGAGACGAGCAGTCATGACGCACGGCACAATCTCGGCCGGAGCGAGAACACGAACCGGCGAAGCCGCCCTGCCCGGCGCGTGGCAGCTGGGAATGGCGCGCGGCGGCGTCGAGGTCAAGACGTTCTTCCGGGACAAGATGGCGGTCGCGTTCATCTTCGGGCTGCCGCCAATCCTGCTCGTCCTGCTCGGGTCGATCTTCGGCAGCCAGGCCGCCGCCCAGGGCGTCACGGTGGGCCAGCTGTTCACCGCGGGCATGATCGCCGGCGGCCTCATGTCCACCAGCTTCCAGTACCTGGCCATCACCATCGCCACCGAACGCGAGAACGGCATGCTCAAGCGGCTGTTCGGAACGCCGATGCCGCGGCCAGCGTACTTCGCCGGCAAGGTGGTCCAGGTCCTGGTGTGCGCGCTCGCCGAGACGGTCCTACTGATCGCGGTCGGCATGCTGTTCTACCACCTGCGCCTGCCCACCGAGCCCAGCAAATGGTGGACGTTCGCCTGGGTGTTCGTGCTCGGCACCGCCGCCTGCTCGCTGCTCGGCATCGCGGCCAGCAGCGTGCCCCGGTCGGCGGCCAGCGCGACCCCGGTGATCACGCTCCCGTTCACCGTGCTGAACTTCATCTCCGGGGTATACGTTCCGTTCACCGCCGTGCCCGCGTGGATGCGGGACGTGGCGTCGTTGTTCCCGCTGAAGTGGATGGCCCAGGGAATGCGCTCGGTGTTCCTGCCGGAACAGGCGGCCGCATTGGAGCCGGCCGGCAGCTGGGAGCACGGGCTCACCGCCCTGGTCCTGGTGGCCTGGATAGCGGCAGGATTGGTGCTGTGCGTGAAGACGTTCCGCTGGCAATCCCGCGGCTGATGCCCGATCAGCCGCGGCCGTCCGCCCGGATCGTGGCCGAGCCGCGGTGGGATGTCTACTACGCGGTGGTCTTCGCCGCCAGCCTGGCCATCGTCCAGGCGGGCCCGCTGGACCCCGTGAGGCGGATCATCGCCACCGCCGCGCTGGCCGCGATGGTGCCGTGGTACATCTTCCTGGGCCGCCCGCTGATGAAGCAGGACACCACGACCGAACCGCGGGCAACCATCTACCTGGCCGGGCTCGTCGTCCTGTTCGCCATCGCGCAGAGCCAGGCCGCGAACGCCTGGTTCCTCGCCTTCGGGCTGCTCCCGATGTGCTTCCACGTGACGACCGCGCGCCGCGCCATGGTGTTCGTGGTGATCATCAACGTGATCGCCGCAGGGCTGGATGTCTGGCGCAATCCCGGGCTGGCCGGCGCGCTGACCGCGCTGGGCATCGCGGCGTTCGCGATCGCATTCGCGTACGTGTACAGCCGCTGGATGGCGCGGGTGATCGAGCAGAGCCTGGACCGGGCCGCGCTCATCGAGCAGCTGGAGGCGACCCGGGCCGAACTCGCCGCGGCGCACCACGAGGCCGGCGTCCAGGCCGAACGGCACCGCCTGGCCGGCGAGATCCACGACACCCTGGCCCAGGGGTTCACCAGCATCGTCACCCTGCTCCAGGCCGGCCAGGCCAGCCTCGACGCCGCCAGCCCCGCCCGCCGCCACCTCGACCTGGCGCTGCTCACCGCGCGCGAGAACCTGGCCGAGGCCAGGACCCTGGTCACCGCGCTCACCCCGGCCACGCTGGAGGCGGGCACGCTCGGCGACGCCGTGCGCCGGGTCACCAGCGCGACCGGGGCCCAGGCCGGCATCGAGGCGCACGCCGAGGTGACCGGGACCGCGCGCCGGCTGCCCACTGGCACCGAAGTGGTGCTGCTCAGGGTCTGCCAGGAGGCACTGGCCAACGTGCGCAAGCACGCTAGCGCGCGGCAGGTCCGGGTCCGGCTCTGCTACGCCGGCACCACCGTGCGGCTGACGGTGACGGACGACGGAAAGGGATTCGACCCGGATGCCACCCACGGCGGCTACGGCCTCACGGGCATGCGTGACCGGGTGCGCCAGGTCGGCGGCACCGTCGAGGTGGCCTCCGTCCCCGGCCGCGGCACCGAGGTCAGCGCGGAGGTGCCCGGATGATCCGCGTGCTGCTGGCCGACGATCATCCCGTGGTCCGGGCCGGGCTGCGCGGGATGCTGGCCGCCGAGGCCGACATCGAGGTAGCCGGCGAGGCGGCCTCGGGCCCGGAGGCGGTCGCCAGGGCCCGAACGGGCGGGTTCGACGTCATCCTGATGGACCTGCGGATGCCCGGCGGGGACGGCGTGGCGGCGACCGAGCACATCCTCGCGGCCGACCCGGGCGCGCGGGTCCTGATCCTGACCACGTACGAGACCGACGCCGACATCCTGCGCGCGGTCGAGGCGGGCGCGACCGGGTACCTGCTCAAGGACGCCACCCCGGCCGAGCTGGCGGGCGCGGTGCGGGCGGCGGCGCGGGGCGAGACCGTGCTCGCTCCCTCGGTCGCCGAACGGCTGATCAGCCACGTGCGCCGGCCGCCCCGCGAGTCGCTGTCGGCCCGGGAGACCGAGGTGCTCGCCCAGGTCGCGCGGGGCCGGACCAACGCGGAGATCGGCCAGGCCCTGTTCATCAGCGAGGCCACCGTGAAGACGCACCTGCTGCGCGCGTTCGGCAAGCTGGGCGTGTCCGGCCGCACCGCGGCGGTGACCACCGCTATCGAGCGGGGGCTTCTCCCCCCTCCCGGCGGGAACCGGTAACGGCGGCGACCACCCGGGCGGTGTCGGTCAGGTCGGGCAGGACCACGTGCGCGCCCGCCGCGGCCAGGTCCGCCGCGGGGTAGCTGCCGGTCGCGACGGCCACCGCGCGCGCCCCGGTGGCCAGCGCGGCCTCCACGTCCAGCGGCGTGTCGCCGACCAGCACGGTGGCTGCCCCGGGAAAGTCCAGGCCATAGAGTCGGCGGGCCGCGCGCCTGGCTACCGTCACCAGCTCGGCCCTGACCTCGTGCACGTCCCCGTACGCCCCCGCGTCCAGGTCCAGATCGGCGCCAAGCCCGGCGCGGCGCAACTTCAGCGCCGCCATCGCCCTGACGTTCCCGGTCAGCACCGACTGGCGGACCCCGGCCGCGGCCAGCGCCGCGACCGCGGAGGCCGCGCCGGGCAGCGGCCGCACCGGCCCGGGCACGGCGCCGTCCGCGGCGGCCCGCTCCAGCGCGGCCAGGAACGGGCCGGCCGCGGAGGCCGGCACCCCGGCCAGCGCGAGCGTGTCGCCGATGATGGCCCGGTCGGTCCGCCCGGCCTTCGGCGCGACCTCGGTCAGCTCGCGGCCGAACATCTCCCGGAACACCACCTCGTACAGGCGCGTGCCCAGGCCGTCCGCGCCCACCAGCGTGTAGTCCACGTCCCACAGCACCAGCAGCTCAGCCACGCCCCCAGGCTAGCCCCCTCGGCGATACGGCCCGGGAATGTCGGTGGCCGGGACTAGACTCGCCGGGTCGGGGTGTCCTACGCGGAGGTGAAATGTGGCTGGCCGAATCCGCGACGAGGACATCGCAGCGGTTCGCGAGCGGTCACCCATCGACGAGGTGGTCGGTGAGTACCTGCAGCTGCGGAACGCGGGCGGCGGCTCGCTCAAGGGACTGTGCCCGTTCCACGACGAGAAGACCCCCTCCTTCAATGTGACGCCTGCGAGAGGACTTTTCTACTGTTTCTCGTGCGCCGAAGGCGGCGACGCGATCAGGTTCGTGCAGAAGATCGACGGCCTGTCCTTCGTCGAGGCGGTCGAGCGGCTGGCCGCGCGGGCGGGCGTCGACCTCCGCTACGAGCAAGGTGGTTACGTCCCGGGCCAGGAACAGAGCCAGCGGCGCAGGCTGATCGACGCGCACCGGGCGGCCGCCGATTACTACGCCGAACGGCTGGGCGGATCCGACGCCGCGCCGGCCCGCGCCTTCCTGGCCGAACGCGGCTTCGAGCTCGCCGACGTCCAGCGGTTCGGCGTCGGCTACTCGCCGAAGGCCTGGGAGGACCTGACCAGGCACCTGCGCGGCCGGGGCTTTACCGACAGCGAGCTGATCACGGCGGGCCTGTCCAGGGAGGGTAACCGCGGCACCAGGGACCGGTTCCGCGGCCGGCTGATGTGGCCTATCCGCGACCTATCGGGCGACGTCATCGCGTTCGGCGCCCGCAAGCTCGACCCCGAAGACGACGGGCCCAAGTACCTGAACACGCCGGAGACCTCGCTGTTCCGCAAGAGCACGGTGCTGTACGGGGCGGACCTGGCCAAGCGCGAGATCGCGCAGCGCAGGCAGGCGGTCATCGTCGAGGGCTACACCGACGTGATGGCCTGTTACCTGGCCGGGGTGCCGACCGCGGTGGCCACCTGCGGCACCTCGTTCGGCGAGGATCACATCAAGGTGCTGCGCCGCCTCATCATGGACTCGGACTCGTTCATGGGTGAGGTGATCTTCACCTTCGACGGCGACGCGGCCGGCCAGCGGGCCGCGCAGCGCGCGTTCGGGATGGAGGCGAAGTTCGCCACCCAGACGTACGTGACCGTGGAGCCGAACGGCCTGGACCCGTGCGACCTGCGGCTGGCGCACGGCGACGGGGCCGTGCGCGACCTGGTCGCCCGCCGGGTGCCGCTATTCGAGTTCGCCATCAAGGGCGTGCTCGGCCGGCACGACCTGAACACGACGGAAGGGCAGCTCGCGGCGCTGGACGAGGCCGCCCCGATCCTGGCCAGGATCAAGGACCAGGGCCTGCGCACCCGGTACGCGGTCAACCTGGACCGCTGGCTCGGCCTGATGGACGAGCGGTTCGTGCTGGCCAGGGTCCGGGCGCACGCGGCTGATGTGGGTCCCGGGGGGGCACGGGGGGGTCGTCCCCCCCGGAGCCAGCAGAGCCCGGCGCGCCGGCGGCCGGGCCAGGACCGCGGTCAGCCGGGCCGGGGCGGGCAACCAGGCTCGTTCGGTGCCAATGGGAACGGGCGGGGCAACGGCGGGTCGCGGGGCGACGCCGGCCCGCCCTACGACCTGGGTGACCCGGTCGTCGTGGCGGAGCGCGAGGCGCTCAAGCTGGCGGTCCAGCGCCCGGCGCTGTGCGGGCCCGAGTTCGACGCGCTCGGCGCCGACGCGTTCACCGCCCCTGTTCACCAGTCGGTGTTCACGCTGATCGCGGCGTGCGGTGGCACGACCAGCGGCGGCAGCAGCCCGCGGCAGTGGGTGGCGCGGCTGCGCGAGGAGGCACCGAACGAGCGGGCGCAGGCGTTCGTGACCGCGCTGGCCGTCGAGCCGCTGCAGTCCACCAGGGAGCCGGACGCCAAGTACGCCGACGTCCTGCTGGCCAAGGTGGGCGAGCTCGCGGTCAGCCGGGAGATCACCTCGGTCAAGGCCCGGCTGCAGCGCATGAATCCGGTGGAAGAACAAGCCGGTTACAACAGGATGTTCGGGGATCTGGTGGGGCTGGAGAAACGCAGGAAAGCGCTGCTAGACCGGGCCGCGGGTACCTGAAACTCCACCCGCGGCTGCGCTTGTGTAGCCGCTGAGTGACAAAATTGGGTCCCCCGTAACCATGGGTTCGTGACGCAGACTGTTGCCGTGACCCTCTCCGTACTGCCTAACGGACCATCACCAGCCGACCAGCTGACGGATCTCGTGGCGCTAGGGCGGGAGCGTGGTTCCCTGACCATGGCCGATGTCATGGTGGCGCTCGACCGCGCCGACCTTCCGCCGGAAGCTATCGACACGGCGGTGCGCGCGCTCACCGACGAGGGCGTCGACGTGCTCGACGTGCCGGTGGAGGATGACACCTTCTCCGAAGCGGAGATCCGGCAGGCGGAGAGAGTGGCCGCCGCCGCCGATGGCGGCAGGCGCGCCGCAACCAGCGACCTGGTCCGGATCTACCTGCGGGAAATCGGCCGGGTGCCGCTGCTGACCGCCGAGGACGAGGTCGAGCTGGCCAAGACGATCGAGGCGGGACTGTTCGCCGAGGAGAAGCTCGGCGGCGGTTTCCCCCTGCTCGGCGCCGTGCACGGGGACCTGGAGCTGCTGGTCGGCGAGGGGGTCCGGGCCAAGCAGCGGCTGATCGAGGCGAACCTGCGCCTGGTGGTGTCGATCGCCAAGCGCTACATCGGCCGCGGGCTCGTCTTCCTCGACCTGATCCAGGAGGGGAACCTCGGGCTGATCCGCGCGGTGGAGAAGTTCGACTACACCCGGGGATACAAGTTCTCGACGTACGCGACCTGGTGGATCCGGCAGGCCATCACGCGGGCCATCGCCGACCAGGCGCGGACCATCCGGGTGCCGGTGCACATGGTCGAGACGATCAACAAGCTGGCCCGGGTGCAGCGTCAGCTGCACCAGGAACTCGGCCGGGAAGCCACGACGGACGAGATCGCCGCGGAGCTGGGGCTCGAGCCGGAGCGGGTCGCGGAGATCCAGCGGATCGCCCAGGAGCCGGTGTCCCTGCAGTCCCCGATCGGCGAGGAAGAGTCCGACCTCGGGGACTTCATCGAGGACGCGGACGCCGTGGTGCCGATCGAGGCCGCGGCGTTCATCATGCTGCAGGACCAGCTCGAACGAGTCCTGTGCCAGCTGGCCGACCGCGAGCAGCGGATCATCCACCTGCGGTTCGGCCTGACCGACGGGCATCCGCGGACGCTGGAGGAAGTCGGCCGGGAGTTCGGCGTGACCAGGGAGAGGATCCGGCAGATCGAGTCGAAGACCCTGGCCAAGCTCCGCCACCCCAGCCGCGCCCAGATGCTCCGCGAATACCTCGACTGACCCGCCCGCGACCTGCGGCCCAGTTCCGCGCCTGTCCCGCCCGCAACCTGCGCAGCCGCTGCCGGACCCTTCCGTCTCCACGGCCGTGCACCGCCATAACGCGGCAACAGGCTGTCTCCGCACCCGAACTGGCAGAAACCCGGGCCTCGCGGGGCTGGGATGCCACGAGACCCGGGTTCCACGGGGTTCTTCTGGTGCGGCTGACCAGGCCGCACCGTTCCGGCTGCTTGCCGGAACGCGCCGTCAGTCGGCCGGGCGAGTGCCGTTCACGGCCGCGGGCTCGCTCTCGGCGGCATGTCGGCCGGGCAGCCGGTCGATCTGGCCGCGCATCTTGCTGGCGCCGCTCTTCGCCGTCTCGGTGAGCTTAGGCACCCGCTCGGCCGCCTTGTCCTTGGCGACCTTGGTCAGCTCGGTCGCCTTGGCGCCCGCGGTCTTGGCCGCCTTCTGTACGGTGGGGTTTTCCGCCACCTTCCGGCTGGCCTTCACCATCTGCTCATAACGTTCGCGGCCCGCCCGCGCGCCGACGACGAAGCCGACCGCGAACCCGGCGAGGAACGTAGCCTTGAATCGCATTGGGCACCCCTTTTCGCACAGTTCGTCATGTGCATACATGACCTTCCCCCATTACGCGATGGTACTCATCGGGCCGGGGTCCGAATAACACGGGCCACCACGGCCCGTGAGCGTCACGAGCCCGCCGCGGGTGCGCTACCCTTATGCGGGTCGATCCCGCGTAGCTCAATCGGCAGAGCGTCCGGCTGTTAACCGGCAGGTTATAGGTTCGAGTCCTATCGCGGGAGCCACTCGGAGCGTACATCGTCAGCCCTCTCACCTGCGACAACGCAGGAAGAGAGGGAATCCCCATGGCGCAGGAAGCGCCCGCGCGGGCCAAGATCCCCACAAAATCCCCACAACCGGCCCGCGGCCGGGTGGCCAGGCAGGCGAAATCCAGCCGCACGGCACCCGGCAGGATGCTCGCGAGCGGGACCGGGCGTGCGGCCACCCGGGGCGGCGGCCCGGTGATCGAGCTGGAATGCGGGATCACGGTCTACCCGGCCCGCGAGGAGCAGGGCCGCTGGCGAGTGGTCTGGCACGAGAATGGCGCGCGGCAGCAGTGCGAGGCGGCGTCGGAGGAGAAGCTGGCCGCCAAGCTGGCGAAGGTCACCGAGCGCCTGGAAGCCGACGCCCCC
>Ga0207657_10005894_pt1 | contig 12758 bp, 10 predicted proteins | sample KBSC33metaG_FD_184316 | JGI IMG/M metagenome (GOLD analysis project Ga0207657, IMG submission 184316) | Corn rhizosphere microbial communities from Kellogg Biological Station, Michigan, USA - KBS C3-3 metaG (SPAdes) (version 2) | ecosystem: Host-associated > Plants > Roots > Rhizosphere > Soil ...
CGCGTCGAGCGCGAGCTCGAGTTTCTTCGCGCGAATCCTGACGTCGACGTCGTCGGCAGCTCTCTCACGATCATCGACGAATCGTCGCGCGTTGTTGGTGAGCGCCGTTATCCGGTCGATCACGCGTCCATCGTCGCGGCGCTGCGGCGATACAACCCGATGGCGAATTCGACGGTGATGTTTCGCCGCGAGGTCTACGAGCGCTTCGGCGGCTGGCGCGATTCCGCGCTGCCAGCACAGGATTACGAGTGGTACAGCCGTCTCGCCAAAAGCGGCGCGCGGTTCGCGAATCTACCGCTGCCGCTCGTGCGATACCGGCTGCATCCGGGCTCGATCAAGAGCTCGAGGCTGCGCGGGACGATTCAAACCACGCTCGAGGTCAAGACGATGTACTGGAAGCGCGATATGGATGTCGTGTCGCGCGTCAACATGGCGGCGGAGCGGCTGTTGTTGTGGCTGCCTGCGCGGTTCGTGATGCGGCTGTTCACCGCAATTCGCTATGGAAGGCGACAATGACGACGAGCGTGATGACCGGCGAGCGGATTCTGCCGAACGAGTGCCGGTCGGAAGCAGAGTACATTCTGTATCTCCGGCATCTCTTTGCCTACCGAACGGCGGTGGCGCGGCTTAAGGCTTCCGACGCCGTGCTCGACATCGGGTGCGGCGCCGGATATGGGACGAGGCTTCTCGCCGATAACGCGCAGCACGCGGTGGGCGTGGACGTCGTGCCGGCCGCGGTGTCCGAGGCGGCCGCCGCCTTCGCATCTGCGAATTGCGCCTTCTCGGTGTACGACGGCGATCGGCTGCCGTTCGAGGACGAACAGTTCGACGCCGCGACGTCCTTTCAGACGATCGAGCACGTCGCCGACGATGCGCGGTTCGTCGCGGAAGCGGCGCGCGTCTTGAAACCGGGCGCGCTGCTGATTCTGACGACGCCGAACCGGGCGCTGCGTTTGCGGGACGGTCAGCGGCCGTGGAATCGCTTTCACATTCGCGAGTACAGGTCGACAGAGCTCGAGTCGTTGCTCGCTCGGCACTTCGCGTCGGTGGAGATGATGGGCGTGCGAGCGAGCGCGGCCATCGAGCAGGTCGAGCGTGCGCGCCTTCGATTCGCGCAGCGCGTGGCCTCACTTGATCCCCTGGGTCTTCTGCGGCTGGTCCCCCCAACCCTGCTGGCGCGGCTGGGCCGTCTGCGGAGGCGGGAGCCGGCCGCCTCGTCGGCGTGGCCGCATGCGGTCGAAGACTTTTATGCGACACCGGAAGACCGCGACGCCGGCTTCGATCTGTTGGCTGTGTGTCACCGTTGAACGGATGTCGTTCAGCCGCTCTGCCGCGAACGTTTCCCACGAGCCACCGCCGCGCAGTGCTGAAGCAGTGCGTCGGTCTGCCGATCGAGCGAGAACCTCTGGACGACATGATCGCGGCCGGCGCGACCCATTGCCGGCCATCGGTCGCGATCGCGTGCGAGCGCGGCGATATTCTCGGCCATCGCAGCCACGTCGCCTTCTTCGCTCAGAAGACCGGACACGCCGTCGAGTACCACTTCCGGCAGACCGTTGTGACGCGTGGTGACGATGGGCAGACCGCTGGCGGAGGCTTCGATGAACGAAACACCGAGGCCTTCCGTTTCGCCGGACGGCGTGGTCTCGCAGTACTGGGTGTAGAGATGGTGCGTGGCGAGCAGGTGTCGCACCTGTTCGCGATCAACCCGTCCCGTGAAGTGCACCTGAGACAACAGGTCGAGATCGCGCGCCAGGTCATTAGTTGGTTCCGCGAGCTCGCCGTCGCCGGCGATCGTCAACTCCAGCCGCACATTGGGGCAGAGCGCAATGGCGGCCTTGAGCGCGCGCAGCAATTTCAGCGGCGACTTTTTCGCCGTCAGTCGACCGACGTGAAGCAGACGCACCACGCGCCCGTCGAACCGCTCGACCGGGTTCGAGTACGAGAAGGCGTTCGTGTCGATGCCGACGTAGATAGCCGTTTGTTTGTCTGCCGGCGCGCCCAAGGCATGAAGTCGCCGCGCGAGGTAATCCGACGTCGTGCACAGCGAATCGGCTGAGCGAAAGAGCCGCGGGTACAGTCGCGACCAGATGTTGGGTCGCGACGCGGTCGTGAGGTTGACGTCGTATCCATAAAAAAAGACCACGTGTGGAATGCCGAGGCGGCGTGCCACCGGCGCGGCCAGGCAGCCGTCGGGGCCGAAGTGCGAGATCAGCACGTCCGGCTGTGCGTCCACAAGTCGATGCCTCAGCCATCGTCGCGCCACTGGCCATCCCAGAAAGTCGAGCTTCGAGACAAATGACGGGAGATGCCGGCTGCGCTGCTCGACCGCGCGTCCCCGATCGCCGCGCGCGCGTGCCATCGCGGTATGGGGGATGGGCGACGCAGGATCCAGCGAGAGCAGCGTGAAAAGCGGATTCGACACGCCACGCGAGGACAAGCGCAAAATCGGATCGGTGATGAACGTCTCCGACGGCGCGCCGAATGCACGGCGAAAGTGCGCGATGATCACGGCCGCTCGAAGATGAAGAAGTCGCTGAACGATCCGAGGCGAAAGTCGCCCGTGAACGGAAAGCGGTTCGGGATCCGTTCACGAAGCACCCAATCCGGATGGTGGGCCGCTATCCACGCGGTGAATTCGCGATGGCGTACGTGCGGCCCTTCGTTCGGATCGATCCGGTCATAGTTGCTCGAGTAGATGATGACCCACCGATCGGATGCGTTGAACAGGCGCGCCATGTAGCCTTCGAACACGTCGTCTTCGACCAGATGAAAGATGACGTCGAGCGACAGCGCGAGATCGGCCCGTTCATTCTGATAGTCCGCCGCGAGTCGGAATGCCTTCGATCGATCGCCAGCGAAACGCGCGCGACAACGCCGGATCGCTTCGGCGGAAACATCGATGCCCAAGTACTGCGGGTACGAGGCGCGTGCGAGCTGTTGGCCGTCGCCACAGCCGAACTCGATGACGGAGACGACCCCGTTTCGGACGACGAAGTCGTTGAGCACTTCCGCCTTGAACTCGGCGAACTTGCCTTTCGATCCCGTGCCCGATTCGCCACCGCGCGCGTAGCGCGCCTCCCAGTACTCGGCGGATCCGGCAAAACGCCGAACGCGGGAGAGGAGGATCGGCGTGAGCCACGCGCAAACGACCGTCGCACCGTGAGCGGCCACGACAATCCAGGCGAACCGCAGGGCGCTGGCCGTCATCATGAACAGCAGCAACTGCTCGGCGACCAGGACGCCAATGACAGGAGCCAAAAAGGCGAAACGACCTGCGCGAATCTCGGCGCTGGAGGCGACCAGGAAAAGTCCCGCGCCAAAGAACGCGATGGTCAGCACGGGAAGCAGATGCGCCTCGGCCGACACAGGGCGGCCGAGCAGCACGTGGAGCGCGAATGCGGGAGCAAGCAGAAAAACCGCCACAGGCACGCTGCTCAAGGCGACGTACGCCATGAGCGGCGATCGCATGGCGCGATTCCAGAACGGCGTCGGCAGCTTCGTCGAGGTGTCTCGCGCGAGCGCAACGGCGCTGAAGGGCGCAGCGACAAGAAGCAAGCTACGGGCGGCGGCGAGCGCGACAGCGTAGTGCCCGGCCTCCGACGGCGACAAGCGAACTTTCACGACGACCATGTCCAGGTTTTGCAGTGCTGCCACCGCCGCCGAAAACACCAGCGCCCACGTCATGAATTGCGCGACGTCCGACGCGTCCGTCCAGTGCTGTCCTGGATCCTTGGGCAAGCGGCGAGTCTGGGCGAGCAGCAGTACTGCAGCCAAGACACTGCCGATCAGGAAACCTGCGACCGCCGCGCCGGCCGTGCGGAAGGCGAGGACGAGGAAAAGGCCTGCTGCCAATCTGATCGACGTTTCGACAATCAAGGATCGGCTATACACCGCGGTTCGGTCCATACCGAGCACGGCAGCGCGCCCCGCGCCCAGCACCAGGCTCACCGCGATGAAGACGGCGGTCCACGGCACGAGCAGTGTGGCGCTGATGTGCAGCGTGCGCGCAATCGGCGACGCGAAAACGATCGCGAGCGCAATGGCCGCAGCGATCCATGGCGCGTAGAGATGAAAGGCTCGCCTGAGCAGCGGACGGATCTGTGCGTGAGCGCCCGCCGCACGATACGTGGAACTGAACCGGATCACCGTCAGATTCAGGGGTCCGAGGAACAGCAGGCCGAAGTACGACAACGACAGGCAGAGCGCGACATCTGAGAATTGCGCCGGACTCAGGCTCCTCGCCGTCAGGATCATGTAGACCGAACCGAGCAGGGCGGCAGTCACGTTCGCCATCCCGAGCCGGAGGTGTTCCATGGCGGTTCCGAGCGCTCGACGGAACTCGTTCACGATCGGACTCGCGGAAGGGGCAGGCTGGAGATCGAACGGGCGATCGACCGCGTCAATAGTCGTACACTCCTCCGAACAGCGACCGCGAGGCCTGCATCGCCGGATCGGCGGCCTCGTCTGGTATCAGCCGCAGACGGACCGGCCCTGAACTCGCGTTCTCATGCATGCCACGCTGGAGGTGCATCACAGTACCGTTCACCGCGTCGCGATCGTCGATCACCGCGCTGCCGCTCACCGGCTCGATGCGATATTGTCCGTCGAACCAGATTTCAAACGTCCGCTCAACGGGCGCGACGAGCGGTGCATATAAATAAATGCTCGCGGCGCTGTGATCGTACCGCCGGAACAAGTACGACTTGAATGGGGTCGGCAGCCCCGCCAGGCGATAGTCGTAAATCAGCAACTTCGGACGGCGGCGGTCGACGTCGTCAATCAGCGCCTCGAGGCGCGGCTTGGGCCACGTGCGCATCTCTGTCACGTGAAACGCGGACAATCGGCGCAACCCCGGATGCGCCTGCTCGCGGTCGTAGACGAGATCGTTTCCCGCGAGGTACGTGTCGCCTTTGTCGAGCAGCGCGTGCGCCGTTCGCACGACGTATCGCTGGTACGTGTTGCTGCGCGACAGCATCTCAGGGAGGAACGTCAACGGATACGCGACGCCACCGAGCAGGACGACAGCGAGCGCGACGAGCGCCGCACGCCTGGAGGCGAAAGGATGCCGCAGCAGAATCTCGATCGACGCCGCGTGTACGACCATCAGCGTTGGAATGAGGATCACGAAAAAGTACGGCCACGGCTGGTGATGCCAGGCGCACAGCGCGAAGAGCGTCGCGCCGTACGCGGCGACCATGACGTGCGTCGATCCGACGCGCCCCCGCAGTCTCGCAAAGACGATGAGCACGAGGCCCGCCACCGCGCCGCCGTAGAACACCGGATTCCGTTCCAGCGTGACGGTCCAGTACTCCCGCAGGTCGTACAGATTGCCGAGCGCGACCGTCGCCGGCGCGAGAAAGGTCGCCTCGATCACGCTGCGCGGTGTCGCGACGATCGACCAGAACGCCAGGTACCCGAGAATCGCCGCAGCCGCGGCGGCGTTGAAGACGATGATGTCCCGGAATGCGCGTCGATCGCGCGACTCGAACAGCCACACTGCGCCCGCTGCCGCGTTGGCCGCGAGGAGGTAGTAGATCCCTTTTTGCGAGACGAGAAAGCTCACGCCCGCCAGCAGGCCGGCCGCCAGCCAGCGGCGGCGGAGGAGCATGAGCATCGAAAAGAGGCCCGCCCATGCCGTGAGCATGTCGACGCGAATCTCCGAGGAGCGCGCGAAGAACGACGTCACGCAGACCATGAGGAGCGCACCGACCACCGCGGCATAGGGCGAAAAGAGGGCGGCGAGCATCAGCGTCGCCCCGAAGATGCACGCCGTGTTGATGAGCGCCAGCCATGCTTTCGACAACATCAGCCCGGTCCACGGATCCGACGCGATCGCGACGGGCGGAATCTGCACGTAGTAGCCCAGGACCGTCTTGTACGGCGGAAAGTCGCGATAGGGCACGCGCGTCAGCACTTGGTGCGCTTCGTACGCGCCGTCGAATTCGTCCATCACCAGCGGCAGGCGCGCGATCAAGGCGAATTGGAGGGCCAGATAGACGATCGCGAGAGCCATCGGGACGGGGCGGCGAAGCATGCTGGCCCGAGTATCGGATTGGGGGAATATCCGCTCCACTGAAGCGGATCGGCTCAGCGGCCTGACATTTTCCGGCGGCTCGCGGCGACAACAATTGTCACTATTTCGAAAGGCCAAGCGCCGCCCGTTTTCGTCCAATCGTTGAAATGTTAGAATACAAAGCACTTACTGTTGAACCTTCCTACGGATGAGGCGTGGCACTGCCATTGCTCTCCTTGGTCAGCATTCGAACGCTCCGGCAAGCCAGCTCGGGCCGTTCCACCTAGAGGTTTTCGTTTTTGAGGAGATGTTCATGAAGATGCGGAATGCCAAGGGTTTCACCCTCATCGAGCTGCTGATCGTCGTGGCGATCATCGGCATCATCGCGGCGATTGCCGTGCCGGGTCTGCTCCGCGCCCGCATGTCGGGCAACGAGGCGTCGGCGATCGGTTCGCTGCGCGCGATCAACAGCGGCGAGGCGTCCTACTCGTCCAGCTGCGCGGCCGGCGGGTACGCGGCGACCCTCGAGGATTTGGTGAAGGCGCCAAGCGGCGGCCAGGGCTTCATCAGCCCGGACCTGAAGTCGAACGGCGTGACGAAGAGCGGCTATTCGGTCACGCTCGCGGCGGGTGCCAACGCAAAGGACATCGGGACGGCTGCTGGTACGTGCAATCTTTCGGCGGGCGTTCCGAAGAGCGTCTACTTCGCGAAGGCGGACCCGGTCAGCCTCAACGGCACCGGCACCCGGTATTTCGCGACCGACACCCGCGGCACGATCTTCCAGGACACGGCGGCGACGCTGAGCGAGCCCCTGGCAACTGCCGGCACCGTCAAGCCGGTTCAGTAGTTCAATCACGACGAAACGCTGGAATCAAGGGGCGGGTTGGGCTTTGGCCCGCCTGCCCTTTGTTTTTGCGCTTTCAGTTCTGCGCGTGAGTCCCTTCCCTTGACGCAGACGCCTGGCTCAGTTACAACTCGTACGTCCCCATGAGCAAGACTGCGGCTCGCCTCGCCCTGATTTGCGCGCTGGTCGGATTCGGCGCGTCAGTCGCCGCGGCCTACGTGCATTACCGGCTGCTGTACGACCCGCGCTATCTGAGCTTCTGCGACGTCAACTCCACCATCAGCTGCACGCAGGTCTATTTGAGCCGCTTCAGCACGTTCCGCGGCATTCCCGTCGCCATCTTCGGCGCGCTCTGGTTCGTCGTCGCCGCCCTGCTGTCGGTGAGCGCGATGACCGCGCGTCAAGCGGTCCGCGACAACGTCCCAGGCTATCTGTTCGTCCTGTCCACGCTCGCCCTCGCGGTCGTGTTGTACCTGGGTTACGCGTCCTTCGTGCTCCTCAAGGCCGTGTGCCTGCTGTGTCTGACCACATACGCCGCCGTGATCGGGCTCTTCCTCGTGTCCGGTGCGGCCACCACGTACCCCATGACCACCTTGCCTCGCCGTCTTGCGCAGGATCTGCGCGTGTTCGCCGGCAGTCCACTCGCCATCGCCATCGCGGTGGTGTTCGCGGCCGGCGCCGGCACGACGCTCGCGTCCTTCCCCCGTGAAGCGACGACGGGCTCCTCGTCATCGTCTTCCGGTGCAGCCGTCGCGGCGCAGCAGCCGAGCTCCGATCAACGGTCCGAGTTCGAGCGCTGGTTTGCCTCCCAGGTACGGGTGCCGCTCATCATCCCGGCAGAGGGAGCGAAGGTGCTCATCGTCAAGTTCAACGATTTTCAATGCCCGCCGTGCCGCCAGTCGCACATGGCGTACATGCCAATTATCAAGAAGTACGAGGCGGAGCAGCCCGGCGCCGTGCGGTACGTGCTGAAGGATTACCCGCTCTCCTCCGAGTGCAACGCGAACGTGATCGGCGGTGGCCCGCATCCGTCGGCGTGCGAAGCGGCCGTCGCGGTCCGCCTCGCGAAGATGCACAACCGGGAAGATCAGATGATCGAATGGCTGTTCGCGAACCAGCCGCAGCTGACGCCGCCGTTCGTGCGCGAGGGCGCGAAGGACATCGGCCAGGTACCCGACTTCGACGCGAAGTACGCGTCGACGCTGGAGCTGGTGAAGGGCGACATCGCGCTGGGACATCAGCTCGGCGTCAAATCGACGCCGACGTTTTTCATCAACGGCGTGAAGATCGAGGGCGCGCTGCCGCCGCAGTATTTCGAGCAGGCGATCGCGTACGAGTTGGCACACTCAGGCGCCAAGGATTAAGGCTCAGGGCTCTGGGCCCAGGGCTCGGCCTCTGAATTTTTGGAATGGCCTCCGCACTCGCCACGTTTGAACTGACCAAGGATTACGCCGTCGGCTTCTGGCGGAAGCGTCCCTATCGCGCGCTCGACCGGCTCTCGTTCGACGTCCAGGCCGGCGAGGTCTTCGGTTTCCTCGGCCCCAACGGCGCGGGGAAGACGACCACGCTGAAGCTGCTGATGCAGCTGGTGTATCCGACGTCCGGCCGCGCGGAGATCCTCGGCCGTCCCGTCGGCGACCTCTCCGTGAAGCGCCGCATCGGCTACCTGCCGGAGAACCCGTACTTCTACGATTACCTCACCGCCGAGGAGCTGCTCGTGTACTTCGCGGCCCTCTTCGGCTACGCACCCGCGGAGCGCCGCGCGCGCGCCGCGCGTCTGCTCGATGAAGTCGGCATCGGGGGGGAACGGCGGCTCCAGCTTCGCAAATTCTCGAAAGGCATGCTGCAGCGCGTCGGCATCGCGCAGGCGCTCGTGAACGATCCGGAGCTGGTCATCTTCGACGAGCCGATGTCGGGGCTGGATCCGCTCGGACGCCGCGACGTGCGCGCGCTGATTCTTCGTCTGCGCGATCGCGGCTGTACGGTGTTCTTCAGCTCGCACGTCTTGAGCGACGCCGAAGCGCTCTGCAGCCGCGTGGCGATCCTGGCGCGCGGCCGCCTCGTCGCCAGCGGACGTCTCAGCGACATGCTCGAATTCCACGTGCGCGGCTGGGAGCTGGTCGTCTCCAATCTCGCCGACGCCGCCGTGCCGCCGGTCGGTCCGCACGTACGCCGGGTCGTGCGCATCGGCGACGGCCGATACGAGCTCGATCTCCCGCTCGAGTCTCAGCCCGATCGCCTGATGACGCAGCTCACGGCCGCGGGCGCGCAGATCGTGTCGCTGAATCCGATTCGCGATACGCTCGAGGACATTTTCGTCCAGCAGGTGACCAGGCCCGAGGTGGCTGCGGCGGCGCGCGGCCTTGAGGACGTGCGGTGAAGGCGACCGCGGCCATCGCCGTCAACGTCTTTCGCGAGTCGGTGCGCGACAAGGTGCTCTACAACCTGGTCTTCTTCGCGATTCTGCTGATCGGCGCGTCGTATCTGCTCGGCCAGCTCACGGCGGGGCAGGACGTGAAGATCATCAAGGACCTCGGCCTGTCCGCCACGCTGCTGTTCGGCGTGTTCATCGCGGTGTTCATCGGGATCGGGCTGGTCTCGAAGGAAGTGGAGCGCCGCAGCATCTACAGCCTGATGGCCAAGCCGATCAACCGGCATCAGGTCGTCTTCGGAAAGTACATCGGTCTCACGCTCACGCTGGCCGTGAACGTCGCGATCATGGCGGCGGCGCTGTACGCGGTGCTCGCGTACATGTCGTGGGGCATCGGCGCCGACGTGCAGCGCGCGTGGGATGCGCCGGCGATGGATCCGGCGATGCTGAAGGCGATCGCGTTGATCTTCGTCGAGCTCATGCTGGTGACGGCCATCGCGCTTTTCTTCTCGACGTTTTCGTCGCCGATGCTCTCTGCGGCCTTCGCCTTCGGCTTCTTCATCGTCGGCCACTTCAGCGCCGACCTGCGCAACTTCGATCAGGTGGTCGACTCGCAGGCCGCGGTGGCCGTGGCGCGCGGGCTCTACTGGATTCTGCCGAACCTCTCCGCGTTCGACATCAAGGCGCAGGTCGTGCACGCGCAACACGTTCCGATGGGTTATCTGGCGTTCACGATCGCATATGCCGTGCTGTACATCGGCGTCATGCTGAGTATCGCGACGCTGGTGTTCTCGCGGCGGGATTTCAAGTAGTGAACAATCTTCGTGGTGGGGAGCTTGGCCGTGCGCTTGGCGTCACCATCGTGGCGCTGGTGCTGCTGGCCGGCGCCGTGCAGCTGGAGGCGGCGCGTGAACGCCGTTATCCGATGCCCGAAGGGGCCGAGAGCGCGCTCTACTTCACGTCCGGCGACGCGATTCGGCGCATCAGCGGTCCGTTCGAGGCGCTCGCCGCCGATCTGTACTGGATCCGTGCGATTCAGTACTACGGCGGCGCCAAGCGACGGCTCGCGGCCGATCGCCTGACGCCACCACCGCCTCCGCTGCTTGCCTCGCCCGACGCAGACGAATACCGCCTGCTGTATCCGCTGCTCGACATCACCACCACGCTCGATCCGCGGTTCAACATCGCGTATCGCTTCGGGGCGGTGTTCCTGGCGGAGGCCTATCCGGGCGGCCCCGGCCGGCCGGACCTCGCCATCAAGCTGCTCGAGAAGGGTTTACGCGCTCGACCCGATAAGTGGGAGTACATGGAGGACATCGGGTTCGTGCACTACTGGTACCAGCACGACTATCAATCGGCGGCAGAGGCCTTCGCGCGAGCCGCGCAGGTAACAGGCGCGCCCTGGTGGCTCAAGTCGCTGGCGGCGACGACGCTCGCGCAGGGTGGCGACCGGCGATCGTCGCGCGTGATGTGGGAAGCGATTCGGCAATCGGCGGAGAACGACTGGCTCCGCCGCGACGCCGAGCGGCGCCTCACGCAACTGCAGGCGCTCGACGAAATCGACGCGCTGCAGCGGATCGTCGACCGGCTCGCGGTGGCCGATGGCCGTACGCCTGCAGACTGGTCCACGATCATCCGCGCGCAGGGTTGGCGCGGCGTGCCCGTGGACCCCTCCGGTGCGCCGTACGACCTGTCGAACGGCCGTGTCACCGTGTCGCCCGATTCGACGCTGGCGCCGCTGCCCGACGAGCCGGCGCACATGATGGCGCCGCCGTCGTGAGCGAGACGCTGCCGCTCGCGGCGCAGCTGGTGTTCGCCGCAGCCTTTGGCGCGGTGACGGGCAGCTTTCTCAACGTCTGCATCTATCGATTGCCGCTCGGCAAGTCGATTGTGTGGCCTGCGTCCGCGTGTCCGCGGTGTGGCCGCGAGCTCTCCTGGTTCGAGAACATTCCCGTCGCCAGCTTTCTCGTGCTGCGTGCGCGCTGCCGCAGCTGTCGCGCGCCGATTGGCTGGCGTTATCCGCTCGTTGAGACGCTGACAGCCGTGCTGTTCGCGTTCGCGTGGTGGTACTTCGGCCCAGGGATGCTGCTCGTGTCGCGGCTGGTGTTCGGCTGCGCGCTCATCGTGCTCTTCGCCATCGATCTCGAGCATCATCTGCTGCCGAACGTCATCACCTTGCCCGGCATCGTCGTCGGCCTGGTGTTCAGCTTCTTCACCGAGCCCGGATGGATCGCGTCGCTCATCGGCATCGCGTTCGGCGGAGGCCTGCTCTTTCTGATCGCCGAGGCGTATTACCGCGTGCGCCACGAGGAAGGCCTCGGGATGGGCGATGTGAAGATGCTCGCGATGATCGGCGCGTTCGTGGGATGGAAGCTGACGCTCGTCACCTTGATGATGGCGTCGGTGGCCGGATCGCTGATCGGCATCCTGCTGATCGTCACGCGTCGCGGCGACATGAAGTACGCGCTGCCGTTCGGCACCTTCCTCGCGCTCGGCGCGGGAGCGGCCGCGACCGTCGGGCCCGATCTGCTCGCCTGGTATCTGCGCCAGTGGTGACGTGATGCAACGGCCTGGCGTGATCGCCGCGGCGCGCGCGCTCAACGCGATGTTCTTTTTCGCCGTCGCCACGTACGGGCTGCTCACGTACAGTCCGTTCGCATACGGTCAATTCATCAAACCCGACATCATTCCGGCGATCCGCGCCTTCGTCGGGTTGTCGCCCGCGCTGTTCTGGCTGGCGTTCCTCCTCACGCTGCTCACGCTCTTTCCCCATCTTCGGCCATCGTCGAGGAGTCGTGCCGCGACGGCATACGTCATCGCGTGGGCGCTGGCCGGCGTATGGATGGCGCTGGAGCCTGTGTTGGCGACGCTGGTCGACAGCCCGCGCAGCTTGATCGTCGCGCTCGTGGCGCTGGCCGCGCCGGTGTCGCTCGCGGCGGTTGACGCCACGATTTTCCGCGGACCGCGGATCGTGCCGATCGACGCGCGCCGGGCGATCTTCGCGATGATCGGCGCCGGGTTGCTCGCATGGGCGGTATATGCGATCGCGGTGCCGTTGCGCCTGCCGCAGGCCATCGGCATCCATCTGACCGGCGGCGAATTGGCGATCGCCTTCGCCGGATCGGCCGTTGCCGTGCTCGCGGTGTTCGCGGCCGCGAGCCTCGTCGCGCTGACGCTGATCGCTGTGGCTCGCCTGGCGGGCGGCGCGGGTTTTGGCGAATACGTCGTGCTGCTCGCCCTGCTGACGTCGGCGCTCACGCTCGTCTTGTACGCGCTCGTGTGTGCGTCGATTGCGTTCACCGGTGCCGTCGCGCTGGCCGCGTCGTTGACGATGAGCGCCGCGGCGGCGGTGGTGTGGGCCGGCTTGGCACGAGTGCGCGCGTCGTCTGTCCGAAGCGCTGGAGACGGCGATGGCGAGCGCCTCGACGTCGAGCGTGTGGACGCGCTTCGGCTCTTCGTCGCGCCGGTCGTCGGCATCGCGCCCCACAGCCGGCGGACCACTGCTGCGTGGATTGTCTCGTTGCCGA
>Ga0207657_10005895_pt1 | contig 12758 bp, 5 predicted proteins | sample KBSC33metaG_FD_184316 | JGI IMG/M metagenome (GOLD analysis project Ga0207657, IMG submission 184316) | Corn rhizosphere microbial communities from Kellogg Biological Station, Michigan, USA - KBS C3-3 metaG (SPAdes) (version 2) | ecosystem: Host-associated > Plants > Roots > Rhizosphere > Soil ...
CCCCCGTATCATTGCCGGCTCCGCGGGAATAGCTCAGTTGGTAGAGCACGACCTTGCCAAGGTCGGGGTCGCGAGTTCGAGTCTCGTTTCCCGCTCCAAGACATTGTTTCTGACAGACTCCGAAGATGTCAGAAAGTCGCAAAACCCCGCATAGCAGCGGGGTTTTTTGTCGCCTAGTGTTTCTAACCGGATCACACAGGCTCATGCTAGAAAGGGATACGATTGGGGAGTCGGACAAGATAGACCGCTTGACGTATCCCTAAACATGGCCCGTAAAGCCCATCCCCTCACTGACAAAATCATCCGCGACGCGATCCGGGGTGCCGGCCAACGACACTTCCCGCTTTACGACGGGCACGGCCTGCACATCATCGATCGGGACGGGCACTATCACTGGCGGCTTAAGTACACGCGCCCCGACGGTCGCGAGAACAGGTTCCCGCTTGGTGCGTATCCCGAAGTGTCGTTAGCCGAAGCTCGCAGCCTTGCGCTCGAGGCGCGTGCAAAGCTACGTCGCGGCATCGACCCGCAGGCAGAGCGCAAGGCCGCCAGAACGCACGCACCGCCAATGAAGGCGCATACATTCGCGCAGGTGGCCCGGGAGTGGTTGAAAGTCAAGGAACCTGGCTGGTCGGCGGTCACGTTGCGCAAAAACCGCCGCGCGGTCGAACACTACCTGTTGCCGCGACTTGGGACTATCGGTGTTGCGGCCATCGAAACGCCTGATGTGCTGCCAGTGATTCAGGATACCAACAAGCGCAGCCAAGAGTATGCAATCACAGCGGCATCGGCTGCGCGTGGCATAGTGCGCTACGCAAGCGCGCACGGACTGCGTGGGCAGGCCCGAGGACTCGACCTCGATCTACGCAACAACTTGCCGAAACGCAAACGTGGACATATGGCAGCAGCGACGACCCCCGCCGATCTCGCCAAGGTGCTGCACGCGATCCGCGGGATGTCCAGCTCGATCACACGCGCAGCGTTGATGCTGTGTTGCTACACAGCGCAACGACCGGGCAATGTTGCGGCCATCCGGTGGGAATGCGTGCGCACCGACGCGCGCGAGTGGGTAATTCCGCACGATGAAATGAAGGTCGATACTGGCCTACCGCACGTAGTCCCGCTGTCGCTACAGGCGCTGATGCTGCTTGATGAACTTGGGCCGCTGACGGGCAGACAGGGCTACGTGCTGCCACCACTGGCGCAGCAGCGCAATAAGCACCTGACCGCGGATGGGATGGGCAAGGCGCTAAGGGATGCCGGGTTGCATGGCATCCAGACTTCGCACGGGTTCCGAGCGAGTTTCCGTACCATCGCGCGGGAAGCGCTGCACGTGTCCGAGGATGTGCTTGAAGCACAGTTGGCACACGCCAAGAAAGGCCAGGTGCAGAGCGCGTATGACCGGGGGATGCATGTGCCGGAAAGACATGTAGCGATGCAGCGCTGGGCGGACTATCTCGACCGCTTGATCCAGGAAAAACAGTAGTCACATCGCTCGTACGGGCTCGCGACGCGGAGGCGTTGCGAACGATTTAGTTCGGGCCCCAAATTTTGGCGCCAACTTTTTACGGCTACGCCCAAGTGTGGCACGGGTTTGAGCATTGCGAAATCAGGTCGCCGCTTGGGCACGCCTCGCAACACACGAATTTGACCAAGCAACACCTGACTCCATCAATCACAGTTGGAGTCAGTTCGATGCACACCGATCACATTGGTCTCCGCGGGCGTTTGCTGAGCACCCGGCATGCTTGCCAGCATGTGGATATGTCCAAAGCGAGCCTCTACCGGGCCGCCCGGAGGGGTGATTTACACCCGATTCGGCTGGGTAGGCATTGTACGCGTTGGCCGGTTACCGACCTCGATTCGTGGGTTGAACGTGCCGCAGTGGAGGCCGACACAGAGCGTTCGTCCAAGAAACGCGCAGCCCGACGTAATGGCATCAGCGTGACTGCCCTGAGCCCGGGGGTTGCGCCATGAGCGATGACAACGAGTTCGAAGACGGTCAGCTGCTGCTCCACCTCGACTCGGTTCGCGACAATCATCGCCACCGGAGTGACTTCGCCTTTGGCAATCCGAGCGGCGTCTGTCGGGAACGGGTTGCACTCGTCGGCGAGGTGGCCGTGCGCGGGTGGGGCATCATCGTTCCACCCACGGCGATGGCCGTGTTGCGGACATCGTCGCTGCCTATCGCGTCGCGCACACTCGCGACGCTCGTCAAGGTGGGTGAGGCCAGGCGTGTTCGCATCGCCGGAACCAACCGGTATGCGTGGGGCACTACGCCGCTGTTGGCCCGCCAGTATCCGAATGCAAAGCCCGGTACTCGGTTTTTCCCGAGCAAAGGAACTGAACTGTGGAAGCCGTACGTGGAGTTCGTCCATAACCAGCTGGCGTTGCGAGTTTTGTGCGGGCTCGCACCACCTGAGGACTTCCTTACCGAGCCCGAAATCACGCGCCTCCGCGCCCCAGGCGATCATGTGTCGGATGGCGTGGTGCGTCTGATGATCCGCAACCAGTGGCTCGTTCTGGAACTGCAAGTCGAAAAGTCGCGAAAAACTGGCGTGCAGGGTGGATGGGCCAGGCTTGCCCGCCGGATCATAGACATCTGCACCAACCGGCCAATGGGGCGATGGCAATCGCCACTAGGCACGGTGAGCGGAGTTCTTGTTGTAGCTTCTCTTGCTGATGCTCGGCGAATCGCATCGCGCGCATCCGAGCTCGTCCGCGGCGCGTACCTGCCACCGGTGTTCTTCTTCTTCGCCGAGATCAAAAATGATGATGAGTCGCCCATCGACCGTTATGAGGACATCCATCCATCCTCGCTCCTCGGCCCAGTACAGCTGTGGTACGTCGGGAGGAAATTGCCCCTTGCGGAGCCGCTGCAGGAAATTTGGACCCCGTCCAGGAAAAATTCCGATGCCCTGGCGAACAGGCCAAGTAATCCCTTGCAAAGATGAAATCGGTTGCCTGAATTGACGGAACGAAAATCCGCCCTTTCAGGGCAATTTCAAAGTCCGAGAGTGGCTCTCACTGAGGGACGACGCGCGGCGCACGACCCCAACTTACCGCCAAGCCGCGCCAATCCATGGGCGCCCTCTCCTGCAGCAGCAGCTGGGCTAGAAGCGCTACTGGCTAGCCACGCAGGACCTGAAAACCGTGGTTTTGGCGCAGTAATGCCTTGTCCTGAGCCCGGGCCGTCTTGACACCGGCGAATTCGTTTCGACGGCCTCTAAAGAAATCCGTGGTGGCATGGCCCATGCAAAGGCAATCATGGCGCGACCTTGGTGCAACTACGGTGCAACCTGATCGGGCTCACCTAGTTGCCGTTGCGGAGCAGTGCTACGGCGCACGAATAAGGGCCTAGCCCCGATCAGTTGCGTCGCCTCCATTTCCTCGATGTCGACGGTGCTATTTCGACCGCAACCCGCTCTGGAATGCGCTCCGGCGGTCTGGCACTTGTCTCAGCGCTGTAGCTGCTGACCGCGACCCGACTCCAAGAACGTTGTTCGTTGTTCGCTGCGTGGATTCGCGGCGTCGCCCCCCTAACGGGGGCGTCCACGGCCATACCGAAGGGCTTGCGCTCTGCAACGGCGCGGGATTAGGCCGGGCTGGATCGTCGTACAGGTTCGTGCAAGAGAACCGCAGGAGGGCCTCATGCGAAAACCTAGGGTTCGTGTCTTCCACAAAGGATGCCGACGCGCTCCTCCCATGCAGCGCAGGCACGGAAGCAAGGCCAAAACCGGCGGGCACGTCGGGACACCGCGTGTAGCCAGTGCACCTGGGCATCCGCTGTGCTCGTCTATCCCACGCCATCGTAGCGCTCTTGACAGCGTCGGATACCTGACGCGCACGAGATCCAACCTGTTCAGGGAGGGAGTGTTGACTGAGGCCGGACCACGCTGCGTAGCCACTTATTCGTATCGCTCGTTGCCTGGCATGGGAGGGGTCAAACGAGTTTGCAATGAGGCGATGGGACTTGATGGTTGGTCGAGGGTGATTGAACGGATGGTTGATCGGGCGGGGATGAGGATTCAAACTCGCGGGTCAGGAGGGGGCATGGACGTATTCGCGTTGAGAAACCGGTTGGTCGAGGACTATCAGGCCTTCGCCCGCTCGTTCACGACCATTCGCGCGCACGATCTGCGCCAGGCCATCGATGCCGCCTACGCCAGTAACCGCTACTGGCCCGATCCGCTCATACAGATCAACCCCCATTACAAACTAGGACGGGCAACCGGCCAGCTCGCTACGAATGGCGAGCTACTGCCCGAAACGGCCCAGCGGTTCCCTATCGAGCTCTACCAGCATCAGGAAAAAGCCATTGCATTTGCGTCGGCCGGGCAGAGCTTCGTCGTTACTACGGGCACAGGTTCCGGCAAGTCGCTGTGCTTTTTCATCCCGATCGCCGATGCTGTCTCACGTGCGAAGGCGACGGATGCGCGCCGCCGTACCCGCGCCATCGTGGTTTATCCGATGAACGCGCTAGCCAACAGCCAGCGAGAGGAATTGAGACGCTTTCTCGGCGCGGGAGAGGCAGTCAGCTTTGCCCGCTACACCGGCCAAGAGAGTGACGATGAGCGCAAACGCATCCGGGACAACCCGCCAGACATCCTGCTGACCAACTTCATGATGCTGGAAATGTTGATGACCCGGCAGAACGAGGTGGATCGGGCCGTCATCGAGAACTGCCAGGGGTTGCAATTCCTGGTGCTGGACGAGCTGCATACCTACCGGGGACGGCAGGGCGCGGACGTGGCCATGCTGGTGCGCCGCCTGCGCGACCGACTCGCGCCCGAAAACCTGCAATGCATCGGCACCTCGGCCACCATGGCTTCGGGCGGTACGCAGGACGAACGCAACGCCAAAGTTGCCGAGGTCGCCTCCACGTTGTTCGCAACGCGCATCGATGGCTTCCATGTCGTTACCGAAGACCTCGACCGTGCGACCGACCGCAACGAGACAGCCGAGTCCGTGTGCGGTCGGCTGGGTGCAGTGATCGACACCGGCATCGATCCGTCCATCACCGACGCCGATTTGCAGAGGCACCCACTTGCCATCTGGGTCGAAACGCGTCTGGGCATCGAGCGGGCGGATCCACACAGCAAATGGGTGCGGGCCAAACCACAATCGCTTGCCGACGCGGCCAGGCGGCTCGCGGACGAGTCGGGCAAGAGCGTCGATGTGGTAACGCTTGCCTTGCAGAATCTTCTGCTGACCGCGGCCGTTCCCGAACGGGAGCGCAGGGCTGACAGACGGGGCAACGATCGCCCGTTCTTCGCGTTCCGCTTGCACCAGTTCATCAGCGGCGCCGGCAATGCACTAACGACGCTCGATCCGCCCGGACAGCGTTCGGTCGAGATGGAGGGCCAGCAGTTCCTGCCCGGCGACGAAAGCAAGCGGCTCTATCCCGTGTACTTCTGCCGTGACTGCGGACAGGAGTACCTGGTCGCGCGTCTGCGTCGGGAGGAAGGTGGCCGGATGCTGCTTGCGCGCGACATCGACGATACTGGCATCCCCAGCGATGAGGGGGCTGACGACGCGGCCGGCGAACGCATCGGGTTCGCCTTGCCGTTGAGCGAGGGCGACCCGATCGATTTCGAGGGGGCCGCCGAGGACTACCCGGAATCCTGGATCGAAACGACCCGTGCGGGTGAAGTACGGCTGAAGTCCGCCTACGCCAAGGCGGCCGCAGAAGACATGCTGGTCGGGCCCGACGGACGCGTGGGCTCTGGCCAGCCCATCTGGTTCTTGCCCGGCAAGTTTCGCTACTGCCTGCGCTGCCGGCAGGTGCACGGCGCGCTCGGCAAGGACATCAACCGACTCGCTTCGCTCTCAGCCGAAGGCCGCAGCTCGGCTACCACGCAACTCGTCACCAGCGTATTGCGTTATATGGCCGGCGAGTCGGCAGGTGTTGAACGTTACCAACGCAAACTGCTCGGCTTCACCGACAACCGACAAGATGCCGCCCTGCAGGCTGGTCACTTCAACGATTTCACCTTTGTCACCTTGCTACGTGGCGCGATCTACCGTGCCTTGGCGGAAGCCGGGGCGCAAGGCATGGCCGACACCGACCTAGGACACGCGGCGCGCGGGGCGCTTGGCTTCGATCGTCCGCTTGAAGGGCACGAGGATCCACGCGAGAGCCATCGCCGCGAGTGGATGCAACGCCCGGAGGAAACCGGCGTCAACCTTCAAGAGGCATCAGAGGCCCTGCGTGCTGTTCTAGCCTACCGCTTCTGGTTCGACCAGCGGCGCGGGTGGCGGCATACCAATCCGAACCTCGAACAGTTGAACCTGCTGCGCGCGGATTACACCGGCCTCGCGGAACTGTGCGCGGACGAGTCGCTGTTCCGTGACGCGCCGCAATTGCTGCGCGGTGCGTCGCCCGGTGTGCGAGAACAGGTCTACCGCTGCCTGTTCGACTACATGCGCAAAGGGCTCGCGGTCGATGCGCCCGCGTTGGATCCGAATGAACTGGCGAAACTGAAAGACACCTCGCAGCGGACGCTGCGCAACCCTTGGGGATTGGGTCGCGATGAGGCGCGCGCGGGATGGCGCTGGCTGTTCCCGGCGCCACCTGGGCGCGCCGAGATCAGACTCAGGGATGAGGACCTGCTGTTGCGGGGGGGCTCCCAGTCGCAGTTGGGCAAGTTCCTGAGGAGTTCCGAATTGTGGGGCTCCAGCGACGCCAGTGGATTGAAGCGGGCCGACTATGACCGATTGCTGGAGGCACTGTTGCACGCGGCGCAACACGCGGGCCTGGTACGGCGCGATGTCCAGACCCTGTTCAATGTGCCGGGTTACCGCCTGAACGCGGGGCGCGTTCGCTTCCATGTCGCAAACGGGGCCGCGAGCGCGAGCCAAGGCGGCAACCCGAACGCATTTTTCCAGAAGTTGTATCGCAGTCTTGCTGGCGTGCTCGCGCAACAAAACCAGACACTTTTCCAACTCGAGGCACGCGAACACACGGCACAGGTTGATGGTGAACTGCGTGCGGTGCGCGAGCACCGCTTCCGCTACGGCAGCGGTGAACGCGCCGCGCTTGCCGATGTGACCCAAGGCGTCGGCATGGATGCGGAAAAGGCCCTGGAGCCACGCCGCTTCCTGCCGGTGCTGTTCTGCTCGCCGACCATGGAACTTGGCGTGGACATCGCCGAACTCAACCTGGTTTATCTCCGTAACGTGCCGCCGACGCCCGCCAATTATGTGCAGCGCGCGGGCCGCGCCGGGCGTGGCGGCCAGGCTGCACTCGTACTCACCTACTGCACAGCGCGCAGTCCCCACGACCAATATTTCTTCAGGAACCCAGCGGCCATGGTGCACGGCGTGGTCAATCCGCCGTTGCTCGATCTTGCCAACCGTTCGCTCATCGAAAGCCACTTGCAAGCCGTATGGTTGGCGGCGACGGGCAAAGAGCTTTCCAGTTCCATCGCCGAGATTGTCGAGCCGACCATCCCAGGCATCCCGGTAAAGCAGGACATCGTGCTTGCACTGAAGCGGTCGGAAGCGGCCGCGGAGGCGGAAACGCGCGCGCGCCACGTGCTGCAGATGGCCGCGGACCACCTCACGCCCACGCGCGCCCCATGGTTTGATGGAGCCGAGCGCTTCGCCCAGTATGTGGTATCAGCGGCACCCGAAACCTTCTCGGCTGCCTTCAACCGCTGGCGCGACCTGTTCACTTCGGCCGAACGGCAGAAGAAGCTCGCCGCGGAAACGCTGGCCAACTACGCCAATCGCAACGACACCAAACTCCGCCGCGATGCGCAACGGCGCGAGGCACAGGCCAATCAGCAGATCACACTGCTGTTGGGCGGCAGCGCGTCGTTCTCCAGCGATTTCTACACATACCGCTACCTTGCCACCGAGGGCTTCCTGCCGGGCTACAACTTCCCGCGGCTGCCGTTGATGGCTTATATCCCTGGCCGGATGAGCGCGCGCGGCGGCAACACCTTCCTGCAGCGTCCCCGTTTCCTTGCCCTGTCCGAGTTTGGCCCGCGCAGTCTCGTCTATCACGAGGGTCGCGCCTATCGCGTCGTGCGGGCGCGCATTGCCCTGACCAGCGCCGACCAAGCCAGTGCGGGAGCGACGCTGGTGACCCGCTCCGTGCGCATTTGCGCGGAATGCGGCGCCGCGCATTTCGAACAGCACTGGAATACGTGTCACGCCTGTGGATATTCGCTCGCCGACGCCCAGCCCATTAACGGCCTATACCGCATCGAAAACGTCGATACCGAGCCCACCGAGCGCATCACCGCCAACGACGAGGATCGCCTGCGCCAGGGTTTCGACCTGCAGACCGCGTTCCAGTGGAGCCTGCGCGACGGGCGCATAGACGCCACCAACGTGATCGCCCGCGATGCCGAGGGCGACATCCTGCGCCTGCGCTATGGGCCGGGTGCCACTATCACCCGTATCAACAAGGGTCTGCGCCGGCGCCGCAACCAGACCCAGTATGGTTTCAACATCAATCCGCGTACCGGTTGGTGGTCGAAGGAGGATGCCGGCGACGACAGCCAAACCGGTGGCGATGACGCCGACAAGACACCACCGCAACGCATCGTGCCCTACGTGCAGGACAGCAAGAACGCGCTGCTGCTGCAGCCCGAAAGCCGCTGCGAGCTCACGACCGTCGCCACCCTGCAGCACGCGCTGAAGCGCGGCATCGAGGCCTGCTACCAGTTGGAGGAATCGGAGATGCTCGCCGAGGCATTGCCCGATAGTCCCAACCGCACCGGCGTCCTGTTCTACGAGGCCACCGAAGGCGGCGCCGGTGTGTTGACGCGCCTCGCGAACGAGCCCGAGGCGCTGGCTCATGTGGCGCGTCTGGCCTTGGCCGTCATGCACTACGACGTACCGACCGATCCGGGCGCCGCATGGCCCGCGTTTGAATCGCGCCACGATCACGACGGCACTCATTGTGTGGCGGCGTGTTACCGCTGCCTGCTTTCCTATTACAACCAGCCCGACCACGAACTGATCGATCGGCGCGACGAAGCGGCCCTGCGCATTTTGTGGCGTCTCGCGCAAGCACATACGCACCTGGACGAGACTCACGACCCGCCGGCGCTACCCGAACAGCCAGCAGCCGCGACGGGCTGGCTAGCGCGGTGGCGCGCAGCCGCAGCGGAGCACGCGCCCGGTTTGCCTGCGCCCAGCCTGACCCATACCGAAGGCGTTGAAGTAGCGTACTGGCCCAATCAATACGTGGCCGTGGCGCTGCCGGACACGCCGCGTGACCTGCAGTCGACGTGGGAAGATCGTGCCTTCACCTTCGTGCGGTTCCCCGAAAACGAACACGCCTGGGCGCCGCTGTTCCAGCGCCTCGTGAAAATGGTCTCCTGATTGCATCCATGAACGTACCCGAAGCTCAATTCGTCCCTGGTTCCCTCGTTCGCGCCCGCGGGCGCGACTGGATCGTCGAACCCGGCAGCGTTGCGCCCCTGCTGCAACTGCGGCCGCTGGCCGGAGGCGATGAGGAACGCGCTGTCGTCCACACTGGCCTCGAACCCGGCATCGTTTCCGCGCACTTTCCGCCGCCCGATCCACAGCATGAAGGCGGCCAGATCGAGGCGGTCTTGCTCTCCGATGCGTTGCGCATGGCGCTGCGACGTGGCGCCGGGCCGTTCCGCAGCTTCGGCAATATCGCGGTGGAACCGCGTACCTACCAACTGGTGCCGCTGTTGATGGCCCTGCGCCTCGATCCCGTGCGCCTGCTGATCGCGGACGACGTCGGCATCGGCAAGACCATTGAATCGGCGCTGATCGCGCGCGAGCTGTGGGACCGTGGCGAAATCCGCCGCATCGCCGTTCTGTGCCCGCCGCATCTGGTCGAGCAGTGGGTCGGTGAGCTTTCGACTCGCTTCCATCTGCCCGCGATCGCCGTCACCGCAGGTTCCGTGACGCGACTCGAGCGCGGGCTACCCGCTGGGCGTTCCTTGTTCGAGGAATATCCGATCACCGTGGTCAGCCTCGACTACATCAAGTCCGCTCGCCACCGAAACGATTTCATCCGCGCCTGTCCCGAGTTCGTGATCGTGGACGAGGCCCACACCTGCGTCAGCGCCGGGCGCGTGCGCCAGCAACGTTTCGAATTGCTGCGCGCGATTGCGGAAGACGCCACGCGCCATCTGGTTCTGCTGACCGCAACACCCCACAGCGGCGATCAGGACGCCTTCTACAGTTTGCTCGCTTTGCTCAAGCCCGAGTTTGCCGCGCTTTCCATCGAGCAAGGCGCCGCCAAGGGCAAGCTGCGCGAACAACTCTCGCTGCATTTCGTGCAGCGTCGCCGCACCGACCTTGCCGAGTGGCAGGACGACAACGTTTTCCCGAAACGCGAGACCAGTGAGATCACCTACCGGCTCGACGGCAAGTGGGAGCGGTTTTTCCTCGATGTGCTCGACTACTGCCGCGAGGTGGTACAGCGCGCGGGTGAGGACGAACGCCGCCAGCGTCTCAACTTCTGGGGCACGCTGGCGCTGATGCGCTGCGTCGCCAGCAGCCCGGCCGCTGCGGTGCAGGCTTTGCGCACGCGTCTTGTTTCCGAACAGGTGGAGCAGGATCCTGCCAGTGTGATCGATCCGCTGCTGGATGGCGCCGAGGACGACCTGACGCAAGATGATGTTGCGCCCGCCGCCAACACCGGTGATCCGGCACTGCTTGGCCTGTTGCAAGAAGCCGAGGCATTGGCCCATGGCAACGACGATCCGAAGTTGCAACTGGCCACTGCTCATCTCAAGCAGCTCATCGCCGATGGCTTCAACCCGGTGGTGTTCTGCCGCTACATCGCGACTGCGCACTACGTCCACGAGCGTCTCCAGGATGTCTTCTCCGGCACCACCGTCGAAGTGGTCACCGGCGAGTTCCCGCCGGAAGAGCGCGAGCGCCGCGTAGAAACACTCGGCGCAGCCGATCAGCGCCTATTGATCGCCACCGATTGCCTGTCCGAAGGCGTCAACCTGCAAGACGGTTTCGACGCGGTGCTGCATTACGACCTGTCGTGGAACCCCACCCGCCACGAGCAACGCGAAGGCCGCGTGGACCGCTTCGGCCAGACCAAATCGCCCGTGCGCGCCACCTTGATGTACGGCGCCAACAACCCGGTCGATGGCGCAGTGCTGCAGGTGATCCTGCGCAAAGCCGAAAAGATTCGCCAGGAACTCGGCATCGTGGTGCCACTCCCGGACGACGATCACACCCTCACCCAGGCGCTGATGAAAGCCGTGCTGCTGAAGCGCGACACCGGCCCGCAGGGCCAATTCGATTTCATGGCGTTGCCGGAAACCCGCGACCTCGACACTCGCTGGAGCGACCATGCAGAGCGTGAAAAGAAAAACCGCACCGTGTTCGCGCAGCGTCGCTTGAAACCCGCCGATGTGTTGCCAGAATGGGACCGCATGCGAACGGTGCTGGGCGCGGGGAAGGATGTCGAACGCTTTGTCGCGCAGGCCACGGGTCGGCTGGGTGCCGGCATGACAGCGCGTCGCGCCGGGGGCTTCAACGTGCCGGTCAGCGGTCTGCCAAAACCCATCCAGGAGCGGCTGGCCGGCGAAGGCGTCGAAGGCGATATGCGTGCAAGTTTTACCCAGCCTGCCGCGCAGAATTGCCGTTTCGTGCATCGCAGCCATCCGCTGGTCGCGACGCTCGCCGACGAACTGCTGGAACGCGCGCTGGCCGGCGGTGCGGTTGATGGGCGGACGCTTGCGACGTTGGGCCGCATCGGCGTATGGCGCGGCCCGGCCGTCAACGCCGTCACCCACATTGTGCTGCTGCGCCTGCGCCACCAGATCACCACCGCGCGCGAGGGCCGCAGTAACGTGCTGCTGGTGGAAGAAGCATTGCCGGTCGCGTGGCACGGCCGCGTCGAGCCGCGCGAAGTGCAGGGCGATGAACTGCTGGCATGGCTGGAAGCACCCGCCGCCGGCAACTTGCCTGATGGCGTGCGCCAGCGCGAAATGCACAATCTGCTGGATGCCTTGGAGCAGCGCCGCGAAGACATCGAGCGCATCGCCGATCAACAATCGCAGCGCCTGCTGGATGACCATCGTCGTGTGCGCGAAGCCGCTGACGCACGTGGGCGTTACGACGTGCGCGCCCTGAAACCTGTGGACATTGTGTCGGCGTGGGTGCTGCTGCCGGCGGTGAACGCATGAACCGCGCGCGCGACGCCGCGCTCGGCTTCGACGCCATCACCATCGAAGGGGGCCTGCTTCCTGCCGACTGGCTCGCGCGCGTCGCGCAACTGGTCGCGCCGCAACAGGCGCCTGCCGACTACGGCGTGCCCAAGGGCCTCAGCCTGCGCGACGAACTCGGTCGCTACTGGCGCATCGCCAACGCCCACTGGCAGGACTTCGCCTCCGCGCGCGCCAATGCAGCCGACACGCGCGCACCCGCGCAGCGCTTGGTCTCCGGCCTGATGCGCGACGTATTCGGGGCGGGGGATTTTGAGCCCGCCGCCGAGCCGGCCGTGCTGGGTAACACCAGTTACCCCATCACCGCCTTTGCTGGCGGCGGCAGGTTGCCTGTGGTGGTGGGCTTTCCAATCATATCGCTCGATCAGCGCGACCGCGCCTTTGGCGATTCGGGCCGCCAGCGCAGCGCCTTCGGCTTGCTGCAGGATTACTTGAATGCGGAAGACGCCGCGTTGTGGGGCATCGCCTGCAATGGCGTGACGCTTCGGCTTGCGCGTGACAACGCCAGCCTTACGCGGCCCGCGTGGATCGAAGTCGACCTCGAACGCATCTTCACCGAAGAGCGTTTTGCTG
>Ga0207657_10005898_pt1 | contig 12757 bp, 8 predicted proteins | sample KBSC33metaG_FD_184316 | JGI IMG/M metagenome (GOLD analysis project Ga0207657, IMG submission 184316) | Corn rhizosphere microbial communities from Kellogg Biological Station, Michigan, USA - KBS C3-3 metaG (SPAdes) (version 2) | ecosystem: Host-associated > Plants > Roots > Rhizosphere > Soil ...
CGGCCTGGCCGGCTGCGGCCACGAAGGCGAAACCGTGCCCCCGGTAACCGGCCGGGAGTATTACCCGCTGACGGTGGGCGCCGAGCGCGTCTACAACGCCGCGCTCTCCGACATCACGCCGCCGCCCGTCGTGCGAAGGTTGCCGCCCGTGCTCGGCACGCCGAGCGCCGAGATCCGCGTTGCGTCCTGTGCCTGACCACGCCAGTCACCACGCAAGGTCAGGGTGTGCGCCTCGCCCAGCGAATAGTCGACGCGAACGAGTGCCGACGCCTGGTCGGCGAGGCGATCGTCGGGGATGCCGGGCAGCGTGGGAGCGACGCCGATCGAAGCCAGACGGGTGAGGAATCGCCCGACCGAATCCTGGCTCGCCCCGAGCCGCGCGAGCGTGGCTGGGTCGGCGGCCAGGAGCGACGACAGCGGATTGGTGCGGCGCGACAGCGACACGGCGCCGAACACGAACGCCACGTCGCGCACGATCGGCCCGCCGGCGCCGAGGTTGAGTGAGTTCTGCTGGTACTTCTGGCCGAACGTCGCCGAGGACGAATCGACGAACTCGAGATCCGGATCGCGCAGCGCGTACGACACGACGCCCTGCACGTTGTTCGTGCCGCCGCGCGTCGTGGACGCAACCTGCCCGCCGGTGAACTGTCCGCGGCCCACGTCGTAGGTGCTCGTGATGACACGGGTGGCGCGCACTGCTTCCGCCGGTACGCTGCCCGAGCCGAAGCTGAGCCCATCGAGCGTGATCTGGTTCTGGTTCGTCGGTTGGCCGGCGATGGAGAAGGCCGCCGGCGTGGAGTCGGTGCCGGCGGTCCCGATCACGCCCGGAACGAGTGTGGCCACTTCGGCCAGGTCACCCTTGTCCACCGGAAGCCGGTCGAGCTGCGCCGCCGAGAGATTGCGCTCCACGCTGCCCGCCGTCGGGCGATCCTGGGCACCTCGATCATTCGTCCCACGGACGGTGACCGTCTGCAGCACCTGTGGATTGCGCGACAGCCGGACGGTGACGATCAGGCGGTCCTCGTCCGCCTGACGCTGCACCGCGACCTCGTATGGCGCGTAGCCGATGTAGCTGGCGCGCAGCCGGTACGCCCCGCCGCCGTCGGGAAAGAGGATGGAGAACTCGCCGCGCTCGTTGGTCTCCTTGCGGCGAGTGATGCCCGTCTCGTTCGAGGTGACCTCGATGCGCGCCCCGACCACCGGCGTGGAGTCGGGCGCCAGCACCTTGCCCATGATGATGTCCGTCGTGGACCCGACCTGGGCCTGCACCGCGCTCGCGCCGAACAGCAGGGCGACGACCAGCGGAATGAAGCGTAGCGAAGCGGAGCGCATGCGAAACCGGGGTACCGTGTCCGGACGCCCATCGCGCCCGTCGAGGTCACTCCGTGCTAGTAGGCGTCGGCGGTGTTGAACCGTTGGTGATGGGCGCACGTCCCCCGACGCCAAGCGCGGTCGCCGACGGCAACGACGCTTCGGCCACCGCGCCACGCACGGCGCTGACGAGATTCTCTCCCGTCTCGCGCAGCACTCGGGCCACTGCGCCGATCGCCGCCCCGATTACGCGCGCGGGATCCACCGTCGGCTGTCCCCCCTCCGGATAGAGCGACGAGATGATGCGCGCACGGAGCGAGATGGCGATCGGTGTGGCGAACGCGAGCGCATTGAAGTGCGGGTCGTAATGCGTGCCGAGCCCCTCGATGAGGGCAGCCGTGCGCGCGAAGTAGACGAGATGGCTCGGCAGGACGATCGGCCAGTCGAACAGCTCGGCGAGCACTTCATCCGCGAGAAGGTCCATGCGCTCCCGCGTCGTGTTTCGCTCGTGCGCCACATTCAACAGCACGGCAGCCAGCCGCTCGATCACCGCCGGGTCCGCGCCGGTGGTGACGAGCCCGAGCCGGTAGAAGCTGTCGGCGAGCGCCTTCGGGTCCTTTCGGATGGCGGCGAAGATCGCGGCCACGAGCTCGCGGCGCAGCTCGAGCGGCACGCGCACGACCATCCCGAAATCGAGCAGGATGATCCGGCCGTCGGCTGACACGTGCACGTTGCCCGGATGCGGATCGGCGTGGAAGAGGCCGTGCACGAGCATCATCCGCGCGTAGATGTCCATCACCTCGCGCACCACGTGATCCGGATCGATGCGCCCCTCGCTCACCCATTCGTCCAGCCGGTCGACACGGCGACCGGGACAGTATTCCAGCACGAGCGCGCGCTGGCGCACCATTGGCGTGTACACCCGGGGCACCCACACCTCGCGCTTGCCCGCGAAGTTGCCGGCGATGGCGATGGCATGCGCTGCCTCGCACCGGAAGTCCATCTCCTCCGCGACGCGCGCGGCGAACTCCTCGATCACCACGCGCGTGCCTATCACGTGCGGGTTGGGCCACCAGCGCTCCACGACACGGATGATCCGGCTCGACGCTTTCACGTCCGCGGCGACGAGCTTCTCCACGCCCGGCCGCAGGACCTTGATGACGACCTCCTCTCCCTCATGGCAGGCGCGATAGACCTGGCCAAGCGAGGCAGCGGCGAGCGGCGTCCAGTCGAAGCGCTCGAACAGCTCATCGGGCCCCGCGCCGTACTCTTCCCTGATCACGCGCGCGATCTCGCGCGCCGGCACCATCGGCACCTGATCGGTGAGCGTCGTGAGCGCCCTGGCATAGACGGGCGGGAGGATGTCGGCGCGCCCGGCGAACAGCTGCGCCATCTTCACGAACGTCGGCCCGAGCGCGGCGAGCTGTGCGACGAGGCGCTGGGCACGACGTTCGTGGTCGGCGTGCCTGCGCACCGCGGGGGCGCCAAAGAAGAGCCAGCGGTGGTGATCGCGCCAGAAGGCGATGGCGAGCGGCAGCAGCCGATAGAGAATGATGAACAGGCGCATGACCGCGGAACTGGCGAGGGACGTGCCCGCGGCCGCTCAGCCCTCTCGCATCGAGGCGGGGTCCACGCCAGTCTCGCGCAGCCAGCCTTCGTACGCCTGCGGCATGATCTCCGAAGGCTTGATCTCGCTGCGTCCGCCCCAGAACACGTTGGTGTACGACACGGGAATGCCGACGTCGGCCAGGTGCTGGTCGATCGCAGCCTTGTGCGCCAGCACTACCGGCTTCTCCGTCCCGTGAGCCACGGCCATGATGTTCACGTGCGCAAACTCGTCGCCGCCCTCGCGCCAGTAGGCATGGGTGAGGATGTGATGACGCCCGACTTCGCGGCCAGCCTCGATCTCGCGACCAGCCGGCACGCGCCAGTGAAAGAGCGCGTTGTAGCGCGTCACGCGCTCACCCGTTGCCGACGGTTTCACGTGCTCCAGAAAGGTGGAGAATCGACCGATCACGCCACGGTCGGCCAACCCGCGCGACACGCGAAGAAATTCCTCGTACGGCACGCCCGCTTCGCGCGCGCGTTCGCGCCACGGCACGGGACGTAGCTCGTCGGGCTCGAACTCCCGCTTGAGGGCACCGAGCACGCGCCACTCGAGATCGCTCAGCTCCACGATGTTCGTGTCGATTACACGACCCGGCTCCTCGGTCCGGCTGCCGGGCTCCATTCCGCGCCGCCGAACGTGCCCGACACCGAGAGCGAACAGTCGCTTCGCCGGCATGATGCGGAACGCCGTGGCGCCGATGCGCTCCGCGAGCAGCTCGCAGTGCCGCTGCATCGAGAATCCCTGCGGGACCTTGAGCGTCGTCCACAACCGATACACGGAGCCCGTCGTCTCGGCATCGGTGCTGCGGATCACGACGTGACCGGAGAAGGGATCGACCTTGGAGAGATACTCGAACGCCGAATCGAGCCGGTCGGGAGAAACCTTCCATGCCACCAGCGCGCCCGGAGCGAGGTTGGTGGCCATGAGGGTCTGGCGAATGCGTCGGATGACGCCGCTCTCCAGCATTGCCCGCAATCGCTCGAGCACGATGTCGACGGGCAGCTCGCTCAGCCGGGCGATCTCGGCGAACGGATCCTCGAGAAAGCCGGCGATGCGATCCTCGCTGATGGCGAGGATGCGGGCGTTCGTTGGATCGGTAATCTCGGTCGGGACGGTGACAGCCATGAATGGAAACTAATGGTCAGACCCGTGCGGCGCCTTCGGCGCCGACGCTCGTCCGACCCGCTGACGGCTTCGCCGTCAGCTCGGCTGGCCGTCAGTACCGCGGCAATGAATGCCGCACGGCGCGAGCACCGGCGGCCACGCCGGCACCGACCGCGAACCCGACGCTCAGCGCCGTGCCGAGTCCAACCAATGGCAGAAGGGCGAAGATTGGCCAGGTGATCGCTGCCGCGCCCAGCCCGGCGATCACCGGTGCCAGCGCATTCTGTACAGCGTCCACGTAACGCAGGCGGCGCATCACGAAGTTGCGGGACTGCGCGTATGCCAGCGTCACGAGCGCCAGCGATACGAGAAAGCTCAGGATGACGAACATGGATTCCTCATTCGGATGCAGGTCTGATGTGCCCTACGTCACGACGCGACTTCGGTTTCACGAACGACGCTGGCTGCAGGTCGCGCTGTACCGTACTTTCTTTCGTCCTTCACCACCAGCGGCATGATCACGCTCCGCGTCACCCGCCACGACCGTAACGAGCAGCTGCTCGCCGAATGCCGGAGTCCCGTCATTCCAGCGCGCGGAGAAGTCCTCCAACTGGACACCGTGGAGAGCGACGGCTCCATGTCGCGCCCGAGCACGCTGTGGCGCATCGTCGCCGTCACCGTGCATGTGCCATCGCTCAACTCCAGCGCGCCCGACGACGGCACGGCGCTGTGCGTTCGCACTGTCGAGGTGAGCGTGCTTCCGGACGTCTCGCTGCCGGCGCTGCACCAGGCCGCCGAGCAGGTGCTCGCCGAATCACGGATGTGACGAACTCGTTGCAGTCCGTCGTCGCGATGGCGCTGCCTCCGCGCCTCCGCGCTCGCTAGCTTTCGGCAGTCATCCGACGTTCCCATCCTCCGTGCTCATCGACGCCCGAACCATGCGTCCCCTGCTTCCGACTGGAGGCCACCACCGCGTCAGCCTCACGCTGCCGGATCACCTGGCGGCGTGGCTGCTCCCGCCCGGCTGGAGCTGGGGCTCGGAGGGCGTGTGGGAAGATCATCGGCATTTTCAGGAGATCGTGGACGCGCTTGGCCGTTCACTCTCGCTGGTGAGCGCACCCGAACCGGCGCACGCGGGGTGGATCGAGGCGGAGGCCCGCGCACTCGCGCACCGCAATCACCCGGCGGTGCCGACGACGTATCACTACTGGACGGCGAATTCCGATTCTCGTCGCGGGCCGGGCTATCTGCGACGGTGGATTGCCGGCGAGACGATGGCCGCGCGCCTGGCCCGTGCGGGCGCCGAGGACATTCCCGCCGTGTTGCGGGTGATGCGCGAAGTGGGATCCACGCTCTCCTACCTGCACGACGGCGGAAGCGTCCATGGCGCCGTATTCGTCGGCAATGTCCTGACGTCGCCGATGGGACGCCTGTGGCTGCTCGGCTGGCAGTGGGCCGTGCCGCTGGACGCCATTCCCGATCGCATCGCGCCCGATGCGACGACGATGCCCATTCCGCCCGACTGGCGTGATGGTTGGCAGCCGACCTTCGCATCCGACCAGTGGCAGCTCGCCGCGCTGTGCTTTCACGCCCTCACTACCGAGGCGCCGCCGCCGGACGACATTCCGCCCGTGGCGCTGGTGCGCCCGGACCTGCCGCCCTCGGTGTCGGTCGTGCTCGATCAGGCACTTCACCCCGACCCGTCGAAGCGGTATCCCTCGGTCGCGGCGATGGTGCGTGCGCTGGATCGCGTGATCGGGAGCCGGACGGTGCTCACGCTCAGCGGTGAGCACGGCGCGGCAGCGCGCGAGTCTCCCGAAGTTCGCCTCCGCTGGGCACTCGCCGACGACTACGAAGTGATCGCCCCGCTGGGTGCTGGCTCGTTCGGATCGGTGTGGCGGGTGCGCGATCTCTCGCTTGGCCGCGAAGTGGCGCTCAAGCTCCTGCACCCGCACGTCGCTCGGGACGAGCGCGCGGTCGGCCGCTTCCGTCGCGAAGCGCGCCTGGCGGCGCAGCTCGCGCACCCGGCCATCGTCCCGATCTACGATTGGGACAGCCGCGGCAACGTGGCGTGGTACACGATGGAGCTTGCCGAAAGCGGATCGGTGGCCGAGCTCGTGGCACGGTCCGGCGCGCGCACCGTGGCGGAGGTCGCGCCGCAGATCGACGCCGTGCTGAACGGACTCGCGGCGGCGCACGCGGTCGGCATCGTGCATCGCGACCTCAAGCCGGAGAACATTCTCATCGATCGCTACCGGCGTTGGCGCATTGCCGACTTCGGCATCGCGAACCCCGCCGGCGAGGAGCCGGCCGGCGCATCGGGCACCCCTGCGTTCTCTCCGCCGGAGCAGCTGCTCGGCGAGCCGCAGGACGTCACGGCCGACCTCTTCTCGCTGGCGGCGATCGTCGCCTTCGTACTCACCGGGACGCCGCCATTCGGCGAGGCCGACGGCAAGACCATCCTCGCTCGCGAGCTGTCGGGGATGCTCGACCTCACGCCATACGCGCCGGAGATTGCGGCGTGGCTCGAGCGCGGACTCGCCGCCGAGCCCGAGGCTCGCTTCCCCGATGCGGCGACGATGCAGGAGGCGTGGCGCGAAGCGGCCGGCGCCGTCCTCGAGCGCGACCGCCGCGTGCCGTGGTGGCGGCGCCTGTTCGGCGGTGAGGAAGCGGGCGAAGGCTGGTGGCGCGAGGAAACGCCGGTCGGCGAGTGAACGCGCACGCAAGCTGCATCGCTCGTCGCGCATGACATTCCGCTCGATCAACCCCGCGACGGGCGCGGTGCTCGCCGAGTTCCCCGCCCTCACCGCAGGCGAAGTCGATCAGCGCATCGCACGGGCGGCGGCCGCTGCTCCGCGCTGGCGCGCTACTCCCGTGTCGGAGCGTGCGGCGATGGTCGGGCGCCTTGGCGACCTCCTCGAATCGGACAAGGATCGCCTGGGGCGGATGATGACGCTGGAGATGGGCAAGCCGATCCGCGCCGCGGTGGAGGAAGCCGCGAAGTGCGCACTCGCCTGTCACTACTACGCCGAGCACGGGCCCTCGTTCGTCGCCGACCAGACGGTGGAGGACGAGGGCCATCGCTCGTTCATCGCCTACGATCCGCTCGGCGTGGTGCTCGCCGTGATGCCATGGAACTTTCCCTTCTGGCAGGCGATCCGCTTCATGGCGCCGGCGTTCGTCGCTGGTAATGTCGGGCTGCTGAAGCACGCCTCCAACGTTCCCCAGTGCGCGCTGGAGCTGGAGTCGCTCGTGCGCCGCGCCGGTGCGCCCGATGGCGTGTTCCAGACCCTGCTCATCGGCGCAGATGCGGTCGCCGGCGTGCTGTCCGATCCGCGAGTCGCGGCGGCGACCCTCACTGGCAGCGAAGGCGCCGGCAGCAGCGTGGCCGAGGTGGCGGGGAGGAACATCAAGCCGACGGTGCTCGAGCTGGGCGGCAGTGATCCATTCATCGTCATGCCGAGCGCGGACCTCGGGCGCGCGGTGGAGACGGCGGTGACGGCTCGCACGATCAACAACGGCCAGAGCTGCATCGCAGCCAAGCGCTTCATCGTTCACGATTCCATCTTCGATTCGTTCCTTGGCCGATTCGCGGACGGAATGCAGGCGCTCCGCGTCGGCGACCCGACGGATCCGGCTACCCAGCTCGGTCCACTGGCGTCGGCACGACAGGCGGAGGAGTTGGAGGATCAGGTCGCGCGCTCAGTGAAAGCCGGAGCGCGGCTCGTCTGCGGCGGCAAGCGCACCGACCCCCGCGCTGCCTTCTTCCCGGCAACCGTGCTCACCGACATTCCGGAGTCGTCGCCGGCGTGGAGTGATGAGCTCTTCGGTCCGGTGGGCTGCGTCTTTCGCGCCCGCGACGTGGACGACGCCATCCGCATCGCAAACTCCACCCGATTCGGACTCGGCGCGAGCGCCTGGACGACGGATCCCGCCGAGCAGGAAGCTTTCGCGCGCGGCATCGACTCGGGGAGCGTCTTCGTGAATGACATGGTGGTATCGGACCCGCGATTCCCATTCGGTGGCGTGAAGGCGTCCGGCTACGGGCGCGAGCTGAGCGAGCTGGGGCTGCGGGAGTTCACCAACATCAAGACGGTGCGCATTCGCAGGAGTGGGGTACCGACCACGACGTCGCGCACGGAGTGAAGCCGCGACGCTGATCACGCGTCGCGAGCTCAGGCGATCCGCAACGCGACGCGAACGATGGTCCCCTGCTTCGCCGCGCTCTCGATCGTCACCTCGCCGCCCCAGCTCTCCACCATCCGCCGGGTGATGGCGAGGCCCAGCCCGCTGCCACTGGTGCGGGTGGAGAAGTGCGGCTCGAAGATCTTCGGCAGGACGTCGGCCCCGATGCCGCTTCCGTCATCGCTGACGGAGATCACCACGGCCGGCACGCCACCGCTCGTCGCGCTCTGCCGCACCTCGGTCAGGACGTGCCGCGCGTCGGCAAGCCGGGCGTTCTCGTAGAGGTTGAGCAGCACCTCACGCAGCTCGTCCGCTCGAGCGAGCGCATTCGGCAGCTCGCGATCGACATCGAGTGTCCATTCCACGTCGCCTTCACCGAGCGTCTCGAGCGCGACCACGTCGCCGGCCACCTGGGCGACGTCGATCGGCTCCGCGGCAGGCCGTACCTCCGGCCCGCCACCGTAACGACTGAACGCGCGCGCGATCTCGTCCAGGCGATCGATCTCGGAGAGAATTCGTGACACGTTCTGGTCGAGGATGGCATCGAAGTCCGGCCGGCCGCGTGCGCGTTGCAGGTGCTGCACGCCGAGCCGGATCGGCGTCAGTGGATTCTTGATCTCGTGCGCCACCTGTCGTGCCATCTCGCCCCACGCGAGCACGCGCTGCGCGCGCGCAAGCTCGGTCACGTCGTCGAGGGTGAGTACGGCGCCGCCGCTCGTCAAGCGCGTGAGCTGGCCACGCAGGGTGTGCCCGTCGCGTTCGATCTCGAAACCGTCCGCGTCAGCACCGCTCGCCAGGAAGCGGGCGACGCGCGCAGTCACGGCGTGCGCCGACATGGCGTGCACCGGCGCACCAGCCGGTGGAACGTCGCCAAGCAGGGTTTCGGCGCGCGGATTGGCGAGGATGACACGTCCATGCTCATCCACGGCCACGACGCCGCTCGCCACGGTGCGCAGGACGGCGTCGGTGCGACGCTGCGCCTCCTCGAGCGCGACCCGGCTCTCGCCGAGGCCCACCGCCATCGCGCGGAATGCGCTGAACACCGGCACGAACTCGCTCGCCGCATCGCGCGGGAGGGGGAGCTCCGTCTCGCCTCGCCCGACGGCGCGTGCGGCGCCGCGAAGTGCGGCGATGGGACGAGCGAGCTGGCGTGCCGCGAGCGCGCTGAGCCAGAGCGCCGCCGCGGCGCCGATGGCGCTCGCGAAGAGAACGAGCACTCCCAGGTCGCGCCGACGGCGATCGAGGAGGAGATCGTCCACGCGAGCCGGTGCCGCGATCACCGTGTTTGCGCCAACGATGGCCGGAAGGACGCGGTAGCCCATCATTCCCGTCGCGCCGGCGAGGGGTTCGGGCTTGGTGGCGCTCACCTCTTCGGACACGCCGAGCTCCAGCGCCACGTCGGGGCGAAGCAGGCTCCCCATCGGGGCGAGCTCGGCGAACAACGAATCGCTCGCGGCGACGAGCACCCCCGATTGATAGAGCAGGAGCTTGGTGTCGAGTCGCGCGCTTTCGCGGCGCAACCAGTCCGGCTGTCCGACCCCGGAGACGGCGCGAACCGTCTCGGTCACCAGCAGCCGCCGCGACGCCTGCGCATCGTCGAAGAGTTGCCGCCAGCTCCACAGCGCGAACACCGCTGCCGGCACGAAGAAGAAGGCGAACAGCGCGAATGAAAGCCGGGTGCGATAGCTGCGCAGCCGCCGGCGGCGCAGTCGGAGCCAGCGCCCCGCGCGCCCGTCCGCCACCGCGCCGAGCAGCCACACGAATCCGACGGCCGCGATGTCGATCAACACCATCAGGCCGCCACGCGGGACGAGCGAGTCGAGCCCGCGCAGATCAACCTCCACATGTGCTCGCGCCGGCCCCGATGGGACACGCACCGGCCAATCCCCGTGCAGCTCCGTGCCTTCGCGGCGCCAGTTGATGGTCTCGCGCGGCGCAAGCGAGTCCGCGACGACCTGGACGGTGTACGGTGGTTCGTTGCTCTCGCGCGGTGGCAGACCGTACCAGCGCGCATACGCGTCGTTGCCGATGAGCCGAGTGCGCGGCGCAATGAGGATCGTCACCACCCCGCCGCGCATCGGTACGGCCACGACGCGCACCCCGTACGCGCTCGGGTGTATGGTCGTCACCACGCGCGTGTTCCTGAGCGCGGCGGCTACCGCGGCTACCGCGACGGTGTCGAACGACACGTCGAACGGCGCCGAGCCGAAGGTGGCGATCGGTACCGCGCCCTGCCACGAGGTGAGCGCCACCGGGTAGCCCGCCGCGGCGAGGTCGGACGCCACGTACTGCTCGAGCAGCGCCTGCGAGCTTCGCGGCAGATCATCACCCTGCAGCGAGGCGGCAAGGCGAGTCGCGAGCGCCACGCCGTACGCGTCCGGCGCGTCGAGTCCGCGGACATCGCGTTCGGCCAGCTCGACGCGCCCTCGCGACGTGCTCCCCCACACGACCGTCGTCGCGGCGAGACCCGCGACCATGGCCGCGGTGAGCAGTGCGCGTCGCGACGGGCGTGCGAGCACCTGCGCCCCCACCGCGAGCACCCACATCCAGCTATACCACTGCGGCCACTGCCCCGGCGCGCTCCAGACGAGTGGCGCCGTCACCGCCGCGAGCAGGGCGAGCAGCGGTCCCGCCTCGGGTCGCACCCCGCGCCCGCCGATGGCCGCACGGCCCGCCCAGCCCGCCAGCACGAGCAGCGTGGTGGCGGCAAGGCACAGCGGCACGTTCCAGATCAGCCAGAGCGACGCGCCGGCACCCTCGGTCGGCGGCGTGATGCCGCGCGCCAGTGCGCCGACGATGAACGGCCCGAATCCGATTGTCAGAACGGCGATCGCCGCACCGGCGGCGCGGGGTAATCGACTGCCGATCCGCCGCACGACGAGCAGCACGGCCAGCAGCAGCGTTGCCGACGTCAGTGCGAGCGCGCCCGCGTTCGCCGTGAACGCGTTTCCCGCCGGATGGAAGTACACGGCCGGATCGAACAGCCGGGATCGCGTTGAGAACTCGCTGAGCGGCACGAGAGCGATGCAGCGCACCACCACCAGCGCACCGACGGCCGCGGCGAGCGCGCCCGCCTCCCGACGCGCCACCATCACCAGGAAGCCGACGAGCGCGATGAGCAACGCCACGCCGACGCGCACTCGCGCGCGCTCGAGCAGCCGGAACCGGACCTCGCCTTCCGACGGCACCAGAGCGCGTGCGACGAACAGGGCACGACCGCGATCCATGTAGGTGAGGGCGCCCGGCGGTGCGCGCTCCGAGGGAGGCGAAAAGCTGAAGCCTTCCGCGATTTCGTTGCTCGGCAGGCGCTGGGCGATGCCGCGCGACAACCGGTCGGCCGGTGGTTGCGCGACGAGGAGCGAGGTGGCGACGGCGCGCGTGCCATCGCTGTCCGCGGCCACGTACACCGTGAGCCCGAACGGCGTCGCCACGACGCCGGAAGGCTGGTTGAATGCCAGAGGGCTCGCGTGCGCCGTGCCGGCCCACACGACCAGCGTATCGCCGCGGAGCACGAGCGCGGCACGGTGATTCACGTCCCCCACGGCGCGCTGCAGTGTCGCCACGGCCGCCGCCGGGTCGGTGGTGCGGCCGAGGGCGAGTCCACGCGACGTGACATCGCGTAGCGCCGCCAGCTCATCGTCCAGCCAGTGGCGTAGTACGACCTGCTGTTCCACGGCCTGCGAGGCGCTCACGGCCGCCGGCGACTGCTCGAATCGGCCCAGTCGGAGCTCCGCCCGCCCGGCGGCCAGATTTGCCGCGAACAGCGCTGCCACGCAGACGATGAGTGGCGCGCGCATCGCGGACGGACTCCACCGCAGTCCGCTCCACAGCGCGATCACCGTGGCGAGCGTCCCCGCGATGACGTAACCTACGTCCTGATCGGCGAGCCATGCGCTCGCCAACATGAGCGCTGCCGCCGCGGACGCCGGCGCCACGAGGGCGCGCATTCCGGCAGCGGGCAGCCATCGCCTCAGCGTCTCGCGCAGAATGACCTATCCCTCCATTTCGCCGGCGACTCCTGACACGCCACGACGCATCAAGGAGCTACGGCCCGGTGAAGTGGCTGCCATCCTCGCCGCCGATTCGCGCCTCATCATCCCGGTCGGCACCTGCGAGCAGCATGGACGCCATCTTCCCCTCGGATCGGACACCCTCATCGTCGAGCGTCTGGCCGATGACTTTTCGGCCGAGTTCGGCATTCTCCGCGCGCCGACGCTCGAGTACGGCGTCAACGTCGACACCGAGCGCGGATTTCCCGGCAATGCATCGCTGCGCAAGAAGACGCTCCACCGGATGCTGAACGATCTGCTGAACACCTGGGAGATGACTGGGGTACGAGAGTTCATTCTGTTGACGGCCCACGAGCACGATCCGCATCAGGAAGCGCTCGCCACGGTGATCACCACCGTGGCACGCGTGCGCGTGGTGGACATCTTCTCGGTGGATTTCCGGTCGCTGCTGGAGGGCCAGGCCGAGCCGATGCACGGCGACGAGGTGGACACCTCGCTCATGCTCTACATCGCGCCGGATCTTGTGCGGATGGACCTT
>Ga0207657_10005901_pt1 | contig 12750 bp, 13 predicted proteins | sample KBSC33metaG_FD_184316 | JGI IMG/M metagenome (GOLD analysis project Ga0207657, IMG submission 184316) | Corn rhizosphere microbial communities from Kellogg Biological Station, Michigan, USA - KBS C3-3 metaG (SPAdes) (version 2) | ecosystem: Host-associated > Plants > Roots > Rhizosphere > Soil ...
CGCCCGTCCCCGTTTTCCTGCTCTTTGCTTTTGCCTTTGCCATGCGTTTCTCCTGGGCGACCGCGTTGATCGCCATTCTTTTTATGCCGAGGCATCGGCATTGTCAATGCAGGGCCGATCGGGAACGATCGTCGCCCGCCCGCTCAGCGCGCGGCGTCATCGGCGGTGCGCGTGGTGGAAGGGACGGCTGCAGACCAGTCCGGACGAGGAATCGTGCGCGCCAGCAGCGCGCCGACGAACGTCACGCCGGCCAGCAGGCCGAACACGATGCGATAGGCGTGATCGAACCGGGCGCCCATCGTCGCGCGCTCCGCCGGCGACATCTGGGCGACCGCGTCCGGTCCCGCCTCGAGCACGCGCGCCAGCAGCGCCGGCAGCGAGCCGCCGGCAACGCCCAGCGCGCCGATCAGCACCGCCCCGATCAATGCGACGCCGGCGGCACCTCCGATTGCCCGTGACAACGAGATCGATGCGGTAGCGGCACCGAGCCGCTTCGGTCCGGCCGCGAGCTGCACGGTGACCTGTGTCGGCGGCATGACCATGCCGATGCCGACGCCGACGACGCTGGTCAATCCCATGACGGCGAACGTCGGTGCGAAGCCGACCGCTATCGCCAGAGCAATGAACGCCAGTGTCGCGATGCTCATTCCGAGCTGCGGAAATATCGTCACCATGCCGGTGCGCGTGACCAGCTTGCCGGTGACGGCCGACGAGACGACCATCGCCAGGGTGATCGGCAGCAACAGCAGACCCGATTGTCCGATCGCGTAGCCGCGGCCGAGCTGCAGGTAGAGCGGCAGGAAAAGGATCGTCGAGAACAGCGTCGCGCCGAAGCAGACGACGACCGCATCGGAGCGCGCGATCGCGGGACTGCCCAGCAGGCGCAGTGGCAACACGGGATCGGCGGCGCGGCGCTCCCAGCGCCACAAGAGCGCGAATCCGGCCGCGGCAACGGCTGCCAGCGTGCCTATCTGCCACGACGCCCACGCAAAGCGGTGTCCTCCCGACGAGAGTGCGAACAGAAACGAAAGTGTGGCCAGGACGAACAGCATCGCGCCGGTGATGTCCGGCCGGAATCGACCTTCACGCGGCGGCGCGGTATCGGGGATGCGCCGCGCGAGCACCGCGGCGATCAGGCCCAGCGGGATATTGATCCAGAAAATCGCCCGCCAGCTCGCATGCTCGGTAAGGTAGGCGCCGAGCACCGGGCCGGACGTGCTGGCCAGCGCGAAGACGGTGGCGAAATAGCCGGAGAATCGGCCGCGCTCGCGCGGCGAGACGTGCTCTCCGATCAACGCCTGCGCCAGCGTCATCAGACCGCCGCCGCCCAGTCCCTGCACCGCGCGCGCGACGACCAGCGTGAGCAGCGTCGGCGCGAACGCGCAGCCGAGCGAGGCGATCGAGAAAATCGCCAGGGCGCCGAGCAGCATGCGTCTGCGGCCGAAACGGTCGCCGAGGTGCCCATACAGCGGCGCCGCGATCGTCGCCGCCAGCAGGTACGAGACGACGACCCAGGAGATATCGGCAAAACCGTTGAGCGAGCTCCCGATCGTCGGCAAGGCGCTGGCGAGTATCGTCTGGTCGGCAGCCGCGAGGAACATCGCGACCATCACACCGGGAAAGACGCGCAGGAACGCCTGGCGGCTCGTCAGCGGCGCGCCTGCATCGGCGCGTTCGGGTGTCGGTACGCTTGCCATTGCCATCGATGATCAATCGGTCGAAACGAGCGTCCGGGCATCGCGGGTGGCCGCGCAAACCGTCGACCGTCGCGGCAAGGGTAGCAGGAACGAGAGATTCGAGCCGCCGGTCGGATCGGAAGTTCCGATGCCGGATCGGGATGCGACGAACGCGCGTCCAGGCAATGCTAAACTCATGGCGACGCGACGCTGACGGTCCCGCGACTCGCAGCAAACGACCAGCGGTCCGACATTCGCTATACCGCACCCCACGGCAAGGACGATGCCCAGGCTCGCGATCATCCAGCAGGCTCCCGTCGTGCTCGATCGCGATGCCAGCTTGAACGAAGCGGTCCGCTGGGTCGGCACGGCAGCCGCTGCCGGCGCGGCGCTTATCGTCCTCCCCGAGTCGTTCGTGCCGTGTTACCCCGCCTGGATCTGGCGCCTTCGGCCCGGTCCCGACAGTGCACTGACCGCGAAGCTCCATGCGCGATTGGTCGACAACGCGGTCAGCATCGGCCGCGGCGATCTCGCCCCGCTGTGCACCGCCGCGCGCGAGCATCGAGTGACGATCGTTTGCGGCATGACCGAGCGCGACGAGGACTTCACCCGCGGCACGATCTACAACACCGCCGTTGTCATCGGCGATGACGGCAGTCTGCGCAACAGGCACCGCAAGCTGATGCCGACCAATCCCGAACGCATGGTCTGGGGCTTCGGCGACGGCTCGACGCTCAACGTCGTCGACTCGCCCTGCGGCCGCATCGGCACGATGCTCTGCTGGGAGAGCTACATGCCGCTCGCGCGCTATGCGCTGTACGCGCAGGGCATCGAAGTCTACGTCGCACCGACCTACGACAGTGGCGAAGGCTGGATCGGAACGATGCAGCACATCGCGCGCGAAGGCTGTTGCTGGGTCGTCGGCAGCGGAACCCTGCTCCATGCGCGCGACCTCCCGGCGGACTTTCCCGACAAGGCGCGGCTCTATCCGGATGCCGGCGAGTGGATCAACGATGGCGATTCGGTCGTCGTCGCCCCGGGCGGGAAAATCATCGCCGGGCCATTGCGGAGGGAAGCCGGAATACTGTATGCCGATATCGACCTCGACGCGGTGAGCGCGGCGCGGCGGCGCCTCGACGTCGCCGGACACTACGCGCGCCCCGACGTGTTCCGCCTGCACGTCAACCGGCAACGGCAGTCGCCGGTCAGTTTCGATTAGCGGCGTTCGCGTGGCCGGCCGACCAAAGCCCACGGCGGCGCCGCCGGACATTCCGCCGGCGGTGCTGGCCGCCATGAAGCAGGCCGCCGTCGAGGCGGCGCGTCGCGCCTACGCGCCCTACTCGCGCTTCGCCGTAGGCGCCGCCGTGCTTTCGGCCGATGGCCGCATCCACACCGGCGCCAACGTCGAGAACGCATCGTTCGGATTATCGATATGCGCCGAGCGCAATGCGATCTTTCGCGCCGTCGCCGACGGTGCGCGAACGATCGGCGCCATCGTCGTCTATACGCCCACTGCCGACCCGACGCCTCCGTGCGGCGCCTGCCGCCAGGTCCTCGCCGAGTTCGGCGCCGATGCGTTGATCGTCTGCTGCAGCGACGGCGTTGCCGACCGCCGCTACCGTCTTGCCGAGCTTTTGCCGCACGCCTTCGGCCCGCAGCATCTGTAACGTTCAAGACCACCGTCCACCGATTTAGGAGACCTGCCAATGAGCTCGCCCACGAAGATCGCGATCGTTACCGGCGCCGGCAGCGGCATCGGCCGCGCCGTCGCGCTTGCACTGCTGAACGACGGGTATCGGGTCGCGCTCGCCGGCCGCCGCCGCGACGCCCTCGAACAGACGCTGGGCGCGGCCGGCAGCGCCGCCGATCGTGCACTGGCCGTGCCGACCGATGTCAGCGACGAGGCCTCGGTGCGGTCGCTGTTCGCCAAGGTCAAGGAAGCGTACGGCCGGCTCGATCTTTTGTTCAACAACGCGGGCGTGGGCGCCCCGGGCGTCAATCTCGAGGACTTGAGCGTCGAGCAATGGAAGACGGTCGTCGACATCAATCTCACCGGCGTATTCCTGTGCATGCAGGAAGCGTTCCGGATGATGAAAAGCCAGCAGCCGCGCGGCGGACGCATCATCAACAATGGCTCGATTTCCGCGCATGCGCCGCGGCCCAACTCGGCGCCGTATACGGCGACCAAGCACGCGATCACCGGGTTGACCAAGTCGGGATCGCTGGATGGGAGAAAGTACGACATCGCCTGCGGGCAGATCGACATCGGGAATGCGGCCACCGACCTGGCGGCGCGCATGGCCAAAGGGGTGCCGCAGGCCAACGGCCAGGTCGCCGTCGAGCCGCTGATGGACGTCGGCCACGTGGCCAGCGCGGTGACCTACATGGCCAGCCTGCCGCTCGATGCCAACGTTCAGTTCATGACGATCATGGCGACCAAGATGCCTTTTGTCGGACGCGGCTAGCGCGCGATCCGATTCGGCTTCTGACGCGCGGGCGTCCCTCCCGCGGCTCAATTGTGATCGGCGCTGGGACCGCCGGGACACTGCGGCACCCTGCCCCACTGCCCTTCGCAATATTGCAGGCGGACCTTTTGCTCGCAGACGACGCGGCCGAGGAATTCGGCCGGACAGCGCGCGATCGCCTCGCTCATCTGCTGCCACGGGTCGATCCGCGCCTGCGGTTTGGGCGCCGGGGGTGCCGGCGCCGGCTGCGGCTTGACGATCTCGACCTCGGCCGGTGCTTCCGGCGGTGGGGCCGCCACCACCTTGGGCGCCGGGGTCGCGCGCTTTGGCGTCCCCGGCTTGAGGACTGCGGGCGCATGCGGAACGAGTTCGCGTTCGACGATCGTCGGGAGCGGTTGCGGCGCGCTCGCCGCCGGCGGATTGTTGCGCACGGGCTCGGCATCGGGCGCGGGCGGCGAGGGCAGCGCCGGCGCCGCCGATGAGCTTGCACCGGCATCGGGCGCCTCCGGTGCGTGGGTCGGCAAATGCCAGCCGGCGATGGCTGCGACGACGACACCTATCGCCAGCCCTGCCCACAGGATCGAGCGCGAAACGCGGGAGGGTGCGGCGGCTTGCGGGGCGGCCTGGGCGACGGCGGCCGGCGGCGCCGCATCGTTCGCGGCCTTGGCTTTGCGGGCGGCCCGCCGCGCCTTGGCTTCCGGCGAGCTATCCGACCGGCGCAGGCGCGACAGCGTGCGCGACACCGTGCCGGCGCCGGCCATCGCCAGCAACGGCTGGGTGATCGTCGCATCGAAAGCACGCTTGCGTGCGGCGCGACAGTCGGGGCAAAGCTTGGCGCCTGGCGCACTGCTGCGTCCGCAGATCTGGCAACTCATCGGCTCCCCTGATCCGTTCTTGTCCCCGGGGCTTCAAGCCGGGACGGCGCTATGATACCGTCATAATTGCTGGTTGTCGCAACCCGGTACGCGGCCGGGGACGGCCCGTCGGGTTCCCTCGGTCAGAACGCGCGCAGCCGCCGCGCCCGGACGGGGGTCAGCAACATGCCCGGAAGCGACTGAAACGACTCGCCGGCCAGGTTGGCCAGCCCGAACCGCGGTGCCTGCGCCGGGTCGGGCGGTAGATAAGTGCCGAACAGCCGGTCCCAGAACGAAAAGCATTGCCCGTAGTTGGAATCGGTCGCCGGCGCTTCCGGCAGATGATGCACGCGATGCATCGCGGGAGTGACCAGCAGCCAACGCAACGGGCGCTCGACCCACGCCGGATAAGCGATGTTGGCATGCTGCGCCATGCTGAGCGGATTGATCAGCAGCGTGCGTGCCGCCTCCATCCATAGCGGCAGTCCGAGCAAGAGATACAGCGCCAGCTTGATCGCAACGTCGATCGCGACCTCGATCGGATGATGTCGAATGCTGGTGCTGACATCGACCTCGGCGTCCGAATGGTGCACCGAATGCATCAGCCAGAGCCAGCGCTGGGCATGAAACAGGCGATGCACGACATAGGTGGACAAATCCATGACGACGAAGGCGATGATCAATTGGGCGGCCACCGGCAGCGGGGTCAACAGTCCGGCCGGCGTGATCGTCAGCCGCGACGGGATGTCCAGCAGCCACGCGCCGACCAGGCCGTCGGCGACCGCGACCACGCAGACGAACAAGGCGAGGTTGCGCAGAATGTGCCGCCGCCGCAACGGCATGCCTCGCACCAGCGGCGCGCCATCCTCCCACAGCAGCAGGAACGCAAACGTGCCCGCCATCAACCCGTAATAGGCGATGCGCAGCAGCGACAGCAGGTCGTTCATCGCTTGTCGTGGGCGTAGCCGGCCGCGAGCGGACTCGCGCGGCGGCGCTCGTCGCGCTACTTTTTCCTGCGCCGCATCACCAGGCCGGCCGCGACGCCGACGGCGACGACGAGGCCGATCAGCCCGATTTCATCGAGCGTGGGGACCTGGAAAAAGATGGCGGAATTGGTACCGGCGAGCGCCGGCAGTGAGAAGAGCAATGTGGCGGCGGCGACAATAACTTGCATTTTTCCCCCTGGTTGGTGACGGCGTTTCATTCTCGGTTGAGCGCAGTTGCCGGTCAAGCCGCGTTGACGCGCGGACTACCGGCTGACATCGCGCGGCACGCCCGGACATTGCGGTACCTTGCCCCAATAGCCTTCGCAATACTGCAGTCCAACGCTTTGCTCGCATCCGATGCGACGGAAAAAATCCTCGCGCTTGCAGCGCGTCATCGCCTCTTTCATCTGCGCCCAGCGGTCTGGCTGCGCTGCCGCGGCGGGGGCTGGCGTTCGCGCCACGGCGGCGGGCGCCGCAGCGGGCGCCGCAGCGGGAGCACTGGTCGTCCCGGTGCCGGTGGGAGATGGCGGCTGCGTGGCCGCCGCGCGCGACTTGGCGGCGGCCCTGCTGGGCGTGGCGACAGCGCCGGTCGACGGGCTTGCGCCGGATTTGGTTGTTTCCGCGGTCGGCCCGGCCGCGGCGGGCTGATCTTTGGCGATGTCCGGCACGGCTCCGGCCTGCGCCGGCGGTGTCGGCGCACCGACATCCTTCGATCCATCGACCGCCGCAGGCGCGGTAGCCGCCTCCGTAGCCTTGCCAGGCTCGGTCGAGGTCGTCACCTCTTTCTGGCCGCCCGACAGCGACATCCGATAAGCGACGAAGCCGCCGATCGCCAGCACGGCAACCAGCGCGAGCATCGCGGCGATCAAGCCCAGCTTGGGCGGACCGGCGCTGACCGGCACCGCGGGTGCCAGGGGCGGCGCGACAGGCGGCGCCGGTGCCGCGGCGGCCGGCGGCGGGTTGCCCGTCGGCATGCGTGGCGGAATGGTCGCGCCAGGCGAAGATGGCGCCGGCTTGGCGGCGGCGGCGGCGGGCGGCGGCGCCGCGGCGGGCGCCATCGGCGCGGCGGCGGCCGCGGCGGCGGCCGCGACGGCGGCCGCGACGGGAACCGGCTCGGCCGGCAGGGTCGTCCCGCACTGGACGCAGAACCTGGCGCCCGGCTGCGTTTCGTAACCGCAGGTCGTGCATTTCATCGTCCGTCCTCCGTGGCCGTTGCACCGGCAGCGTGCAGCGCTCTGTCGTTTCGCAACGCCGCCGATCCGGCGCACAAGTGTAACCCGGCGCCTCGCGCCCTGTCGCGACCGCCCCGACGCGCCATCGCGAGACTAGAGCGTCAGCCGCCAGGTTTCGGCCACCAGGTCGCGGCCGAAACTGTGATGGGCGCGGCCACGCACGCGCCGAAAACCTGCCTGCTCGTAGACGTGCCGTGCGGCGGCGAGCTCGCTTTGCGTCCACAGCACCAGGCTTCGATAACCGGCCCGGCGCGCGAAGCGGATGCATTCCTCCACCAGCCGCGCACCGAGGCCTCGCCCGCGCGCCTGCGGCTCGACCAGCAGCAGCCGCAGCTTGGCAACGTCGGCCGATTGCCGGACGACGAACACCGAGCCCAGCCTCGCCGCGCCATCGTCGGCGATCCAGCAACGTTCATGCCCGGCCTCGAACCTCTGCACGAATCGGGCGGCGATGGCGGCGACCAGCGCCTCGAACTGCGCGTCGTATCCATATTCGTCCGCATACAATTCGCCGTGCCGCTGCACGACCCAGCCGATGTCGCCCGGACGCGGCGCGCGCAGCGCGATCGGCCGTGGCGTCGCCGCGCGATCGCCGAGCAGATGCTCGATCGTCGCCGCCGCCTCGATCAGGCGACGCTGGTCGCCGGCCGGGAGCGCGTCGAGCAGCGCGCCGGCCTGATCGTGCGATCGCCGGTCGAGCGGCGCGAACGCCGTGCGACCCTTGTTCGTCAGCGTCAGCAACTGCCGCCGCGCGTCGGCGGCGCTCGGACGGCGGCGCAGCATTCCATTGGACTCGAACCCGTGCACGATGCGGCTCAGATAGCCTTCGTCCACGCCGAGTCTTGCCGAGAGCTCGGTCGCGGTCGGACTGCCTGCGCCGGCCGATGGCGGACGCGCCAGCTCGTAGAGGACGCGCACCTGCGCCAGCGAGAACGGGCTGTCGAGCAGACCTTCCTGCAGCACGCCGATCCGCTGCGTGTAAAAACGGTTGAATCGGCGCAGCGCGGCGATCCGCGCCTCGCGCATCCCCCTGTTCGCCGCTGTGGCCATCGCATCGCCCTTCCGGCCCCGCATGCGGGGCGTCGACGCCACTGTCCGGCCGATTAGTTGCTTTTGTCAACTAATCGGCGAACCGGACCGGGCTCAGCCGACGTGCTGGCGCAGAAAATCGAGCGTCCGCTGTCGCGCCAGCGTGGCGGCGGCGGGATCGTACGAGCCGCGCTGGTCGCAATTGAAGCCATGGTCGGCGGCATAGATATGGACGGCGACGTCGGGATGCGCTTCGGCAAAGGCGCGCACCCCGGCCACCGGAATCACGTGGTCGCGCTCCCCGAAATGGGCGATGACCGGACATCGGGGCTGCTCGCCGACGGCGTCCAGGATTCCGCCGCCGTAGTACGACGACGCGCCGGCAAACCCCTTCAGGCGGCAGGCCGCAAGCCACGTGATGAACCCGCCCCAGCAATAGCCTACGATGCCGACCTTGCCCGCGGCGGCGACCGCGCCGCGAGCGGCGTCGACGTCGAGCAGCGCGGCATCGGCAGTCGCTTTCGCCTTGTATTCGCGGCCGCGAGCGATGTCTGCCGCGGTGTAGCCCAGCTCGACGCCCTTTTCGATGCGGTCGAACAGCGCCGGCGCGATCGCTCGATAGCCGTCGGCCGCGTAGCCGTCGCAGACGTCGCGAATGTGGCTGTTGACGCCGAAAATTTCCTGGACGACGACCAGCCCGCCGCGTGGCGAGCCGGCCGGGTCGGCGCGGTAAGCGGCCAGGCGAAATCCGTCGCCGGCGGAGAGTTCGATCATGGTTCCCATCGCGGCTTCCCTCTAACGGTGAATTCGACGGTCCATTATCGCATCGCAACGGGACGCGGAATCGACGCGCCCCTGCGTGGGATAATGGGGCGTTCGTTCAACAGGATCAGGCAATGAAACCGAACAGCAAGAAAATCGAGTCGTTGATAAGCGAATTACTGGTCGAGATCGGCGAGGACCCGCATCGCGAGGGCCTGCTCAAGACGCCGCAACGGGTGGCGCAGGCGATCGAGTTCCTCACTTCCGGCACCAGGGTCGATGCGCAGAAGCTGATCAACGGCGCGGTGTTCACGCAGGCGACCAACAGCATGGTCATCGTCAAGAACATCGAGGTCTACAGCCTGTGCGAGCATCACATGCTGCCTTTCTTCGGCCGCTGCCACATCGGCTACATCCCCAGCGGACGGGTGTTCGGCGTATCGAAGCTCGCGCGCCTGGTCGACATGTACGCGCGCCGGCTGCAGCTTCAGGAAAGGCTGACCGAGCAGATCTCGCAGGAAGTGATGGATTCGGTCGCCGCCAAGGGCGTCGGCGTGATGATCGAGGCGCGGCACCTGTGCATGATGATGCGCGGCGTCGAAAAGCAGAACTCGGTGATGATCACCTCGTCGGTGCTCGGCACGTTCCGCGAGTCGCAGGCGACGCGCGAGGAGTTTCTCGCCCTGATCGGCAGTCGAGGGACCTGAACGGCCGCAGGCGCCGAGTGCGCGCGCTTTAGGCTTCCAGCCACCAGCGGTAGAGCGTCCCGGCGCAGCTTTTCGCCCCGCGCGCGGCGACCGGAGGCAGGCGCAGCGGCCGCAGAAACATCTCTACCGGCAGGTCGCGCGGCGCAAAGCCCCGCGCCACCGCGGAGATGCGGTCGCGAAACGCGCGGTATTCATCCTCGACCGAACCCGATCCGGGGTGCGTTGCCTGCCACAGATGCCGGAAGGCGATGCGGCCGTCGTCCTCCGCCGTCTGCAGCAGCCGATGCGTCATCGTCCGGCCGATGCGCCAGCGTCCGTGCCGCTCGCGCTCCTGATAGCGCCGGAAATAGCGGTAGAAATGCTTGTAGTGGCGCACCTCGTCGGCGTAGATATGCGCCGCCAGGTCTTTGAGCACCGGCTCGTCGGCGTACGCACCCATCGCACTGTACAGCGTGGCCGTGCCCATTTCGACGACGCAGCGCGCGGCGAGCTCGAGTGCCCGCGCGGGCTCGAGCTCGGGGACCGTGCACGTCTGGCGGTATTCGTCGAAGAAGCGATCGTAGGTCTGTTGCCAGTCGAAATCGGGCCAGACCCGCTCGACGTAGGCGCGCAGTGCCGCGCCGTGCTGCACTTCCTCGTGCTCCCACGATTCGGCGAGCCACCCGGCCACGACTTCGTCGTCGTCGAAATAGGACACCAGATTGTGGGCGTACAGATCCGATCCGGTCTCGACGAACGAGGCCATCGTCATCATCTGGAACAGCGTCTGGTCGTCGGCGGCCCGTGCGCGGTCGGCGCCCGCGTAATCGATGTCAGCGAGACGCCAGGCGCCCCGCGCACGCCAACCCTGGCCCGGCGCGCCTCGCGCGCTCGATTCCGGCGTTCGTGCATCAAGCATTCTTTGTCCCCCTGTCTTTCTGTAAGACAGCGTCCCGGGCAGAAAATCCCGCGGTTGCAGACAACAACATGCCTCCGCGGGCCGAAACTTGCAATAGTCTCGGTTCGGATCGTCGACCCCACGGCTAGAATGGCCGTTTTGGTGCGTCCCGGGGAAAGCGATGCCCGAACGCTTGCGCCGAGTCGCGGTCATCGGCAGCGCGCGGATTCCGTTTGCGCGCAGCAATACCCGCTACGTCGATGCCGGCAACCCGCAGATGCTGACCGCCGCTTTCGCGGCGCTGGTCGAGCGCTTCGGGCTCCGCGGCGTGCGATTGGGCGAGGTCGCGGCCGGTGCGGTGATCAAGCACCCGCGCGACTGGAATCTGACGCGCGAAGCCGCACTCGGCGCCGGCCTGCACCCGCGCACGCCCGCGTACGACGTGCAGCGCGCCTGCGGCACCAGTCTAACCGCGGCCATCCAGATCGGCCAGCGGATCGCGCTGGGTGAAATCGAAGCCGGCATCGCCGGCGGCGTCGACACCACCAGCGACGTGCCGCTCGGCTACGGCCGGGCCTTGAACCGGATCGTGCTCGACAGCGCACGCGGCAGGACATGGGGCGCACGCCTCCGGCCGTGGCTCAACCTACGGCCGGCCGACTTGAAGCCGGCCGCACCGGGAGTCGTCGAGCCCCGCACCGGCCTGTCGATGGGCGAGCATTGCGAACTGATGGCCAAGCAGTGGCGCATCAGCCGCGCCGAGCAGGACGAGCTGGCGTATCGAAGCCATAGGAACGCCGCCGCCGCGTGGGACAGTGGATTCTATGACGACCTGGTCGTGCCGTTCGCGGGGCTCGAGCGCGACAACAACGTGCGGGCCGACACGACGCCGGACAAACTCGCGGCACTTAAACCCGTGTACGACCGCTCCGCCGCGGGCACGCTCACCGCCGGCAACAGCACGCCGCTGACCGACGGGGCTGCCTGCGTGCTGCTCGCGTCCGATGCGTGGGCCGAGGCGCGCGGGCTGGCCGCCCAGGCCTACCTGACGCATTGGTCGGTCGCGGCGGTCGATTTCGCCGGAATCGACGGTCCGCCGGAAGGTCTGCTGATGGCGCCGACCTACGCGGTGCCGGCGATGCTCGATCGCGCGGGCCTCGCGCTGCAGGACTTCGACGTCTACGAGATCCACGAAGCGTTCGCCGCGCAGGTCCTTTGCACGCTCGCGGCATGGCGCTCCGAGGATTATTGCCGCACGACGCTCAAGCGGCAGCGCGCGCTCGGCGAGATCGATCGCGCCAGGCTCAATCCGCGCGGCGGCAGTGTCGCGCTGGGCCACCCGTTCGCCGCGACCGGCGCGCGCATCGTCGGCACGCTGGCCAGAGAGCTGCAGCAGCGCGGCAGCGGACGCGGGCTGATTTCGATCTGCACCGCCGGCGGCATGGGTGTGACGGCGATCCTCGAGCGCTAGCAGCGAGGCTCTGCGCTACAATTTCGCCTCCGCAACAGCGCGAGGCGACAAGATGGCGCTCAAACGCCGCAAGGGTCCGGACGGAACGCTCGTCATTGTCGAACACACGTCGAAGATCCTCGACGGCAACGCGCTCGGCGATCCCCACGTGCGCAAGCTCGGCGTCTGGCTGCCGCCGCAATACGACGGCGCAGCCGGCCAGACCCGAGGGCGTCGTTTCCCGGTGCTCTGGGACCTGGTCGGATTCACCGGGTCGGGTCTTGCGCATGTCAACTGGAAGCCGTTTTCCGACAACGTTCCCGAGCGCGCCGCGCGGCTGATCCACGAGCGCAAGATGGGACCGGCGATCATCGTCTTTCCCGACTGCTTCACCGCTCTCGGCGGCAACCAGTACGTCAACTCGTCCGCGATCGGCAATTACGCCGACTATCTGACGCGGGAGCTGATTCCGTTCGTCGACCGCGAGTTCCGCACGCTGAAGAGCCGCGAGCACCGCGGTTGCTTCGGTAAATCGTCCGGCGGCTACGGCGCGATCATCCACGGCATGAAGTACGCCCAGTACTGGGGCGCGATCGCCGATCATTCGGGCGACTCGTATTTCGATTTCGTCTATTGGCACGATTGGCCGAATACGCTGAACGACCTGGCGCGATTCCGTCCGGTCAAGCGCAAGCCCGGCCGCTACGACGCG